>Ga0137428_1000547_pt1 | contig 15999 bp, 15 predicted proteins | sample EasRivERMZT718_2_FD_102305 | JGI IMG/M metagenome (GOLD analysis project Ga0137428, IMG submission 102305) | Soil microbial communities from meander-bound floodplain in the East River, Colorado, USA - East River MetaG ERMZT718_2 | ecosystem: Environmental > Terrestrial > Soil > Floodplain ...
TCGGACCGAACAGCGTGCCGACGCCGCCGATCACCGGGCCGAGGATGATCTCGATCGAGCGGCTGATGTGGAAGATCTGCTCGGGGAAGAGGTTGTTGTAGTAGAAGGCGAAGAACACGCCCGAGACCGAGGTCATCGCTGCGCTCAGTGCGACCGCGGCCATCTTCCAACGGAAGGTGTTGATCCCCAGCGCCTGCGCTGCTTCCTCGTTCTCGCGGATCGCCTGCCAGTAGTAGCCCGCTCTCGATCTCAGGAGAAAGAAGCAGAGGAGGAACGCCGCGACGGTCAGGAAAAGCATCGCGTAGTAGTACATGAGAGGCGGGCCGCGGAAATTCGCGAGGTCCCACACGTCGCGCTGCGCCACGCGCAGGAACATGCCGCCGGGGCCGCCGAGCCAGTCGAGGTGGTCGAAGCCGATGCGCGTGAACTCGGCGAAGGCAATCGTCAGCAGCGCGAAATACACCCCGGAGATGCCGAAGCGGAAGGCGAGAAGGCCGATCACCAGGCCGAACGCCACGCAGAGCGCCATCGCCAGCCATAGCCCGGCCCAGGGTCCGATGCCGTAGTGGAAGAAAAGCGCGCCGGCGGCGTAGGCGCCGACGCCGACATACAGCGAATGGCCAAGCGAGAGCTGCCCGGCGAAGCCCATCATCACGTTCCAGGCCTGCCCGGTGTAGGCGAAGTAGAGGATCAGCGTGGCGACGGACAGTGCATAGGGACCGGCGAAAGCGGGGAATGCGACCAGCAGTGTCGTGAGAACAGCGAGGCCGATGCCGGCCCGGCTCACTGTTTTTTTCCTAGTAGTCCCTGAGGCCGAAGGAGCAGCACGAGGATCAGCAGGCCGAAGCTGAACATGCTCTTCGCCGAGGGCGCGATGAAGAGGCCCGCGAGCGCTTCCGACACCCCGATCAGCACGCCGCCGAGCAGCGCGCCGGTCATCGAGCCCAGTCCGCCCACGATCACGATCACGAACGCGAGCAGCGTGTAGTAGGGGCCGAGCGGCGGCGTGACGTCGACGAGCAGCACCATGGCGCAGCCCGCCACCGCGACGCAGGCCGAGCCGAGGCCGAACGTGAGTGAATAGTATTTCTTCACGTTCAGGCCGACGACCTTCGCGCCAAGGTAGTTGTCGGCGCAGGCGCGGATGGCCTTGCCGGTCAGAGTGAATCGAAAGAAAGCGAACAACGCCGCCGCGGCGGCGATCGCCACGAACGCCGCGTAGAGGCGCGCCTTGTCGATCAGGATGCGCCCGATCTCGAACGACTCGAGCTGGTAGTCGACCTGCACGTTGCGCGCGTCCGGGCCGAACGCCATGAGGAGCGCGTTCACCATGATGATCGCCACCGCCACGAGCAGCATGAACTGCGAGTGCTCGGGGCGGGTGATGAACGGATTGATCAGCCCCGCCTGCATGGCGTAGCCGAAGACGAAGAACGCGGCCGCCACCGGCACGAGCGCGAGGAACGGGTCGAGCTCGAGCGCCGCGAACAGCACCGTGGCGGCGTACATCGCGATGGTCATCATCTCGCCGTGGGCGAAGTTGACCACCCGCACCACGCCGAAGATCACCGACAGCCCGAGCGCCATCAGGCCGTAGACCAGGCCGGTCAGCAGCCCGGCGATGACAACGTTGACGACTAAGTCAAAAGACAACTATGCCTTTTTGTATCCCGGCACAGGAAACACGGGTTTTGCCGTCGCCGCACCCTTGGGCAGCACGACGGTGGGCGTGAGGTTCAGGTTCTGCACGCACGCCGAGCCGATGCCTTCCACCTGCCCCTTGGCATTGAACTTGATCGGCGCGCCGAGCGTCATCTTTTCCGTGATGTTGGTCTGGCGGATCGCCTCCGCCAGCGTCTTCGGGTCGGTGGCCTTGGCGCGCTTGAAGGAATCGGCCGCGACCAGGATGGCCTCGAAGGTGAAGCCGGCGTTCAGCCCGTGGAACACGAGCTTGTCCTTCGGGTTCTGCTTGAGGAACGCCTTCTCCACGATCTTGGTCATCCTGGCGTTCGGGTTGTACCAGGGCACGTTGGAGATCGAGTACTCGGAGAGCTTGCCGAGCGTCTTGTAGTACTGCTCCTCGTACATGCCCGGCGAGCCGGGGCTGATGATGCCCATCGGGTTCCAGCGCTGCTTCACCATCTCGCGGCGCAGGATGATGGCGTCGTTCAGGCGGCACACCAGCAGCAGGAAATCCGCGTTGGTGGCCTTGGCCTTCGACACCTCGACCGTCAGGTCCTTGGCCGCGGGATCGTAGGAGATCGTGTCGACGATCTTGAACGGCAGCTGGGTGAGGCGCGGCATGAACGCGCCGATGCCCTTGGCCATCGCCTGGCCGAAGGTGTCGTTCACGTGCATGAACACCGCGGTCCGCGGAACGGTGTTGGTCGCCTGGAAGAGCTCGCCGATCAGCGCCAGGCCTTCGCGCACGATGTCGGGGGCGGTCTGGAAGTTGCGGAATACGAACTTGTAGCCCTGCTCGGTGATCTGCGGCGCCGCGGCGATGTTCACGATGTAGGGCACGCCGCGCTGCTCGGCGACCTGCGCGATCGCCGCCGACTGCCCGGAGTCGAACGCACCCACCAGGACGTTCGCGCCTTCCTGGATCAGCCGCTCGGCCCTGGTCCTCGCGGTGTCGACGTTGGTCTCGGTGTCCGCGTTCATCAATTCGATGTCGACGCCGAGCATCTCCTTGATCACGCCCGGCGCGAGGTCCGCGCCTTTCTGGCAGGACTGGCCGATGAATCCCTGGAATCCCGATCGCGGCAGCAGCACGCCGACGCGCAGCTTCTGCGCCTGCGCGCGCACGATGGAGAACGGAGAAAGCGCTGCAGCAGCGCTGGCCACCGCGATGTTTCTGCTGAATGTTCTACGGTCCATGGTCTCTCCCTCCCTGAGGCGGATGGTTATAGACGATTGCGAAATGCGGGTCAATGTTTGCGCGTCGCACGATTGACACGCCGCGCGGTGCGGTAGTAGTTTGACCTGCCTAACGACCGTTTGATTGGTGTGCCCCTTTAGAGGAGGAGGTGCAATGAAACGCTCTCTGTTCCTGGCGCTGCTTGCCTTTCCGCTGCTGTGCTCGGCCCACGGCCGGCAACCACCTGCGTGCGGCGAGCTGGCCGACCGGATCCTGCACGAGCGCGAGGTCCTGGCGGCGACCGCGGTCGTCATCCCGGCGGCCGGTACGGTGCCCGCCTACTGTCAGGTCAATCTCACCGTGCCCGAGGCGATCAATATCCGGGTCGGCCTGCCCCTCAGCGAAGCCGACGGCGGCAGCGGGGGCGTGCGCGGCGCGTGGAACGGCAGGGTGCAGAACCTCGGCGGCGGCGGCTTCGCCGGCAGCGTCGGCCCGGTCACCGGCCCGGTCGTCGCCGGGTATGTCGGCTCTTCCACTGATACCGGGCACAGCGCGGCCTGGTGCAACGCGATCAATCCGGATACCGGCGTGCCCAACAGCCTGCCGAACTGCGGCGCCGGCGGCGCCGGCTTCGTGCTCGACCCCGACCTCAACCTGCACAAGTCGCGCGTGGTCGATTTCATCACGCGCAGCCTGCACGAGCAGACGATCTGGGCGCTCAAGCTGACGTCGGTCTATTACGGCAAGCGCGCGGAACGCAACTACTGGAACGGCTGCTCGACCGGAGGCCGGCAGGGATTCGAGATGGCGCAGAAGTACGGCCATCTGTTCGATGGTTTCCTGGTGGGCGCGCCGGCGATGAACTGGAACCGCTTCCAGACCGGCGAGATGTGGCCGTCGATCGTGGCCAAGGACATCGCCGGCCCGACCGGCGTGCCGCCGGCCAAGAGCGCCGCCGCCAACGCCGCCGCGATTGCAGCCTGCGACGCCAACGACGGTGTGGTCGACGGCATCGTCAACGAGCCGCGGCGCTGCGCGTTCGACGCCTACGCGCTGCTCTGCACCGGCAGCCCGGGCGATCCGACGACCTGCCTGACGCCGCAGGAAGCGAAAGCGATCAATCTGATCTGGGACGGCCCGCGCAACCGCCGCGGCGAGCGGCTGTGGGGCGGCCTGACGAAGGGAACCAGCTTCAACGTGCTGCTGCCCGGCGGCAACCAGGGCAGCGGACTGCCGCTGGGCTACGAGACGCAGTGGGTGCACGAGGACCCGGCCTGGGATTGGCGCGAGATCACCATGACCACGTTCCCGGCGGAATTCGAGATGCAATATCGCAAGTTCCGCCATATCGCGTCGACCGACGATCCGGATCTGGACGACGTCCGCAGGGGCAAGGGCAAGATCATCCATTACCACGGCCTGGCCGATCCGCTGATCATTCCGTTCGGCTCGTACAACTATGTCGGCCGGGTGTTCGAGCGCTACGGTGTGAGGGAGACGCAGTCCTTCATGCGCTCGTTCTTCTATCCCGGCATCGGCCACTGCGGCGGCGGCGCCGCGCCGGGCATCAATCAGCCGGCGCTGTTCGCGACGCTCGTGAACTGGGTCGAGAACGGGGTGGCGCCGGATCACGTGGTGGCGTCGCAGAACCTGCCGAGCGGAGCGGTGCGCACACGCAAGATCTGCAAGTATCCCAACGAAGCGGTGTACGGCGGTAGCGGCAGCACCGACGACCAGGCCAATTTCCGCTGCGTCGTCCACCGCAAGGTGCCGGCGGACCTCGCCGCGGACGCCCTGACGAACAAGGACAAGGACCGCCTCGACGATGACGACGATCACCATCACCATGGGGGGTGGAAGTAGCGACGGTTGAGCGTGGTATCGTGCGGCCCGCGATGGCGAACGCCGCACGATCCGCGAAGAACGCCGCGTTGGCGCTCGCGAAAGAGCGCCCGGAGATGGGAAAGGTGCGCGCCGCCCGCGAGCTGCGCGGGCGCGGCATCCATCTGTCGGCCTCCGCGGTGCACACCATCTGGACGCGGCACGGCCTTGCCACCAGCTACGACCGGCTGCGCATGCGCGGCCGCGGCGAGGCCGGCAGGACGCTGTCCGAATCGCAGCGCGCGCGCCTGCGCCGCGCCACGATCAGCCGCCGCGTGGCGGCGCGCGCCGGCGCCAACGGCTCGTCGTTCCATCCGCGGCGCGAGGAGCTGCTCGCCACCGCGGCGAAGATCTTCAGCGCGCGCGGCTATGAGGGCGCGTCGCTGCGCGAGATCTGCGCCGCGGCGGGAATCCTCGCCGGCTCGATGTACCACCACTTCCGCTCCAAGGAAGATCTCTTCGTCAGCGTTCACGCCGAGGGCTTCCGCCACCTGAACGAGGTCGTCGACCGCGCGCTGGAAGGCAAGGCCGAGCCGTGGGCGCGTCTCGAGGCGGCGATCGGCGCGCATCTCGGCGAGCTGGTGGAGCGCAACGATGTGGTGGCGGTGACGTCGGCCAGCCTGTTCCATATGGAGGGCTCCCACCTGCAGCGCCGGCTCAACCGCCAGCGCGGGGCGTATGAAGAGCGCTTCCGCAAGCTGATCCAGGGGCTGCCGCTGCCCGCCGACGTGGACCGCAGCCTGCTGCGCCTGATGCTGTTAGGGGCCATCAACTGGACGCGCGTCTGGTACCGCCCGGGGAAGCGGACTCCGGCGCAGATTGCCCACCACCTCGTCCACAAGGTGCTGCGCAAGAGCCTCGGGTAATCTAGCGGTTCTTCAGAAAAGGAGAGGGTCGTATGCAGACACGTCGCAGATTTCTCGGCGCCGCCGCGCTTGGCCTGTTGGGCGGCGCGCTTCCCTTCGCCACACGCGCGCAAGGGGTGGACACTGCAAAGATTCTGGTCGGCTTCCCGCCGGGCGGCACCACAGACGTCATGGCCCGCAAGGTCGCGGACAAGCTGCGCGGCGCCTACGCGCGCAGCGCGATCGTCGAGAACCGTCCGGGTGCTGGCGGGCAGCTCGGCGTCGTCGCGCTGAAGGATGCGCCGCCCGACGGCGCCACGCTGCTCCTCACGCCTTCGTCGATGCTCACGATCTACCCGAACACGTACCCGAAGCTGCAGTACCGGGTCGAGGATGTGGCGCCGGTGTCGCTCGCGATGTACAGCCATCACGTGCTCTCCGTCGGCCCGGCCGTGCCCGACAGCGTGAAGACGCTGAAGGACTTTTTCGCCTGGGCCAAGGCGAATCCGGACAAGGCGGTCTACGGCAGCCCGGGTGCGGGCTCGATGCCGCACCTCATCGGCGTGCTGCTCGACAAAGCGGCCGGCGCGAACCTGCGTCACGCGGGGTACCGCGGAAGCGCGCCGGGGATCCAGGACCTCCTCGGCGGGCAGATCGCCTCCTTCCTCGGTCCGACCGGCGATGTCCTCGCGCACTCGCAGGCCGGGAAGGTGCGCGTGCTCGGCACCTCCGGAAAGGAGCGCAGCGTCTTCCTGCCCGCGGTGCCGACCATGGGCGAGCAAGGCTTCAAGATCGCGCTGCGCGAGTGGTACGCGTTCTTCATGCCGGCGCGCGCGAGCGCCGAGACCGTGCAGCGCGCTTCCGCCGCGCTGCAGGCGGTGCTCGGGCAGGCCGAGGTGGTGGAGTTCGCGAAGCAGTTCGGCCTGGAAGTCCAGCATTCCTCCCCGCGGCAGCTCGCCGACGTGCTCAAGGCGGACGCCGCCGAGTGGGGCGGACTCGTGAAGGAGACCGGCTTCACCGCCGAATCGTGAGCGAGGTGCAGCACGCGCGCCGCACGCGAAGCGTCCGGCTGGCCGCTCCCGCGGTCGTCGCCGAGCGCCGCGCGGGCGGGGTCGTGTGCCTGCGCTCCCCGCATCCGCTCCCCGAGTATCCGAGCAAGCTCACCGAGCGGCTCGACCATTGGGCCGAGCGCGCGCCGGAGCGCGTGTTCCTCGCCCAGCGCGGGCCCGGCGGATGGCTGCAGCTCACCTATGCGCAGGCGCGCAGCCGCGCGCGGCGCATCGCGCAGGCGCTGATCGAGCGGCGCCTCTCCGCCGAGCGGCCGGTGGCGGTGCTCTCCGGCAACGACTTCGCGCACGCGTTGATCGAACTCGGCGCGCTGTACGCCGGCGTGCCCTATGCGCCGGTGTCACCGGCCTATTCGCTGCTGTCGAAGGACTTCGCCAAGCTGAAGCTCGTCATGCGCTTGCTCACGCCGGGGCTCGTGTTCGCTTCAGCGCGCGAACCGTTCCAGGCGGCGATCGCCGCCGCCGTGCCGGGCGGCACCGAAGTGGTTCATGAAGTCCAGAAGCTGGAGGCCGGCGAAGCGACCGGCGCGGTGGACGAGGCGCACGCCCGGGTCGGCCCGGACACGATCGCGAAATTCCTCTTCACTTCCGGCTCCACCGGCGAGCCGAAGGCGGTGATCAACACGCAGCGCATGTGGTGCTCGAACCAGGAAATGATCCGCTTCATGTTCGCGTTCTTCGAGGAGGAGCCGCCGCTCGTGGTCGACTGGGCGCCCTGGCACCACACCGCGGCGGGCAACCACGATTTCGGCCTGGTGCTCTACAACGGCGGCTCGTACTACATCGACGAGGGCAAGCCGCTGCCCGGCGCGATCGAGACGACGGTGCGCAACCTTCGCGAAATCGCGCCAACCTGGTACTTCAACGTGCCGCGGGGGTACGAGGTTCTTCTTCCCTACCTGAGAAAGGACAGGGAATTGCGCGAGAATTTCTTCAGCCGGCTGAAGCTCTTGTGGTTCGCCGGCGCCGCCGTGTCGCAGCCGGTGTTCGACGAAGTCAAGGCGCTCGCGTACGAGACCTGCGGCGAGGAGATCCTGTTCCTCACCGGCCTGGGCTCGACCGAGACCGCGCCGTTCGCGATGGGCCGCATGTGGGAAACGAAGGACGTCACCAACATGGGCCTGCCGCCGCCGGGGGTCGAGATCAAGCTGGTCCCGGCGCAGGACAAGCTCGAGGCGCGGCTCAAGGGCCCGAACATCACGCCCGGCTACTGGCGCCAGCCCGAGCTCACGGCGCAAGTGTTCGACGAGGAAGGCTATTACCGCCTCGGCGACTCCTTTGTCCTGGCAAATGAACAAAAGCCGGTGGAAGGCCTGCTCTTCCGCGGCCGCATGGGGGAGGATTTCAAGCTCTCGAGCGGCACCTGGGTCAACGTCGGCCCGCTGCGCGCGCTCCTCATCGGCCACTTCGCGCCGCTGGTGCGCGACGTGGTCATCGCGGGCGAAGGCCGGAGCGAGATTGGCGCCCTGGTTTTTCCGGCAGGCCAGTTCCGCAGGGAGGAACTGCTGCAGAAGCTCAAGACCCTTCCAGCAACCGGTAGCTCGAATCGCATCGCGCGCGCGCTGGTGCTCGAGGAGCCGCCGTCTCTCGACGCGGGCGAGATGACCGACAAGGGCTCGATCAACCAGCGCGCGGTGCTGCGGCGCCGCGCGGCGCTGGTGGAGGAGCTCTACACGGACTCGCCCAGGGTGTTGCTGACATGAACGTCAAAGAGCTCGTAGCCATCGACGTCCATACCCACGCGTGGAAGTCCGCACTGCAGGTCGACGACAAGCTGACCGAGTCGCAGGAAGCGATGGGGCGCTACTTCCGCTACCAGCCGCAGCATGCGACGGTTCCGGAGATGGCGGACTACTACCGCAAGCTGAAGATGGGGTTCGTCGTCTTCACGGTCGATAGCCCTCGCGACAACAGAAAGATCACCAACGAGGAGATCGCAGAGCTCGCCCTCAAGAACAGCGATGTCGCCATTGCGTTCGCCAGCATCAATCCGCACCGGGGCGCCGACGGCGTGCGGGCTGCGAAAAGATTGATTGCCGAGTACAAGGTGAAAGGCTTCAAGTTCCATCCCACGGTGCAGGACTTCTATCCCAACGACCGCCTTGCCTATCCTCTATATGAGGTCATCGCGGAGGCGGAGCTGCCGGCGCTCTTCCACACCGGACAGACCGGGATGGGCGCAGGCACGCGCGGCGGAGGTGGGCTGCGGCTGAAGTATTCAAATCCGCTATACCTCGACGACGTAGCGGCGGACTTTCCGGATATGCCGATCGTGCTCGCCCATCCTTCCTTTCCCTGGCAGGAAGAGGCGCTGTCGGTGGCTACGCACAAGCCGCAAGTGTTTATCGATCTGTCCGGTTGGTCGCCGAAGTACTTCCCGCCGATCCTGGTGCAGTACGCGAACACACTGTTGAAGGAAAAGGTGTTGTTCGGCTCCGATTACCCGGTGATCACGCCCGAGAAGTGGATCGAGGAGTTCGACAAACTGCCGATCAAGCCCGAGGTGCGGCCTCTCATCCTCAAGGAGAACGCGGCGAAGCTGCTCAGGCTGAATAGCCCGATGTGAAATGAACGCGAGCAGAGCGTGGGACAACGCCCACGCTTTGCTCACACATTTCTTTACATTGTTCAGCAGGCCCGCGACTACCATCATTCGGATGATTTGAGCTGTTCGTAGCGTTCGCCTTTCCGGACAACAGGGGAGAAACATGCCGGTCCGGCAGGAAATCGCCGAGGGTCTCGTTCCGGTCAAGGTCTACACGCGCGACCTCGAACCTTCCGCACGTCAGCAACTTGTCAGCCTCTCGCGCCTGCCGATCGTGCACCATCATGTGGCGGCGATGCCGGACGTCCACCTCGGTATCGGCGCCACGGTCGGATCGGTGATCCCGACGCGGAAGGCGATCATCCCCGCCGCGGTGGGGGTCGACATCGGCTGCGGCATGACGGCCACGCGCGTTTCGCTCGGCGCAGACCAGCTCGACGAAGCCTCGCTGAAGAAGCTCTTCGCGCAGATCAGCCGCGACGTGCCGGCCGGATTCGGCCAGCACTCCGACCGCGAGGCGCGCTCGCATGCCGCGATGCGGTTCCAGAAGCAATTGACGAAAATCTTCGAGAAGCACCCCGGGGTCGAGCGCCGCTGCAGCAAGCACTCGAGCTGGGTGAACCAGCTCGGGACGCTCGGCGGCGGCAACCACTTCATCGAGATCTGCCTCGACGAGGAGAATCGGGTGTGGGCGATGCTGCATTCGGGCAGCCGCGGCATCGGCAACGCCATCGGCAGCTATTTCATCGAGCTGGCCAAGAAGGACGCGCAGCGCAACAACGTCCAGCTTCCGGAGCGCGACCTCGCGTATTTCCGCGAAGGCTCGGTGCATTTCGACGATTACATCGAGGCCGTGGGCTGGGCGCAGGAATACGCGCGCGCGAACCGCGAGGAGATGATGGACCTCGTCCTGAGCGCGATGCAGCGCCACCTGCCGGCGTTCGAGGTGACCGAGGGCGTGGTCAACTGCCACCACAACTACGTCGAGCGCGAGGAGCACTACGGCGAGCAGGTCTGGCTCACGCGCAAGGGGGCGATCCGCGCCGGCGCCGGCGAGCTGGGTATCATTCCCGGCAGCATGGGCGTGCGCAGCTACATCGTTCGCGGCAAGGGCTCGGCCGAGAGCTTCGACTCGTGCGCCCACGGCGCCGGGCGCCTCATGAGCCGCAACGCGGCACAGAAGAAGTTTTCCGTGAAGGACCTTGAAGACCAGACCCACGGCGTGATCTGCCGCAAGGACAAGGGGGTGCTCGACGAGATCCCGGGCGCCTACAAGCCGATCGACGAGGTGATGGAAAACCAGGCGGACCTGGTCGAGATCGTGCACACCCTCAAGCAGGTCATCTGCGTGAAGGGATGAGGCGAAGAGAGCTCCTGGGCGCGGTGCTGCTGCTTCCGCTCGAGGGGCTGGCGCAGACCTGCGGTGTCCTCACGCCGCGGCAGACCGAAGGGCCGTTCTTCACACCGAAATCGCCGCAACGGGTTTCACTGCTGGAGGGCGGCGAGAAAACCCGCCTCCTCGTGACCGGCACGGTGCTTTCCGCGCAATGCAAGTCGGTGCCCAACGCGCTGCTCGATTTCTGGCATTCGGACGAGCGGGGCGAGTACGACAACCGCGGCTTCCGCTACCGCGGCCACCAGCACGCGGATGCGCAGGGCCGCTTCCGGCTCGAGACCATCGTACCCGCCGAGTATCCCGGCCGCACGCGCCACATCCACGTCAAGGTGCAGGCGCCGGGAAAGCGCATCCTGACCACGCAGCTCTACTTTCCCGGCGACCCGGGCAACAGGCGCGACGGCATCTACCGGGCCGAGCTTGAAATGAAAAAAGCGAAGGCGGACGAGGCGAGCTTCGACTTTGTAGTCGAGACATAATTCGGGGTCAGGGTCGCAATTCGTTTTTGCGTACGCGAAAACTGAATTGCGACCCTGACCCCGAATTCTCAACGCTCCTCGTCAAACGAGGGGACGACGGCGGAGACCTTCACGCCAGCGGCTTCTCGTAGTGATAGCGCGTGAGCCCGGCGCCCACCGATTTATGCGACGCGGGCGCAGCCGCCTCCTCGCGAACGCGGCGATAGCCGCTCGACTCGTAGAGCCGCATCGCCGCGACCTGGAGCTCGGAAGTGCTGAGCACCACCCGGCGGTACCCGCAATCCCGGCAGAACGCCTCGGCGGTGGCGAGCAGCTCGCGCCCGATTCCCTTGCGGCGGTGCGCTTTTTCGACCGCCATGCGCCTGAGCTCGCTCGCGTCCTGCGCCTGGCGCTCGATCCCCACCATTCCCAAGACGCGGTCGCTCATTTCCCCTTCGTGGGCGAGCCAGAAGCCTTGCCCCTCGCGGCCGAAGTAGTACTCCTCGACCTTGCCGAGCTCTTCCTGGATGGCGCGCTCGATGTAGGACTGAAAGTCCGCGGCCAGGGTCGGCGGGGCGAGGTCCCACATGGACTCGCGGAACAGCCCGATCACAGCGCCTCGGTCCGAAGGCCGGTAGCGCCGTATCTTCACATCGATTGTTTTGGATGCTGCTGGACTTCGGCGAGCTCCATGACCCACGGCAGCGCCGAGCGGCACCAGACCTGGCTCTTCGGCGCGAGCGCGGCGCGCTGGCGCACGGTGCCGATGCGCAGGTTGAACACCTGGGGGTCTTTCTCCGCCGACGCATACAGGCGTGTGCCGCAGTCCGGGCAGAAGGCCTGCGCTCGCCGGCTGCCGCTCTCTGCGGTCTTTACGTAGATCTTCGGCTGGCCGCGTAGCCGGAACGCTTCCTTCGGCACGGGCACGAAGGCGACAAACGCCGACCCCGACAGGGTCTGGCAGTCGGTGCAGTGGCAGATACCGGCCTTTTCAGGGTCGACTTCCGCCTCGTAGGTGATGCGGCCGCAGTGGCAGGCGCCGTCGATTCGCATGCCCTGCAATGTACCTCAGCGGTCGAGGCGGGCGAAGGCGACCGGCGCGATGATCAGCAAGGCAGTCAGGAGAATGCCGAGCCAGGGGACGACAAAGATCAGCATCCCTAGCGGAAGAAACAGGACCAGCGCCGCCAACGCCCACGGGACCGGCGGCAGGGCCCCCACTTTGATCCCGGCTTTGCGCAGCCTGGCCGCCATCGGCCCTGCCGCCGCCGGCCTGTGGTGCAGAGCCTGCGCCAGCGCGCGGTTCTCGAGCCAGAAGGCAAAAACGTAAGCCTGGACGAAGAAGCTGCCGAGGAGCACGAAGGGAACGAGCAGGATCGAAAGCAGGACGAGCGTCGGGCGCGTTCCTCCAAGGTACAGCACCGTCGCCGCGGCGCAGCCGATGCTCGTGACTCCCATGAGCAAGCCGACCGGGACAATGAGCCTCATGCGCTCGAGCACGTAGTTCTTGAACCCCCCTCCCTCCTGGTACCTTTGCACGAGATTCAGTGCGTCTTCCAGCACCCCGAGGAGCAGGTATTGCGCCACCTTCTGCTGGGTGGATTGTTGCGGGTTGAGCGTTGCCATGACGGCCTCCCTTGATACGTGGTGGGCCCCAGCATACAAAGCCGCCGCCGGACGTACAGAGGCATAGTTCCGCTTATGCGTCATTCCGCAGCCGGGAAGCGATCCGGCTTCCCTCGAGGACCTCGATGCCGCACAGGCGGCCGTCGCTGTCGCTGTCCAGGTTGACGCCGAGCTCGTCGTACAGCGAAAGGCGCTCGACGTTCATCATGTCGACCGGTGTCGCGCTCAGCTGCAGATAGGTGGTGTCCGAGAAATCGTCGTACGTCCAGCGCGCGATGGTCGCGTCTTTCAGCTGCTGCACGAGGTCGCCGCGTCCGAGGTGGGCGAGCCCCGTCTCCAGGTCGGACACCAGCTCGGGCAGTACTTCCGCCAGCCTCAAAGATAGGGTCCGACCGCGGCGCGGGCGCGCTCGACGTATTGCGGCTTTTCGCCCACCGGCGCCACGTAGTGCAGCACGCTGTCCGCAGCCTTCCAGCCCGCGAGCCGGGCGATGACCCAGGCCGCAAGATAGTGCGAGGCCAGGCATCCGCCCGCCGTGGCCACGTTGCCGTGCGCGACGAAAGGCTGGTCGAGAACCTTGACGCCCGCTTCTTCCACCCAGGGCCTGGTTTTCGAATCGGTGCAGGCAGGCACATCGTCGAGCAAGCCAAGCTTCGCCAGAACCAGTGCGCCGGAGCATTGCGCCGCGATGACCTGCCGCGCCGGGTCGAGCCGCAGCTCGCCCATGATCTGCGGGTTGCGCACCAGCTCTCGCGTGCCGGCGCCGCTGCCGACGATCACCGCGTCCGCCTCGCGCGCGAAGCTCAGCGGCGCCTGCGTGTGGACCACGACGCCATTCATGGACGCGACCCGCTCGGCGGGGCACACGATCAGCGCGCGCAGCTCGGGTTGCTTGACCCGGTTCACCATCGCTGCGGCGATGAAAGAGTCCAGCTCGTTGAACCCTTCGAATGTCAGTACCGCTATTCGCATGTATTGCCGGCTATCTTAGCCGGGGCGAGCGAAAACGCGCGCGGCCTAGGCGGCGCGGCGCGAGCGCAGGAAGGGCTCGACTTCTTCGGCGGCCCGCGCGGGGGCTAAGAGCTCGCCCTGGCAGATACGGCAGCCGGCCTCGATAAGGAAGTCGCGCTGCGCCTGGGTCTCGACGCCCTTCGCCACCACCTCGAACTCCAGGCCGCGGGCGAGGACGATCAGGGCGCGCGCGAGGCTGGCGCGCTCGCTGTCGTGCGGCACGCCGGCGATCAGGCTGCGGTCGATGCAGACCGCGCTCGCGCGCAGCCGCTGCAGCATCGGCAGCGAGGCGTAGCCGGTGCCGAAGTCGTCGATGCTGAGGCGTGCGCCGCTCGCGGTGATCTCGGCGAAGGCCTGTCCGATGGGCTCGGAGAGCTGGCGCACCGAAGTCTCGGGGACTTCGATGAGCAGCGACCCCGCGGGCAAGCCGCTGGCCTTCAGCGCATCGCGCACCTGGCCGGCGAGGCCGCCGCTGCGCAGCTGGCGCGCGCTCATGTTGACGACCATCGAGAACGGATGGATGCCGGCTTCGATCCAGCGCCGGCCCTGGATGCAGGCCTCGCGCAGGATCCAGCCGCCGACCTCGACCAGGAGGCCGGTATCGTCGGCAAGCGGAAGGAAGGCCTCCGGCGCGAGCACGCCGTGGCGCGGATGGCGCCAGCGCAGCAGCGCCTCGGCGCCGACAGCCTTGCGCGTGGCGATGTCGACGCGCGGCTGGTAGACCAGGAACAGCTCCCCGCGCCCGACGCCGGCGCGCAGGTCTTCGGCCAGCTCGACGGCGGCCGCGGCGTCGTCGTTCAGGATTCCGGAGAAGAACTGGTAGCCGTTGCGGCCGAGCTCCTTGGCGCGGTACATGGCATGGTCGGCGAGCCGCAGCAGCGTGTCCACCTCGTCGCCGTCCTGCGGCACGCACGCGATGCCGATGCTCGCGCCGGAAGCGAGCTCGTGCCCGCCGACGCGGTAGGGCTTGCCGAGCTCGTACAGCAGCTTCTGCGCCACCGCCGCCGCCTCTCGCGGCTCGGAGATGTCCTGGAGGAGCACGCAGAACTCGTCGCCGCCGATGCGCGCGACGAAGTCGTCGCCGCGCACGCTCGCCTTCAGGCGGGCGGCCATGACCTTCAGCAGGCCGTCGCCGACCTCGTGGCCGAGGCTGTCGTTGACCTGCTTGAAGTTGTCCATGTCGAGGAACAGGAACGCCGCGGTCTTGTCGTGCCGGCGCGCGTGCGCCACGGCCTCGCGCGCGCGCTCGGCGAACATCGCGCGGTTGGGAAGCCCGGTGAGCGTGTCGTGGTGGGCGAGGAACTCGAGGCGCTGCGCGTCGTTCTGCAGCCGCGCGGCGGCGACGCGCAGGTCCTCCTGCGCGCGCTTGAGCGCCGTCACGTCGTTCGCGAGCATGTAGAACCCGAGGACCTCTCCCTCCCGGCCGAGGTGCGGCACGCAGGCGACCTGCAGCGTGCGTGCCTTGCCGCCGCTCGCGGTGGTGAGCTCGAATTCCACGCTGTCGCCCGCCATGCAGCGCTCTATGTCCGGCTGCATGCGCTCGTAGGTTTCCTCGCCGAACACCTCCGCGACGCTGCGGCCCTGCATGCGCTCGTGGGGGATGCCGAACCAGTCGTCGTAGGTGCGGTTGCTGAAGCGGTAGCGCCGCTCGCGGTCGACGTAGGAGATGAGCGCGGGGACGTTGTTCGCCACCAGGCGCAGCCGCTCTTCGCTTTCGCGCAGCGCCGCCTCGGCCGCGGCCGTGCGCTGCACCGAGCGGCGCGTCATGATCACCGCCGCCGCGAGCATCAGCGCCGCGCCCGCGACCAGCGCGTGCAGGATGAGCTCTCCCGGCAGCTCCCCCTCTCCGGCCAGCCAGACCGCGAGCGCGGCGACAATCTCCGCGCCGGCGGTAAGGATTAGCAGGAACGCGCCCGAAATGATGAGGAACGGCGCGAGGAAGGTGTGCCGGGACATCGCGCAATCATCGCCCTCCCGGCGGGGCGGGGCAACGGCATTATGCCCCGGCGCACTGTAGGTAAATCGATGAGCAACAAGTCGACGCTTCGCTACGCCGGTCTCGGCGCTTTATAATGCGCGCCCTATGACTTATGTCGTTACTGAAGACTGCATCAAGTGCAAGCACATGGACTGCGTCGAGGTCTGCCCGGTCGACTGCTTCTACGAGGGCGACAACATGCTCGTCATCCATCCCGACGAGTGCATCGACTGCGGCGTGTGCGAGCCCGAGTGCCCGCCCAAGGCGATCCTGCCCGACTCCGATCCCAAGGCGGAGAAGTGGCTCAAGCTGAACGCCGACTTCTCGGTCAA
>Ga0137428_1000549_pt1 | contig 15956 bp, 14 predicted proteins | sample EasRivERMZT718_2_FD_102305 | JGI IMG/M metagenome (GOLD analysis project Ga0137428, IMG submission 102305) | Soil microbial communities from meander-bound floodplain in the East River, Colorado, USA - East River MetaG ERMZT718_2 | ecosystem: Environmental > Terrestrial > Soil > Floodplain ...
AGCGAGATCGAAGAATGGGAAGTGCTGGACTTGGTCTCCCGGCTCGTCGACAAGTCGCTGTTCGAGATGGATGCCGACGGCGGCCAGCGGACGGGCCGAACTCGCTATCGGATGCTCGAGACCGTGCGCAGCTACGCGCGGGAACGACTCACGGAGCGCGGCGAGGCGGACCCGGCGCGCGAGCGGCACGTGCGCTACTTCCTCGCGCTCTCCGAAGAGGCGGAGCCGCACCTCGTCTCGGGCGATCAGGGCCTCTGGCTCGCGCGGCTCGAAGTCGAGCACGACAACCTGCGCGCGGCTCTCGACTGGTGCCGGGTGCATCCGGCCGAGCCGGACCTCGGGCTGCGCCTGGCCGGAGCGCTCGGGCGGTTCTGGGAAGTGCACGGGCACTGGAGCGAGGGGCGGGAGACCTGCGCCGCGCTCGCGGCGCATCTGGGCGGCGACCCGGCCGCGCGCGCCAAAGTGCTCGTGAGCGCCGGGAACCTCGCGCTCTCGCAGGGGGATACCGTCCAAGCGCGCGGCGCCTACGAAGAGAGCCTCGCCATTCGCCGGGAGCTCGGCGATCGCTCCGGAGTCGCCCAGTCGCTGACGAGCCTGGGCGTCATCGCCTGGATCCGGGGCGAGCTCGAGGCCGCCCGCCCGTTGCTCGAAGAAGGCCTCGGGATCCGCCGGGAGCTCGCGGAGCTGGCGGGGATCGCCTTCTCACTCCACAACCTCGGGCACGTGGCGCGCGACCAGGGCCATTACGACGAAGCCCGTTCACTCTACGAGCAGGCCCTCGCGGGCATGCGTCGGGTCGGCAACCCGCGGATCATCGCCACCATCCTCCACAGCCTCGGAAACCTGGCGCGGGCGAGCGGGGATCTGTCCGGAGCGCGGGCGTTCTACGAGGAAGGCCTCGGGATCCGCCGGGAGCTCGACGACCGGCAGGGGATCGCCCAATCGCTCACGAGCCTCGGCCAGCTGGCCAAGGAGGAAGGCGACTATGACCTCGCCCGCGCCCTCCAGATCGAGAGCCTGGCGATCAAGCGCGAGCTCGGGGATCGACGAGGAATCGTCGTCTCGCTCGCCAATCTGGCGGCCGTGCTCACCAGTCAGGGCGATCACGCTGGAGCCGAGTCGCTCTTGGTCGAAAGCTTGGCCCTCGATCGCGAGGTGGGATCGAGGCAGCGGGTCGCGTTCCTGTTGCGAGAGCTGGGCGGAGCCGTCCGTAACCTGGGCCGGAGCGAGGAGGCCGGGAAGCATTTCGGGGAGAGTCTCGCTCTCTGCCAGGCGGCGGCCGACCGTCCCGGGATCGCGGACTCGTTGGAATCGTTCGCCGTGCTCCTCGCCGATCGAGGTGAGCCGAAGCAGGCGGCGTTATTGCTTGGCGCCGCCGATGCCGTGCGGGGCGAAGCCGGTGCCGGCGACAAGTCTCCTGGTCCCGAGCAGGTGGCGGCAGAAGCTCTCGCCCGGCAGTCGATCGGCGACCTCGGCTACGAGGAGGCGTTCGCCAAGGGGCGGGCGACGCCGCTCGCCGAGGTCATCGCCTCGGCCATCGGATAGCCGCCCGCCGGTGGCCCCAAAAGCATTGCGGCCGGCGGAAGCCGGCCGCAATGCCTTGCCGATAGGGTTATCGGGATCGGGTTACCGGTAGTGGTTCTTGATCAGACCCCAGGTCGCGGGCTCGAGCGGGACCGTGCGGTCGCAGTCGCAGACCTCGCCGGTCACGTTGATCTCCGCGCTCCCCACCCCGCAGGTGAGATCCACATCGAAGTCGCAGACCGAGCCCAGGGGCTGGGTGCTGGTCACCTCGATCCACCCGGTCCAGGGTCCGGACGGGAGTGGATTGGGAGCCTGGCCGAACTGCTCGGTCACGAGGTTCGCGGTCCAACCGGAGCACAGGTCGGAGAACGACCACCCGACCCCGCCTCCTTGGTCACAATTCGTTTCCATTCGGATGTACGAGACGGAGCCCGCGATCGAGCAGACGGGCAGGAGCCCGCGATGGACGATCGCTTGCCCGCCGCCATCCCCGCTCCAGACGACATCGACCCCACCGGCCCAGAAGTCGGTCTCCGGACAATCGAACAGGAGGATCCCGGGAACTCCGGGCGGTGGCGGCGGGCCGCCGGGGACGACCAAGAAGTTGCCCGCCTCGTCCTGCCGAGGTGGCGACGGCGGCAAGTCCTCGAGCTCGATCACGCAGGTGACGACATGAGTCTCACCCGGGTCGATCGGCGGAACCGTGAATTCGCAGATCATCACACCGTCAGGCAGGAAGGCGCCGAAATCCTGCGCATTCACCGTACCCGTGAGCGTCTCGGAGGGTGTTGGATCCGGATTCGAGAAGGTCAGACGGAACTCGACGGATGGCCCGCCGGGGCCGTTGAAGTTGGTCCACTGGACGTCGTCGAGAGTGCCGCGCGCGCCCGCATTCGGTGCGAGCAGTAGCCCGCAGGCCAGAGCCAGGGGCGTCAAGGCGCGCGAGAGAGATTTGCGGTCCTGCATGATCATAGCCTCCACGACGTTAGCACACGATGGCGCTATGTAGTATAGCATGGGATGCAAGCATTGGGAAGCCGGCCCAAGAATCGTGCCTGGGGCTCGGACGGATTGCCACCGAGTGGCCTTTGTGGTACATTCAACGGGTTTTCCGGCATCGATCCCGCTCGCACAGCAAGGAGGCCTCCCTCATGCGCATCTGGGTAGCGATCCTCGGTACCATCATCCTCGGTTTCCCCACTCTGGCCCTGGCCGATCTGGATGAAGCAGGCAACATCATCTCGACCCCCAATGGCGGTGGCGGCAGCCCCGACGGCCCGCTCTGCGGTACCTGTCCGGCACCCGCGGGCGACAGCGGGGTCGACTTCAAGAATGGCGACCTCTACGTCATTGCGGCTGGCCAGATCCACCATCTGGTGAATTGTCAGATCGTCGGATCGACTCCGATCCAAGGCATCGGCAATCCCTTTAGCCTCGGCTACGACAGCTATCGCGACCTGTGGATCATCAGCGACCCCGCAGCCGATCGGGTCTATCAGGTGAGCATGGCCGGTCTGGTCGTTCAGAGCTGGCCCTCACCGGCCCCCGGCCCGGTGGGTGCAGCGTACGATTCGAATCGCGACCTCTATCTGATCAGCGACTTCGCCGTGGATCAGATCACGCGTCTGAACCCGAACACCGGACTGCCGGCGGCTGGAATCCCGGTCCCGGCCGGAAGCCGCATCGCGGGCACGGGCTACGATTCCGGCGGCGATCTCATCATGTACAACGGACGCGACCAGGCAACGACCTACTGCATCTCGGCCGCGACTGGGGCGCTCACGTTCTCGCTGCCGGTTCCCGGCGGCGGTAACAACAACGGCCAGGGCGCAGGCGTGGCCCCGGATGGGAACGGTTGGCTCAGCCACTTCGAGCAGCCGACCCTCTACTGCATCGTGAAGGACGTGGCGACGGCGGTCGAGCCTTCGACCTGGGGCGCGATCAAGTCCGTCTACAACGAGTAGTCCGCTAGGCGACCTCGCCCGAATGCCGAGCCCCCGCCGGATCCGATCCGGCGGGGGCTCGATGCTTTGGGGGCGGCACCGGCCGGCGGATGAGCGCGGCCGGCCCCGCCTCAGCCGCGGGGCGGCGGCTCGATAGTCGAGAGCGGGCTCGGGAGGTCGTAGACCCGCCCGCCGGCCACCACCCCCGCCCAGGACGCGCGCAGGTCCGGGGCGCTCGCGTGGCGGGCGATCAGGCGGCCCCGCACTTCGGCCCGGGTGCCGGCGGGCGGGGTGCGGAGGAGCGGGCGCCAGCGCTCGGGTGGCAAGATCGCCGCGCCGTTCCGGGAATCCAGTTGCACTTGGTCCAGCTCGGCGCCGAGCCCATCCGGGGTGCGCGAGAGCTCGATGTCGAGGCTCATGAGCCCGTCCACGATGCCGGCGAAGCGCGAATAGTCGCGGAGGCTGAAGCCCGCCGGCCGGAGCTCGATCTCGAGCGCGCGCGCGGTCTCCTCCCCCAGTCGCCGCCGCACCGCAGCCGCGGTCTGCGGGAGCGGGGCGAGCGGATCGGGGCTCAGGTTCCGGATCTGATCCAGGCACGAAGCCCAGATGCGCGCCGTGCGCCAGTCGACCCCCGCGCGCTCGAGAAAAGCCCCGAGGACCTGCCGCCTGAGCGCGGACTCGAAGAGGAGCGCCGCCTCGGCTTCGTCCCCGCGCGCGATGACCGCGAGCCCATGCTCCCATTCGGCGAGCACGCGCTCGGCCCACGGGGCGAAGGGCTCCGCGGCCTGCGCGGCTTTGAGCCGCGCGAGCAGGCGCTCGTTCAAGCCGAGGGCGGTCGTGGTGCCGCCGTCCAAGGTCTCGATCGTCGCTTCGGGATCGAGGCTCACGCTCCGGAGCGCGGCGAGCGGCTGGCGGAGGAGCAGTACCTCGGGAAAGCGATCACCGCGCAAGGTGAGCTCGAGGATCAAGGCGGCGACCCCGTGCCGGACCACGATCGCCCACGAGGACGCGGTGCCGCCGGCGGCGATCACATGCAGGCGGCGCCACCCGCGGCCGGAGTAGTTGAGCCGACAGGTGGTGAAGAGCGCGCGATCATGGGTGGTGTAGGGCCCGCTCACGCGCGTCATCAGCTCGGCGCGCGGGGCGAGGGCGAAGCCGCGCGATTCGGGCGCCGAGCTCACCGTTCCGGGCTCGGTGAGGATCGAACGGACGACGACCCAGGTGACCAGGTTGCGAATCAGGAGCGCCGGATCGAGGGCAGTGGGCGCGCCGTAGTTCTCGTGGGTGCCGAGGCTGACTTCGCGCGGCTGATGGAAGGTGCTGGCGAGCGCCGGGGTCAGGCGGTGGCCCTGGAACTCCTCGACCCGTGCGGCCGCGCCGGCGACGAGAGCCAGACCCGCACGGTGAGCCGCCGCCAGGTCGAAGGGATCCACGCACTCGGGGGTCGAGAGCTCGGGGACGGAGCGCGGCGGATCCAACCCGAACGCCCCGCCGTTCGCGAGGAAGTAGGTCGAGCGATGCTTGGATCCCCAGCCCGGAGCATGCGGCTGCGTCTCGCCGACCGCCGCCAGGAGGGCCTGGCCGACGCGGTCGCGCACGCTGGCCGTCGGCTTGACGCCGAGGAGTGCGAGCTCGCTTTCGAGCCCCATCACGATCACGGGGCCGACCTCGGGAGGGCGGGATGAGCGCGCCGCGGCGCGACCTGAGTGCGCGCGGCCCGCTAGGCGTTGGCGACTATTCGCCGGCGAGCTGCCAGAAGGTCTGGCTCTCGGGACGTGAACCCGACCATCCCCGCTCGATCCGCTCGAGCAGGTTCGTCACGAGCTCGGAAGCAGCGGGGCCGGGCGTCGTCGCCGCGGTGGTCCGCGTAGCGGGCCGGGACTCGGTTGTGGATTCTTTCACCGCAGATGTCAACAGGTCCCTGGACATGAATCCCCTCCACGAAAGGGCGCGAGGAACGTTGCGTTCGCTCTGCGCCTGAACGGCATTGAACGGCACGCATGATCATACGCTCGCAGGACGGCTTCTCGCCACGAGAAACGATCGCGGCGCGCGCTTGGGGGAATTGACCCAACAGACGACCGCATCTCATTCGCTCTCGTAGTCGACGAGCGCGGCCAGCGAATGTCCGGCGAGGCGGTCGCGGCCGGCGAGAAACGACAGCTCGACCACGAACGCGAGCCCGACCACGTGCCCCCCGAGCTGCTCGACCAACTGGACCACCGCCGATGCGGTGCCGCCGGTGGCCAGGAGATCGTCCACAATGAGCACCTGCTGGCCCTTCTTGACCGCATCGGTGTGCATCTCGAGGCCGTCGGTGCCGTACTCGAGCTTGTAATCGGCGCGGGCCGTCTTCCACGGGAGCTTCCCCGGCTTCCGCGCGAGCGCGAGCGGAAGCCCGAGCTTTGCAGCCGCGGGGGCGGCGAAGATGAAGCCGCGCGACTCGATCCCGACCAGGAGCTCGGCGCGCCGTTCGCGCGCGATCCCCGCGATCCACTCGACCGTGCGCTGGAAAGCCGGCCCGTCGAGGAGGAGCGTCGAGAGATCCCGGAACATGATCCCCGGCTTCGGGAAGTCGGGGACGTTGCGGATGAGCGAACGGACCTCCTGGCTGAGCGAGGCGGTCGAGGTCGACATCGGGGGCCTCCACTCCGCAGAGTGCTGAAACAGCCTCCCTGCGAGTTCATGTTCTAGGGTGCCGGCGGGTGCTTTCGGCTCATGAGCTCGAGAGGTGACCCGACCGGCCCGGCCGGCATGCCGGGCCTTCGTAGTGGGGAGCATCTACGAGGCTAGCATGCCGCCGGGCCTGGGTCTTGGCCGCGCTCGGCCCCTAGTCGCGCGGGTCGGCGCTCAGACCAGCAGGGCTTTGAGCTTGCCGAGCGCTCGGCGCTCGATCTGCCGGGTGCGCTCCCGGCTCACGCCGAGCACGCGTCCGGTCTCGGCCAGGGTGTGCTCTTCCCCGTCCTGGAAGCCGTAGCGGATCCGGAGCACGGCTTCTTCCTTGCCGCCCAGCCGGGCGAGGAGCCGCGCCATGCGCTCCATCTCGAGCTGGCCCTCGACGGCGGCCGCGGGGTCGGGGGCCACCGTTCCCACGTCCGGAAGGAAGTGCTTCTCGAGGCCACGTTCGGGGCCCTCCAGCGAGGCGATCGCGGTCAGCACGTTCTGATCCCGCTCGATTTCGGTGCACGGTCGGCGGAGGGCGCAAGCCAGCTCATCCGAGTTCGGCGCCCGCCCGAGCTCGTGGGTCAAGCGGCGATCGGCCCTTTGCATGCGGCGAAGCCTTTGCACCACATGGAGCGGCAAGCGCACGCAGGAGCCTTGGCGGACCACCGCCCGACTGATGGCTTGGCGGATCCACCATGACGCGTAGGTCGAGAAGCGAAAGCCGCGGCGGGGATCGAAGCGGTCCACGGCCGCGATCAGGCCGAGGTTGCCTTCGGCAATCAGGTCGAGGATCGGCAGGCCGCGGTTTCGATAAGCCCCCGCCATTTTGACCACCAGTCGGAGGTTGCCGAGGATCATGCGCCGGCGGGCGCCGTCGTCGCCGCGCTGCACGGCGAGCCCGAGAGCCACCTCTTCGCGCGCGGTGAGGAGCCGCACGCGCCCGATCTCCCGGCAGTAGAGGTGGAAGGGATCGCACTCGACGTCCACCGGCTGATCGGACAGCCGGCCCGGAGATCGGGGCAGCCCCCAATCGATCGCGATTCCCAGCGCCTGGGCGGCGGAGAGAAAGCGATCGAATTCCTCGCGATCGAAATCGGCGTCGTCGATCAGATCGCTGACGATCGAGCTCGGGATCTCACCCGTGGCTCGGCCGAGAGAGAGTGCGTGTTCGTAGCGTTCCGAGAGCTCGAGGGCGGGGACCTCGGGAGCGCTCGACATGGCTTACCCCTCCAGGGTTGGGCATCCATGGAGTGGGGATGGGTTCAGATGTCCGAACGTGAATCGAGCAGAAGTCGCAGGTCACTCTGCGACCACGGAGGGGGGAACCTGAGGCAGGGACCTCGGTCGGGCGCACGGTGGGCTCGGGCGCCGCAAGGGACCTCGAACAGGACCGCAGGGTGTGGGCGAATTATGGTCGGGGCGAGAGGATTTGAACCTCCGACCCCCTCGTCCCGAACGAGGTGCGCTACCAGGCTGCGCTACGCCCCGAACCACCCCAGACCCAGAGCCCGGCATCCCTACTCGGGAACACGGAACTCGGGCGGAGAATAGCACCCCGGGAATGGCGGCCACAATGCCTGTCAAGGACCAGGGGGGGCTGGGCTCGACCCCGGCTCTCCCGGCCCCGGCGGGGGGCTCTCCCCCGCCGCCGCCGTCCCCGGGAGGAGGGGCACGAAGCGGCAGGCGCAGCCCGGCTCGGCCACCGCCTGGCCGCGCTGGCGCCGGAAACAAACGAGCTCCTGGACCCCGGCTTCGGCGCCGATCGGAATCACGAGCCGGCCACCGGCCGCCAGCTGCTCGAGGAGCGCCGGCGGAGGGACGGGGGCTGCAGCCGAGACCAGGATCGCATCATAGGGCGCTCCTGGTGGGTAGCCCTCATGCCCGTCTCCGGCGTGCACTTCGACATTGGTGGCGCCCAGCTCGGCGAGGCGGCGGGCCGCGGCCTCGGCCAGGGCCGGGATCCGCTCGATGGCGACCACCCAGTTGCAGATCCGGGCCAGGACCGCCGCCGCGTAACCCGACCCCACCCCCACCTCGAGCACGGTCTCTCCCCCATCCAGCTCCAGGCGCTCGATCATCAAGGCCACCATGTACGGCTGCGAGATGGTCTGGCCGTGGCCGATCGGGAGGGCGCGGTCGGCATACGCCTCGAACACGAGCTCGGGCGGGACGAAGAGCTCGCGCGGCACGCGCGCCATCGCGTCGAGGACGCGCGGGTCCCGGAGGCCGCGCCCGGCGAGATCGGTGCGCACCATGCGCGCCCGCTGGCGGCTCAGGTCCGACGCCGCCGGCCGGCGGCCAAAGAGGCCGTCCAGAACCATGGCGCTTGCTCCTGCTCGCTGGCTAGATGCCCGTTGATTTGCAACGGCCTCCTAGGGAGGCGAGTCGCGGGCTCAGGGGCTGGCGAGCGGTCCGAGCTCCTTTTGGACGAGACGGGCGATCCCGTCGTGATCGGTGCGATCGAGCCTGAGCGGCGTGATCGACACCCGCCCGGCCTCGATGGCCGCGAAGTCGGTGGCCTCGTCCCCGGCTCCCCGCTCCCAGATCGGGGTCTCCCCGCCGATCCAATAGTACGGCCGCCCGTGCGGATCCGTCTTGGCCACGATCACGTCCCGATAGATTCGCCGCCCCAGGCGGGTGATCGCGTAGCCCTGGATCTCGGCCTTGGGCTTCCCGGGGATGTTGACGTTCAGGAGCAGATCGGAGCCGTTCGCTCGGTCCTCGAACAGCCGCGCGACGAGCTGGGCCACGAGGAGTCCGGCATGCTCGAAGTCGCGCCCCTCTTCCCGGCCGAGCGAAGCGGCGATGGCGGGCAGTCCGAGCCGGCGCGCCTCCACCGCCGCGGCCACGGTGCCCGAGTAGTTGACGTCGTCCCCCAGGTTGGGGCCGTGGTTGATCCCGGAGACCACCAGGTCCGGCCGGCGTTCGAGCACGTGGTGGACCGCGAGCAGGACGCAGTCGGTGGGGGTGCCGTCCACCGAATGCAGGTCAGGGCCGAGCGTGGTCATCCGGAGCGGATGGTGGAGGGTGAGGGCGTGGCTCGAGCAGGACTGCTCGCGATCGGGGGCGACACACACCACCCGCCCGAGCGGAGCCAGCGCCTGGCGCAGGCTCTCGAGGCCCGCCGCCCGCACGCCGTCGTCGTTGGTGACAAGGATCAGGAGTGGAGCCACAGCTTCAGCACCAGGGAGATGAATCGTACAGTGTCTCGGATCGGGTGGATCGTGCTCCGCTCCTCGCCGTAGATGGTGCGGATCGACACCGCGCCGATCCGAAATCCCGCCCGCGACGCCTTGATCAGGATCTCGGATTCGGCTTCGAAACGGTCGAAGCGCAGGTCGAGCGCCCGGAGCACCGGCGCGCCGATCAGACGATAACCCGATTGCGAATCGGCGATCGGCTGGCCGGCGAGCGCCGAGATGATAGAGGACGTGCTCTGATTGGCCAAGCGCCGGAGCCACGGCATGTCGGCGGTGTTGCGCATCCGGTCGCCGATCCAGAGATCGGCGCCGCCGCTCTTCGCCGCCGCGAGAAAGGCCGGCATCTCCGCCGGATCGTGCTGGCCATCGGCGTCGAGGGTGAACACCCACTCGGCTCCGGCCGCGAGCGCCGCCGCGAATCCGGTACGAAGGGCGGCGCCCTTCCCGCGATTCACGGGATGGGTGATCACCCGGACGCCCGCGGCGCGCGCCCGCTCGCCAGCGCCGTCCTGGGCGCCGTCGTCGACCACGATCACCGCGTCCTGCCCCAGCTCGCGGCCCGCGGCTTGGAGGACCGGAGTCAGGCCCGGGCCCGGGTTGTACGCCGGGATCACGGCCATCACCCGCGGGTTTCCGGGCGGGCTCATCCCACCCCTCCCCCATCCCAGAGCGGCTCGAAGACGAACCACTGGTCGGGATAGCGCCGGATCACGCCCTCGAAGGTGTGGAGGCAACGCTCGACGAGCGCGCGCACCCGGTGATCCGCGTTCAGGTGCTCGAACTCGGCAGCCCACACGGGCGGCTCGATGATCAGCCGAAAGTGGTCGCTCGCCTCCCGCAAGAGGAAGCAGGGTAGGATCGGCGCGCCGGTCTTGGTGGCGAGGATCGCGTGCGCGCGCGGCATGACCGCGGGCGCGCCGAAGAACGTGACTTCGACGCCCTGGTGAGCGTAATCGCGATCGGCGATGACTCCCACCGCCCCTCCCGCCCGCAGCCACTCGATCATGGCGAACGTGGACCCTGAGAGCGGCAGGAGCTCCAGGCCCTTGGCCCGCCGCCTTTCGCTGAAGAAGCGGGTCACCCGGCCGCCCCCGTGATCGAGCGCCACCGCTTTGATGCGAAAACCGTGCTGCGCGAACAGCACTCCCGCCCATTCCCAGTTTCCGATGTGGCAGGAGAGGAAGATGACCCCGCCGTGCTCGCGGGCGCGCTCGGCATGCTCCCAGCCTTCGATCCGAATCACGCGCTCCATCTCGCCGCGGTCGACGAGCGGCAAGCGCAGGAAGGCGACGATGTTGAACGCGAAGTTCCGAAAGACCCGGCGGGCGATCGCATCCAGTGGTTCGCCCATCTCGCTCCCCGAGAACACATGGCGCAGGTTCGCATAGACGGCGCGCCGGGAGCGGCGATTGACCGCGAAGTTCAGATCCGAGATGACGGCGGCGATGAGATAGACCAGGCGGTAAGGCAAGAGCCGGGTGAGGAGACCCCCGAGCTTGTAGAGGAGGAACTGGATCAATCGTGGCGGCTCGACCCGAATCGTCTGGAGGAGAGATGGTCGGGGCGACTGGATTTGAACCAGCGACCCCTAGCCCCCCATGCTAGTGCGCTACCAGACTGCGCCACGCCCCGACCCCTTCCAAACAGAGCAATGAAGAATAGATAACCGCCTCCGCGGCTGTCAAGCCGATCCCGATTGCGGATCCTCCCCGGCAGTCGCCGGCTCTTCGTCGCGCGGAGCGAACTTGGGCGGCGCCGCCGGCTCCGCCAGCTCCTGGTCCTCGCCCACATCCTCATCTCCATCCTGATCCCCGTCGGCGTCCAAGTCCGAGTCCTCATCGCTCCCTTCGAGGGAACTCTCGTCCTCGTCGGTGACGGGGAGGTCGGCGAAGAGTCCCCGGCGGCGCGAAGAGCTTACGGCCAGCCGCTCTTCCTCTTCGTCCTGGTGGCCGAGCGAATCGAGCGGCTTCTCACCGCGCAGGACCTGCAAGAGCTCGGTCAGATCCCGGCGCATCATCTTGAGGAACTCTTCCTTGGAGATCCCGACGAAGTCGAGCTCGGTCTGGCCGTCCCGCCGCTCGTCGAGCAGCTTCCGGCGCGCCCCCGCGATCGTGAATCCTTCGTCGTACAGGAGCTTCCGGATGCGGAGCGCCATCTTCACGTCCTTCACCCGGTAGCTGCGATTCCCCGCCCGGTTCTTCCGCGGGTGAAGCATCTTGAACTGGGTCTCCCAGTAGCGGAGGACGTGCGGCTTCACACTCACGAGCTCAGCCACCTCGCTGATCGAGTAGTAGAGTTTGCCGCCCGCCTCCCGCCCCTCGTCCGTGACTCCGGGATTCCGCGTCGCCACGCGCATCACCTCCGTGTGAGAGGTCCTTGACCGCGAGCGGTCAGTTGACCTCGGACCTGGGCTCGCGACCCATGAGGGCCGCCATCATCGCCCGCGCATCCTGGCCCTCGTAGAGGACCGCATGCACCTGGGCGGTGATCGGCATCTCGATCTTGAGCTCCCCGGCCAACCGGTGCACCGCCCGCGCGGTGCCCACCCCTTCGGCCACGTGCACCATCTCGCCGAGGATGCGAGCGAGCGGCCGGCCGCGGCCGAGCTGCTCCCCCACGTGCCGGTTCCGGGACAACCGGCTCGAGCAGGTGGCCACCAAGTCGCCCATCCCGGCGAGCCCGTAGAGGGTGCCGGGCCGGGCCCCCAGCCGGGCGCCGAGCCGGTTCATTTCCGCGAGCCCGCGCGTCAGGAGCGCGCCGCGGGTGTTGTCCCCGAACCCGAGCCCGTCGCTCATCCCAGCGGCGATCGCGATCACATTCTTGACCGCCACACCCACCTCGACGCCCACCAGATCGGTGTTGGAATACACCCGGAAGGAATCGCTGTGGAAGAGATCGCGCGTCTGGACCGCATCCCCTTCGGTCTCCGAAGCGGCGACGACTGCGGTCGGCTGGAGACGGGCCACTTCCCGGGCCAGGCTCGGCCCGGCCAAGACCGCGAGCGGGTGCGGAGTCGGGAGAGTGTGGACGAGGATTTCCGACGGGCGGCGGAGGGGTTCGGCATCGATCCCCTTCGCGGCGCACACGACGAGCAATCCCGGCCGCAAGTGCGGGGCGGCGAGCACCGCCACCTGAGCGATCGCAGGTGCCGGCACCGCGAACACCACCGCCCGGCAATCCCGGAGCGCAGGTGCCAAGTCCGAGGTGGCCTCCACGCCTTCCGGCAACGGGACGCCCGGCAGATAGCGGCGATTCTCCCGGTCGCGAGCCAGGTCTGCGATGCGCTCGGGATCCCGTCCCCAGAGGACGACCGGGACCCCCTTGGCGGCGAGGAGGATCGCGAGCGCCGTGCCCCAGCTGCCCGCGCCGAGGATCGCGACCGGAGCGCCGCCATTCGTCGGCATCATGCGGTTCCGCCTCCCGACACGCGCCCGCCGCGGGGGGCGAAGCGTGGCTCGGTGCCCCGGAGGAGCCGCGCCAGGTTCGTGCGATGGCGGGCGACCACGAGGGCCGAGAGTGCTACCGCCACCCACAGGAGCCCGGGAACGTCGCGCGCAGTGAGCCACACCGCGGCGGGAAGCGCGAGCGCGGCGAGGATCGAGCCCAGGGACACGAAGCGGGTCAGTGCGACCGTCACGGCGAAGACCAGGAGCGCGATCAGGCCCGCGCTGGGGGCCAGTCCGAGCATCGCTCCGCCCCCGGTGGCCACCCCCTTCCCGCCGCGGAATCCGGCGAGCGGGCTCAGGATGTGGCCGAGGACCGCGAGCCCCGCCGCCGCCACCGGAAAGAAGCCGCCGGGCGTGAATCGGCGCGCGAGGAGGACGGCGGCCACGCCCTTCAGCATGTCGATCGCGAGGACGAAGAGCCCGGCCCGGGGGCCGAGCGTGCGATAGACGTTCGTCGCTCCCAGGTTCCTGCTTCCCACCTGGCGGAGATCGATCCCGTGCGCCTTCCCCATCCAGAGCCCGGTCGGGATCGAGCCCAGGGCGAACGCCGCGGCGAGGACCAGGGCGCCGGTCGCGGTGGAGCTCATGAGGCCGGCTCGCGCGCAGGGCGGTCAGGAGTTTCCGAGATGATCGCCGGGTAACGCTTGCGCGGCCGAGAAAGCCGGAGCTCGAGCGGCGCGTGCGCGATCCCGAGCCGCTCGCGCAAGTCCCGGGACAGGTAGCGCAGATAGTGGACCGGCAGGGCCTCGGGCTGAGTCGCGACGATCAGGAATCGGAGCGGATTTACCCCCCGCTGGACCATCGCCCGCAAATCCTGGCGGCCGCGCGGCGGGGAGGGCGGAGGCTGGCGATCGACGGCCGCCCGGAGCGCGGCGGTGAGCTCCGACTGCGGCCATTGGCGGCGGGCTTCGGCGTAGACCTGGCGGATGAGCCCCGCGAGGCGCCCCACTCGCTGGCCGCTCACCGTGGAGAGGAAGAGCGCCGGAGCGTGGGTGAGCTCGATCGCGTGGGCGCGAAAGCTGTCCTCCATCCGCTTGGCGGTCATCGTTTCCTTCTCGCCCACCAGATCCCACTTGTTGAAGGCGAGGATCGCGGGCTTGGACGCCGCGTGCACGAAGCCTGCGATCCGGTAGTCCTGGCGGCCGAAGGGTTCGGAGGCGTCGAGCATCAGGACCGCGACGTCTGCCCGGTCGAGCGCTTGCATCGCCCGCACCGCGGAATAGAACTCGGTGCGGGTGTCGATCCGGGTGCGCCGCCTGAGCCCCGCCGTGTCGACCAAGGTGAACACCTGGCCGTCGATCGTGATCCGCGAGTCCACCGCGTCGCGGGTGGTCCCCGGCGCATCGTCGACGATCATCCGCTCCTCGCCGAGCAGCCGATTCACGAGCGACGACTTGCCGACATTTGGGCGGCCGATGATCGCGACCCGGATCCCTTCCTCCTCGTCCCGCTCGGGTCCCTTTTCCTCGGGCAGGGCGGCCACCACCGCGTCGAGGAGATCGCCCGACCCCCGGCCATGGAGCGCCGAGACCGGGTAGGGCTCGCCGAACCCGAGCCCGGCGAAGTCCTGGGCGGCGAGCGCCCGGTTCTCCGAGTCCGACTTGTTGGCGGTTAGGAGGACCGGCCGCCCGCTCTGGCGCACCGCTCTGGCGATCTGCTCGTCGAGGCTGGTGATCCCGACTTCGACGTCGACCGTAAAGAGGACGACGTGCGCGAGCTCGAGCGCGGCCTCGACTTGCTTGCGGACGCTCGCGTCCATCCCGCGAGTGGCGTCGGGCAGGAGCCCGCCCGTATCGACCAAGAGGAACCGGCGGCCGGCCCAATCGGTCTCCCCCGCCAGCCGGTCGCGGGTGACCCCGGGCATGTCATCCACCACCGCTTGCCGGCGGCGGAGGATCCGGTTGAAGAGGGTGGACTTGCCGACGTTCGGGCGCCCGACGATGGCGACGATCGGGCGCGGCATGGGCTAGCTCTTCTCCCACACCGGGTTGGTGTGGAAGGGCTCGTCTCCGAGCCCGATCTGGAGCTCTGCACCCGAAGCGGTGGCGAGCTCGGCGAGGCTCAGGTCATCCAGGAAGAGGGCGCGGCCGTTCACACACATGGGCGGCAGGCAGAGGACGTCCCCCGCTCCGCCCCGCTCGACCACCGCGCGCGCGATGTCCTCGCCCGCGAGGAGCCCGGCGACCGTGATGCCGGAGCCGAGGAACGTGTTCTCGACCACCACCAGCTCGATCCGGCGCGCATGCTGCGCGAGGAGGCCCTGAACCAGCTCGGCCTCGACCATCGGCGCGGCCATCACGCCGGTCACCACCGTCGCATGGCGGCCTCGCACCCGGTCCACGATCGGGAGGGTCTCCCCCGCATCGCGCACGCGATCGATGAAGCGCCGGGCGAGCCCGACCCCGTCCTCGAGCTGCGGGAAGTCCTGGTAATAGTCGGCAGGCGGGATCGGAGTGCGGGTGAGGAAGAACCACTCATCCGAGGGATAGACGAAGCGCAGGCCCAGGCGGCGGCGGAAGCCCTGGCCCAGGGCTTCGAGCTGCGCCAGGACCTCGGTCGCGAAGGCGGGCGTGACCGGGCGAAGCTCGGGAAGCCCCGCCCGGTGCTTCGTGAGGCCCAAGGGCACGATCGCCACCGATTCGACACCGGGATGGAGCAGAGCCAACGCCTCGGCGGTCTCGGTAAGGACCGCACCGTCGTTCAGGCCCGGGCAGAGGACCACCTGGGCGTGGACCCGGATCCCGCCCTCGGTCAGGCGGCGGATCCGCGGCAGGACGTCGGCAGTCGCGAGATCCGAGATCCCGAGCAGACGGGCCCGGACTTTGGGATCGGTCGCATGCACCGAGACGTAGAGCGGGCTCAGCCCCTGGGTGAGGATCCGGTCGAACTCTTGGGGCCTCAAGTTGGTCAGGGTGACGTAGTTCCCGTGGAGGAAAGAGAACCGATAGTCCTCGTCCCGCACGTAGAGGCCCCGGCGACCGCCCTTCGGCATCTGGTCGATGAAGCAGAAGACGCAGTCGTTCCCGCACACCCGCGCCTTCATCTCCTCGGTCTCGATCCCCAAGGACTCGCCCGAAGCGCGCTCGACCTGGATCCGAATCGAGCGCGGCTTCGCTCCCGGCTCGGCGCGCTCGACGACGAAGCGCAGGCCCAGGCGGCGGCGGAAGCCCTGGCCCAGG
>Ga0137428_1000553_pt1 | contig 15942 bp, 16 predicted proteins | sample EasRivERMZT718_2_FD_102305 | JGI IMG/M metagenome (GOLD analysis project Ga0137428, IMG submission 102305) | Soil microbial communities from meander-bound floodplain in the East River, Colorado, USA - East River MetaG ERMZT718_2 | ecosystem: Environmental > Terrestrial > Soil > Floodplain ...
GCTCCCGGCAACTCGCCTCCTGGCTGCGGGCTGATCGGTGCTCTGCCGGCGGCTTGCGGAATAACTGATGTCGCCGATAGCCCGCCTGTAATCGATCAGCGGCTCACCGTGATCCCGAACCCCGTGCGCGGCACCGCTCGCTTCGAGCTCGGGTCGCTGACGCAAGGCGCTGCCTTGAACGTCTTCGACTCCCAGGGCCGGCTCGTCGAGGAGATTCAAGAGCAAGATGGCAACTGGACATGGACTCCGGATCCGTCGTTTCCGGCTGGTGTCTACTTCGCGAGATCGGAGGCGGGGCCGGTCGAAGCAACAGTGAAGTTCCTGTACTTGCGGTAGTTCATGTCCGAGTTTATGACGGGCTGGTGTGGTCATGCTGGTGAGAGAGAGCGGCACTGTTTCACGGAAGAGGTCTCTCGATGTGGATGAAACGATGATTCGAGCGCTAGTGATCGCGGCAGCAGGGATGATAGTCGCACAAGCGTCATGCGCCGGCAGCATGATTCCGGGCGCTGGTGACAATTGGGATGTCTCGCCTGTTATCTGCGAGGCGTGCAAGGACATCACCAACTGGAGCGACTGTGCAGTCGCTGCAGAGAATGCATTTTTGGCTCAGAGTCCTGAGGTTCAACGAACGGAGAGGGGATTAGAAATAACCCTCAGTGACGGCAAACCCTTATTCTTCGAAGGCAACGAAAGCGGCGGGGACTCTTATCTTGCGTTCCGATATTTGGGAGTCGTCAGGCCCTTGGCGTTTCATTTGCTGTTGATGTCAGGCAGTGAGTGGTGGACTTATGTAATGGTCCATCGCAAGAATGGTAACCAAGCGCGGATGGATAGCTTCCCCGTGGTATCTCCTGATGCGAGGAGAGTTGTTACTGCCGCAATCAATGAATTGGGTAATTTTCAAAACCGTCTGCAGATCTGGTCAGTGGAAGAGGATAGCCTAGCGCTGGAAATGGTCCTCTTTCCTGAGGAGATCGATCATCCAAATCCGACAATCGAGGCATGGGGAGTTGAGCGGCCCCGCTGGAGGGGAGACCTAGCGATCGAAGTTCAAGCCAGAGCGGTGCGGCGTGATGAGTATTCCCGCCGGGTGTTCTTTGACACGACGGCGGTCTTCGTTCGACGTGACGGGAAGTGGATGCTCAAGTAGCCCTGCCGGCCAGATGAGGGAGTTGACAGGGAGACCGCACACCCGCTAGTTTACAGGGTGCAGCGTCGGCTGCCCGATAGGGCGGCCATGGAAAGACGGCCTGCCGCCAGACGGCGACCCGGCTGAAGAGCAGAAGGCGTCGTGGGTGTCTTGCTTCGGCAAGGACCTGCGACGCTTTTGTCGTTCTAGCCCCGCGCCGGAGCCGGACTCCCGCCCGCCTGCTGCTCCTCGGCCCAGGAGTAGCAGATGGACTTCCTGCCCGACCCCGCGGAGATGACCGCCGAGGAGCGCTTCCTCGAGCTTGCAGCCATCCTCGCCCGGGGCTACTTGCGCCTGCGAAAGGCGGGTTTCACGCCGACAATCGCTCCGAACCACGGCCAGTGCAGGCTGGACTCTCGGGGCGCAGAAAGACCTCCATTGGGAGCCGGGTTAACACCGGAGAGGGAGGTCGCGGGATGACGACACCACGGGACCTGGGTGCGGAGCTTGCGGCCCTCCGCCGGATGACGGTGGGGGAGCTGCGGGCGAGGTACCTCGCTGCGTTCGGCGAGGAAACCCGCTCCTGGAACAAGGACTTCCTCCGGAAGCGGATCGCCTGGCGGATCCAGGAGCTTGCGGAGGGCGGGCTCTCAGAGCGGGCACGCCGGCGGGCGGAAGAACTCGCGCGGGACGCCGATCTCCGGCTCCGGGCGCCTACGGGCGGTTGCGGACCGGCCACTGCTCCTGGGCGAACCGTCACCCGCCGGCTTCCGGGGTCCCCGGATCGCCGCCTTCCAATGCCGGGTGCAGTCCTCACGCGCGAGTACCGGGGCGAGACCGTGACCGTGACGGTCTTGGACGGCGGGCTCGCCTACCAGGGCCAAGTCTATCGGTCGCTCACGGCCGTAGCCCACGCGGTGACGGGAACCCACTGGAACGGCTACCACTTCTTCCAGCTCGCGGGTAAGGGGCGGACCCGATGACGGCGAAACGACGGCCGAGCCCCGGCAACGGCGCAGGCCCGGCCACGGTTCGGTGCGCGATCTACACCCGGAAATCGACCGAACGCGGGCTCGAGCAGGAGTTCAACTCGCTCGACGCCCAGCGCGAGTCGGCCGAGGCCTACATCGCGAGCCAGAAGCACGAGGGCTGGGTGTGCCTCCCCGAACGCTACGACGACGGCGGGTTCTCGGGCGGCAGCATGGAGCGGCCCGCTCTCCAGCGGCTCTTGAGCGAGATCGAGGCGGGGCGGGTGGACGCGGTCGTCGTCTACAAGCTCGACCGCCTGAGCCGATCCCTCCTCGACTTCTCCCGGATCATGGAGACCCTCGATCGCCACCGGGTGGCGTTCGTCTCGGTCACCGAGGCGTTCAACACCAAGACCTCGATGGGCCGGATGGTGCTGAACATGCTCGCGAGCTTCGCCCAGTTCGAGCGGGAGCAGATCAGCGACCGGACCCGCGACAAGATGTCGGCGGCCCGACGCCGGGGGAAGTGGGTCGGCGGAATGCCGATCCTCGGCTATGACGTGGCGCCGGGGGGCGGGCGGATCCTCGTGAACGCGGCCGAGGCCGAACAGGTGCGCCAGATCTTCGCCCTCTACCTCGAGACCGGCTCGACGGTCGAGACGCTCAGGGATCTGGCCCACCGGGGCTTTACCCGGAAGCGCTGGGTGACCCGGGGCGGGCAGGAGCGAGGCGGGGAACCCTTCGACAAGTCGCGCCTCCTCTACCTGCTCAAGAACCCGGTCGTCGTGGGCAAGGTCTCGTACGGCGGCGCCGTCTACCCGGGCGAGCACGAGGCGATCGTGGACTCGGGAACCTGGGAGCGGGTGCAGGCCGTGATCCGGCGGAACGGGGCCACGGCGGGCGGCGCACACCGGAACCGGAACGCTGCGCTCTTGAAGGGCGTCCTCCGGTGCGCGCCGTGTGACCGGGCGATGACCCACGCCTGGTCGGGGAAGAACGGGCGGCGCTACCCCTACTACGTTTGCACCCGGGCGCAGAAGGAAGGGTGGGCCACTTGCTCGACGAAGTCAGTACCCGCCGCCGGGATCGAGCGGTTCGTCGTCGAGCAGCTCCGGGCGATCGGGTCGGATCCGTCCCTGGCGGCCCGCGTGCTCGCGGAAGCTCGGTCGGCGACCGAGGCGCGCTCGGCCGGGCTCAGACGGGAGCTGGCGGTCGTCCGGCGCGAGATGGGGCGGGTTTCGGGAATGATCCAGAGGGTCCTGGCGAAGCCCGCGGGGAAGCGGAACGGCGCCGGGTCACGTGCGGGTGATCGCCTGGCCGATCTCCAGGGCCGGCTCCGGGCCGCCGAGGAACGGGCGCGCGCGGTCGAGGCTGAACTCACGGTGCTCGATGACGACCGCATCGAGGAATGGGAGCTTGCCGCCGCCCTTGAGCAATTCGCCCCCGTGTGGGACTCGCTGACGCTCGCAGAGCAGGCCCGCGCGATCGAGCTCCTCGTCGAGCGCGTCGCCTACGACGGTGCCGCCGGGCGGGTCTCACTGACCTTCCGGCCATCGGGGATCCGAGCGCTGGCGGATGGTCGCGCGTGACGGCGCACTCGCGCGCACAGGACGCCCCCCGGGCGCACCCCGAGGCGGGGATGACCGTCGAGTTCCGGGTCCAGCTTCGGAGCGGCCGGCGTGGAAGCCGGCGCCTCGGGGCCGGCCGGGAGTCGGCCACGCATACGCCCGAGCCGGGAAGCGTCCCCCGAATTTCGCGCCTCATGGCACTCGCGATCCGGCTGGACGGCCTGATCCGGGAGGGCGCCGTCCGGGACTACGCCGAGTGCGCGCGGATCGGCCATGTCACCCGAGCGCGGGTGACCCAGATCATGAATCTCCTCCACCTCGCCCCGGACATCCAGGAGGCGCTGCTCTCCTTGCCCCGAACGGTGAGGGGCAAGGACCCGGTAACCGAGCGGCAGGTGCGGTGTATCGCGGGCCTCGAGGATTGGAGCAAGCAGCGGGAGGCGTGGAGACGATCGGAGCCCGAATAGTGGACGTGGACGCCGCGGCGCGACAGAATGTTCGGAGAATGCAGCACGCCTCGTGGCTGCGTCTGTAAATCATGTGAGGCTTGGCCGATGTCCGACGACCGTGATCTACCGCCGGAAGAATGGATCCAACGGGTGCAGCTTCTTAACGAGGCGACCGCAGAGATCCGAGAAATGTTCAACAAGATCGAAGAGGCGCTACTCATCCGAGCGGAGAAGGCAGGTCGCCACTCGGTTATGAACGGGAAGCTTGAGCGCCCCGATCCCAAAGAGGTCGCGAAGTACCATGCTCTGGTGGCTCAGGTCCAGGAGGTGAGGCTCGCACTGATGGCGCGGTGTGGCGACATCATGGGTCTTCCCAACATGTTTCCCGCGGATTGCACCACTCCGGATGCAGTTCGCGCGGATTCAGGTCCGGCGACGGACGTCACCCATCAAGACCGAGTCGTCACTGCTATGCCGCCAGGGGTCGAAGACATGGAGGAGAGAGAGATCACTTGGAGGACAGCTTCTTGGAAGCCACGGCAGATGACTACGTGCAAGGACTGCGGAAAGATTTTCGAGTTGTCGAAGGGCGAGTGTCCGCGTTGCAAACAAGTGCCGACGCTCGTTCCGGTTCAAGATGAGCCACCGAAGAGGTGGTACGTAGGGCTCAAGCGGGCACCATTCGTGGCGAAGATGGAGTCGGGTTCATCCGTCGTCATTTTTATGGTAACCCCAGGCTATCGGATTCTGATTCCATCAAGCGTCGCGAAAGAGGTGAACGATCGGGCGCCAGGTGCGCTCGAAGAGTATCGGAAGAAGCACGGCAAATTGGATTCGATTCCCATTGGGGATCCTGGTCATCTGCGAACAGTAGAAGGCTACCTTCATCGGAAGAAGACCCATCTTGGTGGCAGGCATCCGTGGCGAACCTGGCCGCCGCTGCTCATTGGCGAGGTAGTACGCCTCCGGCTCACTGGCGCAGTTCCTGCCACGGTGCGATTGCCGGCCAAGCATGAATATCAATGCTCCATGTGCGAAAATCGGCGCCCGCATGATGGCGAGTGCAAGCCGGAATCGCCGGAGATGACGGCCCTTGAGAGAGCACTGTCGGGTAATGCACGATGGGCTCTACGTTCGTGGTGTTCGACGTATGATCGCTGGGGACGATTGATTCGGCTTCCTTCATCGCTAACCGACGCACATAACGCCTACGTGGTCGATCTTCTCGTAAAGAGGCTCCGCACGGAACACGGTCGATTCGACACCGACAAAGCCTTCATCCAGTACGTGTCAAGCCATTGGGCGCCGATCCTGTCCGCTTGCGGTTTCCCGGCCAAGCCCACCCAATTGCGTGCAATTCTTGTTAACCACGGGGTTCTGAACGCCCGAAATCGCCGCAAGCAGTAGCGACAACATCGCTTAGTCAGTTACAAACCCCGAAACACCCTCGAATTTGACCCAAAACCGGGGGCGATACTCCTCCTGATCGTTGCTCCCGACCGCCGGGAAGCACGCTTGGTGGAGGAGTGTGGAAATCCAGGCCAGTCACCTCAGCCAGTCGAAGCGCCAGCTGCTCCAGCTGATGCGCCGAGTAGGCGACGGCCGGCTCGAAGCGTTCTCGATCGCGGGCGGAGAGCCGCAGCTGGATCCAGTTCCGGCCGTCGTTTTTGAGCTCCGGATCGGTGGCCCTCCCGCCAAGTTCATGCAACCTCAGAGTGGTTTCGCGCTCAAGGCACCCGTCAACGACCTCCTCGATCTGCTCACCCGGCTGGGGACCGCACGGGTCGAGTGGCTCGAAGTGCGTGGTGGCCTGCCGGTTCGGCTTCGGGTCACTGGTGTAGCTCTGGATGCAACTGATCGCAGGTGATGATGACCGCTTACTCGCGCTTCATCCAAATACTCGAGAGCAAGAACCTTCGGCGTGGTCGAGTACGATGGGTATGCCCAGCTCACGAAGATTGCAACCCTTCCCTAAGCGTGTCCGAAGGCCGTGAAGGCCGAGTGCTCATCAAGTGTCATGCGGGATGCGAACTCACCGCGATCCTTGCCGCCATCGGGTTGGAGATGTCCGATCTTTTCGAGCCTCAAAATGACTGTAAGAGGAGTGCCGTGACCAAGACTTACGACTACCGGAGCGAGCATGGAGAGTTGCTCTTCCAGGTCTGTCGGGAAGAGCCCAAGAAGTTCTGGCAACGCCGACCGGATGGACAAGATCGGTGGATCAATGATCTCCGGGGGGTGGAGCGGGTTCCGTATCGATTGCCTGAGCTCCTAGCTAACCCGGATGCTGTTGTCTTCGTTGTCGAAGGCGAGAAAGATGCCGATCGACTCGCTTCCCTTGGACTCGTTGCCACCACGAACCCCATGGGGGCTGGGAAGTGGCATCGATCGTATAACCGGTTCTTCAAGGGTCGTGAAGTCGTGAGTCTTCCAGACAACGACCTGCCTGGAAGGGAACATGCCGAGAAAGTTGCGCGCTCACTCTACGCCGTAACGCGAACCATCAAGATCCTCGAGCTCGAAGGATTGCCGGAGAAAGGCGACATATCCGATTGGCTGGACGCGGGCCATGAAGTCGATGAGCTTGTGGATCTCGTCGATTCGACTGCGTTCTACGAGCCCCCGAAAGAGCAACATCGCCGTACGGACAAGCCTGACCTGAAGGTCATCGATATCGATACGGCAAGGAGGAGGAAAGCGACTCCCAAGGGAGACGAAACGTCCAAGGGGGTAACGGCTGCGCGCGACTCACTCGCCAACCAGCTCGTGGAGCTCGTGCTCTCCGAAGATGTTGTTCTTTTTCACGATGAACGGGGTGAATCTTATGCATCGATGACAGTCACGGGCGGTCGGCGGATCGTTTCGCTTGGCAGCAAGGACTTCGGAAAGTGGATAGGACGCCTCGCGTGGGATCGACTTGGACGCACCGTGGGTTCCGAGGCTCTAACCTCAACGCGGCAAACTCTTGGAGGGATAGCGCGGTTCGACCGCGAGCAGCATCGTCTTCATGTCCGCTACGCCTGGCACGATGGAGCTATATGGATCGACATGGATGGTCGTCGCGCCATTCGGATCAGGCCAGGGCAGTGGGAGATCATTGAGCAGCCTCCCATTCTCTTCCGCTCTTTCCCGCATCAGCTTCCGATTGCTGATCCTATCAAGGGTGGAGATCCTTGGCAGCTCCTGCGCTTCATCAACGTGAGGAGCGAGGATGATCAGCTCATGCTCCTCGCGTTTCTGATCGCCGCTATGATTCCGGGGACGCCGGTTGCGGGGCTGATCCTCCACGGTGTTCAAGGTTCGGCGAAAACGACGCTGCTCAAGATTATCAAGCGGCTCATCGATCCCACGATGGTGGAGGTCCGTGGTGGAGTTCGTGATCTCGCCGAGTTCGCCCTCGTCGCTGCGCAACACCGCGTGGTCTTCTACGACAACCTGACCTCGCTTCCAGATTGGCTGTCGGACGCTCTATGCAGGCTCATCTCGGGCGAAGGATGGTCGAAGCGGACACTCTACAGCGATGAGGATTCGACCGTCTTCCAGTATCAGGCAGTAGTGGGCATCGCAGGAATCAACCTCGTCGTCGATCGACCCGATCTGCTCGACCGTTCGATAATCATTCGTCTTGACCCCGTATCGCGTCGTGAACGGCGACACGAGAAGGAGTTATGGCGCGAGTTCGACGAGGTGGCGCCCAGCATCATGGGCGGACTGCTGGATGCACTTTCGAGAGCGATGTGCGTCGAACCGGGTTTGTGGCCCAAGGATCTTCCACGAATGGCCGACTTCGCTCGTTGGGGTGCGGCAGCAGCCCTTGGGTTGAGGAGAGAGCCGACTGACTTCTTGAAGATCTACCAGCGAAACGTTGGGCGGCAGTGCGAGGCAGTGCTCGATGAGAGCCCAGTGGCGCAGGCGGTGCTCGCCTTCATGGAGGCGCGGGATGACTGGGACGGAACCCCGAGTGAGCTCCTATCTGAGCTCGAGACAGTTGCCGAGCGGAAGCACCTCGACACACGGGCGACAGCATGGCCCAAGGCGGCGAACTGGCTACGGAGGAGGCTGACGGAGGTAATCCCGACGCTTCAAACGATGGGCATCGAGGTCAAGACAAAGCGCCCCTCGGGAGAACGCGGGATCCAGTTGCTGAAGGTGAGCGGGGATGCTGACATTGCCGACATGGCGTCATAACGGGCGCTACTCTAATGACTTATACATGTCGATGTCCCTGCGGATATCGTCACGCCCCTCATCGTCATGCCGTCACTTGCATCGTCACGTTGAAAGGTTTGAATGCCAATGAGTTGCAGGGTGATGACAGTAATGACGGCATTTCTGCGGACCAGACCATCGACAGACAACGCTCCGAAGAGCGAGGGGTGATGAGGCCCTGTGGATACGCGGGCCTCAGGCGCCACACGGAACGGCTCGTCTACATCTGCCACGCCTTCCGATCAGACCCCCGAGGCAACGCCGAGCGGGTCCGCCGCATCTGCGAGCAGCTCAAGCACGACTGCGTGCCCCTCGCGCCGCATCTCCTGCTTCCTGGGTTTATCGATGAAGCGACGGAACGCGACTTGGCTTTACGACACTGCTTGCAGCTCGTCGCGGCAGCAGATGAGGTGCGGGTATTCGGCGCTGAGTTGACGGCCGGCATGCAGCTCGAAATCGCCGAGGCTCATCGGCTGGGGATTCCCGTGATCTACGTGGACCGCAACGGCAGACGACCCCTGGGAGCTCGTCCAGGGGCCGCTCAAGAACGAGAGGGCCGGAATGCTTAGCCCGCCGACCCCCGCTGGACCTCGAGCAGGATCGCCTGGAGCGCCTTCACGTCGCCGCGGGCGGCGGCGAGGGCTACAGCGCGCACGAACCGACTCGCCCGGGCGGGGCCGGCGGCTTGGTGGATCAGGTCGCGCTCCTCGACCGTCATGCGCATCGCGAATACGCAGAGATCCTCCGACGCCTTGGCCGTGGGCATCACGGTGTCCGCGGTGCTCGTCGTCTTCGGTTTCGACTTCGGCTTGGCGGGCGCCTTCGCCTTGGGCTTGGCCTTCGGCTTCGGTGGCTTCTTCGGCGTTGCCTTCCGCTCGCTGGACTCCGTTACGGCGATTTCGACGGCGCTCGACGGCACTTCGGCCGTGGTGGGGATGTGATTGCTCATTGCTGATGACCTCCTCCTGGCCGGGCCCCATGCACGGCCTGATACAACACTTCGCGCTGTCCGCGAGCAAGATCAAGGGAAAGAGGGTGAAATAGTGAAGGCCGCAAGATCGCGCAAGTTGGCGATTTGGGGCGCGCTTATGCCGTTCATGGGTGGGAAGCGAAAGCTCTGCCCACTCATCTTCCGCGAGATCGATCGCTTGCTCCCGCGTTGTTTCTGGCGGGGCATGACGCTTCTCGATGGTTTTCTCGGCGGCGGCAGCGTCAGTCTTTACGCCAAGGCGCAAGGATTCAAGGTGATTGCAGCGGACATCGCCGAGCGCAGCATCGTGACGGGGCAAGCACTGATCGAGAACTCGCGCGTGAGGCTCATGTACGAGGACGTGCTGAAGCTCGCGAAGGACGATGGCGCTCCTTCGGGTCGCGTCGAGCGCGAGTACGCGCCGAGTACATTCACCAAGGAGCAAGCTCGGTTCCTCGATCGGGCACTGAGCATTGCCGCTGAGACACAGGACCCTGCGAAGGCTTCTCTCCTTCGGCTTCTGGCTATCCGGGTTGCATTGCTCTGTCACGCAATGAGTCAGGTTCGCCCGGGGACAATTCATCGAATCACGACTGGTGAATACGAAGCCATTACTCCGTCATGTGCGTTTCACTATGTCGAGGGTTTGAGACTTGTCCGCGCGGGAAAACTTTGGGACATTGCGCAGCAGATCAACGCGGGCGTCTTTCAGGGCGAGGGACACGTGATTCGCGCGAGCATTCTCGATGTGCTCCCGACGATCGATGCCGCAGTATTCTACGCTGATCCACCATATCCTGGAGTAATGTCGTATGAAGTTCAGTATAAGGTGCTCGACGAGATTCTGGAGGGCGCGTCACGCTCGACGAGTCCCTTCACGGCGAAGTCGGGAGCAGCACTTATCGACACCCTCTTCGAACGTGCGCAGCACATTCCAATCTGGCTTTTGTCTTTGGGTAATGCGGTCGTGGGGTTGGATGAGCTTGAGGGGAAGATGGCGAGACTCGGACGGCAGACGCGAGCGATCGCGATCCGCTACCAGCACCTTCCGGCCGTGGCTACTGCGCAGAAGAAGCGGGAGAACCGGGAGTTCCTGGTCGTAGGGTGGGACCCGGAAGCGCTGGGACAGCTAGTGGAGCGTCGTGGGGTCGCCGCCGGGCTCGATCACGCGGACCCCGTCGCCCATGTCGAGGTAGACGCGAGCCGTGGTCGCGCCGAGCCGTCGGCCCTCGTGGCCGGCCTTCATGATGGCGAGCAGCGCCCCGACCCGCGCCTCGCCGTAGAGGTCGCTGCCCTCGGGCGGGGCGCCGTCCCGGAAGTGCGCGGTGACCCGGATGACCCAAGTTCCATTGCTGTCGAACCCCGCCTCGGCCGCGATTTCGAAGGGGGAGGACTCCCGGGGGCTGGGTTCGGCCGGAAGCCTGGTGCGCCTAGGCATGAGCTCACCTTCCCTGGCCCCGCGGCAGCCGGTCAAGCATGCACCGAGGAGACGAAGTGACGGACGACACGCCAACCTCACCCACTGACGCGCCTGTGCGCGTCACAGGGCGCCCAGGAACGCGGATCGGACCCCGGTCCGTGCCCTTGGACGACCTCCGCCCGCATCCCCTGAACTCGAACATGATGCCCGAGGACCTGCGCGAGAAGCTGAAGGCGCACATCCGGCGCTCGGGCCGCTACCCCTTCCTCGTCGTGCGACCGCATCCCGAGGAGCCCGGCCGCTACCAGGTCCTCGACGGCCACCACCGAGTCGAGGTGCTCCGTGAGCTTGGGCATCGGGAAGCCAGATGCGACGTGTGGGAAGTGAACGACCGCGAGGCGAAACTCCTGTTGGCGACCCTGAACCGGCTCCAAGGTCAGGACCTACCAGCCCGCCGGGCGGAGCTCCTCCACGAACTCCTGGGTGAGATGAGCCTCGGGGATCTGGCTGGCCTTCTCCCCGAGACGGAGAAGCAGATCGAGGAGCTACACGCCCTCCTCGAGTTCCCGGCGGAAGAGATCGCTGCCCTCTTGGAAGCTGAGGCGGAGGAGTCGGAGCGCGTGCTCCCCCGGGTCATGTCATTCGTCGTCTCTCCGGAGCAGGAGGAGGCGATAGAGCGGGCGGTTGAGCTAGCCAGCGACGGCACCCCGGGGCGCGACCGGAAGGCGCGGGGACTGACGAACCTTGCCAAGTTGTTTCTAAAGGAGCGGGACAAAGAATCCAGTGCCCTTGGTAGTATGAATGGGAATCGCTGACTACTGGGAGACAGAAGATGCCGCGGGTTTTTCTTATTATCGTACTTGTTGCTGCTGGCAGCATCAGTCTTGCCAACGAAGAAACTCAATACTCGGAGCGATCAAGTTGGGATAGGGAAGGATGGAACGCCTCGCCAATAATCAGGGAAGCGTGTTCGGGAATTGATCGCTGGGCTCTTTGCGGTGCAGCCGCGGAATCGGCATTTCTCTTCCTGCATCCAACCATAACCCATCAGTCGGGAGTTTTGAGAATCCCACTCGCAAATGGTAAGGAGCTATCCTTTAAGGACAGTCAGGATACCGGTGGATATCGATACTTGGGAATGATCTCACCGCTACCATTCCACTTGGTCCTATTCGCTTACGAAGAGACGAGCTACGCCATGATCAACTCAAAGACAGGTTGGTCCATCAGTATCGATGCTTTTCCTGTCGTATCCCCCAACAACAAGTTCATCGCCACGGCAATACCGGATTGGCGAGGCGATCGGCCTAATGCGATTCAGATCTTGTCAGTCGTGGGAGACACTCTACGTTTGGATTACTTGCTTGATGCGTGGAAGGCCGCGCACCCGGACACTAATATCTCGGCGTGGGCACCGAAGCACGCAACCTGGTTGGGAAACGACTCTCTCAGATGTGATGTTAGCTTCCTGAGAAAAGACCAGTCTCTCGGCGATCATTACGTTTTTGTTGTGCGATCCAGTGACGAGTGGGAGCCTCATTTCGAGGACCAGTCGAACCGATGAAGGGCGATTCCGTGCACACCTTGCCATGACCAACTCGAAGAAGCGGGAAGAGGCCCGGCGCCTCTACCTCACGGGCGAGATCACGACCAATGCCGAGATCGCTGCACGCCTCAAGGTGAAACCGCATACGGTCGGGCGCTGGCGGCGTGAAGAAGATTGGGACGGACTGCGGCGTAAGGTCGATGTCAAGGCAGCCGAGATGTTCGTCGAGAAGATCGCCACCGATCGGGTGACCCTCAACGTCCGTCATTACCGGCTCTGGGAGCTAATCCTGGCAAGGCTCTTCGAGGGCCTCAAGGAAACGAAAGTGCCGGACGTGCGCGAGATCGAGCGCATCGCCGGCATTCTCGATCGAGCGCAGAAGGGACAGCGACTGGCGAAGGGTTTGTCCCTCGCCGGTGAGACCGAGGAGACGATCCGGGCCGAGGCGCAGGCCGAGCACCGCCGGCTTATCGATACCTTCATTGAGTCGGTCAAGGAGAACGTTAAGGATGAAGCGACGCGAGAACGTATCCGGCAGTCGATCCTCGCTGCACTACCTGAAGCGGAGGACGGTGGAGCTGGCGTCGCCGGCAACGAGAGCTTTCAGTGAGCCGCTTGCTGCCTGGGCCGTAAAGAAGATCCGGCTCGAGGGTCGTCCCTTCCGCTTCGAAGGGCACGAGTACCTGCGCGCGATCTTCGATGACACCGGATCGCATATTGTCCTCTGCAAGGCAGCCCAGATCGGAGGGACGACGTGGGCCATCCTCCGCGCGATCCACGCCTGCCTCTCGGGATTGAACGTCATGTATTTCTTCCCCAATCGCACCGATGTGCTTGAGTTCTCGAAGTCTCGTGTTTCACCACTCATCGCCGAGAATCCGTTCCTCGCCCGAATGATGACCGACACGGACACGGCCGGGCTCAAGCGGATAGGAGCCGCCCACCTGTACCTCCGTGGCATGCAGTCCACCGTGGGGATGAAGTCCGTGCCGGCGGACATGGTCGTCTTCGACGAGCTGGACGAAGCGACGCCGGAGGCGAAGTCCATTGCCCGCGAGCGCCTCTCGCACTCGGACTACAAGCGCATTGTCGAACTCTCGAATCCGTCGCTCCCCGAATACGGCGTGGACGAGAGCTACCAGGCGTCGGACCAGCGCCACTGGACCCTGAAGTGTTCCCACTGCAATACGTGGACCGCACTCGACCGCGAGTTTCCCCCCAAGCTCGGTCAGGACGTACGGGTCATCCTGCCGCGCCACGATGGGAATGGGCATTACCACGCCTGCCCCAATTGCTCGGGTGAGCTGGATCTCGCAGCAGGGGAGTGGGTCGCAGATTTCCCCGATCGTCCGATCCATGGGTACCGGATCTCGCAGCTCTTCAGCAGCAAGGTGGACCCTGGGGAGATCCTCCATGAATACCGAAACACCCGCTTCCCCGACCGCTTCTACAACCTGAAGATCGGGATTCCCTGGGCGGACTTGGACCGCCGTCTAGACGTGAGCACAGTGCTTTCCCTCTGTAGCGATGCACCGATGATGGAGGAAGCGAACAGCCGCGACACGTACACGATGGGGGTCGATACGGGGCTTGCCCTTCATGTCGTCATCCTCCGGAGCGAGAGTACTGATGACGAAGACGGAAGCAACACGCGGCGGCAGCACCTCGTGCACCTGGCCGTCTGTCACGACTTCTCCGAACTCGACGAGCTTATGAAGCGATTCAAAGTCTATAAGTGTGTGATCGACGGGCTTCCCGAGACGCATGCCACACGCGAGTTCGCGAAGCGCCATCGGGGACACGTGTTCCTGAACTTCTTCGTCGAGTCCGAGCGAGGAGCGGCGAACTGGGATCGTGACACTCACATCGTGCGCGTGAACCGCACGGAAGCCCTCGACTCATCGCGATCTGCCGTCAAAGAGAAGCGACTTGTCCTCCCGAGGCGTCTCGCTATCGTCGAGGAGTTCGCGAAGCACATGGCCTCGGACGCCAAAGTCCTCGACGAGGATGCGGACACCGGGGCGAAGAAGTACCGGTACATCAAGACCGGTACTGACCATTTCAGCTTGGCCTTTACCTACGCGTGGATGGCATGCGAGGCAGGATGGGGACCACCTAGGGTGCGGGTCATCAATCTCGCGCCCAGGGAGAGGCCGTTTCCCGATTTCCTGAGAGCGTTCGATGATCGGCCACCTCCCATGCGCGGGTTCGGAGGAAGGTGGCCGTTTCGGTAGGGGCGGAGGACGCTGAGGCCGCGAAGGTGCTATAATACTGGGCAATATCTCCTCATCTCCTCGGAGGCACTGATGAGGTTCGTCACCAACGTCGCCCTGCTACTCCTCACCTTTGCTGCTGTTGCCGACGCGGCGGTACTCCGAGTACCGTTCGAGTATGCCACTATCACCGCCGCGGCCAATGCTGCCCAATCCGGGGATAGCGTCCAAGTGTGGCCCCTTGAGAGCGGTGAGGATTGGGAATCCCAGCAGATCATGCTGCGGCAGGGCGTCATCCTCCGGGGAATGACGCCGCTGAACTTTGGAACCCGCGTAACCATACGGAATAGTGACGTACACCTCCTGGATGGCCCTCCGAATCGCGGATTGGAAGATACAACCCGAGTGGAGAATCTCGTCATTGTTAGCCCGATGTTTTATGAAACTGTTCAGGTCTTCTCGCCAAGAAGTAGCATCAGAGAATGCATCATCGGTTCGGCCGGTCCTCAGGACTGGTATGCCATTCGATTGTGGCAAGGTGGTTCGATTATCGGGAACGTATTCTCTGGAGATGGAGAGAGCTGTGGCCTCGTAGCACGACAGGGAACGATTGTCATCGGATGGAATACCTTTGGGATGTTTACACCTTTTACCCTCGACACGCGGAACGCTCCACAGCCGGTCCAGCTCTCCTTTAGGAACAACAACGTTTTCTCAGCCGCGGATGTTGTGCTGTTTCTTCGACAGGATTCCAACGCAGAGGTCGTCAATTGCATCTTCCACGACGTCCACTTCTTGGCATGCGTTGGTGGAAGTGCGAGCCTGCGCCACAATGATATTTGGCCTACTGTCATTACCCAGTGCGTCTTAGGAGATGGGAACATAGCTGCTGACCCATTGTTCTGTTCACCACCACCAGGGGCAATGGCCGCCTGGATTGCGCCCAATTCACCATGCGCCGGAACGGGAGAAGGCGGATTGAACATCGGAGCGGGTGGAATCTGCGGCGTGACTGGTATCGCTGATGCCGCGGAATCGCCGAAGCCAAGAGTTAGGCTCGAAGTCACGCCTAATCCCGTTGGCTCCCGCACCGAGTTCAGAATTAGCGGAGCCGCGAAGCCCGCGGCACTGGAAATCTACGATGCTGCCGGTCGGGTCGTGGATGTCATAAAGCCAGCAAGACCGCCCTACGTCTGGGAGCCGAGTTCGAGGGTGCGGCCGGGCGTGTACTTCGTCCGCTTGCGCGCCGAGGAGGGCTCGGCGACGAGCAAGTTCGTTCTCTTACCGAGATAGGGAGCGCTGGCTCCCCGCGATCTCTGAGCATTGCTGCCAATCGCTGGTACATCGCCTCGTCCTCGATCCATAGCGTGAATCCGTTGCCATCGGGATCGCTGCCGCTGAGATAGCCGACGCCGTGAACGCCGAGTCGCGCGTCGCAGCCGCAGGAGCACGGGCGGTAGACCATGA
>Ga0137428_1000557_pt1 | contig 15813 bp, 12 predicted proteins | sample EasRivERMZT718_2_FD_102305 | JGI IMG/M metagenome (GOLD analysis project Ga0137428, IMG submission 102305) | Soil microbial communities from meander-bound floodplain in the East River, Colorado, USA - East River MetaG ERMZT718_2 | ecosystem: Environmental > Terrestrial > Soil > Floodplain ...
AGGGTTGCCCCCGCGCTGCCGCTCGACTTGCATGTGTAAGGCATGCCGCCAGCGTTCAATCTGAGCCAGGATCAAACTCTTCAGTTTAATCACTGCAAAGTATTAACTCGCTTGACGTATGTTTCGTCGTGCGAGCACTTCTGTTGCTTGAGATTCCGCGTACGCAAAAGCGACGCGGGCCCTCAGACACCAGGTGCCCACACTTATCGGCTGTAAATTGTTAAAGAGCGTTTCTAAGGGGTACCGCGGGTGCGCTGCGGCCTGACTTAGGGGAAACCGGGGAACGCATTCACCGGAATCCGGAAACTGGTAGCGGGGAGAGGATTTGAACCTCTGACCTTCGGGTTATGAGCCCGACGAGCTGCCAGACTGCTCCACCCCGCGCTAGACTTGGAATTATAACCGTGCGGGCGGGGCGGAGTCAAAAGATTTTCTATTGGATTTTCAGCGGCCTGTGCGCGCACCCGGTCATCGTCCCGCTGCCTCGATCGCGGGCCGTCTGCCGCCACGCAACCAGCCAACCATGCGCTCCATGCTGGCGTAGAAGGTCGGCGTCACGTAGAGCGTCAGCATCTGGGAGAACACGAGCCCGCCGACTACCGCGACGCCCAGCGGCTGGCGTATTTCCGACCCGGTTCCGGTGCCGATGGCTAGCGGCAAGGTCGCGCAAATCGCGGCCAGCGTCGTCATCATGATCGGGCGGAAGCGGATCAGGCACGCCTCGACGATAGCCTCCTGCGGCGGCAGATTTTTCTCGCGCTGCAGTTGCAGGGCGAAATCCACCATCATGATGCCGTTCTTCTTTACCAGCCCCACCAGCAGGATGATGCCCACGAAGCTGAAAATGTTGAGCTCCATGCCAAAGATGAACAGCACGAGCAGCGCCCCGAAACCCGCGAAGGGGAGCGCCGTGAGGATCGTGATGGGATGGGCGTAATTCTCGTAGAGAACCGCCAGCACCATATAGATGACGAGTATCGTGATCAGAAGCAATAGTGGAAGCGTGCGAAAAGCGTCCTGGAATGCCTTGGCGCTCCCCACCATCTTGGCGGACATCCCGCTGGGGAGCGATTCGGCCGCCATTCGCTCGAGACGGGAGACGGCGTCGCCGATCGAAACGCCAGGCGCCAGATTGAACGAGATGACGACGGAGGTCAGCTGTCCGTAGTGGCTTACCGACACCGGGCCGACTCCCATGGTCACGTCGGCCACGGCGTGTATCGGCACCATTCGGCCCGTGCTCGACTGAACGTAAAGCGATCGCAGCGCAGTGATATCGCGCTGGAAACGGGGATCGAGCTCAAGCAGCACGAAGTATTGGTCCGTGGCACCGTATAGAGTGCTGATCTGACGCCCCCCATACGCATTGTAGAGCGCCGTCTCCACCTGTTGCGGCGAAACGCCCAGGGCCGCCGCCCGATCGCGGAGTATGTTGATCTGAATCTCGGGATTGCGGAGCTCCAGACTGGTGCTCACCTCGCGGAGAAAGTCCGATTCGCGCAGTTTTATTTCGAGCTCCTGCGCCTCGGCGTAAAGCGTCTTCAGGTCGGATCCCTGGACGACCATCTGGTAGTCGGCGTTGCCCACCAGGCCTCCAATATTGATGGCCGGCGGATTGCTCATGAACACGCGCAGGCCCAACGCCCCCCCGGCGAAGGGACGGCGCAGCTCCTGGATCACCTCATCCGCGGTCAGCTTGCGTTCGTGACGGGGCTTCAGGCGTACAATCAGCCTGCCAAGATTGTCGCCGGTTGTGCCGCCCGTGCCTTGACCGGCGGTGGACATGACGGCCTCTACGTGCGGGTGCTTCTGGACGATTTCCGCGGCCATTCGCTGCCGCCGTTCAAGCTCGGCAAAGGTGACGCCTTCCGGTGCCCGCGTGTTGCCGAAAATGACGCCGGTATCCTGCCGCGGGATGAAGCCCTGGGGAACCATCCGGTAGATAACCACCGTCAACGCCAGGAATACAACGGATCCGACCAGCATCAGGCTCCTGTGCCGCATGGTCCACCGCAGGGTCGTCCCGTAGAAATCGCGCGACGTGTCGAATATCTTTTCGAAGAACTGGTAGACGCGGCCGTGCGAATGTTTCGGCCTGAGCAACAGGCTGCACATCATCGGCGTCATGGAGAGCGCGACCGCGCCGGAGATCAGCACCGCAACGCCAATCGTTACGGCAAACTCCCGGAACAGCCGCCCCAGCAGCCCTTCCATGAAAAGGATCGGAATGAACACCGCCGAGAGCGAGACCGTCATCGAAAGAACGGTGAACGCAATTTCCTTGGATCCGTCCAACGCCGCACGCATGCGGTCCTTGCCCATCTCCATGTGCCGCGTGATGTTCTCCAGCACGACGATCGCATCGTCCACCACGAATCCAACGGCCAGAATGATGGCCATCAAGGACAGGTTGTTGAGGCTGAAACCGAGCAGATACATCGCCGCGAAGGTGCCGATGACCGACGTGGGCAGGATCAGCGCGGTGATGATCGTAGACCGCGCATTGCGCAGGAAGGCGAGGATGACGAGCACCACGAGGATGATCGAGAGCACCAGGTGGAATTCGACCTCGTGGATCGAGGCCTGTATGAATTCGGAGCGGTCGTTGACCACGTTGATCTTCACGCCCGGGGGCGCCTCGCGTTCGATTTCGGGAAGCAATTCCCTCACGCGCCTGACGACTTCAACGGTGTTGGCTCCGGGCTGGCGAAATACCCCAAGGCCGATGTTCCGCTCGCCGTTCAGCCAGCTCTTGACCCGCGCGTTCTCGATACCGTCCTCCGCCCAGCCGATGTCCGAAAGCCGTACCGGCATCCCGTCCTGATAGGCGACGACGAGGTCGTTGAATCCGCTGGCGCGCTCGAGCTTGCCGGAGGACTTGACGGTGAAACTGCGGGCGCTTCCCTGAAGCACGCCGGAAGGAAGATTGCTGTTCGCGTTCTGGATGGCACTGACGACCTTGTCCAGGCCCAGACCCCGCTTCGACAGCGCTTCGGGATTGACGAAAACCCTTACTGCGTATTTCTGCGCACCGAAAACGATGACCTGGGCCACTCCGTTCACGGTCGACAGGCGCTGGGCGATGTTGGTTTCGGCGAACTCGTGCAGCTGCTGGAGCGGCAGGGTTTTCGCGCTGACCGCCAGAAAGATGATCGTGAAGTCCGCGGGGTTGACCTTGCGCAATGTCGGCGGGTCAACGCCGTCGGGCAGACGCCTCATGGCTTGCGATATGGCGGTCTGCACGTCCTGGGCCGCCGAGTCGATATCGCGCTCCAGGCTGAATTGCAGCGTGATGCGTGTCCTGCCGGTGCTGCTGACCGAATTCATGCTGTCGACGCCGGGAATCTGGCTGAACTGGCGCTCCAGGGGCGTCGCGACGGTCGAGGCCATGATTTCCGGGTTGGCTCCGCGCAATTCCGCGTCAACCCGGATCGTTGGAAAATCGACGCTCGGCAACTCGTTCACCGGCAGGACCCGAAACGCGAATAGTCCAAAGATGACGATGGCGGCAACCAGTATGGTGGTCGCGACCGGGCGGTCGATAAAAATTCTCGAGAGATTCATGATCGCTATCCTTTCCGCCCACTTTCGGCGTTCGCTTCGCCCTTCCTGCCGCCCTTCTTGCCCTTGCGGTCGGCCTTGTCCCTATCCGCCGCGCCCTCCGTTCCAGCCAGTCGCACCTGAGCACCCTCCTGCAGCGCCTGCGGAATCTCGGTGATCACCTGATCACCCGCTTGTACGCCGGACGCAATGACGACCTCGCCGCCGATCTGGCGCGACACCTTTACCCTCCGAACCTGCACCCGGCTTTCCGCGTCGATCATGTAGACAAAGCTCCCGTCCTGGCCGGGTTGCACGGCAACTTCCGGCACGACCACGGCATCGGGCTCGATCTTCAGAACGATGCGCACGTTGATGAACTGGCCCGGCCAGAGCAACTCATCCTTGTTCGAGACGCGCGTCTTGAGCACGACGGTGCCGGTCTGCGGCGTCACCGTGTTGTCGATGAACACCAACTTGCCCTCCGATACTGCCGGTCCGGTGCGATCCGGGAGTATCTCGATGCGCATGTCCTTTTCGTTCTGGTGACGCCGGATCTCCTCCAGTTGGCGCTCGGGAATGCTGAACGTCACCAAAATGGGATCCGTACTGTTGATGGTGACCAGCGGCACACCGCCGCCCGCGGTGGGCACCAGGTTGCCCGGCTTGATCGCCAGCGCCCCGGTGCGCCCGGAAATCGGCGCGAGGATACGGGAGAATTCGAGCTGAATGCGAGCTTGCTCCAGCAGCGCCCGGTCCGCCGCCACGGTCGCCTCGAGCGACTTGGTCGAGGTGACCGCGACGTCAAACTCCTGTTGGGTGATGAACTCGCGCTTCAGCAGGGGCTCGAGCCGGTCCCGCTGCACGCGCGAATTTTCGAGCTGCGCCTGGTCGCGCGCGAGCTGGGCTTGCGCCTGATTGTAGGCGGCCCGGAACGTGCGCGGATCAATCTCGAAAAGCACCTGGCCGGCCTTCACCTTGTCGCCTTCCTTGAACAGAACCGATTGCAGGACTCCCGATACTTGCGCCCGTACCTGCACGCTGTGCTCCGGCTCCACCGTGCCCACGGCCTCGATCGATACCGGCATCGGCTTCGCAACCGCACGCACGGCCTTGACGACGAGCGAACCGCCTTTGCCCTTGCCCTTCGCACTCTTGCCCTCGACCGCCGCCGCGGCGCTCTGCTGCCACCACCACCACGCGCCATACCCGCCCGCCGCAATGGCGATGAACACCCCTGCCATGACGAGTCGCTTCATCGTGTCCCGCTCGTGTACGGCCCGTTGTCGCTGGCGCCGATCGAAAGATTGAGGCGGGCGACCGCAGTGAACCAGTCAAGGAAGGACTGGATGCGCTGCACGCGCGCATTGGATTCGTCCACTTGCGCCGTGATCAGGTCAAGCAGCGACCCGAAACCGCCCTGGTAGCGGGCAAGGGTCGCCTCTGCCGTCTGCTGCGCCGCCCGCAACTGCACTGCCGTCGTGCCCACGCCGTCGGCCGCGGTCTGTACATCGTAGAAGGACTGCCATACCTCGAGCTCGGTTTGCCGAAACAGAGTGTCGCGGGCCGCTTCCGCCTGATTGGCGCGCGCTTCCGCCTGGCGCACGTTGTACGTATCGCGAAACCCGGTAAACAACGGGATGCTGAGATTCAGGATCACGCTGTTGTTATCGGTGAAGGGTCGATCGTCCCGGTAGAAGGTTCGCCCGGAGGTCGCCGAGACCGAGAGCGTCGGCAGCCCGCTCCGAGACGCTGCTTCGGCCTGGGCGCGCGCCGCGCGCGCCTGCGCTTCCGCGGCAATCAGATCCGGGCGGTTTGCCTTCGCGCGTTCCAAGATGGCGTTCATCGTCTCTGTGATCTCCCGGATACGTGGCTCCCCCTCGATTGACTGCACCCGCAACGTAGCGTTCACGGGCAGCCCGATCGCGGAGGCGAGCGCGCCACGCGCTTTCTCCACCTCTCCCCTGCTGCGCGTCAGGTTCAGCTGGGCCTGCGCGACCTGGGTCTCGGCGCGAAAGACATCCGCCGCAGTTGCGAGGCCCCCTTCCCGTCGTCGCTGGGTGGCATCCAGCGACGTGCTGACGCTCTTGAGGAATAGCTCGTTCGACCGGACGAGCGCCTCGAACCCGAGGAAACGGTAATAACCCTGCTCCACCTGGAACACGACCTCCTGCAGGACCCTGTTCTGCGTCAACGCCGCCGCCAGTGCCTGGTATTCCGCGGCGCGAACCCTGCTGTCGCTAGCGCCAAAATCGAACAGGAGGTAGGTCAGGGTCACGGCCGGCCCGTAGCGGGTCAGCCAGGGATTCTGATTGCCCGTCTGGCTGCCGGTTTCGCTGCGCTGCCAGATGCCGTCCACCGTGATCTGCGGCAGGTCGTCGGCCCGCTCGATGCCCACACCGGCAGCCGCGGCGCGCGCCGCAAACCAGGCTTCCCGAGTACGGGGATTGTTCCGCAGCGCAAATTCCGTGAGCTCCGGCAGGGACAGTGGCCGGTCCGCGACCGGCAGCGGGCTTGTGGGCGCCGGGGGAACCGACGGCAACGCGTCGGGCGACCGCCAGATCATGCCAGGTGCGGCAGGCACGTAGCGTTCAGTGCCGAAGGGATCGCGCGTGACCGATTCCGACGCTGCCAAAGCAGCAAACGCCGTGCCCAAAAGCAATGCCGGGATGGTCCTCAGGCATGCCGTTTCAAGAACCAGAATACGACCTCCAAGAGCCCGCAGCTCACAGCCTTTGCCGGGTCCTCCGAATGGTTCTTCTACCGGCACCTCCCGAGCGGAAGTTCGCGATCCGGCGAATCATAGCACAACACCCTTTTTTCCATGCTAGGCCCGCGGGTTAGGTTCGTTTCCGAGCGCGCCTCGGAGCGCGAATCGAAGCGCCTTATCCGACAATAGAATTAATACATCAGGCGCGCCTGTCTCGCGTGCTAACCTACTGCCCGTCAATTGAATCCCGCGCCCGACCCCGTCTCCCGTTGATGTCCCGGCTCGTCAATCCCCATGGTGGTGGAAGCCTCCGGCCCCTGATGCTGGAGGGTGCGGCGCTCGCCGACGAGAGAATGCACGCGCGCTCCCTGCCGAAGGTCGCCGTGAGCTCGCGCGAAAGAGGCGACCTCATCATGCTCGGGATCGGAGGATTCACGCCGCTCGACGGGTTCATGACGCATGCCGACTGGCAGGGTGTATGCGACGGGATGCGCATGGCGAACGGATTGTTCTGGCCGATCCCGATCACCCTTTCAACGACAAAGGACAGCGCGGCGGCGTTCAAGACAGGAACTGACATCGCGCTCGTGGATCGGGAAAACGGCGAGATCCTGGCCACGATGCGGGTGACTGAGAAGTACTCGGTCAACAAGGCGCATGAATGCGCGACGGTATTCAGGACCGCCCACCTCGAGCACCCCGGCGTCCGCATGGTCATGGAGCAGGGAGAAGTCAACCTGGCAGGAACCGTGAAGGTGCTGACCCAGGGCGGGTTTCCGGAGCGCTACGGTGCGCTGTACATGACGCCCGCCGAGACGCGCGCGGCATTCGAGGCCAACGGCTGGTCCACGATCGCCGCCTTCCAGACGCGCAATCCGATGCATCGCTCGCACGAATACCTGGTCAAGATCGCAATCGAGACCTGCGACGGGGTGCTGGTCCACTCCCTGCTCGGCAACCTGAAGCCGGGTGACATCCCAGCCGAGGTCCGCACGCGGGCGATCGCCGCCCTGATTGAGAAGTATTTTGTGAAAAAGACGGTCGTGCAGTCGGGCTATCCGCTCGACATGCGCTACGCCGGGCCCCGGGAGGCGCTGTTGCACGCCCTCTTCCGCCAGAACTACGGCTGCTCGCACCAGATCCTCGGGCGCGACCACGCTGGCGTAGGCAGCTACTACGGGCCGTTCGACGCGCATCACATCTTCGACGAGATTCCCCGGGACGCGCTGGAAACCCGGCCGCTCAAGATCGACTGGACGTTCTGGTGCTACCGCTGCGGCGGCATGGCTTCCGACCGCACCTGCCCGCATGCGCCGGAGGACCGGTTGCTGGTCTCCGGCACCAAGCTGAGGAAGTGGCTGTCCGAGGGCGATCCTGTGCCCGCGGAGTTTTCGCGGCCGGAAGTGCTCGAAATCCTGCGCGAGTATTACGCGGGGCTGGACGCCCGCGAAAAGGTCGAGGTCAGGCTGACCGGCCACTCCGCGCGCTGATGGCAGGTCAGTCGATGATGTGGTAGACCGGTGCCTTCTCCATTTCGAACTTGCCGGTATTCCGGTCGTAGCGGGACACGGTGAAGCAATGCCAGTTCTGGTCGTCCAGTTTCATGAAATCGCCCCGGTAGTAATACCCCGGCCACCGCGTTTCCTGGCGGAACAGCGTGTGATGGGTCACCGACTCCGCGGCGAGGAGCCGGTGGTGTAGCTCCCAGACACGCTGGAGCTGGTGAAGGTCTTCGGCCCCCATACGGTTCATGTCTTCCTTCAGCATGCCCAGCAACTCGAGCCCGCGGTTGAGCAGCACGTCGTTGGTCATGTAGTGGGAGCTGATGCCGCCGACGTACTCGTCCATGATCTTCTGGAGGCGCTGCAGACCGTGGATGGGCAGAAGATAACTCGGCGAAACGGTTCCGGCGACAATCTCGTTGCGGCCGACCCGGTAGTTCTCCATCGGCTGGTAGATGGTTTTCTGCAGGTCGCGAACCTCCTCCTCGCTCAGCTGAGGCTGGTCCCTCCCCTTTTCCATTATGTACTTGACCGCCGCCTTGGCGGCGATCCGGCCTTCCGTGAACGAGCCTGACGAGAACTTGTGGGCGGTGCCGCCAATGGTGTCGCCGGCGCCGAAGAGCCCGTCGACCGTCATCATCCGGTTGTATCCCCACTGATATTCCGCGGGGGCGTAGTCTTCCGGCCCGCTCGCCCACGCACCGGAGCAGGTGGCATGCGAGCCCATGACGTAAGGCTCGGACGTGGTGAGTTCGGGATTGATGTGCTTGGGGTCGATGTTCTGCGACGCCCAGACGATCGCTTGCCCGATCGTCATGCCCAGGAAGTTCTCCCAGCCGACGGTCTCCTTGTGCGGGTCCTGGAAGGCTTCCTTTGTGACCATGCGGATGGGACCGCGGCCGGCCGCGACCTCCTTCAGGAGGGCATGGTTGCGCAGGCAGGTCGGCACCGGGTGATGGTCAACGTATTCGCCCACCAGAGCCTTGGTGTCGTCGTACCACCTCTTCTCGTACTCCTCGCCATAGCCGTTCTCCGTGTACGTCTTCAGATGGAGGAAGTACGCCCCCACCGGGCCGTAGCCGTCCTTGAAGCGGGTCAGGACGATGCGGTTCTCCATCTGCGTCATCTTGGCGCCGACTTGGATCGGGAGCCCGTACGCGGACGCGCTGCTCCAGGGCGCGTACCAGGTTCGCCCCATGCCTTCGCCCACGGCGCGTGGCTTGAAGATGTGCGACGCGCCGCCCGCGGCAATGATCACGGCCTTGGCGCGGAACACGTAGTAGTCGCCCGTGCGGACGTTGAACCCGACGGCGCCGCCGACGCGGTTGGCCTTGGCGCTGTCCATCAGCAGGTGCGTGACCATGATCCGGTTGTAGACCTCGGTCGCGGCCTTGCGGGCCGCCTCGGCGACGATCGGCTTGTAGCTCTCGCCGTGGATCATGATCTGCCACTTGCCTTCGCGCTGGTAGCGTCCGGTCTTGGGGTCCTTCATCATCGGCAGGCCCCATTCCTCGAACAGGTGCACCGACGCATCGACGTGCCGGGCGATGTCGTAGCCCAGGTCCTCGCGCACCAGGCCCATGAGGTCGTTGCGGGCGTAGCGCACATGGTCCTCGGGCTGGTTCTCGTCCCATCGCATGCCCATGTAGCAGTTGATGGCGTAGAGACCCTGCGCGACGGCGCCGCTGCGCTCGATGTTGGCTTTCTCGACGCAGACGACCTTCAGGTCGCGCCCCCAGTACCTGGACTCGTAGGTCGCCCCGCAGCCGGCCATGCCGCCGCCGATGACGAGGATGTCCGCGTCAACGAAAACCGTTTTCCTGCCTCCAAACAGTCCCATCAGACGACTCCCTGCTTGAGTTGGTCCCGGCGCAGCGCGGGCAATCCACCTTTGATCTTGAGCGCTTCCGGTTCGTGTGCGAGTTCCTGCTTGGCGAAATCCTCGGGGCGCGGCGCGTCGTATTCGGCCGGTCCCTTGATCGATCCCCAGGGCGTCGTGCGGATCGGGGAGACGAAGTTCTTCTCGTGGCCGTTCCGGAACTTGATTTTCCAGGAGATCATCCCCTTCTTCTCCTCCCGCAGCACGCGCACGCTGTGGCCCAGCGGGGCGAAGTCAGCATAACCGCGGGCATCGATCGCATTTTGCGGACAGGCCTTCACGCAGGAGTAGCACTCCCAGCACATGTTCGGCTCGATGTTGTAGGCACGCCGATAGGTCTTATCGATGTGCATGATGTCGGACGGGCAGATATCGACGCAATGCCCGCAACCGTCGCACCGGGTCATGTAAACGAATGTTGGCATGGGTTTCGTCGTCTCCCGTAATGAAGACCAATGATGCGCTGATTAGTAGTGCCGGGGTTGTCCGCGAGCGCTGCCGAACACCTCGGGCTTGTCTGCGGGCCCCGGCAGGTTGCTCCTGGAGCCGTTCGAGTAGGAGATCCGTTTTTCGAAGGCCGCGGCGGGCTTGAAAAACATGTGAGCGAACTTGGACCACGGCACCGATCCGAACAGCACCGTCGTGGCGATGATGTACAGGCCGAAGACCACGCTGGCGCCCGATCCGCCCCGCGATTGCAGGAAAGCCCAGATCAGGCCTAGCGTCACGCTCGCGAGAAGCGAGAGGATGAACAGATCCGCGCGCATCAGGCGCAATGGCGAATTGCCCTCGGCGGCGACATCCACCCGAATGAAGAACCAGAACCAGTATCCGCCGAGGCAGACCATCAGGCCGCCGAGCCACCATAGTTGCGGCAGGATGGCAGGCGTCGGTGTTGCGGGCGTCGGGTACGCGAACACCATGATGGCGGTGGTGATCACGTAGATCACGAACCCGTACATGGTCAGCAGATGGGCGACCCTTCGGCGCGCGTTGCAGAACTCCCCGGATGCGAGGACGTCCACGAGGCCGGTCTTGATCGCAACCGACACCAGTTCCCCGCCGCCGATTTCCTTGGCGCCCTTGCTTTTCGACTTCCGCCAATTGTCGAGAAAATACCTGGCGCTTCCCTTGTGCACGATGTCGAACAGCGTCCCTGCCGCGACCAGGACGATCATGATGACGACGTAGGTCTGAATGACGGCAGGCGCTATGGACGCCGAAAGCTCGGCAAACGGATTGCTGGTGAGCATCATGACCCCCTCTTTGCTGCGTTGATTCTAAACGCGCAGGGGGTGGCGCACGCGAAAAAAAGGTTATGCCGCCATAGAAAATACTTTGTGTTAGCTCGGGTACAATGCCCGGGGAGGTGGAATCTGAAAATCTGCATCGTCTCCGACAGCCACGACCATCGCGAACCGCTCGCCGCGGCAGTCGCGGAGGCAAAAGCGCTCGGTGCGCAGGCGGTACTGCACTGCGGCGACCTGGTTGCGCCCTCCACGCTGCACGCGATCATCCGATTGGGACTGCCGATCCACCTGATTCACGGCAACAATACAGGTGACCTGTTTCACCTGAACCGATTCGCGCAGGAGCCCGCGAACCGCGTGCACTACTACGGCCAGGACGCATCCCTCGCCCTGGCGCAAAGGCGGATCTTTCTGGTGCACTACCCGCATTACGCGAAGGCCCTGGCGCTCACGGGTGACTACGATCTGGTATGCAATGGCCACGAGCACCGCGCGATCGTAGAGCGCGTGCGCAACGTCAAGGGGAAAGACACGCTGCGTATCGATCCCGGGACGGTCGGGGGCGTGAGCGCGCCCGCAACCTATGTGTTCGGTGACCTGCAGACCCTCGAATTCGCGATCCGGCCGGTTCCCTTGTGAAGACGGTTCATACGCCCATGAAATTCCTTTGTCGTGCGCGCGCCGCGACGCTGCTGGGTGCCGCTCTCGCTCTGGGCCCCTCGCACGCCAGCGCGCAAACGATCACCTCCGACGAGCACGCGTTTCGTGTCGTGAAGCTGGTCGAGCGGCTCGAGCATCCGTGGGGGCTTGCGTTCCTGCCCGATGGCCGCATGCTGGTCACGGAGCGTCCGGGCAGGCTGCGGGTCATCGGCCGGGACGGGAAGCTCGATGCGCAGCCCGTATCCGGCCTGCCCCGCGTCGCCGCCCACGGCCAGGGCGGCCTGATGGATGTCGCGATCCATCCGCGGTTTGCCGACAACAACCTTGTCTATCTTTCGTATGCCGCGCGGGGCGATGGCGGCTACAGCACCGAGGTCGCGCGCGGGCGGCTCTCCGGAGCCGAGCTGCAGGACGTCCAGGTGATATTCCGCCAGCTCCCGAAGTCGGGCGGCGGCCAGCATTTCGGCTCGCGGCTGGTGTTCGACCGCGAGGGATTTCTCTACATCACGCTCGGTGACCGCGGCGAGCGGGACCGCGCGCAGAAGCCGGACGATCATGCCGGCTCCGTCATCCGCCTGCACGATGACGGGCGCGTTCCGAAGGACAACCCCTTCGTTGGCAAGCCCGGCTGGAAGCCCGAGAAATACACGCTCGGCAACCGCAATATCCAGGGCGCGGCGCTGCACCCCCAGACGGGTCAACTGTGGGCCCACGAGCACGGGCCGCAGGGGGGCGACGAGGTCAACGTAATACGAGCCGGTGTCAATTACGGCTGGCCGGTCATCACCTACGGCGTCAACTATGGCTTCGGCACGCGCATCGGCGAGGGCACGCAGAAGCCGGGCATGGCCCAGCCGCTCCATTACTGGGTGCCGTCAATCGCGCCCTCGGGCATGGCGTTCTACACCGGCGACCGGTTTCCGCGCTGGCGCGGCGATCTCTTCGTCGGCGCATTGCGCGACCAGATGCTGGTCCGATTGCGCCTCGACGGCGGGAAAGTCGTCAAAGAGGAGCGGATGCTGAAGGATGCCATCGGTCGCATTCGCGACGTGCGCAGCGGGCCCGACGGGCTGCTCTACCTGCTGACCGACGAGGCGCGCGGAATGCTGGTGCGCCTCGAACCGGCCGGCTGACACTCAACGACAGGAGGACATCACATGCGAAGACGCCTCGCTTCCGGCCGCGCGCACCCCGCGCGCCGCCAGGCCGTGCTGAGGAAGACCGCTCCACGGTTCAAGGTCCGCTACAGCTGCCCGCCCGATTTCTACGACCCGAAGTCCTACAGCCACGTGGTCGAGGTGGAGGGCGGACGCCTGCTGTTTGTGTCGGGACAGGTTCCCGTGAACGCGCAGCGGCAGCTCGCAGGCCGGGATTTCCGCGAGCAGGTCGAGAAGGTCTACGACAACCTGGAAACGGTACTCAAGTCCGTCGGCGCCGGCTTCGAGAATGTGCTGAAGACCACCAATTATCTGACCAACCTCTCGCAGGCCAAGGTGTTCCGCGAGGTGCGCGATGCACGCTTCGCGCATGTGAAGACCCGCCCCGCCAGCACCACTATCGTCATCACATCGCTGGTCGAGCCCGAGTTCCTCCTCGAGATCGAGGTCATCGCCGCGGTGCCGGCGCGTTAGGCACCGCGCAAGGGTCCAGGCTCAGGCCGCGACGCGGCGCGGCTCCTCGAGCAGCCCGGGATCGGACTTTTCCTCGGCAACGGGGGGCGCCACGGCGGCCTGCACCGTCTCCACCAGGGAGCCCAGGTCTTCGAGCGGCGGCAGCTCCTCCAGCGAGCTCAGGTTGAGATCGTCGAGGAACGCCCGGGTGGTTGCGAACAGTTCGGGACGGCCGGGCACCTCCTTGTGCCCCACGATGTCGATCCAGCCGCGCACCTCCAGCGCCTTGATGATGTTGGGCGACACTACCACGCCGCGAATCTCCTCGATGTCGCCGCGCGTGCACGGCTGGCGATAAGCGATGATCGCGAGCGTCTCGAGCACCGCGCGCGAGTAGCGCGGCGGCTTCTGGGGATTCAAGCGCTCGATGAACTTCTGGATCTCGGGCCGCGCGCGGAAGCGCCAGCCGGAGGCGACCTGTGTCAGCTCGACACCGCGTCCCTGCCAGTCCCGGCGCAGGTCCTCGAGCACCCGGCGCAGTGTGTCGCTCGAGGGCTCCTCATCGAAGAGCTTCTTCAGTTCCGAAAGCGGAAGCGGTTCCTGGCTCACCAGAAGCACGGCTTCGACGATGGCTTTCATCTGCAGGGGATCGTGGGCGGGCATGTCCATTTCTCTTTCCTGTCATTCCACGGCCACGAGGTGGCCGGTCTTCAGTCTCACGTGGATGGGCGCATAGGCGGAGTGCTGGGTAACCTCGATCAGGCTCTCGCGCGCGAGCTCGAGCACCGCCAGCAGCGTCACGATCAGCACCGCGACGCCCTGCCGCGGATCGAAAAGCTCGCCGAACTCGACGAAGCGCGACTCGTGCAGGCGTCGCAGAATGCGGCTCATGTGCTCGCGCACCGAAAGCTGCTCGCGCGTAATGCGGTGATGGCGGTTCAACGCCGCGCGCGCGAGCAGCGCCATCCACACCGTGCGCAGGTCCTCGGCGCGGACTTCCGGCAGCTGCTCGGCGACGGCCTGGTCGAACAGCACCTGCACCATCGAGAAATCGCGCCCCGACTGCGGCAACTCGTTCAGGCGCTGCGCCGCGAGCTTCATCTGCTCGTACTCGAGCAGCCGTCGCACCAGCTCCGCCCGTGGATCCTCCTCGAGCGCGCCCGTGGCCGGCCGCGGCAGCAGCATCCGCGACTTAATCTCGATCAGCAGCGCCGCCATCAGCAGGTACTCGGCGGTGAGCTCGAGCGAATGGCTGCGCATGAGCTCGACATAATCGAGGTACTGGGCGGTCAACCGCGCCATCGGGATGTCGAGCACGTTGATGTTTTCCCGGCGGATCAGGTAGAGCAGCAGGTCGAGCGGCCCCTCGAACTGCTCGAGGACCACCTCCAGCGCGTCAGGCGGGATGTAGAGGTCGTACGGCACCTCGAGCACGGGCTCGCCATACACCTTGGCGATCGGAGTGATTGCGGCGGCTTCAGCCATGTGCATGACTTCCGCGCGCGCCGGGGCGGGTGCGGGTCGGAATCTGCGGAATCGCGGGGGAGACGTTGCCTGCCGGCTGGCGGAAGCCGCCGGTGACTGCAACCAGGTCAGAGGCCAGAAGGCCACCGCCCGGCAAAGGCGATGCTGGCATGCGCGTATTCTACCTACTCTTTCAGGCAAAACACAGTATTAACTGTAGTTCAGGCCCATGACCTCCTTCACTTCACGCAGCGTCTCCTGTGCCTGCTTGCGCGCCTTCTCGCAGCCGTCGGCGACGATCGAGCGCACCAGCGTCGGATCGTCCATGTAACGCTGCGCGCGCTCGCGCATCGGCTTCTGTTCCTCAAGGACCGCGTCGATCACGGGCTGCTTGCACTCCAGGCAGCCGATGCTCGCGCCGCGGCAGCCCTCCTGCACCCACTTCTTGCGCGCGATCGTCTCGCCGTCTTCGCGCAGACCAATCGTGTTGTCGTAGGACTTGGACATCTTCTGTCCATCCAGTCCCGGCATCTTCGAGGCCTCGGTGAGCAGGGCCTGCGGCTCGGACAGGATCACCTTGCCGCCGCCCTCGATGAACCCGAACAACCGCTCGCGATCGCCCATCGGCAGGTTCTGCGCCTCCTCGACCAGCTCGCGCGCCGCGGCGAGCGCGTCCGCGTCCCCCTTCTCCATGAAGCGCGTGCGCAGCTGACGATAGAGCCGGGCGCGCCTCGCGCCGAGCTTCTTGATCGCGGCCTCCGCCTTCTGCTCGAATCCCTCTTCGCGCCCGAACACGTGATTGAAGCGGCGCGCGATCTCGCGCGTGAACTCCACGTGCGGCACCTGGTCTTCGCCGACCGGGACGAGGTTGGCACGGTAGATCAGGATGTCGGCGCTCTGCAGCAACGGGTAGCCGAGGAAGCCGTAAGTCGCGAGGTCGCGGTCGGCGAGCTTCTCCTGCTGGTCCTTGAAGGTCGGGATGCGCTCGAGCCAGCCGAGCGGCGTCACCATCGAAAGCAGCAGGTGGAGCTCGGCGTGCTCCGGCACCCGCGACTGGATGAACAAGGTCGACTGCGCGGGATCGACGCCCGAGGCGAGCCAGTCGATCACCATCTCCCAGACATTCTGCTCGATGACTTCCGGGGTGTCGTAATGCGTGGTCAGGGCATGCCAGTCGGCGACGAAGAACAGGCACTCG
>Ga0137428_1000558_pt1 | contig 15805 bp, 20 predicted proteins | sample EasRivERMZT718_2_FD_102305 | JGI IMG/M metagenome (GOLD analysis project Ga0137428, IMG submission 102305) | Soil microbial communities from meander-bound floodplain in the East River, Colorado, USA - East River MetaG ERMZT718_2 | ecosystem: Environmental > Terrestrial > Soil > Floodplain ...
CCGAACCGCAGCAAGCCAGAAGCGAACGGAGACCGGCCCGCGGTCGTCCCGCGCCAGCCAGCCGGTCGCCGGAGTCAGGCCACGGTGCCCAGGATCGTCCGGGTCGCCCCCAGCGGGCTGCGGGCTGCGCGTCCCGTCTGGCTCAGCTCGAGGGTTCCGCGGGACGTGCAGCCGCCGCTGGTCGTCATCCCGACGCTAGGGCCCCGCTACCTGACCTGGGGCCCGATCGTCGCCGACCATGCACTCCGGCGTATGGGGCTCCGGCTGACGCCCTGGGAGCGGTTCGCCGTCAGCCGGATCCTCGAGGTCGACCCGGCGACCATGCGGCTGCGGTTCCGCGAGATCCTGCTGTCCGTCGCTCGCCGATCGGGCAAGACGACGATCGTCCGGGCCCTGCTGGGCTGGCTGCTCGACGTCAGCCCGCTCTGGGAGCTGGGGCTGATCACCGCGCCGACGGAGGCTCAGGCGTACGGGACGCTGTGGGTGGAGCTCGCCGCGGACCTCGCCCCGCTGGGCATCACCGCGCAAGCGACCGGCGTCCGGGCCGGGATGGGCTACGACGACAGCTCCCGTCGGCTGTTCATGCTCAGCGGCCGACACGACGTCGCCCGCGGCCGGACGTTCGACGTCGTCGTCCTCGACGAGGCCCAGACGCCCGGCATCGACGGCGGGAGCTGGGCGGCGCTCGAGCCGACGACCCGGACCCGGCGGAACCCGCTGCTGGTCGCGACCGGGACGGCCGGGACGGAGCGGGCTGAGCTGTTCCGGGCGCTCTACGATCGGGCGATCCTCGCCGCGTCAAAGCCCGGCGACGACCCGCGGTTCGGGGCCCTCGTCTGGGAAGCGACGAGCGACGACGACGACGGGATCCTCGAAGCGAACCCGGGCGTCCGCGACGGGCTGCTCGAGCTCGACGTCCTGCGCTCGACCCGGCGCAGCCTGACGCCCGCGAGGTTCGCCGCGGAGACGCTGAACCGCTGGACGTTCGGGACCGACTACAGCTGGGCCCCGCCGGGAGCGTGGGACAGCTGCGCCGACCCGACGAGCTCCGCCCCGGCGGACGGCGTCCCGATGTTCGGCGTCGACGTCACTCCCAGCTGGACGCGGGCCAGCATCGCCGCGGCCGTCGTCGACGGCGAGCGCATCCAGCTCGAGCTCGCCCGGGACTACCCGACGGGCGAGCTCGAGCTGGGCGACGCCATCGTCGGCGACGTCCGTCAGCTGCTCGCCCGCTACCGCGGGAGCCGTGTCGGGTACGACGCCAGCTCGCCCATCAGCGCGGCGATGCGCGACCTGCAGACGGAGCTGGGCGCGACCCGGGTCGTCGAGCTGGGCGGACTCTCGTTCCGGGCCGCGTGCGCTGCGTTCCTGGGCCACGTCGTCGCCCGGACGATCCGCCATCGGGCGGACCCGGTCCTCGACAGCGCGGCCCGGCTGGCTGCACGGAGCGAGGACGCCGAAGCGTGGCGGTTCGTCCGTCGACGATCGGCCGGGCATATCGACGCCCTCGTCGCGGCGACCGTCGCCGTGTCGCTCGCCGACCGTCCTGTGACGCCGCGGCCCCGGATCCGGTAGGGGACTGCACGATGGGTGCAGAAACAGGGCCGGAAACGGGGCGCCGGCGCGTCGAGTTTCTGCATGGTTGACACCATTCACAGCTCGCCCGAACCGTGTCACACTTTCTACCACGGGCCAGCACGAAGCGGGCCCCCAGGGTTCTGGGAGAAACGAAGTGACGAACAAGGCAAAGTGCACCAGCCAGACGGCCGACTGGTCGACCTGCGAGAACACCGCGACCCGGCCCGACGGGCTGTGCGGGGTCCACGGCCGCATGGCTGACCGCAACCGTGCGGCCCTCCGGGTGGACCCGCCCGTGTGCCGGGTCCGCCAGTACAACGGGCTGACCTGCCGTCGCGACGCCGTCGAGGTCGTCGAGGGCCGCGGCTACTGCACCCGACACCTGGGGCTGGGCTACGAGCTCCGGGCCCAGCTTCGCGAGGACGCGGCCCTGTTGGCTAGCCTCGAGCCCGCGGAGCTCGACGCCTACGAGCTCGCCGGAGAGCACGCGGCGACCGGCGGGCGACACTTCGGCCGGGGCCCGGTCGCCAGCTGTCCCAGCTGTCCGGTCGTCCCGGCCCCGGTCGACCTGGGCGATCTCGTCCTGACGCCCCGCGGCGAGCCCGCGAAGGTCGTCCATCTCTACAGCTCCGGGGGCGAGCGGCACGCCTTCGTCAAGCGGGAGATCGACGGCCGCTCGATCGCGTTCGCCGTCTCGTCGCTCCGGCCGCTCGATCGCGAGGCCGTCGCCCGCTCTGCGGCGTGGGCCCAGGTTGACCGGGCGTTTGGGATCGTCGACCCGCTGTGTCGCCGGGACGACCGGGCCCTCGAGCTGTGCGTCAATCACGGCGGTCGCTTCGTCGACGGGCCCCGCTGCGACAAGCTCGAGCGGACGGCCGACGAGGACGGGATGCCGGTCGTCGGTTCGATCGGCGACCGCGGGCTCGTCTGATGACGACGACGACGATCCGCTGGGTCGACGGCCGCTGGGTCGTCACCCGGGACGGTGAGCTCGTCCGCCGCTGCGCTGTCTGTGGCGACGAGCTCTCCGGGCGTCGCCCCCAGACGCGCACCTGCGGCCCGCGATGCCGCCAGCAGCTGCACCGCCACAATCGCCCCCAGGGGCTCTAGGATCGCCCAGGACGGGCGATCGTTCCCCCGGCGACCGTTCGCTCAGCGCCCCCAGACGATGACCGTCTGGGGGCGTTCTGTGTGGACAGAACCTGACGTCGACGTCGACGAGCTCCGGGTCGACACTGTCGGGCGATGGGCGTCTGGGACTGGCTGTTCGGAACGAGCACGGAGCTGCAGGTCGCCGGGCCCCTCGAGCCACCCTACCCATCGGTGCAGCAGGTCGTCGACGCCTACGTCGCGGCCCGCATGGCCGCGGGGCCCTCGACCCTCCCGGCCGTCGAGCGCGGCGTGCAGCTGCTGGCGTCGGCCGTCGCCCAGCTCGTCCCGGTGGCGTTCGTCAACGGCGTCCCGGCGGAGCGGCCCCCGGCGATCGTCGACCGGCCGGACCCCTGGTCGACCCGCTATGCGTTCCTCGAGACGACCGTCCGGAGCATGGTCGAGACGGGCGACGCCTACTGGTTCCTGTTCGACGAGGATCCGGACCCCAGCTCCGGCCGTCGGCCGCGTCATGCGCGGGTCGTCCCGTCGAGCGAGGTCGCCGTCAGCTGGGACGACAAGCGGTTCCTGCCGCAATACGACTGGCGCGGTCGCCGGATGCGGCCGGGCGTCGACTTCGTGCATATCCCGCTCGCCCCGCGGGCTGGCGAGCTGCACGGGCGATCGCCGCTGCTCGAGTGTGCGACCGCGCTGGCGACGATTCAGGCTCAGGAGCTCTACGCCGCTGGCTGGTTCGGGGGCTCCGGCATCCCGTCCGGGACGCTGACGTCGCCGACGGAGCTCGACGACCGCGAAGCGGACGCCCTCAAATCGGCATGGCTGCAAGCCCACGCGGGCCCCGTCCCGACGCCCGCGGTACTGTCCGGCGGGATCACCTGGGCGGCTGAAGCGGTCGACCCGGAGCGCAGCCAGCTGACCGCCAGCCGGGAGCACGGCGTCGCGACCGTCGCCCGGCTGCTGGGCATCCCGGCCCCGCTGCTGCTGGTCGCCGTCAGCTCGAGCAGCATCACCTACGCCAACGTCAGCCAGCTCTATGCGGAGCTGCACCGCAGCACCGTCATTCCGCTGTACCTCGCCCCGATCGAGGCCGCATGGTCGGATCTCGTCGCCCGGACGACGACCGTACGGTTCGACCTTGCTGAGCTGAACCGGCTCGACGTCGAGGCCCGCTGGGGCGTGTACGAGGTCGCTCAGCGGCTGGGCGTCGCGACGGCCGACGACATCGCCCGCCGCGAAGGGCTCGCCGCTGACCGCTCGTCCAACGCCCTGACGCCGACGCCGTCGCCGCTCGTCCCGCCGAATCCCCCGGAGGTTCCCGTCGTATGAACGAGCTGCACCGCGAGCTGCAAGACGCCCTCGAGCTCCGCCATGACGAGCCCGGGACGTCGCCCGACGACCCGAACCGCGGCCGCACCGTCCGGCTGCGGCTGGTCCCCTGGGGCGTCGTCGCCCCGGACGTCCCGCTCGAGCGCGGCCAGCGCGGGCCGGAGACGTTCGTCCGGGGCGCGTTTGACGGCGTCGACCCGGCCCGGGTGACGATCGAATCGGGGGCCCACGGGGGCCCGCTCGTCGGCCGCGGGACGCAGCTCGAGCAGCTCGACGACGCGGCCTACCTCGACGCCGTCATCGCCCGGACGACGGCCGGTGACGAGCTCCTCGAGCTGTCGCGGGCCGGAGTCTACGGCGACGTCAGCGTCGCTTTCGCAGCTGGGCCCGGGACGATCGGGCGTCGACGCCGCGACGGCGTCACAGAACGGACGAGGGCGGATCTCCGCCGCGTCGCCATCCTCGAGCGCGGTGCCTACGCTGGCGCGCAGCTCGTCCATATCCGCGAGGAGAGCACCGTGACAGAGCAGCCCGTCCCGACGATCGAGGAGATCGCGAACACCGTCCGTGGCATCGTCGCCGACGCCATCCCGGCCCCGGTCGTCAGCATCCCGGCCCCGGAGACGCCCGTCGACGTCCTGCTCCGGGCGAGCTCGTTCGCCGACCTGTACCAGCGCGTCATGGACGGCGACGACGAGCTCCTGCGGGCCCTCGCCGACGAAGTGACGACGGACGTCCCGTCGATCGTCCGCCCCGGCTGGCTGAACGACGTCATCGGGATCCTCCCGGCCGTCCGGCCGATCGTGTCGGCATTCGGCCGCGACCCGCTTCCGCCGGACGGCATGAGCGTCAACTGGCCCACGTTCGCCGGGCTCGCCGACAACCCGGCCCTGCGGGTCGCGGTGCAAGCGACGCAGAAGGCGGAGATCGTCAGCGCGAAGGTCGTCCTGGGCCAGGGCACGTCGGCAATCGCCACCTATGCAGGTGGGCTCGACGTCAGCTGGCAGACGCTGAAGCGGTCGAATCCCGCGTTCATGGCGATCGCCCTCCGGATCCTGACGACCGCATGGGCCAGCGTCACGGACAAGGCATTCGGCGTCGCCCTCGAGGCTGCGGCGACCGGGACCGGGGCGTTCCCGGCGACGCCCGACGCGGGCGACGTCCATCGGACCCTCGTCGCGGCATCGGCCGCGGTCGACGATGCGACCGGGTCGCCCGCGACGTTCGTCCTCGCCGGGTCGTCGACCTGGCTGGGGATCGCCGGGATCGACGGGCTGTTTCCCGCCGGTCAGCCGGGCCCCGTCGTCGGGGGCGTCGACGCCGCGGGGCTGACGCTGCGCGTCAGCGGGCTCCCGATCATCCGGGCGAAGAACCTCAGCGCGACGGCTTGCATCGTGTCCAACGGGCTCGCCGCGAGCTGGCTCGAGGACGGGATGTTCACGGCGCAGCAGGACGTCGTCGCGAAGCTGGGTACGGACGTCGCCGTCTGGTCGTTGGGCGCGTCCGCGGTGTTCGTCCCGTCCGGGATCGTCGAGCTGACGGCCGCACCGGTCGCCCTCGCCGCGTCGAGCTCCGGCAAGTCGAAGTAGGGCCCGCATGGTCGACCCGATCGTGCTCCCGACGTTCACGTCGGACGTCACGGCTGACGAGCTCGCCCGGGCCCTGGGGATCGCCATTCCCACGGGCCCGGGTGCGGTCGCCGACCGGCTGGCGATCGCCGTCCTGACGGGCGAGCACGCCGTAGGGTTCTACACCGGGCGACACCTCCCGGAGGACTGGCCGGACCCGTTCCCACCGGGCCCGCATATCGCGATCCTGCAGATCGCCGTCCGGGTCTATCGGGCGAGCGACGTCACGTTCGGGATCCTGCAGACGGAGCTGGGCACGGCGTATACGGGCCGATGGGTGACGCCGGAGGTCGCCGTCGGGCTGCTGGGCCAGCGGGCGACCTGGGGGATCGCATGACGGACCCGCGGCCGTGGCGGGCGATCCTCGCCCGGCTGCAGCTCGTCCCGGAGCTCGTCGACCTGGGCGCGACGCTGGCGTCGGCATGGGTTGCGAACCTCGCCGTCCCGGCGATCCTCGTCGTACCAGCTCGCCGGGTCGAGCTCGTCGGGTCGAGCGTCCGCTGGGAGCTCGCGCTGCAGGTCGTCGTCCCGCTACAGGCCGACGACGACGAGCAGCTGCACCACCTTCTCGAGGTCGCGCTGGCTGCACTCCCGCCGGGCGTCATCCGCGGCGACACCACCTACGGCCAGGACGACCGGGCCGGGGCTAGTTACGTCGTCTCGACGACGACTCTGAACGTCTGAAGGAGGCCCCGATGGCAGTCTCGCTCTACGGCCAGCCGCACCTGGTCTACACCGCGGACGGCGGGACGCCGACGCCCGTCGACCTGTCCGGGATCGTCCGGCCGGGCGTCACGTTCGACTCGCCGATCGAGACGGTCGAGGATCCCGTCCTGAGCGACCCGGCCCGCAGCCGGACCCGGGCCGGAGCTGCGACCGTGGCGTTCACGCTCGTCGTCAGTGACGACTGGCTGACGTCGGTCGAGGCCCTGCTGGGCACCAGCGGCCAGCTCGTCGCGACCGTCCCGGATGCGACCGGGGCCGGGTTCTCAGCTGACGTCAGCTGGCCCGCGGCCTATCCCGTGGCGTTCACGGAGGAGGGTTTCGTCGAGGTCGAAATGGTCCTGGGCGCTGGCAACATCCAGCACGTCGCCGCGACGCCCTAGGACGTGTCAGGCCCCGTCGTCAAGGTCGAAGGGGCCCAGGAGCTCAGCCGGTCGTTCCGGGCCGCTGGTGGGACCGTCAAGGAGCTCTCAGGGGCCTACCGGGAGGTCGCCCGCTCGCTCGTCCCGCCAGCGCAGCGGGAGGCCCCGCGGGGCCCGACGGGGCGGCTGGCCGCGTCGACGAAGGGCCGGGGCCAGCGGACCCGGGCGATCCTGACCGCGGGCTCGAGGGCCGTCCCGTACGCCGGGCCCATCCACTTCGGCAACCCGACGCCGAAGACATACCCAGCGCACAAGGCGGAGCCGAAGCGGTCGACCGGGACGCTGGGCCGGATCCGGCCGAACCCGTGGCTGTACCGGACGGCCGACCATCGCCGCGACGAGGTCGCGAAGGCATTCGAGGACAACGTGGGAACCGTGCTTCGTCGGTACGGGCTGGCCCCGCGGATCTAGCCCAGGAGGCGTCATGGACAAGCTCAGGATCGACAAGACGATCGTCGGCCAGCTGACGGTAGGGGAGCTCGAGCTGCTCGAGGAGCGCACCGCTCGCCCGCTGTCGCGGCTGTTCGACGACGACGCCCCGCGGGGCGTCCTGCTGCACGCGCTGGCGTTCATCCAGCTCCGGCGCGACGACCCGTCGACGACCTGGGAGGCTGCGGCCGACGTCGTCGTCGAGCTCGAGGGCCTCGACGAGGAGGTCGGCACGACCGCGGAGGGCCCTACGCTCGTTGGCCGCGAGAGGCAAGCAGGATGACCTACGACCTGAGTCTGGGGCTCAGCTGGCCCCCGTCGGTCGTCCGTCAGCTGACGATCGCCGACCTGCAGGGGCTGGCTCGAGCTGCCGACCGTCGGGAGCGGCGTAGCAAGCGGAAGGGGCGTCGGTAGGTGGCTGGCCGCAAGCCCGCGGTTAACGTCGTCATCGCGGGCGACACGAAGGATCTCGACAAGGCCCTGAAGCACAGCGCGGGCTCCATGAGCTCCTTCGGCAAGACGGCCGCGGGCGTGTTCGGGGGACTCGCGATCGCGAAGGGCATCGGGCTCGCCGTCGACGGCATTCAGGCCCTAGGCAACTTCGCCCTGGGCGGCGTCGAGAAGCTCGACGCCCTGGGCGACGCCACAGCTCGTCTCGACACGCTGGCGAAGGGGCTGGGCAAGACGGCGACGGCCGCGGACCTGTCACGGTTCGGCGTCGACAAGGGCGAACAGGCGGACTCCGCCCTCGCGATCGCGAAGACCGGCAAGGCCCTGGGGCTGACCGGCAAGCAGGTGGCGAAGATCACCCCGAACCTGCAGGAGATGGCCGCACAGCTGGCGTCGCTGGGCGACGGCGACCCGGTCAAGCAGGCGGAGCTGCTGGCGAAGGCCCTGGGTGGCAATGCGAAGGCCGCGAAGCAGCTGGGCGTCGCCCTCCCGAAGGGTGCGACCGGGATACAGGCCTACAAGGCCCTCATGGCGTCGCTCGCGCCACAGCTCGACAAGGCTACGGCCGGTCAGGCGTCACTGGCGGACGTGGGCGAGCGATGGGACGCCACGCTGGCGAACCTGCAGCTGCAGCTGGCCGGGTTCCTCGAGAAGCTGGCCCCGGTCGTCAGCTCCCTCCTCGACGCCCTGCTCCCGGCCCTGCAGCGGCTGGTCGACGACGTCGGGCCCCAGGTCGCGGACTTCTTCGCCGGGCTGTCAGCGGCCGTGCAGTCGTTCCTCGAGGGCGGAGGAGCCCAGACGATCGCGGGCGTGTTCGGGACGATCGCCGACACGCTGGGCAAGGTCGCGACCTTCGTCGCCGACTTCGTCGTCCCGGCCCTGCTCGAGCTCGCCGCGGCCATCGGCAAGGAGGTCGGCCCGCTGGTCGAGAAGTTGGCCGCGGTGTTCGACGACCTGCTCCCGGTCCTCGAGCGCGTCTGGGGCTTCATCGGCGACGTCGTCGTCCCGCTGCTGGTGCAGTACGTCGTCCCGTTCATCGCGAAGCTGCTCGACATCGTCCTGACGCTGTCGGGGGCGTTCCTGAAGCAGCTGGGCCCCGCGATCGACAAGCTCGCCGACGACTTCGAGAACCTGCTCGACTTCCTGAAGCCCGTGTTTGACTGGCTGAGCTCGATCGCCGACATCGCCGGGAGCGTCATCGGCCAGCTAGGCAACATCCATATTCCCGGGATCAACGCGGCGACGAGCTCGACGGGGCCCTCGACGATGGCCGCTCCCGTCAGCGTCACGATCAACGCGGGCGTGGGCGACCCGGTCGCCATCGGGAAGGTCGTCGCCCGCGTCCTGGGCTCCTACCAGCTCCGGGGCGGGAGCGTCGCCGGGTGAGCGTCTGGTCCGGCGGCTGGCAGTGGGAGCCGTCCGGCGACGAGACGGCGACGTCGCTCTGGGGCGGTGTCGACGCGGGCGTCGGCTGGCCGGACATCGTCGTCGACGGGATCCGGGTCGAGGACCGCTGCACCGGGGCGAGCTGGTCGACCGGCCGGAGCTGGTGGCTGGCGGATCCTGAGCCCGGAGCGGCGACCGTCGAGCTGCAGGGCACGCTGGCGGGCGAGCTCGCCGGGGCGACCGTCGGCGACGAGCTGCGAATCGAGGCCCCGCCGGTCGGCGTCATGTGGCGCGGCTGGATCGACAGCATCGTCGAGACGACCATCCCCCAGGACGGAGAGCTCGCCCAGGGGCTGACGATTCAGGCGTCCGACGCCATGTCGCGGATCCTGTCGGTCGAGCTCTACAGCTCGCTCGTCCTCGCCGCGGCGACCCTCGACCGGCGGCTGGTCGAGCTGGCGACGGCCGCGGGCGTCCCGGCCCCGCATATCGTCAACATTCTGCCGACGGCCGGGACGCTGCCCGCGCTCGCCGCAGTGACACTCGCCGGGTCGACGGCGACGCCGCTGAAGCTCGCCGACCATCTCGCCAACTGCGAGAAGGCGTCGAATGCGATCATCGCCGTCGCCCGCGACGGGAGCTGGCTGGTGATGCCACGGGCCCGCGTCCTGACGACGCCCCACGTCGTCGACCTCGACGGGACGAGCGACCTGAATGAGCTGCACCGGGCCGTCGCGACGCCGGAGCGGGTCCGGAACGTGTTCACGATCGCCGGAGCTGCGACGACCATCCCGACGAGCGTCGCGAAGTACGGCCGTCGCGGGTTCGACGTCCCGGCCGGGATCTCGACGACAGCTCCGCCCTACGCTCCGGAGACGCTGGCCGCGCTGGCGGAGCCCCTCCCGTTCGCGACCGGGATCATCCCGGTCGCCAGCCGGACGGCCGCGGCCGTCGCCCTCGAACTGTTCGACTGGTGCCGCGTCTCGACCCGTCCGGCCGACGAGCTCTACCAGCTGCTGTCGGCGAGCTGGCGAGCGGATCCCGGGAGCTGGGAGCTGGGCGTCGAGCTCGACCGCACCCAGGTCAGCATCGCCGCGCCCCCGATCGACCCGGACCCGCCGAACCCGACGCCCCCGACGACCGCGACCGTCACGGACACCTTCATCTGCGACCGGACGGCGTACGTCGTCAAGTCGCCCGGTGGCACGAACCTGGGCAACGGGGCGAGCGTCGACGTCCTCGTCGGGCTGCTCGCCGACGGCAACCTCGCCCGCGGGCTGGTGCGGTTCGCCCTCCCGTGGCGAGGCAAGGTCGTCAGCGTCAGCTCCGCGAAGCTGCGGCTGCGGGGCGGACAGACGACCTGCATGAGCTACGGCGGGTCGCCCTCGACCCGGATCTCGAGGGCGACGTCGAGCTGGTCGCCCGGGACGTTCGCGACCCGCTGCTCGTTCAGCGGATCCAACGCCGTCGTGTACCCAGGGCCGTCGGCGACGACGACCGCGGCCGTCGTCAAGGCCGGGCCGACGGCGGAGGGCCAGCTGTTCGAAGCTGGGATCGTCGACATCGTTCGGGCGTGGGCCAGCGGGTCGCCGAATCACGGGCTGCAGCTGCGCGGGGCGTCGGAGTCGACGACGAACGATCGCGCTGTCTACTGGTCGAAGTCGGCCGGATCATCGGGCGACCGGCCTACGCTGGTCGTCACCTACACCTATGAGGTTCCGTAGCTATGCCGAACACCGCTGTCGTCGAGCCCCAGCCCGGCGACGAGATCACGTCTGCATGGGGGATCTCCGTCGCGGAGGGCATGAACGGGATTCAGGCCGGGACGGCGAACGTCACGCTGACGGCCGCGAACAACGGGTCGACGCCGATTACGTTTCCGCGGCCCTACGCATCGCCCCCGATCGTCGTCGTCGCCTACAGCGGGACGAACCTGCTGTTCATCGCCGCGGTGCACAGCGTCACGACGACCGGCTGCGTGCTCGTCATGTCGACGAAGACGGCCGCGAACACGACCGACACCCGGGCCGTCAACTGGCTCGCGATGGGCGTCCCGGCATAGACCGATGGACCGGACGACCGCTCGCCGCGTGCTCTGCATCGCCGCCCTGATCATCACCGTCGCCGCGTACGCCGGGACCGGGCTCCCGCTCGCCCTGGGCGTCGGGCTGCTGTGCATCGCCGCCCTGCTGTGAGACTGCACCGGATCCCGTGGCTGCGCTGGCTCGTCGAGCTCTACTGGCGGTCGCGGGAGCGGGACGTCGACGACGTCCGGGTCGCGGAGACGAAGGGGCCCCCGTCGTACAAGCGGGGCAAGGTCGCCGGGCTGACGCCCGCGCTCGAGGTCATGACGGAGACGACCGAATCGCCGTTCGTCTGCTGCGGCTACTGCTCCGCCGGGATGGCGTGCTGGACGGCGAAGCAGGGGCTGGGCCCGAAGATGGCCGCGACAGCTCACCCGATCCGGTCCCAGGGCGGACGGCCGCACGACAACGGCTCGAGGGCGTCGGAGCTCCGGGACGGGGCCTCGAGGGCCCACGGCGTCAAGCTCCGGCCGCTGGCGGTCGACGAGATCCGCGACGTCCTGCGCGACGGGTTCGCCGTCGTCGTCAACCTCGACTACGCCGACCTGCCGGACTGGCTCAGGGTGCAGGGCGGATCGTTCGGCCACAGCTGCACGCTGTACGGGATCCGCGACGAGCTCGTCGGGTTCTACGACCCGCTCTGGCCCCAGGGCGCGAGCGGCGCGTGGGCGACCTGGGACGAGATCCGGCCCGCGCTGTGGGCCGACGGAGAGCACAGCGGGACGACGACCCGCTGGGGCACGGCTCCGGCTCCGCCACCTGGGCCGGGGCCGGAGCCGTCGCCCGTCGACGACTGCGACGAGCTGAGCCCGGAGCAGCTCGCGAGGCTCGAGCTCGACGCGTACGAGCTCGCCGTCCGCCAGCGCGACGCCAGCTGGCGGTACGTGTACGCCGTCCCGCAGCCCCGGCTGTTCTCGAGCTGGGCCCCGACGAGCTCGCCCGTCGAGGGCTCGACCCGCTGGTCGACCTTCGCCCGCTTCGGGCCGGAGGTCGAGGCCGGGACGTGGAACGGGCCCGACGCCGCGTGGGATCGTCACAGCTGGCGCTGACGCCGTAGACTGTTGGGCCCGCGGCTGTCGCGCCAGAACCCGACGGCCGCGGACTACTCTCAGGTTCTGGAGGTTCTGGGAGTACGTGCCTTGTCTAGGCTGTCATGGGGCCACGCGCCCGACGAGCTCCGCTGGGGCGAGCTCAGCTGGGCCGACCGGGCCCGGGTCGTCGGAGTCGTCGTCACGCTTCTCTGCATCGCCCTCGCCGGATCCGTCGGGGGCCCGTCATGAGGGCGCTCGAGGTCGACCGGGCTGTCGTCGATCCGGTCGCCGTCGGGGCGTCGGAGGTCGGGGCCATGATGGGCTGCGACCCGTGGACGACGCCGCTGCAGCTGTACCGTCGCAAGCGCGGGTTGGACCCGGACCGGCCCGACAGCGCGGCGATGGCCCTGGGGCGGGCCCTCGAGGGCCCCGTCGTCGACATGGTGCGGGAGCTGCTCCCGCTGCGGATCCGCCGCAACGGCCGGACGTTCGCCCACGTCAGCTCGCCGCTGTTCGCGACGCCCGACGCCTTCGTCGCCCGGGACCGGCTGCTCGAGGTGAAGGTCGTCGGGCTCCGCGGAGCTGCTGACTGGAACGACGACCTGCCGTGTCGGGTGAAGCTGCAAGCGCAAGCCCAGCTCGCCGTGACACAGCGCGAAGCGTGCTACGTCGCGGCCCTCATCGGGACGGAGCTCCGGCTGACGCTCGTCGAGCGCGACCCGTTCGCGCAGCTCGAGATCCTCGAGACGGCCGAACGGTTCGTCGACCGTCACCTGCAGCAGGGCGTCCCGCCGGACCCGCTGACCTGGGAGGAGCGGTGGGCTGACCTGCTCGACGCTGAGCTCGAGGGCGAGCTGCTGCTGGCCGGGGGCCCCGCCCAGACGTGGGGCGACCGGCTGCTCGAGATCCGCCAGACGACGCGCCAGCTCGAGGACGAGGAGCGCCAGCTGCGCCTCGAGCTGCTCGAGCTGCTGAGCGCGGCCGGGGGCGAGAAGCTGCTGGGCTCCGGCTGGGTGGCGACGATCGCCGACCGGGCCGGGTCCGTCGACTGGCGAGCCGTCGCCGCGGAGCTCGACCCGGACCCGGAGCTCGTCGCCCGGCACCGCGGGTCGTCGTCCCGCACCTTCACGCTGAGGAGCTCCCGCCGTGACAGCTGACGCCATCGTCGTCGTCGACCCCATCCAGCGGGCCCGGATGCAGGGCGACGCCCGGCCCCTGGGCCCCGGCGACCGGGTCGCCCTCCTCCGCCAGCTCGTCGACGAGGCCGCACTGGCGTGGGGCGCGAGCCCGCCGCTGATCCTCATTACCGCGGAGGGCGGGCGTCTCGTCCCGTATCTCACGAAGTCGGGGGCCGACGCCCTCGCCGCGGGCCGGGGCGCGTCAATCACCGGGATCGAGGTCGTCGACCGGGTCGCCCGGCGGACGATCGACGTCGTCGCGACCGCGGCGATGCCGGACGGCCGGACGAACGTCGACACCGGGAGCTGCGAGTACGACCCGAAGGTCGCGAAGTCGTACGGCCGGGCCCGCATGGTCGCGACGACCCGGGCCCGTCGCCGCGTCATCCTGGGGCTGCTGGGCTCCGGGTTCTCGTGGATCGAGCAGGGCGAGCAGCTCGCCGGGCTCGAGGATCCTGAGCTGTGACGGGGCCGGAGCTCGAAGCTGCGTACGGGCTGGGCGTCGGGACGCAGCTCCGGCTGTTCACCGTCCCGGAGCTGCAAGCCCAGCTCGACGAGATGACGCGGGAGCTGTCGACGATCCGCGAGCTCCTCGAGCTCCTCGTCGACTGGGCCGGGGCCCGCGACCGGAAGGTCGACGACGACCCGCTGGAGTCGAACCTGTGACGCGCTACGTCGGGACGGGCGAGGGCGTCTGGCTGGGCGATGGGCACTGGTACGCCTACCGGCCGTCCGACGCCGACCGGGCCCTCGCCCGGGAGCTGGGCGAAGCGACGGCGAAGCGGGTCGAGCACGATCGCCGCAAGCGGACGGGCTACGGGGCGACGAGCGAGGTCAGGGCCAGCTGGTACGTGTCCGGGTTCCTGGGCGAGGTCGCCGCGCTGCATCCCGTCCCGACGGGCCCGAACCTCGACGCATGGAACGGCCGGGGCTGGTTCGGGGCCCCTGACTTCGGCCGTCTCGAGGTCAGGACGACGTCGCACTGGCAGCTGTACGGGTTCGCCCTCCGGCCGGGCGTGCACTCCGGGCTGGGCGGCTGGCGCGTCACGGCGAAGGACGCGGGGCGGATCCTCGTCTGCGTGCAAGAGCGCGAGGACGACTACCTCGTCATGGGCTATCGGGAGGTCGACGACCTCCCCCAGCTCGCCGAACCGCTGGGCCCGATCATCGCCATCGTCGAGCCCCCGGAGCTGCGGTCGACCTGGGAGCTCTATCACCCGGAAGGGGTGACGCTGTGAGGCCCCAGGGGTTCGGCCGGACGGCCGACGTCGCCGTCGACCTGCTCGTCGACGACCGGCTGCTCGACGCCGTCGAGCTCGTCGGACCGCGAGCCCTCACGGGCTACCTCGCCGTCGTCACGACGAGCTGGGCCCGGGGCGAGCGGGTGACGCTGCAGACGGCCGCTCGACGGCTCCCGGCCGTCTGGGCCCTGGGCGACGTCGACGAGCTCGACGAGGCCCTGCAGCGCGTCGGGCTGCTCGACGCCGACAGCCGCATCCCGGAGCTGACCTGGGCGAGCTGGTACGGGCCCGCGGAGGCCCGTCTGGCGCAAGCCCGCGAGGCCGGGTCTAGGGGTGGCAAGCGGGCCCAGGACAAGCTGCGCTCGACCGACGCCGCAAGCGACGCTCGAGCGGTCGCTCGAGCGACCGCTCGAGCGACCGCTCAACCCTACCTACCTACCGACCTACCTACCGACAGACCGACCGACGCCGCTCCTAGCGGAGCGTCGGTCGGGCTGTCGCCCTCCGCCCCGCGCGACCCTGACGGGCCGGGGCGTCGGTCGAGCCCGACGAACGGCCGACCGTCCGGGCCGACGAAGGCGGAGGATCCCGACACCCGGACGTTCCGGGAGAAGCTGGCCGCAGCTGGCTACCCTGGGCCCGATGGCGGTCGCTACCCTGGGCCCGATGGCTGAGCACCTGACGGTCCGCCAGCTGACCATCGTCCGGGCCTACCTCGAGGAGGGGTCGACGAAGGGCGCAGCGCGCCAGCTGGGGCTGCAGCCGACGACCGTCTCGACGACGCTGGCTCGAGCTCGAGCGGTCGAGCGGGTCGACACGACGTCGCAGCTGGTCAGGATCCTCGTCCGTCGAGGCGAGCTGTGAGGCTTGCGTGTCCCGGCTGCGGGCGTCACGCGCATGGCGGTCCGCCCTGCTGCCGCTGGTGTCGTCACCCGGCGAAGCGGTGCGACCTGTGAGCTGGGGCGGTCGACGAGCTGCGCGGCTGCGGGCCCAGGTCATCGCCCGGGACGGGGGCGTCTGCCACCTGTGCGGCCGCGTCGGGGCGACGAGCGTCGACCATCTCCTCCCCCGTGCAGCCGGTGGTGGTGACGGGCTCGAGAACCTCGCCGCGGCGCACGTCAGCTGCAACAGCTCGAGAGGGACGCGGCCCGTGCTGCGATCCAACCCGTCGAGACGTTGGTGAGCTCGAGGGCGGTTCTTTAGTGACTGCCGGGACACA
>Ga0137428_1000559_pt1 | contig 15773 bp, 20 predicted proteins | sample EasRivERMZT718_2_FD_102305 | JGI IMG/M metagenome (GOLD analysis project Ga0137428, IMG submission 102305) | Soil microbial communities from meander-bound floodplain in the East River, Colorado, USA - East River MetaG ERMZT718_2 | ecosystem: Environmental > Terrestrial > Soil > Floodplain ...
CTGACGTGAGGCTTTTCCCTATCGCACCCCATGCCGACCCAGAGTGAACCGGCGCTGCATCCGGAGCGGTTCCCGGCGCGCAAGGATAAGCGTGGCGGGTGGAACCGGAACACACCCACGCGAGATGATGGCCCGCAGCAAGTTCCGCAGGCCGCGCGGGACCCGATCGCGTTCGTGAACAGCCTGACGCATACGAAAGGGCCGCACGCACGGCAGACATTCAACCTGCGGCCGTGGCAAGTGAAGATTCTCAAGCAGCTCTTTAAGAAACGGCGCGACGGCACACGGCAGTATCGAACGTGCTTGCTGATGCTGCCCCGGAAGAACGGCAAGTCGGAACTCGCCGCGGCGATCGCGTTGTATGGGCTCCTGGCGGACGGGGAAACGGGCGCCGAGGTGTATTCCGCGGCGGCGGATAAGGATCAGGCGGGGCTCGTGTTCGGCGTGGCGGCGCAGATGCTGCGGAACGATCCCACGCTATCGGAGCAGTGTTACATCGTGGATTCGCAGAAGCGGATCGTGCATCAACAGAGTGCGAGTGTGTATAAAGCGATTTCGGCGGAAGCCTACAGCAAGCACGGGTTTAACGCCTCGATGGTGATCTATGACGAGCTGCATGCGGCGCCCGATCGCCGGCTGTATGACGTGCTCTCGACGAGCATGGGCGCCCGGCATCAGCCGCTGTTACTCGTGATTTCCACGGCCGGCTATGACCGGCATTCGATCCTCTGGGAGCTGTATTCGCACGCCAAGAAGGTGCTGGAGAATCCGGCCATTGACCCGACATTTCTTCCGATTCTGTATGAGGCGCCGGTGGATGCCGATTGGCGATCCGAGCGGGTCTGGCACAAAGCGAATCCGGCGTTGGGTGATTTTCGGAGTCTCGAAGAGATGCGAATTGTCGCCGCCCGCGCGCAAGCCATACCGGCGCAAGAGAATACCTTTCGGCGCTTGTATCTGAACCAATGGACGGAGCAGGCGTCACGCTGGATTGCGCTCGACGCGTGGGACGGGTGCCGGGTGTGATCGTCGATCTGTTCTGCGGTCTGGGCGGCTGGTCGAAGGCGTTTCTGGGCACACAGGGGGATCGCGTGATAGGCGTCGATCTGGTCTATTCCGAGAAATATCCGGCCGGTGCGGACTTTATACAGGCCGATTGTCTGACGCTCGACGGCGCACAGTTTCGCGGGGCGCGGCTCGTTGTTGCCAGTTCACCGTGTGACGAATTCTCGCCGTTTCAAATGCCGTGGACACGCGCTCGGAATCCGCCATACCCGGCGAACGGAATTGTATTATTTCGCGCTGCTGAACGGATCGCACGGGAAGCCGGCGCGCCGCTTGTGCTCGAAAACGTGCGAGCGGCGCAACCCTATGTCGGGCGCGCTGTCACGCATGTTGGGCCGTTCTATCTCTGGGGTAACGGCGTCCCGGCGTTACTGCCGACACGGTTACAGCGCAGGAACAAGGAATCCTACGGATCAAAACAACGCGCCGAACGGGCGGAAATTCCCTCGGACCTGGCGCAGCATATCGCCATGTTCTACGCATCATGACGCACGCCGAATACCGGCATAGTCTCAAGGGCCGGGCCTGCTATGCCGGGCTCGACCTGTCGAGCACGAAGGATCTGACCGCGCTCGTCGGCGTGTTCCCGAACGAGACCGGGTTCGATGTGCTGCCGGAATTCTTCGTCCCGGCGGACCATATCCCGGAGCGGGCCCGGCGGGATCGCGTGCCGTATGACGAATGGGCGCGGCAGGGGCTCCTGAACGCCACGCCGGGGAACTCCGTCGACTACGAATACGTCCGCCAGATGGTCTTAGGCTGGGCGCGGCTGTTCGACCTGAAGTGTCTCGGCGTCGATCCCTGGAATGCGCGCGGGCTCATCACGCAGCTCGGCGAGCAGGATGGCCTGACCGTGGTGGAAATCCGGCAAGGCTTCGCGAGTCTCTCGGGGCCGGCGAAAGCGCTGGAGATGGCGATCCTCTCGAAGCGCTTACGCCACAATGGCCACGCGGTGCTGCGGTGGTGCGTCGGAAACGTCGCGCTGGAGACGGATGCGGCGGGGAACATCAAGCCGTCGAAAGCGGCGAGCACCGAGCGGATCGACGGCGTGGCCGCGCTCGTGATGGCGATCGACCAAATGGAACGGAACCAACATATGGCCACGCCGGATTATGCGCTGTCGGTGATCGGATGAAGCGGCGTGGGCGCCCGCGGGTGCCGGTGCCGAAGCCGGGGGCGACGGTGGCCACCTGGTTACAGCCGGCTGAGCACGACAAGCTCATCCAGGCGGCGAAAACCCGCGACCAGAGCGTGTCCGCGATCTTGCGGACGCTGATTAAATCCTTTCAGAAATAATCCCGACAGGGGCGCCGGCCGTAGACTCGCGCGGACCATGCGCCTTGAGATTAAGTCGCTTGACCCCGACCGGCGCACCTTCGCCGGCATCGCGTCCACGCCCGCGGTCGATCGGCAGGGCCATATCCTCGACCCCGCCGGCATCACGTTTACCAATCCTGTCCCGCTGCTGCTGCATCACGACCAGAAGATGCCCGTGGGCTGGGTGACGCTGCGGGCCGCGGCCGATGGCATCTATTTCGACGCCGTGGTGTCGAGTCACGACGAAGGCGGGCGCCTCAAAGACCGCCTGGATGAAGCGTGGCATAGCGTGAAATCCGGCGTCATCAAGACCATGAGTGTCGGGTGGCGTCCGATCGGTGATGCCGTCGAACGTCTCCACGCGGGCGCGACGAAGTTTCTCAAATCCGAGATTTTTGAAGTCTCGATGGTGAGCATTCCTGCAAATCCGCAGGCGGTGATTCTCAGCCACAAATCTTTGAAAGGGCCAGCCATGACTATCGCCGAACGGATTCAGAGCCTCACCAACACGCGCGCGGACCTCGGCCTGCAAATGCGGAATCTGATGGAGAGCGCGCCCGCGGGCAGCACGCTCGATGACTCGACGGCCGCGACCGTGGACGACCTCAAGCTGAAAATCAAGAATTGCGAAGCCGACGAGATCCGCTGGCGCGATATGGAAGCGGTGCAGATGACCAAAGCGACCGCCATCACGTCGCCGTATTCGCACGTCTCGGTCAAATCGAACCTGCCGCAGGGCACCGCGTTTGTCCGCTATGTGTGCGCGCAGCTCGCGTGTAAACAGTTCAGCACGAGCGCTTACGAATACGCGCAACGCTGGAACGACAGCACGCCGGAAGTCGCGCTGGCCCTCAAAGCGGCCGTGGCCGCGGGCACGGCGACGGATGCGACCTGGGCGAGTCCGCTGGTGCAACCGAACATTTCGAAGGATTTTGTCGAGCTGCTCCGCGCGGCGACCATCGTCGACAAGATCCCGGGCCTCTACAGCGTGCCCTTCAATACGAAGATTCCGCAGCAGACCGGCGGCGGCACCTACAACTGGGTCGGGGAAACGAAACCGAAGCCGGTCAGCGCGCTGGCATTCGCCTCCCTCACGCTCGACTGGTCGAAGATCGCCGGGATCATTGTGTTGACGCAGGAACTGATCAAACTCAGCAGCCCGAAAGCGGAAGAGGTCGTGCGGCGCGATATGGTCGCCGGGATTGCGCGCTTCATCGATGCGCAGTTCACCGATCCGGCCGTCGCGGCGGTGGCCGGCGTCAATCCGGCGTCGATCACGAACGGCGCGCCGACCGCGGCCGCTACGGCGAACCCGCTGGCGGATATTCTCGGGCTCATCAGCCACTTCACGACGAACAACATTCCCGTTGACGGCCTCACGTTCATCATGTCGCCGGCGAACGCGATGGCGCTGTCGTTCAAAACCTACAGCGATGGCTCGCCGCAGTTCCCGGGCATCGGGGTCGCCGGGGGCACGTGGAAGGGCCTCACGTTTATCGTCAGCAACACCGTGACGACGAAAGTGATCGCGCTCCAGCCCTCGCTCGTGTTCTATGCCGACGATGGCGGCGTGACGATCGACGCCTCAAGCGAAGCCTCGTTACAGATGGACTCGGCGCCGATGTCGCCGGTCGATGCGACGACCGTCTACGTCTCGATGTTCCAGGCGAACTGCGTCGCGCTCCGCGCGGAGCGGTTCATCAACTGGAAGAAGGCGAACGCGAACGCGGTGAAATATCTGACCGCGGCGGCCTGGCCGGCGCCGACGGGCGTTACGTTCGGCGCGGACGAGAACGGGACCGAGAACGGGACCACCGCGAAGTCGAAGAAGTAAGCCGTGAGCGTGCTGGCGACGGTGCGATCGCGGCTGGCGTCGATGCTGACGCTGGTTGGCGGCGGGAGCGGATCGTGGTCTCCGGTCGTCCGGGAACCCTACACGGGCGCCTGGCAAAATAACGATCCGCTCACGACCGATTCCGCGCTCGCGAATCCGAGCGTGTTCGGTGCCGTCTCGCGCATCAGCCAGGACATCAGCAAGATCGCGCCGCCGCTGCTGCTCGAACGGGACCGGAACAACTTCTGGACTGAGACCAGCAACCCCGCGTATTCGCCCGTGCTGCGGCGCCCGAATCACTACCAGACGGCGCAGCAATTTATTGAGCAGTGGGTGATCAACAAGGTGCTCTGGGGCAACGCGTATGTCCTGAAGTATCGCGACGAGCGCGGCGTGGTCAATGCGTTGCATCTGCTCGACCCGGCGCGCGTGAAGGTGCTCACCGCGCCCGACGGCAGTGTCTACTACGAGCTCCAATCGAATGAACTCGCGGGGATGCCGGAGCAGACCCAGCCGATCGTGATTCCCGCGCGCGAGCTGATTCACGATCGCTGGAACTGCCTCTACCATCCGCTCTGCGGGATCTCCCCGCTCACCGCGATCGGCGGCGCGGTGGCGCAAGCCAAAGCGATTCAAGATAACAGCACGACGTTCTTTGCGAAGGGCGCGCGGCCGTCGGGCGTCCTGATTGCGCCGACGAAGCTCGACCCGCTCTCGGCGGCGCGTCTGAAGACCGACGCGGCGAACTTCAAGAGCGGCGAGATTCTCATCGCCGAACTCGGGATGAAATACGAATCGGTGTCGACGTCTGCCGTGGATGCCGCGGTGATTGAGCAGCTCGGCTGGACGGAAGAAAAAATCTGCGAAGTCCTCGGCATGCCGATCTCGATCCTGAACAGTAGCAAGCAACCCCCGTATGCGAACGCGGAAGCCTCGCAGCTCCAATACAAGTCGCAATGCCTGGAGCCGCATCTCGTGTCGATCGCGACGTGCCTCGGTGAGGGGCTCGACTTGCCGTCCTATCTGACGATCGAATTCGATGACACGCTGCTGACCTGGATGGACACCAACAGTCGCACAACCGCGGCGCGCAATGCGATCGTGGCCGGCATGTCGCCAAACGAAGTGCGCAACACGTTCTACAAACTGGCGCCCGTGCCTGGTGGGGAGTTGCCATTTCTTCAGCAGCAGAACTTCCCGGTAGCGAACCTCGCGGAGCGGCAAGCGCCCGCCGAACCCCTCGCCGATTCGCCCGTCGAGGAGGAGGTAGGGCCGTGACGCTCGACTTTTCGCGGGTGACGCTACCGGCCCTCTGGACCCTTGAGCAGGCCAAGATCCATCTGCGGATCACGAGCACGGCGAACGATGCCGACATCCAACAGAAACTTACGACTGCGCAAGAGGCGATCCTGTCATTTCTCGGCCCGTTCGCGGATCCGAGTTGGACCGCCGCGAGCGCGCCGGCGGCCGTTACGCACGCGATCCACCTGTTGACCGCCTATTACTACGAAGACCGGGGCGACGGGGATCTGCCGTCACCGTGGCCGAAGATCTACGACCTGCTTGCGGCCTATCGCGATCCGACGGTGGCCTGATGGCGCGCGGCGACTTTCGGCATACCGTGACGTTTCAGAATCCCGGCCCGGCCGTGCCCGATGGCGACGGCGGGTATACGCAGAGCTGGGTGGATCTCGTGCCGGCCGCCTGGCGCGTCAGCATCACGCCGGCGACGGCGCGTGATCTTGAGCGCGTGGCGGCAGGCTCCGTCATCAGCTCGGCCTCGCACCTCGTGCGCGGCGACTTTCATCCCGACGTCACCACCAAAACGCGGATCGTGTTCGATGGGCGGCAGTTCTCAATCACCGGGAAACAGAATCCCGACGAGCGGAATGTGACGATGGAACTCCTTGCCGTCGAAGTGGTGCCCTAATGCCGGCCTCGCTGACGATCAAAGGGATTGACGACCTGAAGCGCGCGCTCGCGGATCTGCCGCCGCAGCTGAAGGCCGACGCAACCGTCATCGTGCTCGACACCGCGCACGCCGCCGCGGCCGATATCCGCAGCCAGTATCCGAAGGGGCTCACGGGGAACTTGCAAAAGGGCGTCAAGGTGCGGGTGCAGGAAGTCGGCCCGCTCTCGGTGGCCGCGCAAGTGCGGAGCGGCGCGCCGCATGCGCACCTGTGGGAATTCGGCACCGAAGCGCGGCACACGAAGCTCGGCTGGAATCGCGGCGTGATGAAGCGCCCGCCGGCGCCGGTGTTCATTCCCACGATGATCAAGTATCGGCGCCTGATGTATGAGAAGTTGGCGGCGATCATCGAAGCGAAGGGCTTGACCGTGAAACGGGGCACGGCGGCGTAAGTTCATGGCGGATACCTCGGACATTGCGAGCGCGCTGATTGCGAAGCTGGGGAGCGATGCGGAGCTGCTCTCGCTCTGTCCGAACGGCGTCTACTGGGACGAAGCGCCGCCGGGCTCCACGCGCTTTGTGATCGTCGCGTTCATCAACGCGATCGACCGCGGCGTGTTCGGGCGGCGGGCGATCGAAGAGGGGATCTACCTGGTCGAGGCGCGCATGCTCTCGACGGTGCAGGGCGCGAACATCAAACGCGCGGCGGCGCGGATCGATGAACTCTTAGAAGATCAGCCGCTCACCGTCGCCGGCTACACCTGGAGCACGATGCACCGCGTCGAGCCGGTGCGCATGACGGAAGTCGACGAGCTCGATCCGTCGATTCGCTGGAACCGGCGCGGCGGCCAATATTTTATCGAGATGAGTCACACGGCAGCATAAGGAGACGAGACGATGGCAATCAAATCAGGGCGCTATGGCCAAGTTATGTGGGACCCCACGGGCGCCGCGGCGACGGTCGAGATCATCTCGCTGAATGCCTGGGTGGCCGATTTCAAAACCGAGTATGAGGACGTCACCTGCTTCGGTGATGTCAATCGGGTGTATATCCCCGGGATGAAGGACGCGGGCGGAACCCTGGGAGGATTTTTTAATTCTGCCGAGCTCGCGCTGTTCGAGGCGGCTGAACAAGACACGCCCGGACTGCTCAAGCTCGTGCCCAGCAGCACGGAAGCGACCTTCTTCTGGAGCGGCCCCGCCTACATGGACGCGAGCATCGACGCCAGCCTGTCGGCGCCGAAAGTCTCGGGCACGTGGAAAGCGGCCGGGCCGTTCGTGCTGAACGGCGGTGTTTGATTCGCTCACCATTCACGGCGGCGCGGGCTCGGTCCTGTGGGGCTACCGTGTCGCCGTTGAACTGAAGCGCTGGACGATCACGCGCGTCAAGGACGACGGCGGGCGCTGGATTCTGAGCGGCACGTTCACGCGCGTCGATAAGTTTCAGGCGCGGCAGGCGCCGTTACTGTTCACCGCACCGCGGCCGGGTGGCTTTTGGGCCTGGCCGGTGAAGACACTCGCACTCGGGGACACGAACCTTCGGGCATCGCTGGGACCACCAGAACGCTAGGGGGCACACATTGGGCCGTAACCGCATTGTCTCGCCGGAGACCATCCGCTTGCCGTTATCCGACGGCGATTTCCTCACGGTTAAAAAAGAACTCAACGCGGGCGAATACATCGACCTGTTGACGGCGGCGACCGCGGGATCCTTCTTCGCAAAGCAGCTCGCTTACCTCGTGAGCTGGACGCTGGTCGGGCACAACGACGCGCCGATCGCGTTTCATCTCGGGCTGTCGCTTGACGAGCGGCGCGACGTGTTGCGGAGTCTCGACACGGCGACGATCACCGAGATTGTGGCGGCGATCAAAGCGCACGAAGACGCGAACGATCTCGCGCTCGCAGAAAAAAAAACGATCCCCGAACCCGCACTCGCATCATGACCGATCTCGCGATCGTGCGCGTCACGGGGCTCAGTTACACCGACGTCCGCAACTTACCGCGTGAGGTATACGAAGTGATTGTCGAAGACCTCAACAAGCACGCCGAGAAGCTTGAGACGGAGCCCGCCTGATGGCCGCGCTCACCGGCGTGATGACGGCCGACTTCACCGGGTTCCTGACCGAAGTCGATAAGGCTGACGCGAAGCTGAAGAAGCTCGACTCCACGTCAAGAGGCACGTCGGAGGGGATGCAGGAATTCAGTCACGGCATCAACCAGGTCGACGCCTCACTTAACGCCGTCGGGATCAACGTCGGGAAGCCGCTCCGGGCGTTACAGGAGATGAGCGCCCTTGCCGGGAAAAACGTCGGGGATATGGGCTTTGTCGCGTTAGCCGGATCGATCACCACGACGGGCGTGGCGGCCTACGAAGCGACGCGCGCCGTCATCGATCTCGCGCACGCGTTTGGCTATGACCTCGACACGGCGGTTCGGGATGCGTCGGCAAAGCTGCTCGGCTGGGGCGATCTCGCGGGCGAGACGGCGGCGGCGAAGATGATGAACCTCAGTCGCGCGTCCGAAATTGCTGGGCGCACGATCACCGATGTCGGCGAAGCGCTGCGGATCATCACGAAGCACAACGCCGACACGAATCAAAGTTTTAACACCGGGGCGCAGCGGGTGAAGGAGTGGCAGGGCGAACTCGATCGCGTGCGCAGCAAGTTGCCGGAGATCGCCGCGGAACTCAAAAACCACAACTCCACGAACAAAGAGATCGCGGAACACTACGGCATCAGCACGCGGGCACTCGAATACTACAACCGCACGTTGACGGAGAGCGCGAAGGCACAGAAAGCCTGGGCCGATGAAGCGCGGCCGAAGTATGAGGCGATCCGCGTCGCGCAGGAAGAGCTCGCCCACGCGACCGGCGGCTGGCATGCCGCGCTCGCCGCGATTGCGCCGGCCACGGCGAAGGCGGCGATGGAAGCGATGAATCTGGGCGTCAGTCAGAACACCGTCGCGAAGGCGCTCAACCTCACGACGCTGCAAGTCGACGCGCTCGACCGCCAAATGAAGCTCAACCTCGGCACGATGGCCGTCACCGAGCCGGCCCTCGGCTCGCTCGACGCCTGGATCAAACAGAACACGAACGACACGGCCGCCTGGAATAACGAATGGCGGTTCACGTCGGAAGTGATCGGCGAGCAAGTCAACCCGGAGATCGAGCAACTCGCCGCAAATGTTGAGACGGTCTCGACCGCGATGGACACCATGAAATCGACGCTCTCGATGGGCGGCCCGGGCGGGGGCACCGTCAACACGGCCGGGATCACGATCGCCGACCAGACCGAGCTCTGGAAGCGCTATAACGCGACGCATTTTGGTCCGGGGGTCGGGGGCTATACGGAAGATGCCCTGACCTATGGCTTGCGCTCCGGCCTCGCGGGCCAGACGGGCGGCGGGTTCAACGCGCCGAATATCGTGAATATCACGATGAACGGGATGCTCGGCACCGATGATCCGCAGACCCGGAACGCAGTTAAAACGATGGTTGACGACGCGATGATGGAATCGATGCGCGGCCAGCGCTTATTGAGTAGTGCCTAAGAATGGCGACGACACCGCCGCGGCTCATCCCCAATCCGGCTGGCTACCCGACGTATATCTTCATCGCCGGGATTCAGGCGACGGGGCTCGTCCGCATCGCGCACGTCTCGATTACTGACGTGCTCAACGAACAGCCGAATACAGCGTCATTGACGGTGAGCCTGACGCCCCATCTGCCGCCGTCGCCGCCGTTCAACCCGACCGCCTTTGACACGATCGCCTTCAACGTCACGCCGGCGCCGGCCATCTATCCGGCCATCCGGCGCGGGCAACCGATCGAGATCTATGCGGGCGGCCAGTCCACCGAGCACCTGGTGTTCGCGGGCGTGATCGTCGCGGTGCGGCAAATCTACGAAGCCGGCATCCCCGCGAACGTGGCCTATCACCTCAGTTGCACCGATCACACCCGCGCGCTCAACCGGCGCAAAGTCACGAAAAGTTACGCGACGCAATCGGTTACGACGATCGTGCTCGATCTCATGGCGACGTTCGCGGCCGGCGGCGGCTTCACGACGCAATTCGTCGCCGCCGGGCTGCCGAGTATCGCGATCGATTTCACGTTTGAAGAGATGAACCGCGCGCTGACGCGCCTGGCGAATCGGATCGGCGCGTATTGGTATCTCGACTATACGAAGGCGTTGCATTTTTTCCTCGAGGAACCGGGCGACGCGCCGGCGCCGCTCGTGCCCGGCGGCGAACGGTTTGCCGATTTGCAATTCGAAACGGATCTGAGTCAGGTGCGGACCCGCGTGGTCGTTGAAGGGGCGGGCACGAACGTCTCGACGGAACTCAAGACCGGCGAGACGATGATCCCGGTGCGCGATCCGGTGATGTTCCAGGCGGCCGGCGGTCTCGCGATTATCGGGCAGCAGCGGATCAGCTATACCGGCGTCATCACCGGCGGCGATGGCGCCTTGATCGGCCCGGGCGCGCAACCGGGCTCCGCGCCGGTTGCCACGCCGATCCAGGGCAGCGGGATTGAAGTGGGGACGCACGGCTACGCCGTCACGTATACGTCGGCGTCGGGCGAATCCCTGCCGTCGCCGATCGCGACGGTCAGTCTCGGGAAGATCGACCCGCCCGTGTCGGCGCCGACGCCGAACCCGCCCACGGCCGGGAACGGCCCGACGCCGGGCGTGCACTCTTACGGCGTGTCGTTCCTGACGGCCACGGGCGAAACGCCGCCGAGTCCGCTCAGTAATCCCGTGACGACGACCCAGGCCGGCGGTGTCCCGGCGCCCGGCGCGACGTCGGCGGCATTGCGGAAGGTGATCGGCAACCTCGCGGTCGGCGTCGCCTATCGCTACAAGACGACGATCACGACGGCCGGCGGCGAATCCCTGCCTGGGCCGGCGCCCACTGCCGCCGTGACGCCGATCGCGCCGCCGGCGCCGACACAATCGATGCAAGGATCGTTGAACACGTTTCCCACGGGCGCGATGGCGCCCGGCGCCTATTGGTATGACGCTGCCTATGTTGCCGGCGGGTATGAAACGGTGCTCTTTATAAACCCGTTTCTTGTGAATATCGCGGCCGGCCAGGCGTCGGTGTCCTTTCAGGCGTGGCCATCGCCCGACGCGCGCGTCACAGCGATCAAGCTGTATCGGTCGCACGTCAACGACAACCCTGGCGCCCGGTATCTGCTGGCGACACTGCCGAACACGGCGGCCGTGTTTACCGATACCCTCGCCGATGCGTCCCTCGGGCCGGCGCGATCCGGAACTGGCGCGATCGGCGCGCCCGTCGGCGATCAGGCGACGGTAACGATCCCGACATCAGCGGACCCGCGCGCCGTCGGCCGGAAGATCTACCGTTCCGACAATGGCGCCACATATCGGTTCTTGGCGACCATCAACAACACGACGGCGACGCAATACGTCGACAATATCGCCAGCGTCGCGGCGAACCCGGACGCGCCAGTCACCGACACCACCGGCGGCGCGCTCACGTGCGTCGTCGCCCTGACGAACATTCCGATCGGGCCGCCGGGCGTCACTGGGCGCCGGCTGTATCGCACGGGCGCCGGCGGCAGTCTGTTGCATACCCTGGCGACGCTCGCGAATAACACGGTCACGACGTATACGGACACACTCACGGATGCCAGCCTCGGCGCCGTCGCGCCTGTCGCGAATACGACGTTGAATCAACAGGTGGCCCTCTCGAATATCCCCACGGGCGGCGCGGGCGTGACCACGCGCAAGATCTACCGCACGGCGGCAAATGTGGCGCAACTGCGCTTCCTGACCACGATCGGCAACAACACGACGACGACCTATAGTGACGCCGCCGGGGATGCGACGCTCGGCGCGAACGTCCCGACGACGGACACATCCGGCCTGCAACAACCGCAGGGGCAGGTCAACGCCAGCGCGACGACGATCCCCGTGTCGAGCACGGCGGCATTTTCGGCGGCTGGCGGATTCGCCGTTGTCGGGAACGGCGCGCAAGTCATCCGGTATAGCGGCGTCACCGTCACGGCGTTGACCGGCGTCCCGGCGTCCGGCCCGGGCGCCCTGACGTCGACCGTCGCGTATAACAGCTCGATCACCGTGGCGCCGGCGTTGACCGGCGTCCCGGCCTCGGGGACCGGGGCGATTCGGACACGCGGCATTGTCGACGGCGAAGAGATTCATCTTGTGGTTGAACGGAATGACACGGCGGCGCAGGCGGCGCTCGCGGCCATCGAAGGCGGCGATGGCGTGATCGAGCACTACATTCAGGATCGGCGGTTATCCCACGCCGGCGCGACGGCGACGGCCGACGCGGAATTGCAATTATTCAGCGCGCCGGATATCCGCGTCACCTATACGACGCGCGATCCGAAAACCCGCAGCGGGAAACCGATCGCGATCAATTTACCGGCCCCGACGAACCTCGTCGGCACGTTCCTGATTCAGCGCGTCCAGTTTTCGAAATTCGATATCCCCGGCGTGCCGCCGTTGCGCACCGTGCAAGCCTCGTCGACGCGGTTTAGTTTTGAGGACGTCTTACGGCGTCTGGAATTGGAAGTCTACGCATGAGCAATGTTCTCAAGCACCGCTATACCAGCCCGAAGCTGGACGGCGCCGATACCCAACAGGTGCAGCCCTCGCATTGGAACGACGGCCATCGATTCGAAGGCGGCGCCGCCGGCGACATGCTGACGCGCGATCCGACCGATGCGACGTTCGGCGCGAAGTGGACGCCGCCCCCTGTGGCCGCGGTGGCCGCCTCAACATGGGTGCCGACCGATGCGAGCGGCGGCGGGCTGGTGCTCACGAACGGTGGCTGTAAGCGCTGGAAGTTTGAAAAATTAGTGATCTTACAGGGCTGGATCATCTGGCCGTCGACGGCCCTCGGCACGGGCGCCCTCTTTAGCGGTTTCCCGGATGTGAATACGGCCGCGACGCACGGCGGGTTATATGTCACGAATGCCCCGATGCCGATGTATCTCAATATTTTGCCGGGCACGGCGTATGTCAATCTGATCAATCCCGCTGGAAGTGTGTCATATACGAATGCTCAGATGAGCGGCGTCTCGTTCAAATTCGCAGGCACGTATTTAACGGATTAACTATGGCCGCACCATTTCCGCCCCAAGGGAATCAGCAACCGCACACCGAACGTCCACTGCGGATCTATGCGGAGCAATATCTCGCCGGTCAGCCACTGCCGATCGGCGTCGTCGTCGATCCCGCCGGCGTGGATGGCGAGCCGCTGTTCACCGACGGCCAGGCGCGCGTCCGGACGCCGGCCGGCTGGGTGGTCGTGACGCTCACGGACTGGATCCTCTCGAACCGCTATACGGGCGCGCCGGTCGAGGTGATCAGCGCAGAGGAATTCGCCGAACGCTTCGGGCCAGGCGGCGGTGCCCCGTTACCCGAAGAGGTGCCGACATGATCACGTTTCTCTTTGCGCTCGTCATCCTCGGCGCGGTGCTCTACCTGGTGGAGCACTTCATCCCGATGGCCGAACCGATCCGCATCGTGATCCGCATCGTCGTTGTGCTGATTTTGATCTGGTATCTGCTGCGCATGATCGGCATGGCGCCCGCCGTGCCGATGTAGGACTATAGGCGTATAAGGCGTGGGCGTATACTAGGCGCCGCCTAGTATACTTGCGCCGCACCGTCCTTCGAGTATACTAGTCACTCCACTAGTATACTTTCACGATTTACATAGAAGGATAGGTGTTAGATGAGTGACCCACAGCCCCGCAAGCGTTACCAAGTCGAGATCACCGAAGAGGACGTCGCGAAGGCCAAAAAGAACGATTCGTATGTGTGCGTCGTTGCTCAAGCGATTGCGCGCACGATTCCTGATGCTACACAGATTCACGTCGATGTGCAGACGATTCGCTTCAGCACGAACGGGGATCGCCTGGTGTATCTCACGCCGTATGCGGTGCAGGGGTATGTCGTCGCGTTCGATGCTGGGGATGAGATTCAGCCCTTTACTTTCCAACTTCGCGAACCGGTCAAAGTCCGCTCCTATAAACGGACGCCGCTTGGAAAGAAAGTCGCGGACAAAGTCTGGAAAGCCCGCAAGCGAATTCAGGACAAGGCGAAATCAAGCGGTCTGCTTGTGGATGATCCGGTCGTGAAAGCGGAGATTAACGAAACATCGAAGGCAATTTATAACCAGATTGTTGATGAAGCGAAGGCGGCCGGCGAACCCGCGGCGCAATTTACGGTGTCACCCGGGCGCGTGGCGCCCAAGCGGGTCTTCAAGCGGCGGGAGCGCAGCTACGGCCATCGGTTACTGCGGATCAATCAGCAGGACGCGAAGGACACAAACCTTGGGCGTTTGTCTGGTGGAACCGAATAGTTGACAACCCAAGGGGCGGGGCGTATCGTGTCTCGCGTGGACCGATACGACCCCGCCGAAGTGGAACAACTCCTGAAGCTCGCCGCGCGCATTACCGGGCGCGCGGGCGGGTCGTCGAAGTCTCCTGTGAAAGTCTCAGCCTCGCGCGTCAACGGGAAGAAGGGCGGCCGGCCGCCGAAGGCGAAGGGGCAGGCGAAATAACACCACAGCTAGGGCTGGGCTCGGCCTCGGCCTCTCTCTGGTGTGAGTCTCATAACAGATGTTAAGTCGCGCTGTATCAATAAGATACGGGCGTTTTAGTAGGACTGTATGGCGATAGAAAAAAAGATTGTCTTGGTGTATGTGCGCCTGAACGGCGTGACCCGGATTGCGCTGACGAAGTAGGGCGGTGTGGCGGACGGTGCACGACATTGCGCGGCGCACCAAGTGGAGGCGGCAGATGAGTGAGTTGCAGCAGCTTGAACGTCAGAAGCAGGGCGCCGAACTTCCCTCACCGGAGACGATCGCCAAGGTGCTGCTCGGCGGGGATCTCGCCCAGCTCACGCCCGCGCAACAGATTTCCTACTACCGCGCGGTGTGCGACTCGCTCGGGCTCAACCCGCTGACGAAGCCCTTTGACTACATCCGGCTCTCCGGCCGCCTGGTGCTCTATGCCACGCGCAACGCGACGGATCAAATCCGGCATCGCTACGGCATCAGCGTCACGATCACGTCACGCGAAGTGGTCGAGGATACCTATGTGGTGACGGCGCGGGCCACGCTCGCGAACGGCCGGCATGATGAATCCATCGGGGCCGTGCCGATCGCGCAGCTGCGGGGCGAGAACCGCAGCAATGCTTTGATGAAGTGTGAAACCAAGGCAAAGCGGCGCGTCACGCTGTCCCTCGTCGGCCTCTCGACCCTCGACGAATCCGAACTCGATTCGATACCAGGCGCCCAGCCGGCGCCACTCACGCATAGTTTGACGGCTTCGCCGGGGGCCGCGCCGTTGACTGGCGACGCGACTCATGGAGGGGCAGAGGGGGGAGCCTCTGTGCCCCCGGCGAACCTGAACGACGCGATCCCCACGGCCTGGAAGCCGTTTGTCGAGCCGCACACGCTGAAGGGCAACATCCTGCTGGTCGGCCCCGGCAAAACCTCGGGCGCGACCTACGTGAAGCTGAACACGGGCGACGTGGCGGGCACGACGAATCCCGACATGGCGGCGCAAGCGATCGCGTTCCAGGCGAGTGGGGAATACGTCTACATCACCTGCCAGCCGCACAAGAAGCTGACGAACGAGATCATCGCGATC
>Ga0137428_1000562_pt1 | contig 15737 bp, 8 predicted proteins | sample EasRivERMZT718_2_FD_102305 | JGI IMG/M metagenome (GOLD analysis project Ga0137428, IMG submission 102305) | Soil microbial communities from meander-bound floodplain in the East River, Colorado, USA - East River MetaG ERMZT718_2 | ecosystem: Environmental > Terrestrial > Soil > Floodplain ...
CGAGGTGATGCTGACCAGTCAACTGGTCGAACTGCTCGGCAGCATTCGGATCATCAAGGCGTACCTTCTGGAGAAGGAGCGCCTCCAGCGCTATCGGGACATCTCCAAACGCATGATCAGTCAAGGCATGAGGAACCTCAAGGCCAAGGAACTGGTCACGCCCTTGATCGAGGTCATCTCCATGGTCGGCCTCGGTGTGGTCATCATTTTCATTTTCAAAACCCAAACCAGCATCAGCGACTTCGTGGGCTTTCTCACGGGCATGCTGCTGTTTTTTGTGCCGATCAAGAAGTTGGCCTCCGTGCATATCCTCTTCGAACAGGCCACTCCGGGCGTGCAACGGCTGATCAACATCCTCAACGTGGAGCCGACGGTGAAAGAACCGGTGAGCCCAAAACCATGGAGCGGGTTTCGTTCCGCCATCACGTTCGAGAATGTCAGTTTCGCCTACGAAGATCGCCCGGTGATTCGCAATCTAAACCTCACCATTGCCTATGGCACCAGGATTGGCGTGGCCGGCCCCAGCGGTTGCGGCAAAAGCACGCTCGTGAACCTGCTCTTCCGCTTTTACGATCCGACGCACGGCAGCATCAAGATCGATGGCGTCGATTTGCGGGACGTGACCTTCCAGGACCTCCGGCAACGGATGGCCTTGGTCAGCCAGGAGGTCGTCATTTTCGATCAAACCGTGGTGGAGAACATCGCTTGTGGCAGGCCGGGCGCCACGCGCGAAGAAGTGGAAGCGGCAGCGCGCGCGGCCTACGCCCATGAGTTCATCATGCAACTGCCAAAGAACTATGACACTCGGCTCGGCGAGCGCGGCGTCAAGTTATCGATGGGGCAACGGCAGCGGATTTCCATCGCGCGGGCTTTCATTCGCAATGCGCCCATCCTGGTGTTCGACGAGGCCACCGCGTCCCTGGATTCCGAGGCCGAAGCGGAGGTGCAGCGCGCCATCGATCACATTTCCGAAAATCGAACCGTGATTTCGGTTGCGCACCGGCTTTCCACCCTGGCGACCAGTCATCAAATCGTTGTCGTGGCGGATGGGCGCATTATCGAGCAAGGGGCTTTTAAAGAACTATTGCACGCCGATGGCACCTTTGCCGCGATGGCGCGGCGGCAGGGAATCAAGGGCTTTTAAGCCCAGGACTGGCCCAGGATCTTTTTGAAGACGCGGTTGAAATGCGTCAGCGTGCTAAACAATGGTAAAGGGCTTTTCGCAGGAGCGAGGTGGATGTCGTCTGAGCCGGGACCATGTTCCGGTGGTGGGGAGCAAACCGTTTGGCTTCGGCTTGCGGCGCACCGAACACCGTCAATTGGCGTGTCAGAATTCTTGACACCACTGGCTGACCTTGCCGTCAGAGGTTTAGCTGTATAGCCCGCGCACAAGTGTTCTCTTCAGGGCAAATTACGCTCATCGACTAAGCTTTGCCTGGCATTGGTACTGGCACGCAAGCTGCCTAGGCCGATGCGTGATTAATGTAAGCACTAAATTGAGACGTCGATTGGTACCGCAAGGATCGGAGACCCATTCTTCGAAGCTCCCCAGCTTGTCCCGCGGGTAATGGACGGATTTTACAAGATTCATTTATGAAACAACCCAACTCAACAAATTCGCAAAGTTCTCCCCACGCCGAGGCCCCGCAGGATAGGGGGTTTTCCCCTTGGCAGCAGTTGAAAGGCAAACGCATTTCGTACTTAACGCTGCCTTTGATTGTGATGGCCACGGTGGTGGAATTCGTCATTTTGGCAACCGGCTGGAAATATCAGCAGGTGGTCTGCGTGCCCCAGGGTATGGGGGTCATTTTCTTTGGCATCGGCCCGATCGGCGCGACCATCCTCGCGGTGGAGTTGCTCAAGCTGCCCCTGGCCATTTGGACCGCCTCTCGTGTTGGCTGGCAAAAAGGGTTCATGGTGATCGTAGGGTTGCCTCTGGTTTGTGTGCTGACCTTCCAATTGGTCAAGGATATGGCGGTCTATGAGATGAGCACTGCCATGGCCCCGGCCAGCCAGATGCTCGAGAAGGCCGCCGTAGAGGAAATCAAAATTGTCCAACTGAATGCCGAGTTGGAAAACCAGGTCAAAGACGACGGCGCGGTCAAAGCCAGCATTCAGGAGAAGAAGGCGGATCGCGACCGCAAGCTCGCCGAGTTGGCTGCGAAGCAGGCCAAGGCCAAAGCCGAAATCGAGGAGTCGCTGAAGCGCAATGACGCCACGCGCCAGGACGCCATCACCCTCACGGATTATCAGAAGAAAGAGTTGTCTGAAGCAGAAGCCCGCCAGGCCACCATCATCCGGCAGTTTGATGCTGACGCCGCACAGCTCACCAAAGCCATCGCTGATTTGCGCGCCCGCCGCGAAACCGAGGTAGCACGAGCGACCACCTGGAACGCGGAAGAGGCCCGCATTGAAAATGCCTATAAGGCAAAGTTGGCCGCTTACACCAACAGGAAGACAGCTTATGACAAAGCCAAAGCGGAGTACGATAATGCCAATTTTATCAAACGTCAGTTGATGAGCGAACCCGTTCATCCGGGTGTGCCGCCCGAGCGCGAGTCCAACAAGATTCTGAAACCAACTCTGGTCGCGGAGATCGAAGCGCAAATCAAAGCCAAAGAAACCGAACTGATCGCCGTCAACAACAAGCGCCGTGACCGGGTTGGCCAGGTGGACGCCGATGCGCGCCGGTTGCGCGAGGATTTTGATCGTCGTTCCGGCACCAAGCGCGAGGAAACAGATCGCAAGCGCGAAGAACTGCTCGCCGCCATGGCCTTGTTGGTGAAAGAGGGGGCGTCGGAAGCTAAGTTGATTGAGCAGGAGTTTGCGGCCGCCATTCAGAAAGAAGAGGACGCGCTTAAGAACCAGCGTCCGCTGGAGTTGGTTCGCGCCGAACTGGATGCCTGCCGCAAGACCGCTAACGGCTTTTATGAGGCGCGTGAGGAAGCCATCCAAAAAACTCAGGTGCATCGTATCGCCACCACCGTGGAAATCGTGCGCGGCTGGCTGTTCGGTGAGCGTCCCGTTTCTATTACGGCCAGCGCCAAGGAGCGCGGTGACTTGCTCACTGACCAAATCAGCATGGTGCGGATCTGGGTTTATCCGGTGTTGGCGTTTATCGTCGCTTTCCTGCCGACCCTGATGGTTGAGATTGGTTTCTCCACCCTTTTCCACCCCGAGCAACAGCGCCCTGCTCATCGCCTTGGCTTCTTTGGCCGTCGATTGCACTGGCTCTACACTCGGGCGGGCCAGCAAAAGATTTTGCGTGCCGAGCGCATGGTCCGCGAAGCATCTAACCAGATTGCCGTTCGAGACAAGGCGTTGGCTGCCGCGAACGTTGCCGGAGCCACGTACGAAGAACAATTGAAACAGAAGGAAGGCGAGTGGGAGGCCAAGTTTGCCGGCCTGACTGATTCGCGCAAGCAGGCGTTGGTTGAGAAGGATGCTCTGCGCGATTTCCAACAGGTGGAAATCGAACGCCAGGTTCAGCTACGCCAGAATATCTGGTCTGATCGCCTGGCCCAAATGAGCCAGGAATTGGAGACTCAACACGCCGCCAACGAGGCGGAACGCACCGCCATCGTCCAGGAACATCACAAGAAGTTGATGGAGGTGTCGGAGGATTGCAGAGCGCAGGTGATTCAGGTCCGCCGCCAAATGGCTGATGCCGAATTGGCCGCGGAGGAAAAACTGGCCAAGCTGTCGTTGGAGGCAAAGGAGGCCTTGAACGCTCGCGATGCGGCGTGTTCGCAGTTGCAACTGCAGCTGGAAGCACTTTCCCTTGAATTGACGCAAGCCAAGGAGGAGACCGCCCGTGAATTGGAGAAGGCTGCCCGTCAAGAGAAGTATCGTTTGGAGCGACAGCAATTGGAGTTCGCCAAGACGCTGCGCCAGCGTAATGAGGAGCTTGAACACCAATCAAAACGGCGTCAGCAGGAATTGGCTCTCGGATCTGAGAGCCGCCTTGCGCAAGAGCAGGCCAAGCTTGAACAGGATGCCCGCAACCGTGAGGAGGAACTGGAGCGTCAGTTAGAGGCACGGGTCCGTGAGGTGGAGGCACGCTGGAACCAGGAGGTGCAACAACGGGAAGAGGCCGCCCAAATCAGGCTTAAACAGCGGGAGCAGCAATTGCAAACGCAGGCGGAGACCCGTTTACGGGACTTGCAAACGCAGGCTGAAGAGCAGTTGCGCCGCCAGGAGTCGGAATCGGAACGCCAACTCGAGGCCAAATCGCGCGAAGCCGTCGCGCGCCTGAGGGAGGAATTGCAGCAAAAGGAACTCGCTTTCCACGCAAAGCTCAAGCAGCGCGAATTGGAACTGACCAATAGGGCCGCCGCTCGGGAAACGGAATTGCAAAATCAGGGGGCCTCGGATTTGCGCGCCAGGGAAGAGGAATGGGAACGCCAGGCCGAGTCGCGCGTGGGTGACGTCCAGACCCGCTTGAGTGACGAGGCGCAGCAGAAGGAGGAACTGTTCCAATCCCAATTGCGCCAGCGCGACCAGCAGTGGCAGGTGAAGTTGGAGGCCGTCCGGGCCGAGTTGCAGACCAAGACTGAGCAGGTTCTTCGCCGCGAGTTGGAAGCCGATGCTGGTCTGCGGGAGCTGGAAGCACGCCTTCGCAAGGAAATGCAACAGAAAGACGACGCCGCCCAAGCCAAGGCCAGGCAGCGTGAGCTGGACTTGGTTGCCGAACTGACCGCGCAAGCGGAGGCCCGCCAGATGGCCGCACAACAGCAGTGGGAAACCGAGTCAGAGAAGAAGACGCGCGCCGCTACCGAATCCCTCAAGGAGCTGCTGGCTCGCACCGAGAAGGAGCGCGACACAGCGGTCAGCCAAGTGCAGGGCTTGGAGAGCAAATTGACGGAAGCATCCTCGTTCCTCAATGGCTGGAAAAATCGAAAACAATTGGACGCGGCGGCTTGATGAGAAGGTGGGAAACCACGGGCGTTGACCTCGTGGTTTCTTCGTTTCATTGTTCGATACCCACCTTTCCCAACTCGCCAGTGCATCCTGTCGCGTTATATCCGCCGAGGTTCGTGGTGATACTCTGCTGCTTATTCACTCCGCCGCGTTGTTGCCGATTTCGATCGACCCTTTGCTGTGGTTACTGATTCGCGCGGCGCCCTCGAGCAAATTGCCGGTAATTACCGCGCGCCGCACACCTTCGCCCAACTCGGCCTGGGGTCTGTCGGCGCGGAACTCGCAGCCGCGCACGATCACGCTTCCACCCTGAATCTGCAGCGCGTGGCGGTTCTCCTTTTTGCTGTCCCACTGCACGAACGTGCAATCGCTGAATCCGACCGTGCCGCGGCCCGCGACCTTCGCGATTTGATGGCACGGCCCCCAGAAGGCGCAGTTGACGAAGCGAACGCTGCCGGTGTGGTTGGTCTGCACTTCCACCATCGTCGGGTCGGGTCCGTGAAAGGAAACGAATTCGCCATTCGAGATGAGCAGCCCGAATGGCGCCGATTCCTCGACCACCACGGCGGTGTGACAGTCGTCCGCGCCGATGCCGAGGAAGTTCCCGTTGCACACGCCCGCTCTGGTTTTGATGAACTTGTAGCCGACGTTGTAACCGAAGCAGAAGGTGTTAAAGACGTATTGCCAGTCGCTGCGGCCGAAGACGAATGCCTCGCCGTGCTGCATCTGCCACTGGAAAAGTTTCGGTTTCATGCTCCACCAGGGATTGAAATGGACGTTCTCGATGCGCCCGACATCGTAAATCGAATCCACATAAATCCCGCGGCGCAGCGGCTGACCCTGGACATCGCGGATGAGATGGCGCTCGTTTTGTGTGGCATCAATGCCGTTGTATGGATTCAGCAACTCGACTTGCAACACCGCCGGATTTTTTCCCCGCATCGCGATAGCGTAGGGATACGGCTCCGGCACGTCATCGGTCTTCTGATTCGGGTAATAGATGACGACGCCTTTCAACGTGCTGTTATGGCGCAGCGTGAGGAATGCCGCTCCGTCCTCCTTGCCGGCGTTTTCGGTGACGAGGAATGTTGTGCCGTCATCCGTCGGTTTCGGCAGTCCGCGATCGCGAATGCCGTTGTGCGCGGGCACGGATTTCCAGATGCCTTCCAGCGTGACCGCGCCCGGCACATTCAAATGTCCGGCGAAAAAGAAACTGCCACGCCCTGCCTGAACGGTGCCGCCGCCTGCCTGCGCGGCGGCATCGAGCGCCTTCTGGAACGCGGCGGTGTCATCGGTTTTTCCATCGCCTTTCGCGCCAAAGTCGCGCACGGAAAAGTTATCCGGTGCCGCGCGCATCGCGGCCACGCAGAATAGAAGAGAGGTGAGGGCGCAAACGGCGCGAGGCCATGAACGATTCGCGCGGGCCGATCGACAGCAGGCTTTAAAGTTCATGGCGCAAGAGTGTGACGCAAACTTTGTCCGAAAGCATCCTGATTCACGCCTGGTTATCCAGATGAGCGTTTACGGGAAAACCAGCGGGAAGAAGACGTTGCTGCCCGTGGGATTGAAGGGCAGGAACATCCGGTTCGTCGTCGTTGAGCCGGGGAGGGTGAACCATGAATTCGCGTCGGCGATGTCCGCGGCGTTCGTTTCCAGGCGCCAGCCGGTGTGGTCCGCCGGCCGGGAAAGTTCCAGCGTGTCGCCGGAGAAAATTGCCGTGACGTTTGTCGAATTGAGCGCAACGGTCGAGGTGATGCTCGTTCGCTTCATGGCAGGGTTCCTTTCACCAGCAAGGTCCAGTCGTTGGTGTCCGGCGCGTTGAAAGCTTGAGCGTGACTTGTCGGGCTGACGCGGATCGGCTGGCCGAATGAGCCGGAACGTGGATTGAACCACCGCGCCGTAAGCGGAGCTTGAACACCGGTCAAATTCATCGTCGTAGTGCCACCGTGAGGAAGATACACGACATAGGCTTTTCCCGGTTCGGCGAGCGCGACGGCCTCGCCGGTCACGCTGGTGAAGGGTTGCATTCGTGAGAAGGGCAGCGCGGCGAAGAAGTCGTAGAGCGCCCTCAGTTGCGTGGCGGCGCCTTCGTCCTTCACGACAAAGGTGTAATGGTTGGGAGCGTCGATGCGATTCCACACGTCGCTGTGGCCGATGGTGCCGTGAAAACCGGCGGCGAAGTAGCCACCCGCGCAGACGATGCGCCACGCGCTGCGGCGCACCTTGTCGGTGTGATGCACCTGCTTCTTCTCCGTGGGATGGCCGCGGAGGTATTCGTAACCGTTCTCCGTGTTCAGCACCGGTTTCCGATACCGCCGGTCCGCGCCGATGCTGGCAACGAGCGTTGCAGAATCGCCGGTCCAACATTGCAGCTTCTCCTCCCACACGACGCCGTCGCCAGATTGGCCCGTCTGTTGCGAGAGGACGTCAATCGCCTCGGCCGGCCCGAAGAATTCACCGATGCGCCACGGCGGATCGAACGGCGCGCGCGGACTTTCGCCCCGGCGGCTGGCGGAAATGACGGGGTGCGTGGTGACAAGGTGCCGATACGGATCGTTAGCTTTGACAAATCGCGCCGTGGCCTTCGCCCACTCCACATCGCCGGGAAAATCGAGGCGGTACTGGCCGTCGGGATGCGTCTCGTACTCATTGGCGAGCGTCCAGAGGAAAACATTGTCGAAGGCGGCATAGCGGGCAATCACGTAGCGCAGCCAGAGGCGTTCGCGCGTGGCCGTCCACACATTCGTGTCGGTGAAGGGGCGGCGATAGAAATTCAGCAGGAGCAACTCGACGTTCATGCCGCGCGCTTTGAGATCGCCGAACAATTCGTCCAGCCCACGGAAGAAAACGGGGTTCAGGCGGTCCAGGTCCGGTTGGCCCGCCGTGCCGCCCCAGGCCCAATAAGCGGCATTGGTCGCGGCCCGCGCCTCGCTGTGGCCGACGCTCATGCGAACAAAATTGAAACGCTGCGCGCGTCGTTCAGCAAGATATTCGGCGCGCAGCTCGGGCGTGATGGGGCTGTCATCATAAAGTCCGTAACAGGTGTCGCCCATCGGAAAGAAGGGCGTGCCATCGGCATAAGCGAACGCGTAGGGATTCTCCGGGTGGATGCGGATGAAGCCAGGCCCGCGCGGCGCGATGCAGCGGAGCTTGCCACGCTGCAGAATTTCAACGCCCTCGCCGCGCAGTTGATAATTCCATTCGCCTTCCTCATCCGGCGCAAAGCGCAGCCGCCACGTCTCGCCGCCATCGTAGAAGCCGTCGAGCACGTGGGTCTTTCCCGAGGGCGATACGAACTCGCCGACCATCGCTGCGTCTCGAAAAGGATTTTTCACCTGGGCGCGCCCCTTGGCCGTGAACTCATGCATCGCCCAGCGGGGGACTTCGATGATTTGTGAGGCCGCTAACGTGGGGAGCGCGACCGCGGAAACAACCAGTGCGAAACTCAGCATGCCGGCGCAAAGCCGGGACGATGCAACTGGAGCGCGGACCTCTCGTCCGCCCGAACCTGCAAATGACCAGCCTGATACGAAGGCGTTTGGCGCAAGCGGTCCGCTCTTATTCGGGCGGACGAGACGTCCGCGCTCCTTTTCTGCACGGATGCAGCTATGCCGGGACGATGCAGTTCGAACTCGGGAACGCGACCGTCCCGGTGGTCGCACCAACCCGCGGCCCGCCAACTGGGCCTTGGCAGATTGTGGCCACGGGCGACAGACTACTTCCGATAGCTGGTCACGACCCATTCACTCAAGGCTTTGTCCGGGTCTTCCACTGCATTGCGGTCGATGGTGAATTCCTGACGGCCTGTGTTCTGGGCGATGAGCTTCAGGCCAAACTGGTAATCCTTGAATTTGCCGGCGCAAAGTTCGCGCACAGGCATCGATTGCTCCAGGGCCAGCGCTATCAGGAGGTCCGCCGCCTCCTCGGTAAACCGGATGACCAGGCCGTGGCTTTCCCGAAAACGTTCCGCAAAGTCGTGCACCAGTTGACGCATCACCAGGCGCTCTTCCTGTTCGTGTTCGGACAGGAGTTTCTTCAGTTCCGACACGGGGTCATCGACCAACTCGCGGGTGACGACAAAACGCTTCACGTGTGTCGAAGGCAGCTCAAACTTCAGATCCCGAAAGACCCGCTCGCAAATGGTCATCAAACCGCGCGCGCCGGTTTTTTCATCCGCGGCCAGTTCGGCGATGCGCCTCAGGCCGTCATCACGAAAGAGCGCTTCGATGCCGTAAGCGGCGAAGGACTGCTCGTATTGCCGAATGATGCTTCCTTCGGAGGTTTTCAGGATTTGAAACAAGTCATCGACGCGGAGCTGCCGGCAAACGACACGCACCGGCAGGCGCCCGATGAATTCAGGCTCGAAACCGAACTCGATGAAGTCGCGCGTCTGCACGTGTTCGAAACTTTCTTCTTCGGAAGCTGCGGCGCGATTGGCGGCGGCAAAACCAATGGCTGCTTCGCGGAGCCGCTTGTGAACGATCTTTTCCAGGCCACCGAAGGCGCCGCTGACGACGAACAGGATGTGTTTTGTGTTGATGACCGCGGGCTGTTTTCTTCCGCGTCCCTGGGTGAACTCCATCATCGCTTGAATCTGTCCGGCAATATCGTGAGGGGCGCGCGCGGGCACGTCCGTCTCTTCCATCAGCTTGAGGAGATTGGTTTGCACGCCCCGACCGCTCACATCACGGCCGGTCGCGTTGCTGGCAGCGGCGATCTTGTCGATTTCGTCGATGTAAATGATTCCGTATTGCGCGCGCGAGACATCGCCATTGGCCAGGCGAACCAGGTCGCGCACCAGATCCTCCACGTCGCCGCCCACATAGCCCGTTTCCGAAAACTTGGTGGCATCGGCTTTGACAAAAGGCACGCCAATCAGATCGGCCATGCAGCGAATGAGATAGGTTTTGCCCACGCCTGTCGGCCCGATCAGGATGATGTTTTGCTTGGCGTAATTGAGCTGTTCCTTGCCCTCCATGGCCAGCCGGACGTGATGATAATGGTCGCACAACGCCACACTCAGGACTTTTTTGGCTTCCTCCTGTTTGACGACAAAGCGATCCAGATACGCCTTCACATCGCGCGGCTTGGAATCAAACTCGAAGGCCTCCTTCGATGGCTCGGCTGCGGGCTCTTCCGCTTCGCCGCCCGGTGCGGGCTGGGTGAAGAATGTGGCGTCGCCGCCTTTGAAGTGCTGGCGCATCAGCTCGGAAAGCCGGCGTTGAAATTCCTCCGGCGTGGGTGGTCCGCTCCAAAATACTTTCTGCATGTTGAAGACAAGCTAGAGGATAACTGCCGTTCGTCAATGTCCGTGCAACGCCTGGTTCCGGCCACCATTTGGTGGCCACGGACGGACCGCAGGTCTTTCAGAGTCGTTTGACCGGCCTGCGCCATTCTGATTAACTCAAATCATGAAGATCTTCATCGGCGTTCTGGCGGTCAGAACCATGACACGATGGAGTCATCTCTCCGGCTTGTTCGCGGCGATACTCGGCGTCGGTTATCCTGGGATGGCCGGGCAGGAGGCCCTGCCAAAGCTCGATTTCAATCGCGACGTTCGCCCGATTCTCTCCGAGCACTGCTACGCGTGCCACGGTCCGGACGAGAACAAACGCAAGGCAGGTCTTCGCTTTGACCGGAAGGAGGACGCGTTCAAGACCTTGAAGTCAGGCGCTCGGGCCATTGTGCCCGGCGAACTGGAACAGAGCGCGCTGGTGCAACGGCTCACCAGCCACGATCCCGACGAAGTAATGCCCCCTCCGGAAGAAGGCAAACCGCTCCGCGCCGAACAAATCGAACGGCTCATTCGCTGGGTGAAGGACGGCGCGCAGTGGAAGAATCACTGGTCGTTCATTCCTGCGCAACGGCCCGCCCTGCCGAATGTGCGTGAGATAAATTGGCCGCGCAACGAGATCGATTACTTCATCCTGGAACGTCTGGAGCAAGAGGACCTGAAACCGGCGCCGGAGGCCGACAAGGCGACGCTCATTCGCCGCGCTGCTCTCGACTTGACCGGCCTGCCGCCAACCGTCCGTGAAGTCGATGCCTTCCTGGCGGACAATTCGCCGGAGGCCTACGAGAAGCTGGTGGAGCGGCTTCTGAATTCAGCCCATTACGGTGAACGGATGGCCGCCAACTGGTTGGACCTGGCGCGCTACGCGGACACTGCCGGCTATCACTTCGATGGTGTGCGCTTCATGTGGTTGTGGCGGGACTGGGTCATCAACGCCTTCAACCAGAACAAGCCTTACGACGCGTTCACCATCGAGCAACTCGCCGGTGATCTCCTGGCCGAGCCGACTCGCCAACAGCGCATCGCCACCGGATTCGTCCGCAATAACATGACCAACGATGAAGGCGGCGCCGACCCGGATGAATATATCAACAAGTACGTGGTGGACCGCGTCAACACGCTGGGCACGGTCTGGCTGGGCATGACGGTCAGTTGCGCCGAATGCCACGATCACAAATTTGATCCGCTGTTGACCAAGGAATTCTATGAACTCTACGCCTTCTTCCACAATGTGCCGGAAAAGGGACTGGACCGGATTCGCACCGACAACCCGCCGCCGCGTTTGCCCTCGCCCACGCCCGAGCAGGCGATGCGATTCGTGGAGGCCGACTTTCGCCTGCGCGACGACGAGAAGACGTTGCAGGACCGCATCAACGCCCTCGGCGAGTCTCAGGAAAAATGGGAACGGGAAACGAATGCCAAACCGCCATCGAAACCAAGTGACGAAGGGTTGCTCGCCCGAGTGACATTCGATGACACGTTGCGCCCTTCAACGAACGCCACGACGGCGAAAGCCGTCGATCCGACGACTCCCACCGAGGCGAAACCGCTCGCCGGGCACGAATCTACTGCTGATGCCAGATTCGTCCGGGACGACAAACCGGAGTTTGTCGCCGGCCGTGTCGGCAAGGCCCTCAAGTTCGATGGCAAAACGCATATTGATTTAGGCCAACTCGTTGCGTTCGAGCCCACGAACGCCTTCAGTTACGGGGCGTGGGTCAAGGTTCAATCCGACGGCGCCATTCTAAGCAAGATGGAGAACAAGCCTGGCTATCGCGGATTTGACCTCTTTGTGAACGACAGTCGTCTGGAAGTTCACCTCGTTCACCAGTTGCCGGACAACGCCATCAAGGTCAAATCCAAAGACAAATTAATTACGAATCAGTGGCTGCATGTCCTGGTCGCGTACGATGGATCCGGAAAAGGAGGCGGGTTGAAGCTCTTTATCGATGGTCGTGCCCACGAAGTCGAAATTGAGAAGGACAAACTCTCCGGATCGATCCGGAACGACGAGCCGCTGCGAATCGGGGCGCGTCATCAGGAAGGAAACTTTACTGGCTTGATTGACGATGTCCGCTTTTACGACCGCGCCCTTGGCGCTGAAAACGTCCGCTTGCTGGCCTTTCAGGCCATGATGCCGATCGTGGCCAAGTCCGGTGGAAAGCGGACTCAGGAAGAGCGCGACGACCTGCGCCGATTCTACAAGGAGAACTACGCGGTTGATTACCTCCGCGCCGAGGCGGCCGTCACCAAGGCGCGCAAGGCGAAGGACGATTTGGTCAAAGCGATCCCGACCTCGATGATCATGGAGGAGATGGACCCGCCGCGAGAGACGTTCCTGCTCGTCCGCGGCGACTACCGCAACAAAGGCGTAAAAGTCACGGCCAACACGCCGGCGTTTCTTCCTGCCATCAAAAAAACAGCCGTTGAAAACCAGGAAGGACGCCTTCGATTAACTGCGCGCGGGTCCGGCCCCAACGATGGCGCGGGCGAGGGTCTGTCAAAAGAGCAAACTGCGAGCGACGTTGCTGTTGCAGGTCCGCCGGTGAGAACGTCCGAAAACCCAACCGACGCCGATTCCTCTCCCACGGCCGCGTCAGCCTCGCCAAAACGGGTAGCAGGAGAGCTCGCCCCGTTGAACCGTCTCGATCTGGCCGCGTGGCTTGTTTCTCCCGATCATCCGCTCACTGCCCGTGTCACGGTGAATCGTTACTGGGCGATGTTCTTCGGCGCTGGTTTGGTGAAAACCCTCAATGACTTCGGGTCGCAAGGTGAATGGCCCAGTCACCCCGAGTTGCTCGATTGGCTCGCGTGCCAATTCCGCGACGGAGGCCAGTCGCGTTCGAATTCAGTCCCGTCATGGGACGTGAAAGGGCTGGTTCGACTCATTGTGACCAGCGCGACGTATCGTCAGTCCGCCGCTGTTACGCCGTTGAAACTTGAGAAAGACCCTTACAATCGCCTGCTCTCGCGCGGCCCGCGATTGCAACTGGACGCCGAGTTCATTCGCGACCATGCGCTCGCTGTTTCCGGTCTGTTGAACCCGAAGATTGGCGGGCCAAGCGTCAAGCCCTACCAGCCGCCGGGAATTTGGGACGGGACCGACTCCAAGTACGAACAAGACCGCGGCGACGCGCTTTATCGGCGCGGCCTTTATGTCTTCTGGCGCCGGTCCGCGCACTATCCGCCCTTTGCCACGTTCGATGCGCCCAATCGCGAAGTGTGCACGTGCTTGCGCCAGCGCACGCAGACACCTCTGCAATCTCTCGTGCTCATGAACGACCCGGCCTTTGTCGAAAGCGCCCGCGCGCTGGCGGAACGCGTCATGCGCGAGGAACCTGCCGACCTGACCCAGCGCCTGACGCGCGCCTTCCGCCACACGCTGGGTCGCATCCCGCAACCTGATGAAATTGCCACCTTGCGACGCACCTACGACGAACAGCTTGCCAACTTCCGCTCCGATGGGAAAGCTGTGGAAGCTTTGCTGGCGATCGGCGAATTGAAATCGGCCGCTTCCATCGACAAGGCTGATCTGGCGGCGATGACGGCCGTGGCGAACGTGCTGTTCAACTTGAACGAGACGATCACAAAATAGATCTTCCGCACTGCCGTGACATTTCAAACCGAGATCGAAAAGACTCTGCCCCGCCGGGCCTTTCTTGCTCGCAGCACGACCGGCCTCGGCGCCTTGGCGCTGGGCACTCTGTTGAATCGCGGCCTTTTCGGGGCCGACGCGGCGATGCATCCATCACCGAAGCCCAAAGGCGCGCTCAAATCGCTCCACTTCGCGCCGAAGGCCAGACGCGTCATTTACCTGTTTCAATCCGGCGCGCCGTCACACATCGATCTGTTCGATCCAAAGCCGAAGCTCGCTCAGATGACGGGGGAGGAACTGCCGCCGAGCGTGCGCATGGGCCAGCGCATCACCGGCATGACCGCCGGCCAAAAGGCGCTGCTCTGTGTTGGTTCTCCGTATCCATTCAAGCGCTACGGAAAAAACGGCGTTGAACTGAGCGAACTGATACCCCACATCGGCAGTATCGTCGATGAAATCGCGATCGTTCGCTCGATGTTTACCGAGCCGATCAATCACGACCCGGCGGTCACCTTCCTCGGCACTGGCCACCAGCAACCTGGCCGGCCGACTGTCGGTGCCTGGCTCAGTTACGGTCTTGGCAACGAGAACGACAACCTGCCCGCGTTCGTCGTGCTCACCAGCGGCGGCGGCGGCCAGCCGCTGCAAACCCGCTATTGGGGCAATGGATTCCTCCCCGGCAACCATCAAGGAGTCCTCTTTCGTGGCCAGGGCGATCCCGTCCTTTACGTGTCGAACCCGCCCGGGCTGAGCCAGACGGCGCGTCGCCAGCTCATCGACGCCATGCAGGAACTCAACCGCAAACAACTCGGCGCGCTCGGTGATCCGGCCATCGCCACCCACATCGAAAATTATGAACTGGCGTTCCGTATGCAAACGAGCGTTCCCGAGTTGATGGACATTGCCAGCGAACCGAAAGAAATCCTCGAACTCTACGGCGCCGAACCGGGCAAGTCATCCTTCGCCAACAACTGTCTGCTGGCTCGCCGTCTCGCCGAGCGCGGCGTTCGATTCATTCAACTTTGTCATCGAGATTGGGACCATCACAATGGCTTGCCCGAAGGCATCAAGACTCAAACCAAAAACACGGATAAAGCCAGCGCCGCGCTCGTGAAAGACCTGAAAGCCCGTGGCCTGCTTGACGACACGCTGGTGATCTGGGGCGGGGAGTTCGGACGCACCGCCTATTCGCAAGGCGAGATCAAGAAGGACAATTTCGGGCGCGACCATCATCCGCGCTGCTTCTCCCTCTGGATGGCCGGCGGCGGCATCAAGCCGGGACTGGTGCTCGGCGCCACCGACGACTTCGGCTACAACGTGACGGAAGACCCGGTCAACGTTCATGACTTTCACGCGACCCTGCTCCACCTGTTAGGCATCGACCACAAGCAACTGACCTATCGCTTCGAAGGCCGCGATTATCGGCTCACCGACATCCACGGCGAACTCGTCGAAAAGCTGCTGGCATAACCGCGAGAAAAGTATTAGATCAAACGAGAACGTCGGTCAAAATCTCGCCGTGCACGTCCGTTAACCGGCGTTCAATACCGTTGTGATAATAGCTGAGCCGTTCGTGATCGAGGCCCAGAAGGTGCAGCAAGGTTGCGTGAAGGTCGTAAATCGTGGCGATGTTTTCCACCGCCTTGTGCCCGAAATCATCAGTCGCTCCGTAACTGAAGCCACGCTTCACACCGGCGCCGGCCAGCCAAACGGTGAACCCGTGCGGATTATGATCGCGCCCGCTGGCGCCCTTCTGAAATGTCGGCATGCGACCGAACTCGGTCACAAAGGCGACCACCGTGTGATCGAGCAGTCCGCGCGCCTTCAGATCACAAATCAGTGCGGCTCACGGTTGATCGAGGATCACGCGATGAATATCGTACTGCGTCTTTAGCGATTTGTGTCCGTCCCAATTCCCGACCCCTTCGC
>Ga0137428_1000570_pt1 | contig 15622 bp, 13 predicted proteins | sample EasRivERMZT718_2_FD_102305 | JGI IMG/M metagenome (GOLD analysis project Ga0137428, IMG submission 102305) | Soil microbial communities from meander-bound floodplain in the East River, Colorado, USA - East River MetaG ERMZT718_2 | ecosystem: Environmental > Terrestrial > Soil > Floodplain ...
GGCCAAAAAGTTGACGTTCGCCTCATCGCTGGACTGATTGCCCGGCGCATCGTTCCCTGGGTGACTGCGGGCGAAACCGTGCCCCGCAGCGAGCGGATCAGCCTGATCCAGTACGGCTCCCGCTGCGATCTTTATCTGCCGCTGTCGGTCAAAATCCATGTTAAGCTTGGAGCAAAGGTGAGAGGCGGCGAAAGCATCGTCGCCTCGTTCGAGTAATTGGCTATGGACACCGACATTCCCAAAAACGCGGAATCGGCGCATTGCGAGCCGAGGCTGAAGATCTACTTTCTGCCCAATTTGCTTACGGCCGCCAATCTGTTCTGCGGCTTCCTGGCCCTGACAAAAATCGTACAGGCCGATCCGAGCAACCCGGATTTCGCGTCGGAGATTCGCCACGCATTGCTCTACATTTTGCTGGCCTGCATTTTTGATCTGTTGGACGGAAGAGTGGCGCGCATGGGTGGCTACGAAAGTCCCTTTGGCCGGGAGTTCGATTCGCTGGCAGACATTATTTCCTTTGGGGCGGCGCCAGCCTTCCTGGTGCATCGCGTGGTGCTCGCCGGCACCTTCAAGGATCTTCCTCAGATCGGATGGTTTATCGCCTCGATTTACCTCATTTGCGGCGCGTTCCGTCTGGCTCGTTTCAACTGCCTGTCGGTGAACGCCGGTTCGGGAGGCGGAAAAGACTTTCTCGGCTTTCCCATTCCCATGGCCGCAGGGCTGGTGGCTTCTTTGACACTGCTGCTCCTGACCGTCAAAGGGCGCGCGTTGGCGGAGAGTCATTGGCGCTACGTCTTGCCGGGCATCCTGGTGTTTCTGTCGCTCATGATGGTCAGCGAGGTCAAGTATCCGAGTTTCAAGTCGCTGGATTGGCGCGCCAAACGTCCCTTCTCAAAAATGATCGGCATCGTGCTGTTGATTGGCTTTTTCCTGATTCTCTGGGACAAAGTGCTCCAATACGTGCTGCCCTTCTTCTTCACCGCCTATTTGCTCTACGGTTTTATCCGTCCGCGTCTTTCCCGAAGGATTCGCCACGAGATCGAAGAGGAGGAGGACGAACCGGAATTGGCTGACTGACGCGCCGCGACGCATGTTTGATTGGCCCCCCATTGTCACCGCCACCTTGACGGGCTTCCTGAGCGGCCTGCTTCTTTCCATTCCGCTTGGTCCCATCAACCTCACCATCATCAACGAAGGCGCGCGCCGGGGTTTTGCCTGGGCGATGTTGATTGGCCTGGGCGCGACCGCGATGGAAATAGTCTATTGCACGATTGCCTTCACTGGGTTCTCCTCCTTCTTTGGCGGCAGGCTGGTGAAGGCGGCCATGGAAGTCTTCAGTTTCGTCTTCATGCTTTTCCTGGGGATGAAGTTCCTGATCGCCCGATCCATCCCCGCGGCGAATAAGATTGAGGAGCGAATCGAAGAAAAGTTGCATCCCCACTCTGCCTTCTGGATAGGCTTCGTGCGCGTGATGGGAAACCCGGGGGTGCTCGTCTTCTGGATTATCCTGGCGGCCAATTTTATTTCGCGCGAATGGGTCGAAGCCAACGGCCCCGGCAAGTTCGCGTGCATCGGCGGAGTGGGCGCCGGAACAGGCTTGTGGTTCTTGGGGCTGAGCTGGGCGGTTTCACTCGGCCACAGGAAATTCAGCGAGAAAACGTTGCTTCGGATGGAACACCTTTCCGGCATCGGTCTGCTGGTGTTGGCATTCATCCACGGACTGCGCATCGTGTGGCAATTGGCCAAGCACAAGATGTGAATAAAGAACGCTTCGAACCTCGTGCGCGCATTGCGCCTCTGAACCCGTCCGCTTGCTCCAAGCTGGCTTTCGTTCCAACAAGTGTCACAATACGATAGTTCCAGACTGGATTAGCGATGAAGGCCCTGGTTTTGATTTGTGCATTCGCACTCGCCGCTGCCGTTGACTCGGCGGCACTCACCAACAAGGTGCTGATCATTGGCATCGACGGCACGATGCCCAGCGCACTGGCCGTGGCCCGCACTCCCAACCTCGACGCCCTTAAATCCCGTGGCTGCCATTCAGTGCGGGTCGTGTCGCATCCGGTCACACACAGCGCGGCTTCCTGGTCGAGCATGTTCACCGGCGTTTGGGGCGATAAACACGGCGTCAATGATCCCGGCAACAGTTTCGCCGGAAACCAGTTTGCGAATTATCCCAGCTTCTACCGGCACATCGAAACGGCCAACAGCAACTTCAACACGCTGGCCTTTGCCCGCTGGGCGCCCATGCTCACGGCGGTCCCCGACGCTGACGTGCAAATGTCCTTCGCCAGCGACGCCGCCGTCACGGACGAGACTTGCCGCCGCCTGACGAACGCAAATCCCGACGTGTTCTGGATGCTGCTGCTGGATGTGGATTCCGCCGGACACGCTTCCGGGTGGGGCCCGGACGTGCCCAACTACGTCCGGGCTATCGAAATCGCGGACGGGCGGGTGGGCCAGATCATCGGTGCCCTCACGAACCGTGTCACCTACTCCCAGGAAGATTGGCTGGTCATCGTGACGACCGACCACGGCGAACACGATCATCCCGATCCAGAGCGGTCGCGCATCACGTTCGTCATCAACAGCGGGCCATCCGCGGCGCGCGGTGTCATCTGGCCATCGCCCAGCATTGTGGACATTTGCGCCACCGTGCTCGCACATATGCGGGTACCCATCGATCCGGCCTGGAACCTTGATGCCCGCGTGCAAGGTCTGCCGTTGCCGCCGACGCGCTTTGGAACGAATCTCATCTTTAACGCCGACGCCGAATCGAACTCCGGCACCAACAACTACGCGACCAATCGTGGCATCGCCTGGTGGTTCGACATCGCGAGCACGACCTTGGGAAAGTACGGATCGCACACAAATTTTCCGTCGCTCGCCAGCCCCGGTCCGACTAATCGCGGCGCCAATTTCTTTCTGGGCGGCACGGCCAGCGGCTTCCTTCTGCAGCGTCTCGACATTTCAGATATTGCCAGCGACGTGGATGGCACGGGTGTGGATTACGCGCTCTCCGGCTGGTTTGGCGGACGAGGCGCGCAGGAGGATACCGCCGCGCTCACCGCGAACTTCCTCAACGCAGCCGCGGTGATGCTGGGCTCGAACACGATCGGCAATGTGACGGCTGCCATGCGCGCTGGCGCCACAGGTCTGCTCGCTCGAAGCACCAGCGGCACGCTGCCCGTTGGGACGCGCTTCGTGGAATTTGTGCTGACCAACCGCCTTGTTACCGGCAATAACGACGGGAGCGCTGATAACCTTTCCTTTGTGCTGGCGCCCGGGCCGGATCCGCCGTTCCATATTCTGGCCTATGGGTCAACGACCAACGGTTGGCGTGTGGAGTTTACATCCATGACCAATCGGCTCTACGTGCTGGAGCGTTCTGAGACGCTCGCCTCCTGGGTGGTTATTGGCTCACCGATGCCGGGTTCAGCCGGTTCGATGACGCTCACGGATCCGAACCCTCTTGTCGGCCAGGCATTCTATCGGGTTGCTTGTCGGCGGCCATGATATCCCAGCGACGCTCTCACGAGCGCCGTTTTCGGCGGTGGCAGACCGCCGCTGCAGTCAATGCGCGCGCGACTTGCCACGGGTCACGTTTTCGGTGAGACTCGGCTCCTTATTTATGAAGACTGCTGCCTCGAAACGTTCTGGTTCGACCGCTTCCAAATCCCAATCTGCTGAACGCGCCTTTTCTTCCATCGTCGTGGATGGTCCCGAACGCGCCGGCAGCCGCGCGATGCTCTACGCGGTGGGGTTCAAAGCGGAAGATTTTGGAAAGTCGCAAATCGGCGTGGCTTCGACCTGGAGCCAGGTCACGCCTTGCAACATTCACATCGACCAACTCGCCGTGCACGTGGCCATGGGGGTCAATGATGCGGGCGGTAAAGCCGTTGTCTTCAATACCATTACCATCTCGGACGCGGTTTCCATGGGCACTGAAGGAATGAAGTATTCGCTGGTCTCGCGGGAAGTGATCGCCGATTCGATCGAAACAGTGGCCGGCTGTGAGGGTTTTGACGGATTGGTCGCCATCGGCGGCTGCGACAAAAACATGCCCGGCTGCTTGATCGGATTGGCCCGGCTCAATCGGCCCGCCGTGTTTGTCTATGGCGGCACGATTCTCCCGGGAGACTTCGACAATAAGCCTGTGGACGTGGTCTCCGTCTTTGAAGCGGTCGGCAAACACGCCAACAAGCTCATGAGCGACGCTGATCTCGGACGCCTGAGAGCGTGCGCGATTCCGGGAGCGGGTTCCTGCGGCGGCATGTACACCGCCAACACGATGGCCTCGGCCATCGAAGCCTTGGGCATGAGTCTGCCGAACAGTTCGGCGCAAGCGGCCGTTTCCAAGGAAAAGACCCTTGATTGCGAGCGCGCTGGAGCAGCCGTGGTTAACTTACTCAAACTCGGCATCCGCCCGCGCGACATCATGACCAAAAAAGCCTTCGAAAACGCGATCACGGTGGTGATCGCGCTGGGAGGCTCGACCAACGCCGTGTTGCACCTGCTGGCCATGGCGCACTCGGCAGGCGTGAAGTTGAGCATCGATGATTTCACGCGTATCGGAAAGCACGTGCCGGTGCTGGCCGACCTGAAGCCCAGCGGCAAATACGTCATGGCGGAGCTGGTCAAGATTGGCGGCCTGACACCGCTGATGAAAATGCTTTTGGACAAGGGCCTGTTGCACGGCGATTGCATGACCGTGACCGGGAAGACGGTTGCGGAAAACCTCACCAATGTGAGGCCCTATCCGTCGGGCCAGGACGTGGTGCACGGTTTCGACAATCCGATAAAGAAGGACAGCCACCTGGTGATTCTCTACGGCAACCTTGCCCCGACTGGCGCCGTGGCCAAGATCAGCGGCAAGGAAGGCATGCGCTTTAGCGGGCGGGCGCGCGTTTATGAGTCCGAGGAAACAGCCCTTGCAGCCATCCTCGACGGAACGGTGCAACGGGGCGATGTAATCGTCATCCGTTACGAAGGCCCCAAAGGCGGACCGGGTATGAGAGAAATGCTTTCACCCACTTCCGCCATCATGGGCAAAGGTCTCGGCAAGGAGGTGGCTCTTATCACCGATGGCCGCTTCTCGGGCGGCAGCCATGGCTTCGTGGTAGGCCACATCACACCGGAAGCATACGTGGGCGGGCCGCTAGCCATCGTGAAGAACGGCGACCCAATCACCATCGATGCCGAGAAACGGGAAATTTTTCTCGACCTGCCATCCAAAGAGATCAACAGCCGGCTGGCCAAATGGAAAGCTCCTCCGCCACGTTACACGCGCGGTGTCCTGGCCAAATATGCGAAGCTGGTCAGTTCGGCGCACCTGGGCGCTGTGACGGACGCAGAGCTCTAGCTCCGACCGTATCATGGATACTTCGCGCACCCTGTTCGTCGGCGTCAAAGGTCACTTGGCCGCTATCAGCAAGGTGGATGGGCAAGTGTTTTGGAAGACACAACTAAAAAGTGGGTTTCTTACGGCTGGTGATCGCTTTGTGACAGTGCTCGTGGAAGAGGGGCGAGTTTACGCACATACTTACGGTGAATTGTTTTGTCTCGACGCTTCGACCCGGCAACATACTTTGGAACAATAAGCTGGAAGGTCTCAGCTATGATGTCGCCACGCTCGCCACAGAAGGTATTTCGTCGCCATCGCTGGCGGCCCTGGTTCGGCGCCGTCGCAGCAACAGTTCCGGTGGAGGAGACGGAAATGGAGGAGATTGAGATGCTTAAGTTGCCTAAAAGGCGTCACTCTAGCGGACTTCCGCCTTGACGCCTCAGTCATCTTCCTCATCTTATTAGCGGACGAAGAACCCATCGTCCTGGAAAGGCAGGCACGCTATGGCACAGAAAATATCAACGAACAAAACAGCCAAAAAGAAAGAGTCCTTCACCTACTTTGCCCCGACCGCCGAAAACGTCATGCTCGCAGGCGATTTCACCGACTGGGAACAACACCCCATCACTCTCAAAAAATCCAAAAATGGCACCTGGACCGCCACCGTGCCCCTGGAACCCGGGATCCACGAATATCGCTTCCTGGTCGATGGCCAATGGCGCGATGACGCCGAATGCAGCATGCGCAGGCCCAATGCGTTTGGAGAGCAGAACTGCGTGCGTGAGGTCAAATAGCCGCTCGCGCGCTCAGACTTGATCCGACTTCTTTAATGCCCGCTCCCGCTCCAGCAAGGTCGGGTGCGAATAGTAAAACCCGCTGTAGAACGGATGCGGTGTCAGGTTGCTCAGGTTTTTCTCATTCAACTTCCTCAAGGCGCCAATCAGCCAACTCGCTTCACCGGTGGTCATGGCCGCGTAGGCGTCGGCCTGGTATTCGTAGCGGCGCGACCAGAAGTGCACCAGCGGCGAAAACCAAAACGTAATCACTCCGCTCAGCAGGCCGAACAACAAAAGTGCTGGCACAATGCTCCCCGGTTCAAAACCGAAGGCCCGATAAAACCACTCCTGCGTCGCCAGCCACGCCACTACGTAAAGGCCAACCAAAGAAGTGATCGCTGACCAAAGGAGCATCTTGGGAATGTGCTTCTTTTTGTAGTGGCCGATCTCATGGGCCAACACGGCTTCCAGCTCAGGTTCGGCCAGTTGCTGAATCAACGTGTCGAACAAGACAATCTTCCGAAACCGTCCGAAGCCGGTAAAGAACGCGTTGGAATGGCGCGAGCGTTTGCTGCCGTCCATGACTTGAAGGCTGCGCGCGCGGAAGCCAGTGCGACGGGCCAGTCCCAGCAATCGTTCGCGCAAACTACCTTCGGGCAACGGCGTGAACTTGTTGAACAACGGCATGATCAACGCCGGTGCCAGCACCAGCATCAAAAGTTGAAAAGCCATCAGCGCGCCCCACGCCCAAAGCCACCACCAGGAGTCTGTCCATTGCACCAGTTTCAGAACCAGAACGAGCATGGGATAACCGAGCACGATGGCGAGGAATAATCCTTTGAGCTGGTCGCTCCACCAGATCCTTGGAGTGGCGGTGTTGAAGCCGAATCGTTCCTCCAGCCGGAACTGCTCGTACCAATCCAGCGGCAACCTTGGCAAGGCAAGCGCCACGCCGATGACAAACAAAAATGCCGCCATCGCCCACGCGGAAGCGCCGAACGCCTGAGTGAAAACCGTCAACGCCCATGGCAGGATGCCGCAGAAGAGCAGGACGAGCAAAATCACCGCTCCGTAAATGTCCTCAAACTGCCCGAACCGGCTTTTGGCCAGAGTGTATTGCACAGCCTTCTGGTAGGTGGCTGCATCCACAAAGTCCTTGAATGCTTCAGGCACCGCATCGGCATGGGCCAGCACGTGACGTTTGTTGAGCCGGTTCAGCCAGAATTCCATTGCCCATCTGGCGACGATCAGACAGACGGCCATTGCTGCAATCCAGCCTGAATCAGTGGCGAAGTCCATACTCAACCCATAGCTTGCATAAATTCTCTTGGATTCAAATCCGGAAACGCCAAAGCGAAGCGGGTCCGATCCAAAAAAGATCCCCTTGCCGGGAGACTGACGAGGAGATTGTGGACGGGGCGTGGAGTTTTCCATTTATTAACAAGGGTTACCAAAACTACCTTGATGTCCTCGCCGCGCGTCCGCGCGAAAGATTGGCGAGTGAAGGTGCGGCCAAGGCGTTCCATCGATGGATTCGGCGCGAGCGGACGGCTTGGATGGAAGCGGTGCAGGCGGACCCGTTATTGCCAGAACGATTGCTTCCGTCCGGTTACATGGGACGACGAGCATGGGAGGCACGACTCGAAGCATTAAGGAACGCCGCCGCGCAGATGCGGGATTTCGCGAAGTGAGCAAATCCTAATGCATATGCATCGAGTTTTGCTCATACAACGCTTTTAGCGTCTAGCGAAGTGAATTTCAAGGGGGCGCGATGCGGCAGTCCTCTGCCGGTCTCATTTCGTCAGTGAGCAAATGCGGAAGGGTCTTGGAATCTTTCTAGCGACGGTAATTGGGCATGAACCCAGGCACTCCGCCGCCCTCCCAACCGCGTGGAGAATTCCAAGGCCGGGCAGACTCGTTTTCCGGTTCAGTGGTCTTGCAACCGCTGGAGGCAACAGCAATCAACGCGACGAAGATGAGCAAAAAAGATCGCAGGGAGCGTTTCATGTTCAATAGAGGACCAGGTCTCCTTCCATCACTTCGCCCAGCTTCCAGCCAGGCATGATGTTGGCGATGGAGCGGCTCGGCTGTACATTCGTGATTTTCACTTTGGCGACCAGCTTGCTATTTCGGCTCACCATCATCACGCCCTTTTCAAGAACACCATCCTTTTCGCCAATATCCAAAACTACAAAGTCCCATTTGGGATCAACGACCAACACTTTTCCCTTCAGGCCTGGAGGTAACGCAACCTCTGTTTCGGTCGTACCAACAAGATTGGAATACATTATGGAAACTCTTCTGAGTTCCCGCCGAAGGATTTTCTTTTCCTCCTCGATGACTGCATTGCTCTCAGTGAGAGCCTTTACGGAATCACGTAGCGTCAGGATTTGGTCGGGCTGAAGACCGATCAACTCAAACCGCGAAAGCTTCTGCTGCGATTCAGAAAGCGACTGCTTGGTTTGATCCAGCGTTTTGGTCAAGTCGTTCACTCGACCCTCGAGCATGGTCGCCTTGCTGTTGGCCGCCGTCAGTTGGCCCTTTGTCTCGTCGAGGGTCTTTTCCGTTTCGGCGAGCTTGGCTTCGGTCTCTTTCAAGCTCTTTTCGGCTTTGAGGCGGCCGCCCTTTTCGCGATCGCGGTCTTTGGCATTCTGTTCCCGCTGGTCGATGATGCCCTGAATATGAGGACGAACTTTGAAGTGGCTGACAGCAATCACGCCCGCTCCAGCCAGGATAGCCAAGATTAAGCAGATTCTAAGTAACATGTCTTTTGTGCTCGGTCAGGGTTAAGACATAAATCAGGCTAGAGGCTTGCCATTGACCTGTCAACGTTCGCTTTTACGGGAGGTGTCCCAGGACGCATCCTGGGAAGTCCCACCAAGAAGGTGCGCCGGAGTTCGCTGATAAGCGGTGTCAGGCTCACTCCAAGCCGAAGGCCTGAACCAGTGTAACGCCCGCACATCCCGGGGATCATTTTTCCTCCTCGGCCAGCTTGCGGGCGCGTTGAATCGTGCTTTCGCCGCGTTTTTCCATCTGTTTGCGCACGGTCCAGTGGTATTTCCAAATGGGGTCCTCGGGCCGGTTTGCGCTGGGATCGACGAGCAGCAAAGTGCGCCGCCAATCCTCGATCAGTTCCTTGCTGGAAAGGTTGTCCAGGTCGCGCAAAAGCCGGTGGTAGAGGCGCTCGGCTTCGTTGGTATAGCCGCCGGTCTGAAGCAGGATGAACGCTTCCAGAATTTCAACATGCCTCGATTCCTTGAGATCTCGCTGGCGTATCACCATCACGGTACAAAAGACCAGCAGCAGCAAAAACAGCAGGACAAACCGGTATTGTCGGAGAAAATTCACAGCAGGTTTCTTACGTGACCGTTGCTGAGAGCGCAACCTGGAACTAAAGACTTCTGGTAATGCCCGCCATCATGGGCAGGCAGGTAGCCCAGTGCCAGGCGGTTCGCGGCAGCATTTTTTCCTTAAACTGGGAGGAGATTCGCCTATACTCCGCCCATGCGCCTGAAAACAATACCCCCTCCCGGTCATCCTTCACTCCTGGCTGTTTATTTTTGTCTTTTCGTGTTTGCGGCTTTGGCGGAGAAGCTTCCGCCCGTTGACCGGGGCGTCGAGGCGCCGAGGACCCTCAACACGCTGCGCACGTTTCCAGAGATCGAGTCGAAGGCCGCGTGGGAAAGGCGCGCGCGCGAAATTCGCGAACATATCATTGTCAGCTGCGGTCTTTGGCCGTTGCCAGAGAAAACGCCGCTGCAGGCGCGCATCTTCGGGAAGATCGAACGCGACGGTTACACGGTAGAAAAAGTTTATTTCCAAACTTATCCAGGGTTTTACCTCGCCGGGAATTTGTACCGTCCGCTCGGCAAGGGGAACGGACCTTTCCCGGGCATTCTCAATCCGCACGGGCATTGGAAGGAAGGCCGGATGGCGGACACGAAGCTCGGAAGCATTGCCGCGCGCTGCATCAACTTCGCCCGGCAGGGCATGGTGGCCTTCTCCTACGACATGGTAGGTTACAATGACACCGCGCAGGTGAACCATAAGTTCGGCAGCGACCCGACCAATCAACTTTGGAATATCAGCCTGATGGGTCTCCAAACGTGGAACAGCATTCGGGCCCTGGATTTTCTGGAGTCGCTGCCCGAGGTGGACAAGTCCCGGCTGGCTTGCACAGGCGAATCCGGCGGCGGCACGCAAACGTTCATGCTCGGGGCGATCGATGACCGATTGGCGGTGCAAGCGCCCATTGTGATGGTTTCACATTCGATGCAAGGCGGTTGCCAGTGCGAGAATGCTCCTGGCCTGCGGGTCGATTATTCGAACATGGAGATTGCCGCCGTGCCGGGGCCGCGTCCGCAAATTCTGGTCGCCGCCACGGGCGATTGGACCAAAAAGACCATGGAGGTCGAAGGTCCGTCGATTCAAAAGATTTACCGGTTGTTCAAAGCTGAAGACAAACTGCGCTTCGTGATTTTTGATTTCGAGCACAATTACAATCAGACCAGCCGCGAAGCCGTGTATGAATGGTTCGGCCAATGGCTGCTGCGTCAACCCAACTCTTCATCACTCAAGGAAGTGGCTTACCAGAAGGAACCGGATGAGGCCCTGCGCGTGTGGCCGGATGGGAAGCTCCCCAGTGACACGCTCAACGAGCAACAAGTGATTGAATCGCTTGTCAAAGGGGCGCAAGCGCAACTGCAGTCGCTCAAGCCGAAGGACAAACGCTCCTTTGAGAGTTTCAAATCGGTGATGCTACCGGCCTGGCGGCACACACTCCAGGTCGAGTTTCCGGAAAAAGGATTGCTGGTCGAAGCGGGCGAGGTGAAGAAGGCCGGGGCTTTTTCCATGGCCCGCCTTCATCTTGGACGGATGGGAAAGGGTGATCGAATTCCCGCCCTGCTGATCACACCCGAAAACGACAGCTATCGCTACATGGTCGTGCTGGCCCATCGCGAAGGCAAGTCGGCCTTTCTCGACGACGCGGGAATGCCGAAGGGCCTTTCCAAAATGTTTCTGGACCGGCGCAACGCCGTGCTTTTGGTCGACACCTTCCTGACCGGTGAACTTAAGAACGACAACGCAGCCCAAGCTCGCAAGCCACTCGCAAACTTTTTCTCCACCTACAACCGAACGGATTTGCAGGAGCGGGTGCAGGACTTGATAACGGCCTGTGCCTTCGCGCAAACCCATCGCAAGGGACGGCGCGTCATTCTCTGTGGAACAGGTCGCGCCGGACTTTGGGCGCTGCTTGCAGCCCCTGCCGCAGAGGTGACAGTAGCTGACTGCGATCATTTGGACCTCACTGACGACCGGGTTTTGATGGAGCCGGAACTATTCTCGCCAGGCTTGCGCAGAATCGGCGCTTTTACGGGAGCCGCCAGTCTGGCTGCTCCGAATCCCGTCCTCATTCATAACACAGGGCGGAGCTTTCCCACGCAAGAGTTGCGTGAAACTTATGCCGCATTGAAAGCCAAAGACTATCGCCAAGAGTCAGAGCGAATGGCAGACGAGGCTGTAGTGGATTGGGTCGCCAATCTGGAAGACAGATAGCACCATGGGCGGAAGGGCTCTTCTCGCGTGCAAAACACCGTTCCCGAAAACGGAAGAGCCGGGCTTCCGAGCCCGGCCCTACCGAACACAATATTGAGAACTGCGAAGACATTACCATTGGCCTGACACATCGCCAGTCACCAGAACTGGGGACACGCTCCGTCTTTGGGCAAGTTGATGGTCAGCGATGGTCAAGTTCCAAAGGGAAGGAGCGTAATATCCAAGTTCCTGCTGCTGAACAGGAACAGTAAGCTGAAAAGCATTACGGCCGAACTGTAGCTAACAAGGTCACTTCATTCGTGCCCTCAACGGGAGGGGCCTGTGGTGCATTTTGCAGTAGCCCAGGCAGGAAGAAGTCCAAAGGGGAAACCGATTTTGAAACATTGATGCCACTACACCCGATCGTCACCGCTGCCGCCGCACAGAGCAGTAGCAAGAACAAAAGCCGGGTTGGTTTTCTGTCCATTTTGAATAATAAAGGCACTTTGGAGTAAACACTTCAAGACATATTTTGGTTGCGCGAAAGAGCGCGGTTGCGAAAGGTTCCAACAAGTTTACTCTTGTCCGCCATGTGCGGTCTCCTTGTCGAAACCGGACGATACCGGGACCAGAGAGAAGTTTCAGTCTGCTTCCGGTTTATGCGCCTGGCTTCCGTGCTTTTGGGCTAAAGACCGGGCAAAGAAGCAACTCCATGAAATCCCTCAAACGACAAGATTTTATTCATCTTGAAGCGGCCCAGGGCTGGCTGGAATTAGGCAACTATCAGGAGGCGACAATTGAAGTGAAGCAAATCACTGCTCCCTCGCGTGCCCATCCGGATGTACTCGAAGTCCGTTGGAAAATCTGTGCCGTCGGGAAAAAGTGGAAGGGCTGTTTGCAGGTCGCTGAAACGCTCGCAGAGATCGCGCCGGGGCGGATTACCGCCTGGCTGTTCCTGGCCTCCAGTCTGCACAAGCTCGATCACAGCGAAGAAGCGTGTGAAACGCTTTTGTCTGTCGTGGACGATTTTCCCGACAACCCCGCCATCGCCTACGAGCTGGCCAGCCTGTTCTGTCAATTGGGGGAGCTGCGTGAGGCTCGGCAGTGGCTCAAGAATGCGTTCACCATCGGTGATGCCAAAGAGTTGAGACAACTGGCGCTGTCCGACGCCAGCCTGAAACCCCTGTGGGAAAAGATTGGAAAACTCTGAACTCCTTAAACGCCGCGAAACTTTTCCATTGCGCCATCGATTAATTGGAAATTACATCGCGCACTGGACATCGTCGTCTGGTTCGCTCCGACTGCCGTCGATAGTCGATCCGAGGCTTTCGACATTGCCTCGCGAGCGGTTTTTGAATACATAAGCAGGCGACATGAAATGGCCGAAGTTTAACGCCGTCTTGCTGGTGATCAACCTGATGACGTTGGGTCTGGTAGGTTACTTCGTGTACACCCGCACGGTAGCGCCCCTGCCGGCTCCAGGAGCCTATAACACTGCGGCGCCGGAGTCCGAGCCGACGGTTGTGAAAGAGGTGGTCCAGGAAATCGTGACGGTGACCAACGAGTTTCAATGGCGCCAGCTCGAATCCGAAGATTACAAGAGCTACATCGAGCGACTGCGGAGCATCCGGTGCCCCGAGCAAACCATCCGTGACATTATTATCGCCGATCTGGACAAGCTGTTGGCGCCGCGCGTTCAGGCCATTTACGGACGCCGTCCCGAAGTGAATTATTGGCAGCCGGAGGAGGAGGAATTGGCCAACGACCACGATCACCAGCAATGGACGAAGCAGGAGCGGGCCATTGACCAGGAAAAGCGCCAGGCCATTCAGGAGCTCATGGGTGTGGATCTGGTTCGGGAGCGTTTGAAACAAAAAGGCCAGGTCGATTACTATGAACGTCGTCTGGGCTTCCTCCCGGAAGAGAAACGCAGCCAGGTGCGGATGCTGCTGGAGCACTACGACGACCAGGAGCAGGCGATTCGGGAAAAGGAATGGCAGGATGGCGATGTGCTCAACGCTGCCGACCGCACCGAGTTGCGCCGGCTGCAAGGGGAACGCCGCGCAAAGCTCACCGGAGTACTGTCGCCGGACGAACAGGAGCAATTTGATTTGTGGTTATCGCCGACGGCCAACGCCGTGCGGCACTCTCTTTACGGCACGGATGGCACGGAAGAGGAATTCCTGACCGTCTATAGGTTGCGCAAGGCCTTCGACGAACATTGGAGCCAGCACGATATGGAGATGATGAGCGACAGCCAGCGCGAGCAATGGGAGCAGGCCAAGAATGCCGTGGACGCCCAGATCCGCCAGCAATTGGGCGAGGAGCGCTACGCTGATCTGAAGCGTGGGGAAGATGAAGACTTCCATCATTTGAACGCGACGGTATCGCGCTTCAAGCTCCCCCGCCAAAAGGCGCTCGAAGTTTACGAGCTAAAAAAATCAATCCAGGAAATGCGGGAGACTGTTTCTACCAATCCTGACTTGAGCACGGCGCAAAAGGAACAAGCTTTGAAGGGCATGGCCGACGAAACGGAAAGAGCGGCCAGAGCTTTACTGGGCGACAAGGCCTTCAACTATTATTTGCGGCGCGGGCAGGGATACTGGATAAGAAACTGAGCATCGTGCTGCATTCCGCTCACGCTTCAACGCTCTCCGAGAGACGTAGTGGCCGGGATAAAAGGGAGAGGAATCCCTGCCTGCGCCTGCGGGCCGTTGATGCTCGGCTGGGCCAGGTCAATCCGTTTTCCAGGCGGTGCATTCCAAATGCGTTCCTCGCCACAACGGTGACTCGCAAGCGCGATTGATCAGTTCAAATTTCCGGAACCGGCTCCTTCGCACGATCTCCTGCAACTGTGTCTTGGTCAGTGGAAAGAAAGGCAGCCGCTGCGCCCGTTCATCAAGCAACGCCTTCCAGCGGCGTGGCAGCCATTGGTAGATCGCGCGCCGAAGCTTCTTCCGGACGAGCGCATGGAAGGGGAGGCACGCGTAATTAATCGTATTGAAGAAAAGCTTGCCATCCGGCGCCAGCCACTCGTGAAAGCGGTTGCACAATGCCGCCGTCAGCGGACATCCGTTCCCAAACATTCCGAGCGAATAGATGAAATCGAATGTCTCCCGCGGAAAGGAAGCCTGATGAACGTTTTCGCACAACAGCCGAATGTTTTTCGCTTGCACGTCCTCACACCGCACCGGGGTCCGGGCCGCTTCGAGCATCTCCGGGCAAAGATCGATGCCAATCAGAAGATCGACGTTCTGGACACAATGAAAATAGCGCCCCGTGCCGCACCCGGCATCGAGCACTGAAATCGGGCGGTTAAAAGAGAGCGAAATTTCGCGCAGCGTTTCCGCGAGGCGCTGATGATTTTCGGTCATGACCTCCAGTTCATCGTCCTGCCGGTACCTCGGGCAGACGTTCCGGTAAGCAGCCCGGATGTTTCGCTCCACTAACGCATAATCCATAATCCAAACAATGGTTGATAAGCAAGGTGGAGCCAAGAGAGGGAAAAACGAAGGCGCTTTGAGGGGAATGCCCTACAGAATTCTTCGCCTGAAGTTTCGGCCGACGCGAAGGAATCCCTTGCTCCTAAAAAAAGGTCTGGACACGCTTGCGCGTGTCCAGTGCCATAACTGCGTCGAATGGCCGATACGTCAGGCCATTCAATATTTGGTGGTGCGGGATCGTTCTGCTTTTTCGGCCCGCCCTGCGTCCGCTTTGACTCCTTCCTCGCCCGCGGAAGCGATGTCCTCTGCCCCGTTGCGCTCGAATATCTCCTTGGCTCGCTTGATTTCGTCGGAATTATCCGTGTGAACAGAGATCAGAACCTTTCCTTCCCTGAGTTTGCCTTCGTAACGCTTGGCTTCGTACTCAGGAATGCCCATCCCGATTAAGGAGCCCACCAGGCCACCTGCGGCTGCGCCTACGGCTGCACCGCTGAGGGCGGCCATGATCGGTCCGGCGGCAATAA
>Ga0137428_1000571_pt1 | contig 15590 bp, 9 predicted proteins | sample EasRivERMZT718_2_FD_102305 | JGI IMG/M metagenome (GOLD analysis project Ga0137428, IMG submission 102305) | Soil microbial communities from meander-bound floodplain in the East River, Colorado, USA - East River MetaG ERMZT718_2 | ecosystem: Environmental > Terrestrial > Soil > Floodplain ...
ACCGTGATCGCAACGTTGTCGGAGTCGGTCGCCCCGTTGCTGTCGGTCGACAGCACCGTCAGCGTGTCCGAGCCGTTGAAGTTCAGGTTGCCCTGATAAGAGAGAGTAGCGAGGGCGGCGTTGATCTGTGCCTGCGTGCCCGATAGCGTGAGGGTCGAAGAGCCGTTCACGCCGGCGCTGATCGTGGCGCCGCCGGCCAGGCTCACCGTCACCGTGCCGTTCGTCACCGTCAGCTGCGTGGTGGAAAGGTTGCCTTCGGGGTCGCTCACGCTGATCGTGTTGCCGCCGGTGAAGGTCAGCGCGGTGTCTTCGTTGACCGTGCGCGCGCCCGGGACCGTGTTTACCGGCACGTCGTTGACCGCGACGACATCGATGGTCGAGACCGCCGTGTTCGAGGCGGTGGTGCCGTCGGTGACTTGGATCGTGACCACGCGCTGCGTGGTGGACGGGTTATCCGACGTGTTGTCGAAGGTGATTAGCTCGATCGCATCGGCGTACTGCGCCTTGGAGAACGATCCGTTGAGCGTGATGGTGTTGCCAGCGCGCGTCCAGCCGATTCCGTTCACGGTGCCGCTCGCGCCTGCCGAGCCGCCGACCAGCAGCCGGTCGTTCGCCTGGGCGTTGGTGAGGGTGATCGTCGCGCTGGTCAGGTTGGCGGCTGCCGTGTTGAACACCGAGCTGTCGGTGTCGGCGATCGATACCGCAGCGCCGTTTTCGGTGTAGCTCGTGTTCCAGCTGTTGGCCGCCAGGTCGACCGTGGTGACAGTCGTGGTGGTGCTCGCCGTGTTGTTGACGACCACGTTGTCGATGGCGATCTCGTCGTCGCCCGCCCCCGTCGTCGCGTTGCCGAAGCGGAACGACAGCGCACCGCTGGCCCCAACCGGGGTATTGAAGGTGAGCGTGATACTGGACATCGTGCCGCCGACCGTGCCCTGCGCCGCGATTGGCGCACCGACCGCCACGGAAGAGGTCACGTTGGCGTCGAAGCCCGTCCACGAGCCGTTCGCGCCGCCGACGCCGGTGTCGAAAGTGCCCAGAAGGACGCCGTTGTAGTACACCCTGAGCCGGTTGTTGTCGCCCGCGTCGTTGTTGTCCCAGATGTAGTTGAACGAAATCGACGTGATGGCGTTGGTGGTGACGGTCCTCGTCTCGACGAGCTGCGTGCCGGTCGACGAATAGGTTGCGACGTTGCTGCCCGCCGGCACCGTGATGTTCTGGTTGAGCGTCGCACTTTCGGCACCGGTGCTTGCCAACGTCCAGGCGTAGCGGTTGCCGAGGATCCCGCCCTGTCCTCCCGCGCCGCCTTCGGTCCAGCCGGCCGGCGTGTTTCCGTCCGCGCCGGTCATCGCGCCGCCGGTGACGATATTCGTGACCACGGGGGCTGACGGCGTGACGACTACGCCCGGCGTCGAATTCAGGTCGAGGATGTTGTTCGACAGCACGGTGACCGCCACCGAATCCGCGTCGGTCTGCGTGCCACCGGTTCCCGTGGCACCGAGGTCGCTCGTCGTCATCGAAATCAACGCGGCGCCCGTGTAGCCGGTTGTCGGGCTGTAATTGAGACCGTTCAGCGCAGCATTGATCTGCGCCTGCGTGCCGCTGAACGTCATGGTCGCGTCGGCGGTGCCGTCGCCCGTGGTGAACGTGAGGCCGGCGGTGCCGGAGAGGGTCAGCGTGCCGTTGGTCACCGTGAGGGTTACGCGCACGGTAGCCGCATCGCTGTCGGTGACGCTGAGCGCGTTGCCGTTGGCGCTCGAGAGCACGAGCGGCGCGTTCATCACCGTCATCTGCGCGCCCGGCGTCGTGTTGACCGGCGCGTCGTTGACCGCCGTGAGCGTGATCTGGCTGATCGCGGCGTTGCTTTCGTTGCCGCCCGAGTCCCGCACGGTGACCGAAATCGCGCGGTTGGTGAGCGTGCCGCCGGCCGTCGGGTCGTCGCTGGTGCTCAGGTAGCGGATCGAGTTGAGCACTGCTTGGTAGTTCGCCCGGGTATCGGTTCCCGACAGAGACAGGATCCCGGTCGCCGAGTCGTAGCTGCCGGCGATGCTGGTGCCTCCCGCGGACCACGTCAGCGTGTCGCCGGAGACGAAGTTGCCGATGACGATGCGCGCCGAGGACATGTTGGCGCTGTCGGAATCCGTGACCGAGGCGTTGGCCGTGGCGGCAATCAGGACGCCGGTCGCGTCGCCTTCGGTATAGGTGTTGGTCGAGCTGGTCGGCTGCCCGGAGATCTGGACGTTGTCGACATAGAAGTATTCGCCCGCCCCGGTGTAGCTCGCGGCTCCGGAAACGCGGAACCGGATCATCGTGTTGGTCGCTTCGTAACCCGACAGGCTCACCGAGTCATTGGTATAGGCCGTGGGGGAGGCCGAGCTGCCGGTATAGGTCTTCAGCAAGGTCCAGTTCGTGCCGCCGTTCGAGGAGACCTCGACCACCACGGAGTCCGCCGCCGCGAGCCCGGCCGAAGTGACGAAGCTGTACGTCATGGTCGACGCGACAAATCCGGACAGGTCGATCGCGCGCGCAGCGCCGGTGAACTGGCCGGGCGTCCCGCTGTTGTTCAGCCGCAGGCCGTAGTTCGTGCCGGCGGTCGGGGTGTCGATGACCTGAACCTGGCCGGCGACCGCGCTTCCGCCCGCCGTCGCATCGGTTTCTACCCAGTTTCCGGTCCAGGGGATCGTGCCCGTGCTGCCGGTGTAGGCCTGCGTCGCGAAGCCGTCCCCGGCGGTCTCGGTCCCGGCGGTGCTGGCGTCGAGGTCGACCACCGGCGGGTTGGTGGTCTTGCCCATGAACGTGATGTCGTTCAGCACCACCAGGGTGACGTTCGCCGTGCCGTTGTAAGTGAACGAGACCGACGTGATATCCGTGGTGTTGAAGTAGACGTAGGTGTTGCCGTTCGGCGAGCCTGCGCCTGCATCCGTGCCGCTGCCGGACACCGTAGTGCTTGTGCCGGAGCTCGCGGTCACGGAGTTGTTGGCGCTGGTCGCGACCTGGGAAGGCGCGATCGCGCCCACGGCCGCCTTGTTGGCGGTGAAGACCGCGGATTCCGTATTGTCGACGTCATAGAGTGCGAAGCCGACGTTCGCCACGCTGCCGCCGGGCTGGCCGGAGAAATCGATCGTGATGGTGTTCGACCCGGTCGGGCCGAGGACGAATTGCAGCGCGTCCTGCGCCGGCGTCACCCCGCCGTTGTAGTTGTTGGCGAGGGTCGGATCCCCGTTCAGTGCGCCGCCGTAGCTGATCGTGATCGGATAGCCGTCGATCGTATAGACCTTGCTCGTGCCTCCGACCCAAGGCGCGACCGTGTCGAAATCAAGCGTATGCAGCGCCAGCACGTCGTGCCAGCCTTCCTGGGCGAGACGTCCGAGCGCGACTTCGCCGTCGATGGCGCCGGTCTTGAGCTCGAGGTCCCAGTCCCCGCCCAGCGAGGCGTGGCCGGTCGCGTCGGTGCTCGCGGCGACGTCGGCCCCGGTGATCCGCGCAAGCGCCTGGGCCGCGGCTTCGCCCGCGGCGCCGCCGCCGAAGTCGCAGCCGTAGACCAAGAAGTCGGCATCCTTGCTCAGGTGCTCGCCAATGGTTGCGAGCTCGTCCGCATAGGTGCCCGCCATCGTGACGCTGTTGAGGACGCCCGAGCCGAGGTCGAGCTGCCCCTCGCTGCCGTGCGAAATGATGTGGACCGCGTCGACCGACTTATACTGTTTCAGGACGTCGGCGATCTGCTGCACCCCGTCCCGGGTGGAGTCGAGCAACACCACGCGCGCGTTGGGATTGTCGATGCCGTCGATCAGCGCCTGGAAGTCGCGAACCGTCGGGTCGACGAACACGATCTCCTGCCGGGCCGGCGTGCCGACGGTTTCGACCGTGCCCTCCCGGTCGACGTCCATCACGTCGGCGCTCGTCAGCAGCGCGAGCCGGTTCGCGGCCGCGGCGCCGGCATCGCCCTGGCCGAACTCCGCGCCGTGCACCAGGATCGCCGCGTCCTTGCTGAGGTGCTCACTGATCGAGGAAAGCCGTTGCGCCGCGAGCCCCTGCATCGACTCCAGGCTCAGGCTGGCGCTGCCGAGTTCCAGCCGGTCGGCGCCGCCCTCGGCCACGATGTGGACCGCGGTGACGTCGTCGAGCTGCCCGAGGGTTTCGGCGATCTGAGCAACACCATCCTTGTCGGCCTCGAGGAAGACGATGGTCGCCTTGGGGTCGACGCCGGCGAGCAGGCTCTCGTGGTTCTTGACGCGCGAATCGACGAACACGATCTCATTGCGTACCGGCGACTCGGGCGCCAGACCGAGCCGCTCGGCGGTCTTTTCGACCGCGCTCTTCTCGGGCACGGCGGGCGCGGTCGGCCCGCCCGCCTGTGCTTGCGGTGCCGCCGGCGCCGTGGTCTCGGCCGGCGCGCTGGCGTCGCCTTGCAGGGCAGCGGTCGCCTTGGCGCCGAGATCGATTCCGAGCGCGCCGTCGAACAGCATGCGCGGCTCGAGCGCCAGCATGCGCGTGCGACGCGGGGGGCGCTTTTTCGGTGCAGCGGCGCTGGTCTTGCGCCGCGCGGCCTTTTTCGATTCGCCGTCGGATTTCTTGGACATGGGCTTTCGTTTCTTAGATGCCGCTTTCACGGATCAGCACCGAAAGAATGCGGTACACGAAGTTTTCCACCAGGAAGCGCAACCCGGTCTCGATGCGCACGCTGCCGTGGATCACGGCGTCGACCTTTGGAGACGTGCCCACCGGCTTGACGATCACGCGAAACAGGGCGTCCTGCGCGACCAGCGAGCCATGCTGGTCCTGCTTCACTACGACGGCGCCGCCGTGCAGCGAGGCGAGCAGCGGCCGCGACAATTGCTTCTGCGGCGATTTGTCCACGGCGACGACTTCGCCGGTCAGGACCGGGCGGTCGGGCAGCTGCGGAAAGAAGCGCACCGACTGGCCGGGAACGATGGCGGCCACCTGTCGCTCGCTGACGTACGCTTCGATGAGCGGCACGTCTTCCGAGACGACACGCATCAGGAGCTGGCGCGGGTTGATCCAGCGGCCGGCGAGCAGATCGGGCGCCAAGTCGCGGACGATACCGGCCTGCGCCGCACGCAGCTGCTGCCGCCCGTACTCGTCGCGCACGGCCTGCTTCTCCGCCAGCGCCTGGGCGAGGCGCTCCTGAAGCACGCCGTAGTTCTCCTGCAGGCGCACGCTGGCGGGCATGCGCGCGAGCTCGGCGCGCGCCGCCACGATCGAAATGTCGGCCTTCTTCTCGCGCACGTCGAGATCGATCGCCTCAAGGCTGACCAGCTCGGCATCGGCGCCGACGCGCTGGCGGTCGGACACCCGCACCGCGGTCACCCGCGCAGGGAACGGCGCATACACCGCGTGCTCTTCCTGCGCCCGCAGGATCGCCGGCGCCGTAACTTCGTAGGACACCGGTATCAGCCAGACCAGCGCGGTGACGAGCGCGAGCAGCACGATCGCCGGCCGCCAAGCCATCTTGACCGTGCTTCGCGCCTTCCAGACGTAGCCGATCTCCTTCCACACCGGCCGCGCGATGAACCAGATCAGCTCGACCAGCATGAGGAAAATGCCGAGCAGCTTGAAGGCGATGTGGTAGACGAGCAGCGCGATACCGAGGAAAACGGTCAGGCGGTACAGCCACGTCGCCCACGCGAAGACGATCAGCCCGGCACGCTGCCGCGGGCGCAGGCCCGGCTCGGTCAGCGGCTCGTCGAGGCCGAAGAACGTGGCGCGCATCCAGCGGCGCGCGCACGCGAAGCTGCGCTCGTGGAGGTTGGGGAATCCCAGCAGGTCCGACAGCACGAAATAGCCGTCGAAGCGCATGAAAGGACTCAGGTTGATGGCGAGGGTCACCACCCACGTCGTGCTCGCCAGAACGAACAGAATGTTCTTGGCGCCGCCTTCGGGAGCCAGCGCCCAGAGCAGGGTCGAGAACACCGCCAGCGTGAGCTCCGAGACCATGCCCGCCGAGGCGATGACGAGCTGCTTGCGCCGGTCGGCGAGCTTCCAGGTTTCGCTCGTGTCGGTGTACAGGAACGGCCACAGCACCAGGAACGCGACCCCCATGGTCGGCACGCGAACGCCGTAGCGCCGCGCCGCGTAGGCGTGGGCGAATTCGTGGACCACCTTGGAAAACGAGACCGCCACGGCGTAGTACAGGAACGCCTGCGGCGTGAACATGCGCGCCATCGCGTCGGCGACGCTGTACCACTCGCGCGAGACCAGGTAGAGGTCGAGCCCAAGCAGGACGAGCACGAACACCATGAATCCGCGCGTGAAGAACACGTCGGTCACGCCGACGGTGCGGGCGAGAAACGCGTCGGGCCGGAACAGCGGCAGCCGGAAGAAAAGATAGTGATGCAGCGCCTGCAAGTACCACGCATGCTTCGATTCATGCAGCCGACGGTTCAGGACTTCCTGTGCGATAGCGCTGCGCGGCGAGAGCAGCTGGTTCGTCGAGAGAAAGTCGATCAGCTCCTTCAGCTCCTCGGGCGAGGGCTTGAGCGGCGTTTCCGCCGCGACCTGCTCGAGCAACGCAGCGCCGTCGCGCTGTCCGCGCCAGCGCGCGAGCAGCTCGAACTCGAGCCAGCCAATCTCGAAGAACGAATTGCGAACCGGGTCGAGGATGCGCCAGCTCGGAGAGCCGTCGGCGTGTGCCGGCCCGGGATACAGGCGCAAGTCCTCGCGAATCGGCGGCAGCGGTGGACGCTGCCCGCCCGGCTTCGCGGCTACGGATTCTTTCCCCTCAGACATGGTGCCTATCTATCTCCCGCTCTCCCGGCGGCTATCGTTCTTCCCCCGGATTGTGCCTATTGTGTCCCGGCAGGGCATAACTAATTGATAATGTTCGTAACAGCTAGGAACTATTGGGAGTATTTTTGGCGGCGAGCGCCACCGGGGGTAGCTGCGACGGGAGGCGCGCCCCACTGCTCCATGACCTGAGCGCGTATCGGGGAAACTGCTTAGGCAAAACACCTGAGTCCGTGACTTAGGTCACGCTAGGCGCGGCGCCAGTTCGTCTTCCCGCCCTTGTCCTCGAGCACGATGCCTTGCTCAAGCAGTTCCTTCCGGATGCGATCAGCGGCTGCGTAGTCCTTGCGACCGCGAGCCGCCTCGCGCTCGACGATTTTTTCCGCGATCCATTGATCGGAGACGCCCGCAGGCTTCGCCTGGAGAAAGGCGCCGGGATCGCGTTGCAGCAATCCCAGCACGCCGCCGAGCCCCTTGAGCTGGCCGGCAAGGCGCTTTTCGCCGCTATTGACCCGGCTGGCGAGCTCGAAGAGGACGGCAACGGCCTCGGGCGTGCCGAAATCGTCGTCCATCGCTTCCTTGAAGCGCCTGGCGTGCGCTTCGCTCCAGTCGATTCCATTCTGCGTGCTTGAGTCTTTCAAGGCGGTATACAACCGAGTTAACGCGGCTTTCGCATCGTCGAGGTGGGCGTCCGAGTAGTTGAGTGCGGTGCGGTAGTGCGCGCGCAAGATAAAAAAACGCACCACTTCGGAGTCGTATTTCTTCAGGACCTCGCGCACGGTGAAGAAGTTGCCGAGCGACTTGGACATCTTCTCCTCATCGACCCGAACGAACGCGTTGTGCATCCAGTAGTTGACGAACTTCCGGCCGCTCGCGCCCTCGGACTGCGCGATCTCGTTCTCGTGGTGCGGGAACTGCAGGTCTTCGCCGCCCCCGTGGATGTCGAAATGCTCGCCGAGGAGCTTCGAGCTCATGGCCGAGCACTCGATGTGCCAGCCCGGCCGGCCCTCGCCCCAGGGCGAGGGCCACTTCGGCTCGTCGGGCTTGGAGCGCTTCCAGAGCACGAAATCGAGGGGGTCCTGCTTGGACGCGTCGACCTCGACGCGCTCGCCTGCGCGCAGCTCGTCCAGCGACTTGCCCGACAGCTTGCCGTAGCCCGCAAAGCGCCGCACCGCATAGTTCACGTCCCCGCTGGCGGCTTGATAAGCGAGAGCTCTTTGTTGCAACGACCCGATGATTCGCAGCATCTCGCTCACGTACTGCGTTGCGCGCGGCTCGTGATCGGGCTTCTGCACGCCGAGCGCGGCGGCGTCCTCGTCCATGGCAGTGATGAAGCGCGAAGTCAGCGCCTCGATGGTCTCGCCGTTTTCCTGCGCGCGGCGGATGATCTTGTCCTCGATGTCCGTGATATTGCGCACATAAGTCACGCGATAGCCGCTCGCGCGCAGCCAGCGCTGCACCATGTCGAAGGCGACCAGAAAGCGGGCATGGCCGAGGTGGCAGTAGTCGTAGACCGTGATGCCGCAGACGTACATCCGGACTTCGCCGGGGTGCAGGGGAATAAATTCCTGCTTTGCCCTGCCGAGGGAGTTGAAGATCTTCAGGATTAGTCTAGAATGCCGATGCTTTCGTAGGGCCTTGAAAATATTAGCACAATGCTGAGTTACGCCGCCCGCTGGGGTTGGGTCTTGGTCGCGCTTGCCGCTGCGATGCCGGTTTGCGCCGACGACGTGCAGGACGCCGCCAAGCTGCTGAAAGCCGGGCAGCACAAGCAGGCGCTCGATCTCGTGAACAAAGTGCTCGCGGCGAAGCCGCGCGATGCGCAGGCGCGCTTCCTCAAGGGGCTCATCTTCACCGAGCAGGGCAAGAGCAAGGACGCGATCGACATCTTCACCAAGCTCACCCAGGATTACCCGGAGTTGCCAGAGCCGTACAACAACCTCGCCGTCATCTACGCCTCGCAAGGTCAGTACGACAGGGCGCGCGCGGCGCTCGAGCAGTCGATCCGCACCCATCCGAGCTACGCCACGGCCTACGAGAACCTGGGCGACGTGTACGCCAAGCTCGCGAGCCAAGCCTACGACAAGGCCTTGCAGATCGATTCGTCGAACACCGCGGCGAAGAACAAGCTCTCGCTGGTGCGCGAGCTGGTGGGCCGCCCGAGCGCGACAGCGGTGGCGGTCGCGCCCAAAGAGGCGGCCAAGCCGCAACCGACCCCCAAAGAGGCTCCGAAGGAGGCCGCGAAGCCCCCGGTGGTAGCGGTCGCCAAGCCGGCTCCCGAGAAACCGGCCGCCGATCTCTCCGCCGAGATCCTGCAAGCCGTAAACGGTTGGGCGGAAGCGTGGTCCAAGAAGGACGCCGATGCCTACCTCGCCTACTACGCCAAGGACTTCAAGACGCCCGGCGGCGAAGCGCGCGACAGCTGGGAAAAGACCCGGCGCGCCCGCATCAGCGCGCCCAAGTCGATCTCGGTGAGCCTGGCATCGCCCAAAGTGACCATGAACGGCGCCGATCGCGCGACGGTAAGCTTCCAGCAGAATTACAAGTCGGACGTGCTCAAGTCCAATAGCCGCAAGACGCTCACTCTCATCCGGGCGGACGGCGGCTGGAAAATCCTGGACGAGAAAAGCGGCTGATGCGCGCGGTGGTCTTGTCGGTTCTGCTGTGCTGGGCGGCGGTTGCGGCGAGCGCAACCCCGGAGGACAAGCTATCGACCGTGTTCCAGTCGATCGAAGCCAACCGGCTGGACGAAGCGCTGCAGCGCGTGGATGCGCTGATCCGCGAATACCCGAACTTCCGCCTCGCGCACCTCGTGCGCGGCGACCTGCTGCTCGCGCGGGCGCGCCCGCTGCAGACCTTCGGCAACGTCGCGAAGACGGTGCCGGGCGAAAAGATCGACGGGCTGCGCGAAGAGGCGCTCGCGCGCCTGCGCGCGCAACGCCAGCGCCCGGGGGACGACCGCCTGCCGCGCTACGTGCTGCAGCTTCACGCCGAGCAGAAGCACGTGCTGATGGTGGATTCGCGGCGCTCGCGGCTCTACGTCTTCGGCAACGACGGGGGCACGCCGCGGCTGGTCGCCGACTACTACGTCACTCTCGGCAAGAACGGCATCGAGAAGACCCGCGAAGGCGACCAGAAGACGCCCGTCGGGGTCTATCACGTCACGGCGAACCTGCCGCGCAAGAAGCTCACCGACTTCTATGGCGCGGGCGCCTTCCCGATCAACTACCCGAACGAGTGGGACCGGCGGCAGGGACGCGGCGGCTACGGCATCTGGCTGCACGGCGTGCCCTCCGACGTCTACAGCCGCCCGCCGCGCGCGAGCGACGGCTGCATCGTGCTCGCCAACCCGGACCTCGAGTCGGTGGGCCGCCATGTGCAGGTGGGCCTCACGCCGGTGATCATCGCCGACGAGATCGAATGGAGCGACGCTGCCACCATCGCCGCCGAGCGCGCGGCGCTGGCCGGCGCGTTCGAGCAATGGCGCGCCGACTGGCAAAGCCGCGACACCGAGCGCTACCTTGCCCACTACTCGAGCCGCTTCGCGGCGCCGGGACAGGACCTTGCCGCATGGTCCGAGCACAAGCGCAAGGTGAACGGCGCGAAGCGCTGGATCAAGGTGGGCGTGTCGCGCGTGGCGATGTTCCGCTACCCTCGCGAGCGCGACTTCGTCGTGGTGACGTTCAACCAGGACTACCGTTCCGACGGCCTGTCCAACGTCATGCGCAAGCGCCAGTACTGGGTCAAGGAAGGCGCGCAGTGGAAGATCATCTACGAAGGAGCAGGATGAACCTCAAACACCTCTTCATCCTTTCGGCGGCGGCGGTCGCTCCAGGCGCGCTCGCCGCCGACCCGCAAGTGGACGTGAAGACGAGCGCCGGGACGATTCGCCTCGAGCTCTACCCGGCCAAGGCGCCGAAGACGGTGGAGAACTTCCTGCAGTACGTGCGTGACGGCCACTACAACGGCACGGTTTTCCACCGTGTCATCGACGGTTTCATGATCCAGGGCGGCGGCATGACGGCGAGCATGCAGCAGAAGCCGACCCGCAAGCCGATCGTCAACGAGGCGCAGGGCGGAATCAAGGCCGGGCTGAAGAACGAGGTGGGTACGATCGCGATGGCGCGCACCGCGGATCCGAATTCCGCCACCGCCCAGTTCTTCATCAACGTCGCCGACAACTCGTTCCTCAACTGGGGCGACCCGCGCGGCGACGGCAACGGCTACGCGGCCTTCGGCAAGGTGCTGTCCGGGATGGACGTCGTGACGCAGATCGCCAAGACGCCCAAGGGTCCCAACGACGTTCCGCGCCAGGCGATCGTCATCGAATCGATGACCGTGGTGCCCGAGCCGAAGAAGTAGGTCCCGAGCCGTAGTGCCCACCCTGTTCATCTCCGACCTGCACCTCACCGAGGAGCGGCCGGAGGCGACCGAGCGCTTCATCGCCTTCCTGGAAGACAAGGCGCGCACCGCCGAGGCGCTCTACATCCTGGGCGACTTCTTCGAGTACTGGATCGGGGATGACGACCTCGGCGAGCCTTTCAACGCCGTGGTCGCCGGCCTGCTCGCGGACCTGACGCGGCACGGGGTGCCGGTCAGCCTGATGCACGGCAACCGAGATTTCCTCATCGGCGAGCGATTCAGTGCCGCGACCGGGGCAAAGCTCCTCCAGGACCCCGTCGTGGAGACCATCCAAGGGGAAAAAACCCTGCTGGTGCACGGCGACACGCTGTGCACCGACGACCTCGACTACCAGGCCTGGCGGCGCAAAGCGCGCGATCCCGCTTTCCAGGCGGACTTCCTGGCGAAACCGCTTCCGGAGCGCCGGCGCGCGGTCGGACAGATGCGCGAGAAGAGCAAGCAGGTGGTGCAGGAAAAAACGGCAGAGATCATGGACGTCAACGACGAGGCGGTGCGCCAGGCGCTGCGCCGTCACGGCGTGCGCCGCCTGATCCACGGCCATACCCACCGCCCGGGCCGACACGCGCTCGAGGTCGACGGCGAGCGCTGCGAGCGCTGGGTCCTGCCGGACTGGTACGGCCGGGGCGGCTACGTCGAAGTCGGCTCGCGCGGCCCGCGCCTCGTGCGTTTTTAGGCACGTAGTTTGCTCAGCAGGGAAGCCAACCCATGCTGCTTCCCAAGAAGATCCTCACGAGCGGAATCCTGGGAGCCCTCGCCTCCGCTGCTGCCGCCGCGGTCGCGAGCCGGGTGGAGAACGGCCACGCCGCGAGGCCGATGAATGCCATCGTCCATATCTATGACGGTGGTGAGCCGCCGAAGCACGACGGCCGGTACGGCCGCAATACGCTCCTCGGTCTGGGCATCCATACGGCCGCCTCGGTCTGGTGGGCGGCATTCCTCGAAGCGGCACTCGCTGCTCAACCGCGTCCGCAACGACTTGCGACCGCCTCGGTGCTCTCGGCGATCGCCTACGTGGTGGACTACTACGTCGTTTCCAAGCGCTTCAGGCCCGGATTCGAGACCTGCCTGTCGCCGCGCGCGATGTTCGCAGTCTACGCGGCGCTGGCCGCCGGGTTTGCCTTCTCAGGCAGCAAGCGTCGTGCGCTGATCCGAAAGCGGCAGAACCAGCGTAAAGGTGCTGCCTTCGCCGGGCACGCTCGCGAGCCCGAGCTCGCCGCCGAGGAGCCGCGTCAGCTCGCGGCTGATCGATAAGCCGAGCCCGGTGCCGCCGTACAGGCGGCTGGTCGTGCCGTCGGCCTGACGGAAGGCTTCGAAGATGAGCTGCTGCTTGTCCGCGGCGATGCCGATCCCCGTGTCGCTCACCGCGAACGCGACGTAGCCCGGCGCACCCCGTGCGATGCGCAGGGCGACGCTGCCGCGGCTGGTGAACTTGAAAGCGTTGGCGAGCAGGTTCTTCAGCACCTGCTTCAGCCGCCCGGCATCGGTGCGCAGCGTCGGCGGCAGCGCCGGATCGATGTGGATCGAGAAGGCGAGGCTCTTGTCCTGCGCCACCTGCTGGAAAGTGCGCTCGAGCTCCTCGCGCAGGTCGGCGAACCGGGCCGGCGCGACGTTCAACGCGGTGACGGCGCCGGATTCGATCTTCGCCAGATCGAGCAGGTCGTTGATCAGCGAAAGCAGGTCGAGGCCGGAGGCGTGGATGGTCTGGGCGAATTTCACCTGCTTGGCATCGAGCTTGCCGCCGGGGTTGTCGGCGAGGAGGCGCGCGAGGATCAGCAGGCTGTTGAGCGGCGTGCGCAGCTCGTGCGACATGTTGGCGAGGAACTGCGACTTCGCTTCGTTCGCCTTCTCCGCGGCCAGCTTGGCTTCCTCGAGCTCGGCGGTGCGCTCCCGCACGCGCGATTCCAGCTCCGTCCTGGCGCGCTCGAGCTGTTTCAAAGCCACGCTCAACACCAGCCCGGTAAACACCAGCGTGCTGACGAAGAGAGGCACCAGCACGAACGACTCCTGCGGCATGGACCAGAGCGCGATCGCGCACACCGCCGCGGTCGCGGTAGTCACCTCCCGCTGCTCGAAGCGGAACGCCGCCCAGACGATGAACGGCACGATGAGGAAGGCGCGCTCGAAGCCGGCGCTCAGCACGAGCTGGCTGGCGCCGAGCAGGACGACGCCGAACACTCCCGCCTCCAGCAGCTTGCCGGGCGTCCAGGTCGTGGCGCGCGGCGCGAGCCAGCCCAGGATCAGCGGCGCGAAGGCCAGCACGCCGCAGACATCGCCCTGCCACCAGGTCGCCCAGTTGCCCGCCAGTTCGACCGCCGACATCTCGTAGAACGCGCCGAGCGGCAGCAACGCGAAGGTCGGCGCGATGGCGCAGCCGAGCGCGGCGATCAGCACGAACCGGACGACGTGCGCGACGGTCTCGAAGCGATGCAGCACCCCGATGTGCTCGCGCACCAGGCCTGCGATCGCCAGGGTTTGCAGCGTGCTGCCCGTGGCGATGATGGTCGAGGCAGCGTAGGCCCAATCGATGGTGATATTGGCGGCGAAGCTTCCCGCCCAGACCGCTGGCCACAGACGGCCCCCGCCCAGCAGCAGGGCGGCAACGGCGATGCCCGACGGCGGCCAGATGGCGGTCGCGTATCCCGGCGGAATCGCCGCCAGCAGCGAAAGCTTCGCCGCGCCGAAGTACGCGGCCGCGACTAGGAGAAACTGGGCTGCTCCGCTTCCAATCCCCGCTGCAGGTCCTCTTTCAGGTCCGATACCGCCTCCAGGCCGACCGCGACGCGGATCAGGCCATCGGTGATGCCGGCGGCCGCGCGCGCTTCCGGCGATATCCTGCCATGCGTGGTGCTCCCGGGATGAATGATGGTGGTCTTGACGTCGCCCAGGTTGGCGGTCAGGGACATGAGCCGCGTCGAGTCGATCACGCGCCAGGCCGCGGCGCGGCCGCCCTCCACCTCGAACGAGACCACAGCGCCGCCGCCGCGCTGCTGGCGCTTCGCCAGCTGGTGCTGGGGGTGGGACTCAAGTCCCGGGTAATGGACGCGCGACACTTTGGGGTGGCTTTCCAGCCAGCGCGCAAGCTCCAACGCCGCAGCCGACTGCGCCAGCATCCTGAGCTCGAGGGTCTCCAGCCCTTTCAGCACCACCCAGGCGTTGAACGGCGAGAGCGTCGGCCCCGCGGTGCGCAGGAAGGTAGTCATCGGATCGCCGACCAGGGCTTTCGAGCCGGCGACGGCGCCGGCGATCACCCTGCCCTGCCCGTCGAGGTACTTGGTCGCCGAGTGAATGACCAGATCGGCGCCGAGCTCAAGCGGCCGCTGCAGCGCGGGGGTGCAGAACACGTTGTCGACGGCGAGCAGCGCGCCCGCTCCTTTCGCCACCCTGGCCAGGGCGGGAATGTCCGAGATCTCGGTGAGCGGATTGGACGGCGTCTCGAGAAAGAAGAGTTTGGTGTTTTTCTTGACGGCGCGCGCCCACTCGTCGGTCCGGGTGGGAGAAACATAGCTGGTCTCGATGCCGAAGCGCGAGAGAATCGTGTTGAAGAGCTGGATGGTGGCGCCGAACACCGCGTTGGAGCACACCACGTGGTCGCCGCTCCTGAGGTGCACCATCGCCGTGGCGAGGATCGCCGCCATGCCCGAGGCGGTGCCGACGCAGCTCTCGGCGCCTTCGAGCGCCGCCAGCCGGTCCTGGAACATCGAGACCGTGGGGTTGGTGTAGCGCGTGTACACCATCCCGGCGTCTTCGCCGGCAAAGCGCGCCGCAGCCTGCTTGGCGTTCTTGAAGACGAAGCTCGAGGTGAGGAACAGCGCCTCGGAATGCTCCTGGAACTCGCTGCGCGCCGTGCCCGAGCGCACGCCCTTGGTTGCCAGCTCGTAGTCTCTTGCCATAAAAAAACCCGGCCTCTCTTCCTAGCGGACCGGGTTCTCTCGGCACGCTTTAGCGGAATTTGTAACGCGCCCGCAAGCTGTGGCTCAAATCGGCGCGAAAGAGGAATTATATATCAGGCAGCCAAATTCAGGTCCAGCTGCGGCGCTTCGTCGTCGCCGGAATCGCGCTTGGCGTGGCGCCGGATCTCGATCGAGCGCAGGTAGTCGGTGGTGATGTCGCCCGTGATGTAGACGCCGTCGAAGCACGAAGTCTCGAAGCTCGCGAGCTTCGGGTTGCAGCGCCGCACCGCGTCCTTCAGCGCGTCGAGGTCCTGGTAGACGAGCGCGTCGGCGCCGATCTCGCGCGCCATCTGCACGATCTCGCGGCTGGTGGTGCCGCGCACGATGGAATCGTCGACCAGCAGCACGTTCTTGCCGCTGAACTCCATCGCCATCGGATTGAGCTTCTGGCGCACGGAGCGCGTGCGCACCGCCTGCCCGGGCATGATGAAGGTGCGGCCGATGTAGCGGTTCTTGACGAAGCCCTCGCGATACGGC
>Ga0137428_1000573_pt1 | contig 15571 bp, 12 predicted proteins | sample EasRivERMZT718_2_FD_102305 | JGI IMG/M metagenome (GOLD analysis project Ga0137428, IMG submission 102305) | Soil microbial communities from meander-bound floodplain in the East River, Colorado, USA - East River MetaG ERMZT718_2 | ecosystem: Environmental > Terrestrial > Soil > Floodplain ...
GATGCTGCGCCGTATCGCTGGCTCGGATCGATGCTTGCGGGGGTGATGCCGGCGCACGTCGTCTATCCGCAAATCGATCAGCAGCCGGCCGGCTTTTCGCGGCGTTGGATCAAGCTGCTGCGTGACGATCTCGGCTTTACCGGCGCTGTGTTCAGCGACGACTTGCTGATGACAGGCGCTGGCGCGGCGGGCAGCGTCGCCGAGCGCGCTGTGGCGGCGCTCGACGCCGGTTGCGATTTCGCATTGGTCTGTAACGACACCGCCGCGATGGATCAGGTGCTGGGGGCAGTCAAATGGAAGCGCAGCGCACCTTTTGACGCCCGGCTCGCCCGACTGCAGCCGCGTGGAGTTGCGCCAACGATGTCAGAGCTTCGCGATACTGACCTGTATCTCAATGCACGCCAGGACATCTTTGCGCTAGCTGACGAACTATCGGTCGGCAATTCCGCGCGAGGTTAATTCCGCCCGGCGGTTTAGGCCCGCTCGATATAACTTCCATCGTCAGTATTCACGCGAATCTTTTCGCCGATATTGACGAACGGCGGAACCTGCACGCTGATCCCCGTTTCCAGCGCGGCCGGTTTGAAGCTGGTCGTGGCGGTGGCGTTCTTGATGCCTGGTTCGGTATCGACGACCTCGAGGATCACCGTGGTTGGCAGTTGAATTCCTATCGCACGCCCATTGTGAAAATTGATTTCGACCTGCAAATTGGGGAGTAGATAACCCGTCTGGCCTTCAAGGAAGTCGGCGCCGAGCGATAACTGTTCGTACGTTTCGTTGTCCATGAAAACGTAGGCTTCGCCGTCCTGATACGAATAGGTCATTGCGCGGCGATCGATAAACGGCCGCTCGACTCGATCATCGGTCGACAGCCGCTCGTTGCGCTTCTGCCCGGTTTCGATGTCCTTGATTTCGATCTGCATGTAAGCGCCACCGCGGCCGCCGACGTGCACGTGATAGCTCTTCAGCACGCGCCAGACGCGCTTGTCGAGTTCGAGCAAATTGCCGACGCGGATTTCGGTCGCGAGAATCTTGGCCATTGAAGTCCTGATTATTTTGGAAGGCCGGCGAACCTACAATTGCAGGTCACCAAAGGCCCGCGATTATAGGTGGGCTAGTTCTTTTTCTCATTTGTGAACGCACCAACTGTCACTTTCGATCCCAAGCCGGTATTGGCCGGCTTGCCGCACTTGCCCGGCGTCTATCGGATGATTGCCGCCGATGGTGCCGCGCTGTACGTCGGCAAAGCGCGCGACTTGCGCAAGCGCGTGTCGTCGTACTTCAACAAGAACGTCGGTCCGTGGACAGGCCACATGCTGGCGCGCGTTGCGCGGATCGAAACGACGGTCACGCGGTCCGAAGCCGAGGCGCTGTTGCTCGAAAACACGCTGATCAAATCGCTTGCACCGCGCTACAACGTAGTCTTTCGCGACGACAAGTCGTATCCGTACCTGAAATTTACCGTGCATCGGTTTCCGCGCATCGCGTACTACCGTGGCGCAGTCGATCGGCGCGCGCAATACTTCGGACCGTACCCGAACGCGTGGGCGGTCAAGGACAGCATTCAGTTGCTGCAAAAGGTGTTTCGCTTGCGTACTTGCGAAGACACGGTGTTCGCCAATCGCTCGCGCCCGTGCCTGCTGCATCAGATACAACGTTGCAGTGCGCCTTGCGTGAACCTGATCGAGCCCGATGTGTATGCGCAGGACATCGATCGCGCAGTTCGCTTCTTGCGCGGCCAGACCGGCGACATCATGTGCGAGCTCGAAGGGCGCATGCAGCAGTTATCGGTCGATCTGAAGTTCGAGCAGGCCGCAGCAGTGCGTGACCAAATCGGCGCGCTGGCGAAAGTGCTGCACCAGCAGGCGGTCGATACGACCGGCTCGGACGCCGACGCCGACGTGCTGGCCGTCGTCACCGACGGCGCGCACGCTTGCGTCAATCTGGCAATGATTCGCGGAGGGCGGCATCTTGGCGACAAGCCGAATTTTCCCGCGCGCGCTGGCGAAGGCACCGAACCTGCGGAAATTCTCGAGGCGTTCGTGTCGCAACACTATCTGACGCAGCCGGTACCACCGACGTTGGTCATCAATGCCGACGTCGACGTCGATGAGTTATCGGCGATGCTGTCGGAAGCGAGTGGCCGCCGCGTGCAGCTGGTGCGTCATCCGCAAGAGCAGCGGCGGCGCTGGCTGGAAATGGCGGAGGCCAACGCGCGTCTGGCGTTAGCCCGCCGATTAGCCGAAGAAGGCTCGCAGATTGCCCGTACGCGGGCATTGATCGATGCGCTGGGGCTGGAGCTCGGCGACGAAGATGCGGACAAACTGCGCGTGGAATGCTTTGACGTCAGTCACACGTCCGGCGAGGCTACCCAGGCTTCGTGTGTCGTGTACGCCGAGCACAAGATGCGCCCATCGGAGTACCGCCGCTTCAACATCGAAGGCGTCGAGGCCGGTGACGACTATGCAGCGATGCGCCAAGTGCTGACACGTCGATTCTCACCGGTGGCGCGCGGCGAAAGCCGCTTGCCGCATCTGGTGCTGGTCGATGGTGGCAAGGGGCAGGTAATGGTCGCGCATCAGGTGTTCGTCGAGCTCGGCCTCGACCCGTCCGTTCTGGTCGGTGTTGCCAAAGGTGAAGAGCGAAAGGTCGGTCTTGAAGAGCTCGTGTTTCCGGATGAGCGGCCGCCGCTGTTACTCGGTCGAGAATCGCAGGCACTGCTATTGATTGCACAGATTCGCGATGAAGCGCACCGCTTCGCAATCACCGGTATGAGAGCGCGGCGCGCGAAAACACGTAACACTTCGCAGCTCGAAGGCATGGAGGGCATCGGTCCGAAGCGGCGGCAGAAACTGCTGGCGCGCTTCGGCGGTATGCGTGGCCTGGCGGCCGCATCGATCGACGATATCGCAAACGTCGAAGGCGTTTCACGTAAGCTGGCTGAACGTATTTACGCGCAACTGCATGGCCAGCCCACCCACTAGCCGCACAATCAGCGTCAACGTACCGATGGCGCTCACCTGGGCGCGCATTGCGATGATCCCGCTGGTCGTGGGCATCTTCTACTTGCCCGACAGCTGGCTTGCACCGCACTGGAAAAACGTCACCGGCTGCTGGTTATTCATTCTCGCCGCCATCACTGATGCACTCGACGGGTATATCGCGCGCCGGTGGGGCATGGCCAGCAAGCTTGGTGAGTTTCTTGATCCGGTCGCCGACAAGCTAATGGTCAGTGCCGCGCTGATCGTGCTGCTTTCGCTCGGCCGGGTTGATTCATTCGTCGCGCTGGTCATCATCGGACGTGAAATCGCGGTGTCGGCGCTGCGCGAATGGATGGCGAAGATCGGCAAGTCGAGCAGCGTCGCGGTCAATTCGATGGGCAAGATCAAGACGATCTCGCAGATGGTTGCAATACCGATGTTGCTGTTTCACGATCGGCTGTTCGGCATCATCGATCTGCATCTAATCGGCACGCTGTTGATCTATATGGCCGCCGTGCTGACGATGTACTCGATGCTGATCTACTTGAAGCTTGCATGGCCTCATTTGAGCGAGCGAGGATAGGGATTTCGCTATACTTCGCCGCCTCGCGCGGGAATAGCTCAGTTGGTAGAGCGCCACCTTGCCAAGGTGGAGGTCGCGAGTTCGAGACTCGTTTCCCGCTCCAAGTTTGTAGAGAGGGGAGCCACCGCGCTTCCCTTTTTTGATTCAAGATCATGGCGGGGTGGCAGAGTGGCCATGCAGCGGACTGCAAATCCGTGTACGCCGGTTCGATTCCGACCCCCGCCTCCAGTTGGTTGAACACAAGGCGCTCTTTGGCGACGACCTAAGCCCCAGCCAGTCCATTGGTTTCTTGGTCGGAGCGTAAAGCGACGAACGATGCAATACAAGACGCGGTGACGCCACCGAACAGCGAACGACCTACCTCGTTGTGGAGCCTTGGGTTTCGCCCGTTTTACCTGCTGGCAAGCTTCTTCAGTGTGTTCAGTGTCTTGCTATGGGTCGCCCAATACTCCGGCTTTCTGCCCGCTGCGTATCTGCGCGGATCCGTATGGCATGCGCACGAAATGCTGTTCGGATATACGACTGCGGTGGTTGCAGGGTTTCTGCTGACAGCAGTCCGCAATTGGACAAATCGCCCGACACCCACCGGCATTCCTTTGATGGCCATGGCAGCGCTGTGGCTGGGCGGCAGAGTGTTGGTGCTGACACCATTCGAAATGGCAGCGGCGGTAGTCAACGCGACTTTCCCTGTCGCAGTTGCGATCGCTATCGGTATTCCCCTATTCAGAGCCCGCAATGTCCGCAATTATTTTTTCGTCGGACTGCTGGTGCTGATGGCCGCGCTTGTCCTGCTGGTGCACGCGACGCTGAATCACCGCTTCGGGTTGCCCCCGCGCTGGGGCATGCAGCTCGCGCTGGATGTCGTGCTGTTCATCATGGTGGTGATGAGTGGACGGGTGATCCCCATGTTTACCAAGAACGCGATACCAGGTACGCGGGCTACGCGCTATCCATCGGTGGAGAAGATCGCGCTAGGCACGGTGCTGCTGTTGTTCTTCGCGGACCTTCTTCAGATGCAGCCGATTGTTGTCGCGGCAATCGCGCTGACAGGCGCGCTCGTGCACGGTGTTCGCCTCTCTCTATGGCAGCCGTGGCGGACGATCGGCACACCGCTGGTATGGATCCTTCATGCGGCCTACGGATGGATCGTCCTGCACCTCGTGCTGCGCGGCCTGTCGGAGCTCGGGTGGATGTCTGGATCGCTTGCTGCCCATGCGCTGACCGTGGGCGCAATCGGTGGGTTGACGATTGGCATGATGACCCGGACCGCCCGCGGCCATACGGCGCGGCCGCTAGAAGCAGACCGATACGAAGTCGCGTCGTTTCTGCTGGTGCAGGCCGCCGCAATCGTTCGCGTGTTCGGCGCCATCGTGACGCCCGCGTTTTATCTCATCAGTGTCCAACTATCGAGCTTGCTCTGGGCCGGCGCGTTCGGCCTGTACGCGGTGCGCTACTGGCCCGTGCTGACACGCCCGCGGTTAGATGGGAAGCCCGGTTAGATAGCGCGACGAGCGATGGACTACGCGGGACTGAAGCTCACGCATGTAGGTTGTGCCGTTATCAGCTACGCGCTCTTCGTAGTTCGTGGCATCTGGATGATGCGTGGTTCTCCGCTGCTGCGGCAGCCTTGGATACGAACCGTCCCTCATATTGTCGATACGGCATTGCTCGCAAGCGCGATCGCGATGGCGATCATCAGCGCCCAATATCCGCTCGCGGAGCCCTGGTTAACAGCGAAAGTGATTGCGCTGGTGCTCTATATCGCGCTCGGGACGGTTGCCTTAAGGCACGGCAGAACGAAAGCTGCCCGCATCACAGCATGGATCGTGGCGCAGGCAGTTTTTGCCTATATCGTCGTCGCCGCGGTGACGCGCAACCCGCTGCCTGGGTATAGCTAGAGAGGTCCGGCGACCTACATCGCAAAGCTCGAGTAGGTCATTCGAAGTAATACTTACCAATCACCCAGAAAATATTCGCGCTGTAGTTCTGAAACGCATAGACGCCGTTCAAATAGGACGTCGACGTGTTCAGTGGCGACGGTGGTGCCAAATACTGGTAGTTGTCGTACTGATCGTCATTCCAGTCGTACTTCTGGTACGTATAGCCGCCTGAGAATCCCCAGTTCTTGTTGAGCCGGTAGTCAGCGCGCAAGTTAAACGACGTTTGCTTGTACGTATCGTAGTTGTTGATTGGCAGCGGAGCACCGACCTCTGCCGTGATGTCCGCGTTGCCGTCGTTGCGGCCATACAGGATGGACCCGGTCAGCTTCAACTGCTCATTGATCGGATATGCCAGCGACGCGCCGACCAGCCAGTTGTCGTCTTTGTTGGTCGAGTTCCAGTTATAGGCGTTCGGGAACGGCGCCTGGTTGGGATCGAAGCAGTTCGGACCTGTAGCCGACGCGCCGGCACCGCCACAGGCACCGGCGTTGATGTAACGGTGCCGTGCGTTCAGCTCAATCTTCTCGTAATCGCCAAACACAGAGCCGCGCCAACTGCGTGGATCACCGAATCCTAGGGTGGCGAAGATGCCGTAACGCTTGTCATCGGTGCGGCCAAGCACCGTGTCGTCATAGTCATTGTCCTGCCAGACAAATTCGAGTCCAAGATCAACCATCTGCGCGAAACTCGTGTCAAACGTGATCTTCAGCAGATTCTGGTTGCGGTCCTGCTGATCGAACTGCGTGACAAAGCGCTCCAAGAAGTATGGATCCGCGCCACTGATGCCTGCGTTGCCCAAAAGGAAGTCCGACCGGCGCTGCGAGTATATGTACTTGGCTCGTAGCGTGCTCTCGGGGATCATGTGTGTGGTCCATTCGACAAAAACCGCATTGGTGTCCGTGTTGTCGTAATTGGTCCCTTCACGCTCGACGTCCCAATAATCCCAGCCAAAGCCGAAGCGGTTCTGCGGGTTCAGCCGCCAGTACAGGTTGAAGCCAAAGTTGTTCTTGGTGTAGTCGTACGGTTCCGACGTGCACGGCACCGACGGCTTGGTCAGCGAAGGCGCGGAAAAATCAGTGCAATTGAGCGCGGTTGAGGCGAATTCAACGTGAGTCGAACTGCTTTCCTGTTTGTAATAGTTGTAGTAGAGCTTCGAATCCCAGCCACGCTCCGGATTGGCAGTCCACGCTAATGAGATGGTCGTGTTTTCTTGGTCGCCATTGAACACAGTCGTGTTGGCTGTAATCGGCACAAAGACCCCGCCCGTGTGCAACATCTGCTGCAGCAACGGGATGTCGTTTTCGGTCGTGCTGTAGGTAAAGCGACCCGAGATCTGCGAGTTCCAGGCGAGATTACGTGTGACGCCGTTGCCGCTGATCTTGAAGTAATCGTTGTCAGCTGCCTGGGTGGTGGTATCTTGGCCTAGGTTAAAGAATGGGTTGGTCCAGCTGAACGTCTCGTTCTCGTTTTCGAATTTGCTCCACAGCACTTGTAGCGAGCCGACGATGTCGCGCGATGCGTAGCCGCCTTCCAAACTGAGATTGTTCGTCTTGTAATCGATCGGGGCGGCCAGATCGACGAACCCGTTGCCCGGGCTGGTTCCGTTGGATGCAGCGAACAGGTAATTTCCTTCCTTTTTGACCTGATTGAAGTCGGTCCGCACATACCAAGGCGATAGCGCGTTCCATTCGAAGCCGAAGCCGTTGTCCCTGCGCTCGACGTTCGCGTCCCAGGAAGTCCATGGCGGCACACTGGTGTTGGCCAATGCGCCCGGCCCGGTCAGCGCGAACGGCGCTGTCATATTCGTCGATCCGGGATTCACGTACGGACTGCGCGTTGACGGTCCGAAACCGTAGTTGTGCGTCAGCCAGTTCCCGTACACGTAGTAGTTAAACGCGTCATAGCGTTTTCCGGAGATGGCGACAAACATATCGTCCCGACCGATGTTCTCGCCATATCCATCAAGTCGGTACGAGTTACTGCGTCCTCTGATTCCGAAATATCCGGCCGCACCGTCCGATAGGTCCTGATACTCCTCAAGTTTGGCGCGATCCCGGGTGTCCTTGTCGTCAGTGACGATGCCGCCAATTCCGACATTACCTTCCCATTTGAAATCGCTTTGGGCCAAAGCCGCCGGAGCAATGAACAGGTTCGCGATCAACACAGCGATAAGCTTGCGGTTCATTTTTCTCCCCTTAGCGGATCAGGAACCTGCCGCGATTACCCGGAGCATTGCTGCCGTGGATCGCGTTATGGCAGTTGAGGCAGGAGCGGGCGATAAAGCGCGTGTTCGCGTTACCCTGTGGCGGCCAAGCGTTGTTGCCTTGGTAAATCGTGCCTGGATGGCGCGACCAGTCGTGACAGTCCTGACAAAGATTCGGCACCTTTTCATTCAGCAGCTTGGTGTGAACGGAGCCGTGCGGCGAATGACACGACAGGCAGTTCTCCTGCACCGCTGGATGCGAGAACACATACGGGCCACGCTTCTCGGTATGGCATGAGATGCACTGGTCGTTAACGGTTTCACTCTTCAGCATCACGTGCGACAGAGCACCGTGCGGGTTATGGCAGCTCGAGCAGGTCACCTTACCTTCGACGATCGGGTGGTGCGACTGCTTCAGGATCTGCGCGCGAATCGGCGCATGACATGAATTGCAGGTCTCGTATTCAAGCTGACGCTGCGTCGTGACAAACGGGCTGATCTTCGGCCCGGTATCTTTCAGCGAGACTCGCTGGCCTTCGCCGATAGGCCCATGCACGCTATGGCACGAGTTGCAGCTCACCTCGTTTAACGCATGCTTGCCCGAGCCCCAAAAGGTCAGCTGGCGGTTTGGCTGATGGCAAGTGAGGCAGACCGCGCTTTCGGCTGTCGCATTGACGCGGTTTCCGAATAGCATCGCCGGCTTCGCCGCGGTGGGGTCTTTAAGGTGGGCACTGACATCCCCGTGGCACGCCGAGCACTCGGCACCGATCGCGGCGGGCGAGCCTTTGGCGCCTTTGGCCCCATGCGGCCCGTCAAGGAAGGATTTGACGTAGCCCTGGTGGCAGGCCGCGCATACTTGACTCTGACTTTGACTCTGACCGGTTTGCGCGACCGCGATGGTCCCATAGAGCGCTGCCGCCGCAGCCACTGCGGTAATGACTGCCACCGTCGTACGTCGCATCGATGTCTCCCCGGTCAAGCAACCGCCGGCGGCAAGGCCGAGAGAAACGTGATACGCGCGGTGCTGGAGGCACCGCCGTTTCCCCTGAGGCGCTGCGTGCCCATGGCGCGCCGCACCACCGCTTGCCAAAAATAGGCAACCGGCTTTCGAGCGTCAACAAGCGCCAAGCGATTGGTTGCGATAGATCAAAGATTCGCCGGCTCGATGACGCAGGCTGGATTTAGATGTTGTACGGCGCCGACGGTAATAGGCGCTACAGGATGCGCGAGTACTGGCGGGCGCGCTGGTCTTGGCTCAAATAGCGATCGAAGTTCATTGCCACCGCACGCAATAGCAGGATTCCCTTCGGCAGCACGGTGAGCCACTCGGCGGTGTTCTCGGCCAGCCCCGCTTCGAAGAATGGCGCCATCGCGCTCAATTCACTGCGGAAGTACTCGTCGAAGTTGAGCAGGTGAGCGGTAGCGATTGCTTCCTTCGAGACTTCGAAATGGCACATCAACGCCATAATGACCGAACGGCGCACCAGATCGTCACGGTCAAGCCGCAGGCCCCGCGCGGTCGCGCCTAAGCCGTTGTTAACACGGTCGTAATACTCGGGTAGTTCGCGCACATTCTGCGCGTAGGTCGGTCCGATCTTGCTGATTGCTGATACGCCGAGTCCGACCAAGTCGCAGTCGGCGTGGGTGCTGTAGCCCTGGAAGTTGCGATGCAGGCGTCCCTGCAGCTGCGCCCGCGCCAGGGCATCGCTCGCCTTGGCAAAGTGGTCCATACCGATGTACCGATACCCCGCTTCTTTGAGCCGCGTGATGGCGTCAAGCATGATTTCGAGCTTCTCTTGCGGAGCCGGCAGTTCGACGACGTCGATCCTGCGCTGAGGCTTGAAGCGCTCAGGCAAGTGCGCATAGTGATACAGCGCGATGCGCTCCGGACTCAGCACCAGCACCTTGTCGAGGGTGGTGGCAAACGTGTCCCGAGTCTGTCTAGGAAGGCCATAGATCAGATCGAGATTGATCGACTTGAAGCCAGCATCGCGCGCCGCTTCGACAGTCTGCTGCGTCATTTCAAAGCTCTGCAAGCGGTTGACGGCCTTTTGCACCTGCGGATCGAAATCCTGTACGCCGATAGAGATACGATTGAATCCAAGTTCGCGAAGTACGCGCACCTTGTCGGGCGGCGTTCCGCGCGGGTCTACCTCGACTCCAACTTCGGCGCCCGCCGCTAGTGAAAATCTGCGGGTAATGATCGCCATCAGCTGGCGCAACTGATCGTTGTCAAGAAAAGTCGGCGATCCACCGCCCACATGCAACTGTTCGACAGTGCGAATACCGGTCAATCGTTCGCTGATTAGCCCGGCTTCTCGATCGAGCGCCTGCAGGTACTCGATCGACTTGCCGTGGTCCTTGGTGACCACCTTGTTACAGGCGCAGTAGTAGCAAACCGTGTTACAAAACGGGATATGCAGATAAATAGACAGCGGCACTGGGCTGGAAAAATCGCCGCGCCTTTCAAGCCATGAAGTAAACGTCGGCGCATCGAACGCCTCGACAAAGCGATCGGCCGTCGGGTACGACGTATAGCGCGGGCCAGGAACGTCGAAACGCCGCAATAAGCCCGGATCGGGAAGCTCGATCGAATTCACTGGCATCAATTGGACAACGCTCATCGGTGCGCAACCGCCATGTTTGGTGTCGGTATTATTCGAGCGAACAGGTTTAGCCATTTGATAAGAGTCAAAAGAGGACTATTACCGCGTCAATGCGTGCGAAGGCGCACCGCTTTGGCCGCTTAGCCTGGTCGCTAAAGAAATCACCGTGTCGATGGGTTCACCCACGTTTTCACTCAACCGTCTAAAGGTCGCCTGCGCCAGCTGCAATATGCGCGAGCTTTGCCTTCCGATCGGGCTATCGATGACGGAGATCGAGCAAGTCGAAGCATTGGTCTCAACGCGAAAGAAGGTCCGACGCGGCAGCAGTCTGTTTCGCGCCGGAGACAAGTTCGAATCGCTCTATGCGGTGCGAGTGGGCTTCCTGAAGAGCACCGTCGTCTCGAGCGAGGGCCGCGAACAGGTCACCGGCTTTCACATGGGGGGTGAGCTGGTCGGATTGGATGGAATCGGTAGTGAAACACATACGTGCAGCACGGTTGCGCTCGAAGATACTGATGTCTGCGTGATTCCGTACGAGCGCCTGGAAGAAGTGGCTTTATCGGTGCCGACGCTACGCAAGCACTTTCACAAAGTGATGAGTCGCGAGATCGTTCGCGAGCACGGCGTCATGCTGCTTTTGGGCACGATGCACGCAGAAGAGCGGCTGTCGGCTTTCTTGCTCAATCTGTCTCAGCGCTTCGAGACGCGTGGGTATTCGCGAAGTGATTTCGTATTGCGTATGACGCGCGCCGAGCTCGGCAGCTATCTCGGTCTGACACTGGAAACGGTCAGCCGGGCGCTGTCTAAGTTTGCGCAGGATGGCTTGATCGATGTGAACCAAAAGCGGATTCAAATCACCGATCCCGACGGGCTGCGCGCGATTGTTGGGGGGCAGTGACATGCCGGAAATAGCGCCGGCACGGCAAACGCGATAAGCAGCCACATCGAGTTCACGTTGCGATAACATCGTTGACGGCCGGTGGGCATACCGCGCGCCGACTCCCGTCTTGTTTCTGGAAGACACTTGACGAACGTCAAAGGTAGGGGCGCGGCTGCACTTACAGTGGATTTACGTCGCACCAGATAGGAGATCCAAATGCCACGCACTTCAAATCCCGCCCGCGCCGCTTCCAGTAAGGAATCGATCAAGGGCAATGCTGGCGTACCGGTATTTGCAGATGCGCTTGCCTTTAACGTGGATGTGGCACGCAACATGTTTAACTCGTCGCTTGCAGCCATGCAAGGTTGGCTGGAATGTGCCCAGGAAGTGCAGCAGGTCAATTGCGACACCGTCAAGGACTTGGCGAACGTCGTGACGGCGGCCGTCGATCAGACCGAGCACGCAACGAGCTTGTCGGAATTGCTCGACGTACAGCGAGCAGTGACCGCCGGCCAGTTCATGCGTGCAGCACAGAACTACGGCACGCTGGTGATGCGACTCTCGGCCGTAGAGGAGCGGCTAATACAACGGGCGCAGGCGGCAGCCGCCAGTTCGACCGATTTTTTCAAGGATGTCGACTCTCAGCTGAAAGGCAACGGCGCGACTTCAATGCTTGGTTGGCCGCTGGCGCTATGGGGTAGCGCGCAAGCCGCGATGGCCGACATTCAGCGCCAGTGGTTCCGGCCGATGATGTCGTTTGGTCTCCCGCGACCCGCGTAGCAAGCGATTGTGATCGGCCGACGGCCTCGGGGCGAAGCTGAGCGCACGACCGTATTAAGCGGTCGGCGCTGGCGTGCGCGCGGTGCGGCAATCGGTCGCACCCGTCCGTGCAAAGTCAAGGCGCGAGTCACGCCATTGTCGGTCGCGCAGTCTTGAGGGCCGATGATCCATTCAAGCGCTTTGCCGTTGGCCATTTCCGGAACCGCACCGGCCGCGACCGCTTCGGTTATCCCCTACTGCCATTTGACCGCGCACTGCGAGTCGTGCTGCCTGCACGACCTGTGTTTGCCGGAGGGCTTGGACCCCGAGACCACGCGCCTCTTGGACCATATCGTCAGCAATCGTGCACGCGTCAAGCGGCGCGATAGCCTCTTTCGGCCCGGCGATGCGTTCAGCTCGGTGTACGCCATTCGAGTCGGCACCTTTAAGACACTGATGCTGGCGGAAGATGGCCGAGAGCAGATTACGGGCTGCTTCATGGGAGGCGACCTCATCGGCTCAGATGGCATCGGCGATGGCCGTCATAACTGCGGGGCCGTCGCGCTCGAAGACAGCGAGGTGTGCGTCCTGCCTTTCGAACAGCTCGACGAGCTGGCCCATAAGGTCCCTGCATTGGGACGCAATCTTTATCGCTGCATTTCACGCGATGTTTGCCGTAGCCAGGACATGATGTTTCTGCTCGGCAGCATGCGCGCCGAGCAGCGGCTGGTGGCTTTTTTGCTGAACCTCGCGGCGCGCTACCGGGCCCGCGGCTACTCAGGCAGCGAATTTGTTCTACGCATGACGCGCGAAGAAATTGCGAGCCTGCTGGGACTAAAGCTCGAAACCGTCAGCCGACTGTTCTCGCATCTGCAGGGAGAAGGGTTCATCCAGGTGCAAGGGCGCTCGGTCAAGCTGCTCGACTCCGCGGCACTGAAGAGGATGCTGCGTAAACACGCAGAACCGCGCGCGTTGGCGTGAGTCAACAACCCAACTTGTTCGGAAGTCGTTTCGCGAGCTTGCGTTACTGCCACCCGCGCCGCGCAGCGGCTTCTTGACCGCGCTTGATCTGGGTCAATCGGCGAGCATCACAACTGCCTACTCTGCGCGTTGGGGCGCTAAAAATCCGCGCAAGACAGCAATGACTGCGGTCACTTCAATCCCAAATTCTCCGAGACCCACTTCTCGTGCCGACATTGTCGACTGGCGCCCGGAGGACAACGCCTTCTGGGAATCAACGGGAAAGAAGATCGCCTATCGCAATCTCGCGATCTCGGTACCGGCATTGTTATGCGCCTTCGCTGTGTGGGGCATGTGGGGAATCATCACGGTGCAGATGCTGAACCTCGGCTTTCCATTCAGCCAGGCCGAGTTGTTCACGCTGACTGCAATCGCTGGGCTCGCCGGCGCGACGATGCGGATTCCGGCCTCGTTTTTGATCCGCCTTGCCGGTGGACGCAACACGATCTTCCTAACCACAGCGATGCTGCTCGCGCCGGCGATCGGCACCGGCATTGTCCTGCAGCACAAGGACTGGCCGTTGTGGGTATTCCAGCTGATGGCGCTGTGGTGTGGTGTCGGCGGCGGCAACTTCGCCAGCTCGATGTCGAACATCAGCACGTTCTTTCCGAAGCGGCTGCAAGGGACGGCCTTGGGTATCAACGCCGGTCTGGGCAACTTCGGCGTCACCAGCATGCAGATTGTGATTCCGCTGGTGATGACGATGGGCTCGTTCGGGGCGTTCGGTGGCGAGTCGATGACCCTGTTGAAAGACAGCGGCTGGATCTTCGGCAAGATCGCGGCCGGCACGCCGACATGGATTCAGAACGCCGGTTTTGCATGGGTGCTATCACTGGTACCGCTGTCGATTCTGTGCTGGTTCGGCATGAACAATCTGTTGACGGTGTCGCCGAACATCGGCGGCACGATCCCGGCATTCCTGAAGATCACCTGGCTATACACGCTGTCATTCGTGCCGGCGATCGCCGGGCTCTATCTGTACCTGCCTGCGCCAACCGGACTTGGACTGCTCAACATGTGGGCGGCCATCGCGCTGATCATCGTCGGTACGCTGTTCGTGCTGAAGCTGACCGCGTTCGGCACGATGAAGGAAGGCGTCGCCAAGCAGTTCCAGATCTTTCGCGACAAGCACACGTGGGCGATGACGCTGCTTTACATCGTCACATTCGGCTCGTTCATTGGATTCTCGATGGCGCTGCCGCTGTCGATCAAGGTGATCTTCGGTGTCAGTCACGTGCCGGATGCGGCCGGCGTCATGCAGCACATGCTGGCAAACCCAAAGGCGCCACCGGCGCTGACGTACGCCTGGATCGGACCTTTCGTCGGTGCGTTAATTCGTCCTGTCGGTGGCTGGATCTCCGACAAAGTCGGCGGCTCGATCGTCACGCAGATCATTTCGGCGGTGATGGTGGTCGCATCGGTCGCGGTCGGCTATGTGATGCTGCTCGCGTATCGGTCGGCGACCCCCGAAGAATATTTCCTAATGTTCATGGTGCTGTTCGTTGTGCTGTTTGCCGCGAGCGGCATCGGTAACGGTTCGACTTTCCGCACAATCGGCGTGATCTTCGATCGTGCGCAAGCGGGCCCGGTTCTGGGATGGACATCGGCGATCGCGGCGTACGGCGCGTTCATCGCGCCAGTCGTCATCGGCGAACAGATCAAAGCCGGCACGCCCGAGTACGCGATGTACGGCTTTGCCATTTTCTACGCGCTGTGCCTGGTTCTGAACTGGTGGTTCTACCTGCGCCGCAACGCGTATGTGAAAAACCCCTAAGCAACACGCAGGACTTTTGATGAGCCATTTCCTAGATCGTCTTAACTACTTCCGTTATCCACGCGAAAACTTCTCCGGCAACCACGGCATCGTGACCGGCGAAGACCGGACGTGGGAAGACTCGTATCGCAACCGCTGGGCGCACGACAAGATCGTGCGCTCGACGCACGGGGTCAACTGCACGGGTGCGTGTTCGTGGAAGATCTTTGTCAAAGGCGGCATCGTCACCTGGGAGATCCAGCAAACCGATTACCCGCGCACGCGTTGGGACATGCCGAACCACGAACCGCGCGGCTGCGCACGCGGCGCCAGCTACAGCTGGTATTTATATAGCGCGAACCGCGTTAAGTATCCGATGGTCCGCGCCCGTTTGCTGAAGCACTGGCATGCCGCGCGTGCGCAGCACGAGCCGGTGGCCGCTTGGGCGTCAATCGTTGAAGACGACAGCAAGCGACGGGATTATCAGCAGATACGCGGGCTCGGCGGCTTCGTGCGCTCAAGCTGGGACGAGGTCAACGAGATCGTCGCGGCGGCCAACGTCTACACGATCAAGAAGCACGGCCCCGACCGCGTGATCGGTTTTTCGCCAATTCCAGCGATGTCGATGGTCAGCTACGCCGCCGGCTCGCGTTACCTGAGCCTCATCGGTGGCGTGTGCATGAGCTTCTACGACTGGTACTGCGATCTGCCACCAAGTAGCCCGCAAGTGTGGGGCGAGCAGACGGACGTGCCCGAGTCGGCCGATTGGTACAACTCGAGCTACATCATTGCGTGGGGCTCAAACGTGCCGCAGACGCGCACGCCCGATGCGCATTTCTTTACCGA
>Ga0137428_1000583_pt1 | contig 15487 bp, 13 predicted proteins | sample EasRivERMZT718_2_FD_102305 | JGI IMG/M metagenome (GOLD analysis project Ga0137428, IMG submission 102305) | Soil microbial communities from meander-bound floodplain in the East River, Colorado, USA - East River MetaG ERMZT718_2 | ecosystem: Environmental > Terrestrial > Soil > Floodplain ...
GGGGGCGGGGGGGGGGGGCGGGGGGGGGGGGGGGGGGGGGGGGGGGTGGGCTATGGAAGCAGCTCTCGCGCTTCTTCACCGGCGCCGGCTCCGACTATGCGACCCTCGAAAAGGTTCAGCAGATGCTGGTCGAGGCGGATTTCGGCGTTGCGGCCACCAACGAAACCGTCGAGCGGCTCAGCAAGGTCAAGCACATCAATCAGGCCACGCTCGAGCAGATCGTAGTCGAGCAGCTCGGCCCCGCGGGTGCGCCGCTGGCGCGGGCCGAGGGGGGGGCGCCGACGGTCGTGCTGGTGTTCGGCGTCAATGGGACCGGCAAGACCACCACGGTGGCCAAGCTGGCGCATCGCCTCAAGACCGAAGGCCGCAGCGTGTTGCTTGCCGCCGCCGACACGTTTCGCGCCGGCGCGACCGAGCAGCTCGAGATCTGGGCCAAGCGGCTCAACGTGCCGTTCGTGGGCGCGAGCTCGGGGAAGGGCGCCGACGCAGCGGCCGTCGCGTTCGATGCCGTCGACTCGGGGCTAGCACGCGGGATCGACACGGTGCTCGTGGATACGGCGGGCCGGCTCCATACCGACGAGCGCCTGCGCGAAGAGCTGAAAAAAGTGGTGCGCGTGGTCGGGAAGCGGCAGCCCGGCGCGCCGCATGAAGCACTCCTCGTGCTCGATGCGGGCGTAGGCCAGAACGCGGTGCATCAGGCGCGCGAGTTTTCCGCGGCCGTGCCGTTGACCGGGCTCGTCATCACCAAGCTCGATGGCACCGCGAAAGGCGGCAGTGTGGTGGCGTTGCGCCGCGCCGTCCCCGCGCCGATCCGCTTCCTGGGAACGGGAGAAACGCTCGATGACCTGGAGCTATTCGATCCGGTGAGGTTTGCGCATCGGCTGGTGAGTGAATGAGCTATCGGCTATCAGCTATCGGCTATCAGCGTAATTATGGCATGTTCCCGATAGCCGATAGCCGATAGCCGATAGCCATGTTGACCCTCACCAGTCCTGTCAAATTCCTAAAGGGCGTCGGGCCAAAACGAGCGGAAGCCCTACAGCGTTTAGGCATCCGCACCATGGGCGATCTGCTCTACCACGTGCCCCACCGCTATCTCGACGCTACCACCGTCACGCCGCTGGCGCGCGCCAACGTGGGCCAGGAGGTCACGTGCGTGGGCCGAGTGGTGAGCACCGGGGTGCTGCCCACACGGCGCGGGCTGCGGGTGTTCCGTGCCGTCCTCAAAGACGAGAGCGGGCTGCTCGAGTGCGCCTGGCCGGGCCGGCCCTTTCTCGAGCGGCAGATCAAGAAGGGCCAGCTGCTGCTCGTCACCGGGCCCGTGCGCTATTACCACGGAAAGCAGATCGTGCCGAGCGAGTTCATCGTGCTCGCCGAGCCGGACGATGAGGGACCAGGGACTGGGGATTCGGGACTGGTGCTCCCCATCTACCCCGCGACGGAAGGCCTCACGCATCGGCAAATCCGTGCCCTCGTCCATCAGCACCTCGACACCCTCCTGCCCCTCGTCGACGATCCGCACCCCGCAGCGTTCCGGGCGAAGCACGAGCTGATCGAGCTGCGGCGGGCGCTCGAGCTGATGCATCGCCCCAAACGGGTCGAAGAGGCGGAGCTCGGGCGCCGCCGGCTCGCGTTCGACGAGCTGTTCGATCAGCAGCTCGTGCAGGCGCGGGCTCGGCATCTCGCCAAACGGGCCCGGGCGGGCATCACGTTCGAGCTAAAACGACAGCTCACGACAAAACTCAGCGAGCATCTTCCATTCGAGCTCACCGGCGATCAAAAGCAGGCGATCCGCGAGATCTGCGGCGATATGACGGCGCCGATGCGCATGCACCGGCTGCTGATGGGTGACGTGGGCACCGGCAAGACCGTCGTCGCGCTGTTCGCCATGCTGCTCGCCGCCGAGAACGACTTTCAGGCGGCGATCATGGCGCCGACGGAGCTGCTCGCCGAGCAGCATGACGCCACGTTGACGCGCCTGCTCGCGCCGCTCGCGATCCGGCCCGAGCTGCTGCTCGGCAGGATGAGCGCAGCGGAGAAATCGGCGGCGCGTGAGCGCATCGCGACGGGTGGCCCGCGCATTGTCGTGGGGACGCACGCGCTGATTCAGGAGTCGGTGACGTTTCGCCGGCTGGGCCTGGCGGTCATCGATGAACAGCACCGCTTTGGTGTGGAGCAGCGGGCGGCGCTGGTCGAGAAGGGGGACGCACCGGACGTGCTCCTGCTGACGGCCACCCCGATTCCCCGATCGCTGGCCCTGACCCTGTACGGCGATCTCGACGTCACGCAGATCCGCGAACGGCCGCCCGGGCGCGGCACGGTCAAGACCGCGCTACGGACCGACGCCGCGCGCGCGAAGATCTATGAATTCATTCGCAGTGAGTGCGCGGCGGGCCGGCAGGCCTACGTGATCTATCCGGTGATCGACGAGTCGGAGCGCGCCGATCTCAAGGCTGCCACCACGATGTCGCAGAAGCTCGCGAAGGCGTTTCCCGAGTTCCGGGTAGGCCTGGTGCACGGCCGCCTGAAGGCGGACGAGCGCGACGCCACGATGCGCGGGTTTCGCGACAATCAGGTCCAGATCCTGGTCGCGACCACCGTCATCGAAGTCGGCATCGACGTGGCCAACGCGACCGTGATGTTGATCGAGCACGCGGAGCGGTTCGGCCTGGCGCAGCTGCACCAGCTGCGGGGCCGGATCGGACGCGGCGAATCGGCGGGGCACTGCATTCTGCTTTCCGATTCACCCGAGGCGGCACCGCGCCTGCAGTCCTTCTGCGAAACGACGGACGGGTTCAAGATCGCCGAGCTCGACTTGCAGGAGCGCGGCATGGGCGAGCTCACCGGCGCCCGGCAATCGGGTGGACTCGCGCTCCGCTACGCCAACCTGGAAACGGATCTGGCGCTGCTCGAAGCGGCGCGCACGGCTGCCGGCGCGATGATCGCTACCGATCCCGCGTTGGAGCGCCGTGAGCATGTGGCTTATAGAGAACGGATTGTCACGAGATATGAGCGGGGGTTTGAGCTCTTCAGGGTTGGATAGAAGCTATCGGCTATCGGCTACCAGCTATCGGGTTACACCACCTGATAGCCGATAGCTGATAGCAGATAGCTTCTAGAACGCAAACCGCATCTCGAAGCCTGCACCGTTACCAACCGTGCCCACCCGGATCTGGGAAGGGTAGGGAATGTTCTCCGGCCCGTTTCCCGCGTTCAGGTCGATGATGAACAGCGCCGTCGTGGTCACGAGACTGAGTTGTGCTCCGACCAGCCACCGGTTCGCGAGCACGTCGTAGTGACGCGAGCGCTGATACAAGGCCTCGGCGTCGGCGCGCAGGTACCGGCCGTCCTGACCCACCAGGCACGCGTCGGACGCGGAGCGGCAAATCTCCATCAGCGCGTCCCATTCCCGACGAGAGTAGCCGTGCTGGTTGGACGCCATCACCGTAAAGCCGATCGCGGCCGCCGCGGTCAGCCATTTGCCGGTGTGAACGATGCCTTGGATGAACGACCCGCGTTGCTCTTGCAGCGCGCCGTCAGCCATCAGCCGTCTGCTGTCAGCACAGAACGCTGACGGCTGAGGACAGACGGCCTGGGCGTCGAGCGTTGAGACACCGACGCACACCAGCAATCCCACGAGCAAGGTCGCACGCATCATCGATACGTATGAATATTGCCGCGGCCCCCCACCACCACCACCTGTCGCTCGTAGACGAGCGGCGGTTCCTCGATGGGTCCGGCGATCTGCGCGCGCCAGCGAATCGCGCCGCTGCGCGGATCGACCAGCATGATCTCGCCCGTGACGCTCCCCACCAGCACGCCCGACGCGAGCGGTGTCGGTCCGGCCGTCGCGACGATTCCGAGCGGCTGGCTGATCGCGGAGTCCGGTGAGTCCACCGGAATCAGCCACAGCCGTCCTTCGCGCGTGAGGACGAACAGCGTGTCGCCAACGATCGCCGGCGCGCCATACACCGCGTCACCCGCCGAGCGATCCCACACCGTCATCCAGGACGCCAGATCGATCGCGACGACGAGTCCGTTCATCGTCCCCATGTACAGGCGCCGGCCGTCGGTGGCCGGGGTGCCGACCACTGTGCCGGGCAGCTCCAGGTGCGACCGGATCATTCCGGTATTGGGATCGAGCAGGTACAGCATGTCGGCCGTCGTGGCCACGGCGACGCCCTGGGGCGTGACGACTGGAGCGGCGCGCACCGCGCCTTCCAGCTGCGTGCGCCACTGAATGCGACCGCGCTCCGGCTCGATCCGCAGCACCAGCCCTTCTTCGGTGCCGGCGAACAGCGCTGCGCCGTCGAACGCGAGGGGAGCCGCGACGCTGCCCGTGCGCACGCGCCACAGCACCTTGCCGTCCCGGAGCCGCAACGCGTACACGCGACCATCGAGCTGTCCTTCTGACCCAACGTACAGCCGGTCCCCGTCGAGCAGTGGGCCCGCCCGGATCGTCCCATCCACCCGGGAGCGCCACAGCAGGGCACCGTTCGCCCGGTCGACCAGCGCGACATTGCGGTCCGCTGTGCCCACGGCCACGATCCCTTCGGCAACCGCCGGACTGCCACGGACCGCTCGACCGACCGCGACGTGCCACAAGGGGCGTGGATCGGGGTTGAGCATCTCCAGCGCTGCCGCGTCGTGGCGCGGCGAGCCCAGATAGGCGTTCCAGGGCCACTCCTGGCGGGCCGGTCCCGTTCGCGGCGTCGGGACGCACGCGCCCGCGATCGCGTTGACACTGAAAAGCCCCACCACTAGTATGCCGCGCCTATGCCGGAACGTCATTGGATCGAAGAACTTCCGCAGCACGCCGGCGGGACTGTCGCCGTGCGCGGCTGGGTCGTCACGACCCGCTCGAGCGGGAAGATTGCGTTTGTCGTCGTGCGCGACGGGACCGGCATGCTGCAAGCTGTGCTCTCCAAGAAGGACGTGTCGGCGGACGTCTGGGACGCCCTCGCGAAACTTACTCACGAGACATCCATCGAGGTGAGCGGGGTCGTGCGACCCGATGCGCGAGCCCCTGGGGGGGTCGAGCTCCAGGCGAGCGAGCTCCGCATCATCGGACCAAGTTCGGACTTTCCGATCACGCCCAAGGAGCACGGGACCGCGTTCCTGTTCGAGCATCGCCACGTGTGGCTGCGCTCCAAACAGCAGGTCGCGATCGCGCGCGTGCGGCATGAGGTGATCCAGGCGATCCGGGATTTCTTCTACGAGCGGCACTTCACGCTCGTCGATACGCCGATCCTCACGGGCTCCATTGGGGAACACGCGGGCACGCTGTTTGCCACCGAGTATTTTGATCTGGGGAAAGCGTACCTCGCGCAGACGGGGCAGCTGTACGTCGAGGCCGCGGCTGCGGCGCTCGGCAAGGTGTACTGCTTCGGGCCCACGTTCCGCGCCGAAAAATCGAAAACGCGCCGCCACCTCACCGAATTCTGGATGGTCGAGCCCGAGGTGGCGTGGAACGATTCAGCCGCCAACATGCGGCTGCAGGAAGACTTCGTCTCCTACGTCGTGCAGCGCTGCCTCGAACGCCGCAAGACCGACCTGGTCGAGCTGGGGCGCGATCTCGCGCCGCTCGAGCGCGTCGTCCCGCCGTTCCATCGCATCTCCTACACCGACGCCGTCGCGAAGCTGAAAGAGCTGGGCGCCGACATGGAATGGGGCAGGGACTTGGGGGGCGACGATGAGACGCTGCTCGCCAAGCAGTACGACCGGCCCGTCTTCGTTTACAACTATCCGAAGGCGGTGAAGGCCTTCTATATGAAGGAGAACCCGGACGATCCGCGCACCGTGCTGAACAACGACTGCCTGGCGCCCGAGGGCTATGGCGAGATCATCGGCGGCAGCCAGCGCGAGGACGACTACGACAAGCTGCTGGCGCGCATTCATGCGGAGGGCCTGCCCGAGCGCGCGTACACCTGGTATCTGGACCTGCGGAAGTACGGCACGTTCGTGCACTCCGGGTTCGGGCTCGGTGTCGAGCGCACGGTCGCGTGGATCTGCGGCATCCCGCACATTCGCGAAGCAATCGCCTTTCCCCGCACCCTATATCGGCTCTGGCCCTAAATGCGTCGATGACGCCGAGCGAAATTTTTGGCAGTCACGAAGCCAACACCATAGCGCAACTGCGCGACGTCGCCAGCCGCGCCGAGCGTTCCGCGCTCATGGCCGACGGCCACCTCGGCTACGTCATGCCGATTGGCGGTGTCGCGGCGTACCGCGACAGGGTCTCGGTCGTAGGCGTGGGGTTCGACATCGCATGCGGCAACGCCGCGATCCGCACCGATCTCACGCTGCCGCAGGTCCAGGGCAACATCCGTGCGCTCGCGGACGAAATTCAGGCCTCGCTGTCGTTCGGCGTGGGGCTGAACAACCGCGCCGAGGATGCGCCCAAGAGCGATCCGCTGTTCGAGGATCCCGCGTGGGAGGCCGTGCCCGATCGTCACGAGCGCGACCGGCTGCGCGCCAAGGCGCGCGAGCAGCTCGGCACCGTGGGCTCGGGCAACCACTATGTGGACGTCTTTGCGGACGAAAGCGATCACATCTGGGTCGGCGTGCACTTCGGGTCGCGTGGCTTCGGTTACGGCGTGGCGCACGGGTTCCTCGCGCTGTCGCAGAACAAGCAGTGGGGCGAGCGGGCCCCCGAGCGCGAGGCGCTACTCGATGTGCATTCGGCCGTAGGCGACGCGTACTGGCAGCTGATGAACCTCGCCGGTCGCTACGCGTATGCCGGCCGCGAATGGGTCGCGCGCAAGGTCGTCTCGATTCTGGGCGGACGCGAGGTGGAGCTGGTGCACAACCACCACAACTTCGCCTGGATCGAGGAGCACGGCGGTGAGAAGCTGTATGTCGTGCGTAAGGGCGCGACGCCGGCGTTCCCGGGTCAGAAGGGGTTCGTTGGTGGCTCGATGGGCGACAACGCCGTGATTCTGCAGGGCGCGACGCCGGCGGATGCCGAGACGCGCAATCTCCAGGCGCGCGCGCTCTATTCGACCGTGCACGGTGCCGGACGCGTCATGAGCCGGACGGCCGCCGCCGGGAAGCGCACGCGCAAGGGCAAGGTGCTGAAGCCGGGCGCGATCTCGCGCGAGATGATGAACGCGTGGATCAAGGAGAAGGGCGTGCTACTGCGCGGCGGCGGGACGGACGAGAGTCCGCACGTCTATCGCCGGCTGCCGGATGTGCTGAAGGCTCAGGGCGCCACGGTGGAGGTGTTGCATACGCTCCGGCCGTTGATTGTTGTGATGGCTGGAGCGGATGAATTCGATCCGTACAAGGACTAGAACGATGATACTTTGTAGTCATGCCTGATCGCCTCCCCCGCCTCGTTCTCCTTGTCCTCGCCCTCGCCTGCCAAGCGCCGCCGCCCGACTCGGCGCAACCCCCGGCCGGCCCACGGCCCAACGTCGTCGTGATCGTGGTGGATGACTGGCGCTGGGACGAGTTCGGCGCCGCGGGCCACCCGTTCCTCGAGACACCCAACATTGACCGCGTGGCGCGCGAGGGGGCCCTGTTCGTCAACGCGTTCCACGCCGTGTCGCTGTGCTCACCCAACCGCGCCACGCTGCTCACCGGCCAGTATCCGTCGCAGCACGGCATCATCGACAACGTGGCGCGCAACCGCGCCAGCCACGCGCTGCCGACGTTCCCCCGCGCGCTGCAGCAGGCGGGCTACCGCACGGCGTTCCTCGGCAAGTGGCACATGGGCAATGACCCGACCCAGCGGCCCGGCTTCGACTACTGGGTCGGCCTGCCGGGGCAGGGACGATCGGTGGATCCGGAGTTCTTCGAGGACGGGCGGCGGCACGTGGTGCCCGGTTACGCCACCGACCTCCTCACCGACCGCGCCATCGGGTTCATCGAGCGCCACGCGAACGACGACGCGCCCTTCCTGTTGTACCTCGCGCATAAGGCCATCCACCCCGACGTGGTGCAGCGCGACGACGGCTCGCTCGACCTCGAAAGCGTGCTCGGCTACGTCCCGGCGCCGCGCCACGCGGGCCGCTATCGCGACGTGGCGCTGCCGCGCCGCGGCAACCGCATCGAGACGCTCGGCCAGCTGGACGGACAGCCGGCGATTCGCCACGCGCTCGCGACCCTCGTGGCCGGCGCCGACACGGGCGACGTGTCGCGGCTCGCGCCGCCCCGCACCGACGAGCGGACCGTCCGGCGCCGCGCCGAGATGCTGCTCGCGGTGGACGAGAGCCTGGGGCGGATCATGGCGGTGCTCGCCGCGCGCGGCCTGCTCGACCGCACGGCGATCATCCTGACGAGCGACAACGGATTCTTCTATGACGAGCACGGCCTGACTTCGGAGCGGCGCATGCCGTACGAGGAGTCAATCCGCAATCCGTTGCTGATACGTTATCCGCCGCTCGTCGCGGCGGGCGCTCGGCCCACGGGTCTGGCCGTCACGACCGACCTGGCGCCGACCGTGCTCGACCTCGCGGGCGCGCCCATTGCCCCGACCATCCAGGGCCGGTCGCTGGTGCCGTTGCTGCGCGGCCGCGACGCCGGCTGGCGCCAGTCATTGCTGGTCGAGTTCTACACGAACGAGAATCCGTTCCTGCACCTCGCGGACATGGACTACCGCGCGGTGCGCACCGACCGCTACAAGTTCATTCACTGGATGCGGTTTCCGGATCAGGACGAGCTCTACGACTTAGAGGTGGATTCTCTCGAGCTGACGAACCTGGCGCGCGATCCCCGTCACGCTCGTGTGCGTGCCGAGCTGCGGGAGGAGCTGGGACGACTGGTACTGCAGGCGATGGGGTTGGCGAGCGCCCGGCGCTGAGCCGCTCAGCGCGGCGGCGTCGAGTCCGGTGGGGTGGTGGCGGTGCTGCACCGGTAGCCGGTCGGCGTGGTCGTCAGCACCAGCCGGACGCCATCCGGTGCCCCGGCACTGAGACAGAACGCCGTGATCTCCATGCACCCGGCGCAGCACAAGGCGATGACCAGCGCCAGCCCTACCGTGAACCGCCGCATCACCGGGTAAAGCTGTCGCGCGGGAGCGCCGCGCGATAGTGTGGGGGCCTCACGCGCCCTAACGCTTCCTCTTCACCTCGTCCCACAACTTGTCGAGCTCTTCCAGCGACGCGCGGCCCATTTCCAGGCCGCGCTCCTCTGCAAGCTTCTCCAGGGCTTCGAATCGATTCTGGAACTTCGCATTGGCGCGCTCGAGCGCCGCGCCCGGCTCGATCGCCAGCTTGCGCGCGAGATTGACCGTCGCAAACAGCAGATCGCCAAGCTCTTCTTCTATCTGCTCCCTGCTCCCCGCTCCCTGCTCCCTCTCGAGCTCCGCGATCTCCTCTTTCACCTTCTCCATCGGCCCCTTCGCATCCGGCCAGTCGAATCCGATCCCGGCCGCGCGTTCCTGGAGCCGGTACGCCATCAGCAACGGCGGCAGTGTCTGCGGCAACCCGGCGAGCGTGCCGCGTTTCCCGCCGGCGCGCGGCTCGCGGCGTTTCACCAGCTCCCAGCCCTCGTGGTCGGCGCGGCTCACGCGCCCCTGGCCGAAGAGATTCGGGTGCCGCCGCCACATCTTCTCTTCGAGCGTCTTGGTAACGACTTCGGCGTTGAACTGCGACCGCTCCTCGGCGATTACGATTTGAAACGCGAGATGCAGCAGGAGGTCGCCCAACTCATCGCGCATCGCATTGGGATCATCGGTTTGGATCGCGTGGTCCAGCTCGAGAGCTTCCTCGACGAGGTAGGGACGAAGTGTTTGCGGGGTCTGCGCGCGATCCCAGGGACAGCGTTGCCGTAGTTCGCGCACGAGTACCAGAGCGCGTCCAAGCGCTGAATCGCCTTGCATTTAGCCTCCGGGCCGGGTAGAATTCCCGCGCCAGTGAGCGTGTCACCGAGTGGCGAGGCCTGGGTGGAAGTGGACGTGGAAGCCCTCGTCGACAACGCCCGAACGATAGCAAAGATAGCAGGCACACGGCTCCTCCCTGTCGTCAAAGCCAATGCGTACGGGGTCGGAGCCGCCCTAGTCTGTAAGGCCCTCGAGTCGGTCGATCCCTGGGGCTATGGCGTCGCGACGATCGAAGAAGGTGCCGAGCTGCGGGCGGCCGGCATCGCACGGCCGATTCTTGTCTTCACGCCCGCGCCCGCGCGCCGATTCGACGACTATGACCGCCATCAGCTGACCCCGGCGCTGGGTGACGCGGGCAGCATCCTCGAATGGACCGCGCGGGGTGAGCGGCCCTTCCATATCGAGATCGACACCGGCATGGGGCGGTCCGGGGTCCGCTGGGACGAGGTCGACGAGCTGGGCGCGGCCGTCGACACGGCGTCGTTCGAGGGCTGTTACACCCATTTCCATTCCGCCGAGCTGCGGGATGGCTCGGCGGAACGGCAGCTGGAGCAGTTTCGCGCGGCGGTCGGCCGGCTGCCGCGCAGGCCCGGTCTGCTGCACGTGGCCAACAGCGCGGCGGCCCTGCGGGGGAAGCAGTTCGCGTTCGATCTGGTCCGGCCCGGGATCTTTCTGTACGGCGGCTCGCCGGCGGACGATCTGCCGCAGCCCAAGCCGGTCGTGAGCGTGCGGGCTCGCGTCGTCAGCATGCGACGCCTGCGCCGAGGCGAAAGTATCAGCTACAACGCGAGCTGGATCGCGCCGCGGGACACGGTGATTGCCACGCTCCGCTGCGGGTATGCCGACGGGTTGCGGCGGATGCTGGGAACGACGGGTGGCGGTGCCTCGGTCCTGGTGCGCGGCCAGCGACGGCCGATCGTCGGGTTCGTGCAGATGGACATGATGCTGGTCGAAACCGGAACCCTCGAAGTACAGGTGGGTGATATCGCGACGATCGTGGGCGAAGACTCGAAGCAGCGCATCACCCTGAAGGAGTTCTCCGAGTGGAGCGGTGAGCTCCCCCATGAATTCCTCACGGGGCTGGGACCGCGTCTGCCACGGATCGTGAAGTGAACAACGGGACCGGGCGCGCCGCCATCATCGTCCTGGATGGACTCGGCATCGGGTCCACGCCCGACGCCGCCGCCTACGGCGACGCGGGATCGGACACGCTCGGCAACTTGGCGCGCGCCGTCGGCGGCTTGCACTTGCCGAATCTGGAAAAGCTCGGTCTCGGTCGCTGTCGCGCGGCAGGACTCACAGGGTTTGCGCCCAGCGTGACGCCGACGGCGGCGCACGGCATCGCGCAACCGGCGTCGGCGGGGAAGGACAGCACGACCGGTCACTGGGAGATCTGCGGGGTGTTGCTGGAGGAGGCGTTTCGAACGTACCCCAACGGATTCCCGGTCGCGTTGCTGGATGAATTCGGCAAGCGCACGCGGCGCGGCTGGCTGGGTAACAAGGCGGCGTCGGGAACCGCGATCATCGACGAGCTCGGCGCCGAGCATCAGCGGACGGGGAAGTGGATTGTCTACACGTCCGCCGATTCCGTCTTCCAGGTCGCGGCGCATGAGTCGACCGTGCCGCTGGCGGAGCTGTACGAGGCGTGTGGAGTCGCGCGCGGGATGTTGCGGGGTGAGCATGCGGTGAGCCGGGTAATCGCGCGCCCGTTCGAAGGCACGCCCGGGGACTACCGCCGGACCGCGCATCGCAAGGATTTTTCGATCGCGCCGATCGGGACGACGTTGCTGGATCTGATGGCGGACGCCGGCGTGGAGCGTATCGGGATCGGGAAGGTCGACGACTTGTTCGACGGCCGGAACATCTCGAGCGAGCACACGCCGACCAACGCGGACGCGTTCCGGTCGATCGAGCGCGCGCTGGACACACTGGAAACGGGATTCGTATTCGTGAACGTGATCGAGTTCGACCAGACGTGGGGACATCGCAACGACGTGCCGGGGTTTTACCGCGGCCTCCAGGAGCTGGATGCCTGGATCCCGCGGCTCGTGTCGCGGTTACGCCCGGACGATCTGGTGATTCTGACCGCCGATCACGGAAACGACCCGACGACGCCGTCCACGGATCATTCGCGTGAGGTGGTGCCGATCCTGGTGCTGGGTCCCAAAGTCCAACCCGTGGCGCTCGGCGTGCGCCGGACCTTTGCCGACATGGGGCAGACCGTGGCCGAGTATTTCGGATTGCCCGCACTGGGCGCGGGAACGTCGTTCCTGCGCGGGGTGTTCGCGTGACCGATCTCGTGCAGCGCGCGCGCGCGGCGATGCATCATGCGTGGGCGCCGTACAGCAACTTCCACGTGGGTGCCGCCATCGAGGCCGCCGACGGCAGCGTGTACGTCGGCTGTAACGTGGAAAGCGCGTCCTACGGCTTGACTATCTGCGCCGAGCGCATGGCGCTCGGCGCGGCCGTGGTGGGCGGCGCGCGCAAGCTCACGCGCGTCGTGGTGACCACGGAGGTCGATCCCCCCGCGGCGCCGTGCGGCGCGTGCCGGCAGCTGCTGGCGGAGTTCGGGCTGAACCTCGAAGTCGTGGCCGTGGGTCCGTCCACCGAGCGGCGCTGGACGCTCGCAACGCTGTTGCCTGACGCTTTTACGAAGGAGACGCTGGACCGGTGATGCGACGTGTGGTGGGTGGGCTGCTCGTGGCAGCTGCGGGTATCGGGGCGTGGACGGGATGCACGGAACAGATCATCGCCCCGGGGGATTGTCCGGACTTTTGCCCCAACGGGCAGATCGTTCTACACGATACGATCTTCACGACGATCATCGAGCGCGATTCCGCGTACCGCGGCTACGTGCAGGCCTATCAGTCCGACGCGGCGAGTGCCGCAGTCGTCCCCGGGGTGGAGAGCCGGCCGTTCTTCAAGCTCGACCCCATGCCCCCGCGCGTGCGGTCGGTCCCCGGGAGCGCGACCGATACCTCGACGGTGCCGATCTTCGCGGACTCGTCCCGCTTGCGGGTGACGATCACGAGCAAGGACACGAGCGCGACGAATCTCCACCTCAAGTTCTATGCGCTTCCGTTGACGGTGGATACGGTGTCCACGTTTGCCGACCTCGATCCGTATTTCAGCGGTCCGGCGCTCGACAGCGTCAACGTGAGCGACCTGCGGTCGCGTCCGCTGATCGGCGACACGGCGACGGTGCGTATCTGGGGTGACACTATTCAGACCGATTCGGCCGGACACGTGCTCATCGTGCGCTCAGATTCGGCGTTCGTGATCTTCACATCACTCGACACGCTCAAGGCGCCGTTCAACCCCGCCGACTCGGGGCGTCTGGCCTTTGGTGTCCGCGTGGCTGCGGATTCGGCGGTCAGCATCGCGCTTGGCACGAATGAATCGGTCAACAGCGGGCCGGTGATGGAATGGTTCTACCATTACACGCCCAAGGATTCGGTCAACGCCAAGAGTGACAGCTCCCTGCGCGCGCCGAGCTTCGACACGTTCGCCTTCGATCCGCCGTCCGCCCCGCTCGACTCGAATCTCACGGTCGGGGGCGTGCCGTCGGCGCGCAGCCTGATACGCGTGAACATTCCGCCGTTTCTGCACGACAGTATCGACGTCGTCCGCGCGACCGTCGTGCTCGTGCCCGTCGCCCCCGTCCCGGGGGTGGCCAGCGATTCGTTCCGCATCCTGGTGCGGGCGGTGCTCGCCGATCTCGGTGCCAAGTCACCACTCGCCCTCGAACCGTCCGGCCTCGCGGTCGTCCATGTCGGTTCGACCGATACGCTGCGGATCGAAATCACGGATCTCGTCCGGGCGTGGACCGTGTTCGATACGACGGCGGCCACCGCGTTCTTCCTCGGCCAGCTGCCGGAGGCGACCTCGTTTACCGAGATCCGGTTCTACTCGTCGCGGGCACCGGCGTTTCGCCCGGCCCTGCACGTGACGTACATCAAACGCTTTCCGTTTGGGCAGCCATGATGCGACGGGCGGACGGGCCGACGGGCGGATGGGCGGCGTTTACGACGCTGGCGGTTGTTGTTTTGTCCGTCAGCCCGTCAGCCCGTCTGCCCGCGCAGGATTCCCAGTTCGGGATCCAGGGCCTCGGCACACCGGGCAAGCAGGAGAGTGTCCGCGCCCGCAGCGCGGGAGGTGCGTTCGCGCCGTTCGATGCCTTCTCGCCGTTGATGGATGCCGCGCTCGCCGACATCCGTCGCTTGAGTGCTGGGGTGACGAACGGGACTTCATGGCGGGACATTCCGTCGCCCGATAGTGGCGAGGTCACGCTCCGGACCACGCGCTTCCCGGCTCTGGTGCTCGCCGGTCCGATTCTCCCCAGGCTGACGGTGGGCGGCGGTTTCGCCACCTATCTCGACCGCTCGTACGGAATCACGACCACGGACACCCTCATCATTCGGGGCAGCCCGGAGGTGGTGACTGACCAAATCAAGAACGATGGCGGCGTCACGGACGTGCGGGTCGCAGCCGGGTTCCGGCTCGGTCGCAGGCTCGCGGTCGGCGCCGGCATCCACCTGCTGACCGGCTCGTCCCGTATTGTGGCGACGCGGCGGTTCTCCGATAGCAGCGACTACCGGACCTCGACGTCGCGCGATGAGGTCGCCTATGAAGGAATGGGCACCTCGTTCAGCGCGCTGCTCGACCTCGGACGCGACCTCCGCGTCGCCGGATGGTATCGCACGGACTCGAAGCTGCGCGCCGATTTGAACGGCCGCACCGTGGCGGAGAATGACCTCCCCGTCTCGTTCGGGGGTGGCGTGCTCTGGAGCCCCGGCGCGCAGGTGGTTATGGCGGGCTCGGTTGCATGGCGCACGTGGTCGACCGCCGGCGCCGGCGTCAACGCGCACGATACCTTCAACTGGTCGTTCGGTGCCGAGATCGGGTCGGTCAACTCGCCGTTCCGGGTCGGCGCGCGGGGCGGGCAGTTGCCGTTCGGCTTGGACGGCGCGCCGACGGAGATCGGTTATTCCGCGGGACTCGGCCGGCAGTTTGCCGCCGGACGGGGACGGATCGATATCGGCGTCGAACGGCTGCAGCGCAAAGGCACCGGCCTGACGGAGCCCGTGTGGACTCTGCTCCTCGGAGTGACCGTGCGGCCGTGAACGTCTACTTCCATACCTTCGGCTGCCGCGCGAACCAGTACGACACGGATCAGGTGCGCCAGGCGTTTTTCGATGCGGGCGCCGTCGCCGTCGAGGATCCTGCCCAGGCTGATCTGGCCGTCATCAATTCCTGCACCGTCACAAACGAAAGTGAAGTGAAGTTGCGCCGCTTCGTGCGCCATATCGCGAAGCGGGGCCGCGCGCAGACGATCGTCATGGGCTGCGCCGCGGCGCTGGACGACGGCGCGATCGCCGCGTTGCCATCGGTGCGGGCGGTCGTGGCCAATGCGGATCCCGCCGATGTGCTCTCCGCCGCCGGGCTCTCGTTCCCGCCCGCCGCGTTGCGGAGAGGAGGCCAGGGGGCGAGGACCCGCGGCCTGCTGAAAATCCAGGACGGGTGTGACGAGCACTGCACCTTCTGCGCGACCACGCTCGCCCGCGGCGCCAATCGGTCGCGCGCCGCCCGAGAGCTGATCGCGGAGGCGCGCGCGCTCGCGGAGCATCACGCCGAGATCGTGATCACGGGTGTGCATATCGGGAC
>Ga0137428_1000585_pt1 | contig 15447 bp, 13 predicted proteins | sample EasRivERMZT718_2_FD_102305 | JGI IMG/M metagenome (GOLD analysis project Ga0137428, IMG submission 102305) | Soil microbial communities from meander-bound floodplain in the East River, Colorado, USA - East River MetaG ERMZT718_2 | ecosystem: Environmental > Terrestrial > Soil > Floodplain ...
CTCCCCAAAAGGCGACGATGTCGTGAACTCAACAGGCTTGTCAACTAGTGAAGGCGCTGACTCCCTGGGAACTTTCTCAAGTCCTTGAGTGGATACCGAGGGCCTAGCTGCCAAGGGGATAGCGACGAGACCTTCCGATTTAGGACCCGGATTAGAACTACCCTTTTCAATGGCTAATGTCTGTTCCTGAATCGGCAATCGCAAGTCCGGCTTCAATTCTTGCGGCCGAAAAGAAACGAGTTTCATCGGACCGTCTTCGATGACAGCGAAGATCACGGCTTCGCCCAAAAGAGCATTCTGAGTTAAGTCCCCTGTTAAGAAGCTCCTCACTTTTGCTTTAGAGAAATACAGAACGGTTCTCTCCAAGGCGATCCGGGAGCCGTTAGACTCTGTAACAATATTTCGCCAAGAGAGGTTTAATCCATAACCATTCAACTCTTTCTCTTGGTAGATCTCTTGGTCGCTCGCGAGGATTGACAGCAGTTCCGCTCCATACAGAGAAAATACCCGAGAGACTTTCGCGTTATGATCCGAGTTAGGGTCGAAAGTTTCTGGCACACCCATGACGACTTCCAGGAATCGCGCATCGACAGAACCGGTCGCGGAATGGGTAAAAAATCCGATTCCACCAACGGATGCAATATTATTGGCAAACTGAAGATTTGCTGTCTTCGGGCTCCGAACAATGCGCTCGACCAAGCGATCAAGGTGGTTCTTGTATGTTTCACCCAGATACCTGGCCCGTTGCGTTGTGTAGTATGTGGGCGGTGTAGTTATGAGTCCTAACTGTAAGTTTTTTTTGGGAGTTTCATCCACTGTGGCGCAACCAGCCAGAACTATTGAGAGGACAACAAGTACGACCCTGAACGATCGCTGCCACATGATCAGTCGCAGCATTCCGATCCGACGGTTCCAAATACCTTGCTTGACAGGATTTCCAGTTGACCTATAATGAAACGGTTTTTTGCGGTGCATACCAAGAATCATAGACGCTGCTCCCATTAAAAACAACCTTTTTTCTGACAAGGGGCTCAAAATGGCTATTGGCGAACTGTTGCTGGCAAAGAACATTATTAACGAGGATCAACTAAAGAAGGTTATCCATCAACAGAAGATAGCTGGTGGGCGAATCGGCGACAACTTGATCGCGCTCGGGTACATCAGCCGCGAGAAACTCGAAGCCATCCTTCAGGAACCACCCCCGGTCCCCAAGACAGTCGAAGAGACGGGACTGGAAAGTAATTTCCTGCTTAATTCCGTTCTTAGAACGATGTACATCTCCGCGCTGCAGACCATTCCGGAAGTATCGGAACAGATTAAGTTGACACGGGGCGTCGTCGAATCCTTGTTGGACTTTGCAAAGAAGGAAGCTCTCGTCGAAATTCGTGGTCCATCAGAGAAGAGCAAAAATATCATGCGCTATGCTCTAACCAGCGCAGGCAAAGAACGCGCGAGCGAGGCACTCCGGCGCTGCGAATACATTGGTCCGGCGCCAGTACCCCTCGATACCTACCAGATCCAAGTACAAAAGCAGACAATCACCAACGAAATCATTGGGATGGAAAAGCTAAAAAAGGCACTTTCTCATTTAGTGCTGTCGGAAGAGATCACTCGGCAGCTGGGGCCCGCTTCGAACTCGGGAAGAGCCATCCTAATCTACGGGGCGGCGGGGAATGGCAAGACCTCCATCGCCGAGGGTCTGGTTGCAGCCTTTGAGCAGCCGGTTTACGTCCCCTACTGCATCGAAGCGGATGGACAGATAATCAAGATCTTCGATCCCTCGGTTCATGTCACACTGTCAAACAGCTCCAACGGTACGAACGGGAATAGTCATCCAATGTTCTTACCCCAGATGGAATACGATCCACGATGGGTTCGCTGTCGGAGGCCTTACATCATTTCCGGAGGCGAGCTGACCCTCGAAATGCTCGATTTAGATTTCGATATCCATTCGAAGTATTACGAAGCCCCCTTACAGATGAAAGCCATCGGAGGCATATTCGTGATCGATGATTTTGGCCGCCAGCGGGTACGGCCTAATGAGCTATTGAACCGATGGATTTTCCCTTTGGAGCGGAAAGTCGACTATCTCACACTTCATACCGGGAAAAAATTTGCCTTACTGTTTGACCAATTGGTCATTTTTGCGACCAACTTCCCACCCGAAGAGCTGATGGATCCCGCCCAGTTACGCCGTGTCCATTACAAATTAAAGATTAATCCACCAACAGCGGATGAATATAAAGAGATCTTCCGCCGGATTTGCGAGTCTTACGGCTTGGCGTTTTCCGAAGATATCATGGCGTATCTTCTTAATTCTTTTTACCTAAAACACAAAGTCCCTTTCGCCGGATTTCACCCGAAGTTCATCGCGGAACACGTGATTGCGGCCTGCCACTACCTCGGTACACCTCCACAAATTACCCGGCAATTACTCGATGATTCCCTGCGAAATATGGTTATTCTGCCAAACTCGTAGTAGTGAGAGTGATTTTGGATGCCAAAGTTTCTTGCGCTGATCATTCTGTCCACAGAATCCCCCCCAACCTCGATTGCCAAGCAGCTGGAGGCACGTGATTTTGCTGTTCATTTGAGTCGAACTGTTGATGAAGCCGAGCGTGTCTTTACGGCCTTCCCAACAGATCAAATCAAGTTTGTCTTTGCGGACATTAGTCTTTGCCATGGCGCGCGGTGGGACGAACTTCTCGCTAGAATCCGAACTTTTCCAGCGGAAATAGCGCTCGTTTGCTATCATCCAAATTACGCCCGTCCGCTTTATAGCCTGCTCGGTCATTCCGTGGACTCCGTTGCCGATGGGAAATCTCCCCATTCCGTGAGAACTCCTCTGATGATTGGAGAAACCCCACAATTTCACGAAGTTCTGAACCTCGCGAATCGTTACGCCATGCACGATATTACCGTTCTCATTACGGGCGAGACTGGAACCGGGAAGGAAGTCATGGCTCAGTACATTCATTCTCTGGGGCCACGGGCCGATAGGCCCTTCGTGGGTTGTAATATGACCGCAATTCCTGAGACGCTTGTTGAAAGCGAGCTCTTTGGCTACGTGAAAGGAGCCTTTACCGGGGCCGATCGCAACAAGAAAGGCTTCATAGAAGCCGCCGAAGGGGGAACACTTTTTCTTGATGAAATAGGTGACCTTGTCCCAGCCATCCAACTGAAGCTTTTGCGGTTTCTCGAAACTCGCGAATTTTATAAGGTAGGCGAGTCCACACCCAAAACCAGCGACGTTCGAATTATCGCAGCAACCAATAAGGAACTCGATGAAGCCATTCAAGGGAATGGGTTTAGAAAGGACCTTTACTTTCGCCTTAACAGCGCTCGCATCATTCTTCCGCCTTTACGCGAAAGAAAAGAAGATATTATCTTGCTGATCGCAAATTTCGTCTATCAAGCCTGCAATCAGTTTCGCAAGCCGTTAAAGAAAGTCAGCAGTTCTGCCAAAGCACTGTTTTTAGATTACCCGTGGCCTGGAAACATTCGGGAGCTAAAAAGCGTCGTGGAAAGTGCGGTCATGGTTTCGGACGGCGATTACATCACGCTGAGCGACCTGCCGATGAACTTGCAGAACTACGCCACTGGCCATCGTGAAGAGATCGGTACAAAAGCGATCCGAAACATTGAGGAAGGCGAGAGAAATCTTATCGAGGAAGCACTGCGCCAGACCAATGGCAATAAAGCGAAGGCGGCGGAGGCGTTGGGCATATCGACGCGAACACTTTACAGAAAAATCGAAAAGTTCTCCCTTTCTCAAGCTGATACCGGCCGCTTCGAGCCATACTAATTTGCTCCGCCTTCATTCAAGAAACACTCTTATGAAGACGAGGCTGACGAAGCTTAAAGCGACCTGGATCTCTACTACCTTCGTGTTTTTTGGAGTTTGTAATACCTATTCGCAAGCTGCCACTACCCACAATGCCTTTCCTACTATGAGCGAAATACAACTTCTTGTGGCTCCCGACGAGTCCTCGGCCGTGATAGCAACGCTCAACCCGGGCGACGACCTTTCTCCCGTGGCAGATATCCTGGTCGGGGAAGGAATAAGATGGTATTTGATAAAAGCGAAGAACGGCGCGATGGGCTGGATCAAGCAACAAGATACCGCCGAGTCAAAAAAAATCGAAAAGTTTTTCAAGTCGCTACCCGTCGAACCCTCCTTGCCTGTATCTGCCAACTCGACACTCTCAGGAAAATCGGGGCCAAAAACGATTAGCGTACCTGTGGAAATGAACGGCACGTGGATCGTCGTTCCGGTTACCTTCAACCGGGCTCTTAGAGCTTACTTGCAACTAGATACTGGGGCTTCTTCAACATTGGTATCCAATCGTATCGCCAACAACCTAGGCTTAAGTCCGCTCGGATCAAGACAGGGCTTGACGGTGGGTGGCATCATCACAGTGTCAGCAGCCCGCCTGAACTCCCTAAAAGTGGGCGATGCCGAGGTTAACGATCTGGTCGTTTCTATTCATGATTTTTCTACTAATCCGCGCATAGAAGGCTTACTTGGCATGGATTTCCTCAAACACTTCCACGTCTCCCTCGATGCGCGCCGGAAGCTCCTGGTCCTGGGCCCACGATGACCATTGCCGTGGCAATATTTAGCCGAAGGTTACTATCTATCCTATCTGCCAAATAAGCCTCTATGTACAATTTTGTTCAAGATGAACAGAATTGTGGGAATTATCTAGCAATTTTAGGACAAACCTGACATTAGGTTGCTGAAATCACGAACCTTTTACGCATAACTACGCTGGCAACTATTTTGCTCTTTCAGGCGTATTTACTTTGGAGTGACAAAGGGTTCTGGTCAAGCACCAGTTTTCCGCTGTCAAGATTTTGTCGTTATGCTTACTGCCAAAAAAGAAAACGATCAGCTTAAGGCAAACGTCTTTGGTCAACGGTCTCCCACAACGCGGTCGTTTGATCGAGTTGTCAACTCCATCGATGGCCTTCGGGAACGCGTTCAGGGGTTCAGCGTTGAACAACTGTCCGAGGTTAATCAAGGCTTGCACGCAATGTCGCTGCGGCTTGTTGAGTTGCAGAAAACGCTTGGCGTTATTGCCGAGATTAAGGAGCAACTAGACCCGTTGCGGACCAAAGTGAAGCGGGCCGAAGCGGAAAGTCTGGAGCAGAACAGTCTTGCGACGCTGGATAGACCCATGCCGCTTCACTCCATAGCGCAGGTTGGCAACCTATTGAAGTTTCAGCGCGTCATCAAATCACTCAAGGGAGCCAAGAACGTCTCTGGAGGGCTGGCATTCGCCGACTCGCGGTCCAGACAGCCTGTTCCTCCGAAGCCTGCTGAGATCGTCAGCGAACCGTTAGATAGAGCCAACAAAACCCAAGAGTTTACGGCTGACCTACCAGCAATCGAGTACACTTTCACAGAGGGTTCTGCCAGCGAAGCTAATGTCGTTACTGTCGCCACGGTTTCAGACAACTCTGACACCCTGCTTCATCGGGACCTGCCAGAAATAGACCCCGAACCTGCTCTTGCGACACCCGTTGAGTACGGTTTCGAGCTACCAATGAACTCGCAATGGCCAGCTGCTGATTTGACAGCAATAAAGCACCCCTTGGTAGAGGATTCAGCTCGCGAAACTAACGCCGTTGCTGTCAGTGAGATTCCACACGATTCTGAAACGCTGCTTCATTTGGCACCGGCACAACTAGACTTTGAGCGAAATGAACGCTTCTCAAACGATTCGGCCATCCCAACTTTTCTTTACGACAACACAGCATCAATCCACGGCCAGGGAATAAACGCTGAATTTCCCGACACGAGTGACCGTCCCGGACGGAGCTATGCCATTCCCGATGCAGAAACGGAAGCGGTTTCCATGCAAATGAATATGGAGGTCTCCTCAGAAGTTGACTTCGATCAGCGCCTTCTGGATGATCTCATAAAAAACTACGGCGAGTTCAATGTTTTCCCGAATTCACCTGCGGAAGCCGAAACCAGGAGAGAAAACCTCGATCAGAATAGAATTACCATGCCAGGAGTGGATCCCACGACAACCCTGAATCCCGTAAGTCAACAAAACCTTCCCGCACAAAGAAAAGATGGAGAGCTTGATCTAAAACTCAAGAAGCTGATTAAGGATTACGGCGAGTACGACCTTTATTCTAGGCAATCACCGATCAATCTGAAGACTGGGGTGGCCGCGGCGTTCTTAGTACTGGCACTAGCATTTTCAGGATTTTATTTCTTTTCCCCACGCAGATCCATCGCACCATCGAACGCGCCAAACGCTTCACGGCCTGAAAATTCTGCAGAGACAGCGTCCAAGGAGTTAGCCACAAAAGACGCAACTCGCGTTGAGGAAACTCTTTCGGCACCATCTGCCTCGAACGTCGACGTACCCAAGAGCCTTGAGGCGGAAGGATCGAGGAACCTTCCAAACAAAGTTACGCCAAAAAAAACCAAGTAAAAAAGGCTGGTCACATTTATGAAGAACGAATTACAAAACCTAACCGAGGATATCTCGCGGCTGTACGAGGAAATCACTCAAAAAACGGAATCCTTGGGGCAGATCGATAGCATCACCCGACTATACGATGAACTGCAATCCCAACTTCAGAGCATCTCTTCGGAAGAACTCGACTTGCTGCAAAGCCAGATAAAATCAACCCTAGAGCAAATGATTGGAATCAGCAAGAGTCTTGCCGTCATCAAGACTTTGAAGACTGCCCTCAACGGTCACGAGGATATGAGCGATCATGCCAAAAAAGCTCCAACAGGGGCGAATCCGCGCCGCTCTCTGGAAGATCGCTAGTGAATAGCAGTTTGTTCCTTAGTGGGTCTTGAGAGCATGCAAGGGAATCTAGCACAAATTAGTCTCAACGACATTCTTCTTCTCGCCACAGGAGGCAAAAAGTCAGGAATTTTAAAACTCTGCCGTGGGAAGGAGACGGTGGAGGTACATATTGCTGACGGCAACATCATTCATGCTACCTGCCCCATTGGTGAGGGAGAGAAAGCTCTACTCTATCCAGTAACATGGGGCGAGGGAGTCTTCACGTTAATGCCCAATGGAACTCCCCCGGCAACAACGATTAGAAAAACCTCGGCGGAAATCCTCGAGGAAGTCAAGGCCATGAGTCGAGAGTGGGAAACCATATTAGAAGTTATCCCGTCAGGAAAAGCTGTCTTCCGAATCGCTGACCCCGGAGAGTCCCAGGCCGGGCCCATTACCGTACCCCATGTTGGATGGCGCGTGCTGAGCAAGGTCGATGGCCTCAGAACCGTACAGGATATAGCCGAGACTCTACGTATACCTTTCGCTTACACGGCAAAAGTTGTTTTCAATCTCCATAAGTCAGGTTTGGTAGAAATCGTCAATCCGTCGTCAAGACTTGCCGCCGACCTGGTTCCGCCAGCGTTGTTTGATCGGCTTAGGAGCATCCTAACAGAGGTCATGGGCCCGATGGCTCCGTTGGTTTTGCGAGATCAGATCGATAGTCTGGCCGAATCCCAAGATAGCTTCCCGGAATCGAAACTGGACGAACTCATCGGCCTCATCAGCAAGGAAATTTCCGATGGGAAGCTAAGAAACAAGTTTGAAGAATCCATGCTGCAAGAGATTTCGAATTTCAAGAAACTTTAGAATGGTCTTTTAGGAGGAGGCATGCCACAAGAATCCATTTCTTTGGAAAGCTCGAAGGTGGCCACACCTGCGGCGCTCGGCTGGCAGGGGAGCAGTTTGCGGTGGAAACTTGGCGCTGCTTTTGGTGGGCTCATTTTATTTCTGGGTATCTCCGTCATAGGTATTGTATATTACCTCACTGGCAATGCGCTACAAAGACAGGTCGATTTACGTGCCGCTGCAATAGCAACAAACCTGAGTGATGCCGCAGCCGGTCATGTATCACGAAAAAACGCTTTGGAACTGGATGCACTCATTGCGAAATATGGTAGATTGGATGGGGTTGCATACGCCTACATTCAAGATCCAAAAAGCGAGGTTATCGCAACGAGTATCCAGCCTTTTCCTGTAGAGCTGAAAGAAGCTACGGGTAGGGGGGATCAGCGAATCTCCAACTCACGAACAACCAGCGTGCGTGGGAAGTCGATTTACGAGACGCGAGTTCCCCTGCTCGATGGCCAACTGGGGGCCGTCCATGTGGGGCTTTGGGCAGAGACGATCCAGCAAGACGTCCGAGGCACGCTGTTGACCATCGTCGGTCTGATCGGAATTTGCCTTGCCACCGGGGTAGCCATTGCGATCATGATCACGACCAAAACAATCCGGCCCGTACTTGAGTTAAAGTCCATAGCCGACGAGATCAGCCGAGGGCATTTGGACACGCCTGTTTCCTTTCAATCGAACGATGAAGTAGGTGAACTAGCAAGATCCCTGGAACGGATGAGGGCTAGCCTTAAGGCAGCCATGACCCGTTTGAACAAGCCGTAGGATATAGTATACATATTCGGATGAGGAGAATAAACATGAGAAACAACCTACATAAGTTATTACTCTATTTGCTTGTGATCCTATCCTTCGGCTGGACGACTGGAGTTTTCTTGCCGACACTCGCAGTTTCCGCTGAGGGCACACCACAACAACCCCTAAAGAAAATCGTTATCGGCTATAGTGCCATCTCTCCTAGTCAGTCAGTAGCTTGGATGACTCACGAAGGAGGGTTTTTTCGCAAGTATGGGCTGGATGCGCAGTTAATATTTGTTGAAAGTGGAAGTCGCATGGTTCAAACGCTGATTTCCGGCGACGTTGTAGCCGCCCAAGTCGCTGGTGCTCCCGTGATTCAGAGTAACCTTCAAGGATCGGGCGTTGTTATGATAGCTGGCTTTCTAAACACGATGGATTATAAACTCATCGTAGCACGCGATATTACCCGCCCTGATCAGCTTAAAGGTAAAGCCGTAGCGATTAGTCGTATTGGCTCTTCGTCTGATTTCGCCACACGCTACGCTTTGGAAAAATACGGACTGGTACCTGATAAGGACGTAGCGATTCTACAAATCGGCAGCCAGCCTGCCCGTTTCAGCGCTCTGGAAACAGGAAAGATCCACGGAGTTATGATAGCGATTCCCCTTACTGCCAAGGCAACGAAGATGGGATTCAATACTTTGGCGGATCTTCAGATGTTAGGTTTGGAGTATCAACACACTGGACTGGCGGTCAGTCAGACCATGATCAAGACACAGCCTGAATTAGTTCGCAACGTTCTGAAAGCCTTTGTCGAGGGCATTCATTACATGAAGACGCATCGCAAAGAAGCCATCGCAGTATTGGCCAAATACCTAAAGACGGATGATCCAGACGCGTTACAAGAGGCTTATGAATCGGAGCTGCAAGCGTTAATTCCCGAGAAGCCCTATCCGACCATCAAGGGCATTCAAATCATGTTGCGGGAGATGGGCATCAAAGATCCTAACGCGCGATCGGCACGTCCGGAACAGTTTGTGGACCTCACTTTCATAAAAGAATTAGACAGTTCCGGATTCATCGATCGGTTGTACAAGACAACTACAGTGGCTAAAGCGGCGCCACGCGTCGAACCGACAGCAACTCCTGCAGTTGCAATGGAAAAGCGTCCGGTCGAGGCCAAAGCCAAACCACTGACAGAGGACGCTAAAGCCCGGCCGGTTGTCAAACAGATTACCGCTTCGACTGAAAAAGCAGTAGCGACACCTGTTACTGCCAAAGGAACAAAACCAGCAGCACAGGAGTATACGGTAAAGCTGGGCGATACTCTCAGCAAGCTCTCTGAACGCTTCTACAACTCGACGTCTAAATGGGACAAGATATATGAAGCGAACAAAGATACCGTGAAGAATCCCCATTACATCTATATCGGGCAAAAGCTAATGATTCCTACAGACGAGCAGCCCGGATAACTTGTTCTAACCACCGCAAAAAGAAGGGGCCGGAAGTCACACATCCGGCCCCTTCCCCCTTCAAGCCTTCCATAGCTAATTCTAGGTCGACATCGAAAGAGCTGACTCGACCAATCAGCGACCTCCCTCTTGGGATTATTCGCCCCTGCCTCAATAACCCGTAAGTACCTTAAGATACTCGAAGTCTTCGACAACACGAAAGTCTTGATGGAAACGGTCGAATCGTTCTCCTATTTGGTCGATCTTTTCGTAAACGAGATTGCCCAGAAAGTCACCGGCTTTCTCCAGATATCGGATTTTTCGCGGCTCAATATTCATGAGCCTCGCCGCGGTGGCATCCACCGCAACCAGATCATCACCCAATATTAGCATGCCACTTTGCTTAGCTTGCCCCTGAAGTGGTCCATTGCCCTCCATACCAACAATCCCATCTACAATAGCAAATTGCGGAATCGGTAGTGAACTATTGATGTCTAAGATGCTCTCATGAATCCCCGCCCAATGGAGCGCGTTCTTCGGCCAACCGTAGACGGCCCCTGGAACAACTCCGAACATGTTTTTTAGAGACAGCGTAACGCCAGCCCAGTGATGCGTTTTTAACTTCGGCATCGAAACCAATAGATCCGCATTGAACAGCGTCTCGGGGAGATACAATTGTTTGAGATCGGTGAAACTACTGCGCAGCTTTGTGATACGGACATCGTCTGTATTGAGGTCCACATAGGAAATCCTATGCTCATTGATAACATCATGGATCCCTGAAGCGGTTAGAAGGTACTCATTGTCACGACGGTGACCCGGCCCCTCGGCGACCACAACCTCCCGTGCTCCCAGGGTTTTAAACGAATCGATGGCTGCTTCGATAACCGCCGGATGCGTGTTAATCACACCCTTGGGATCGAACTCCACTAGATTTGGCTTTAGTAGAACCCTTTTCCCTTTCACATCGAGCTTGAACAAATTGATTCCACGTCTAATCGTATCCTTCAGAGAGGCCTGGTAACTCCTAGCCTCCAGAATCGCAACCCGAGACCTCGATTGCTTGCGATACGCATCTCGCTCCCAACGAACTGCTGAACCGCACCCACCCAACGCAGAAGAGAGTGAAGCTGCAACTGAAACTTTGATGAAGTTTCTGCGATTAACCATTCGTTCTCAAACGCGAAAAAATTTAGCACCTTCGCCGAAAGCCAGCACAGCTAAAGCCACCGGCTTAGTTTCACCCAGGAATCTCGTCTGTTGGAAGTTCTTTGCAAGGGTCTTTTTCAACTGTCCTAAATCCTCGCCATAAAGCGTCAAACAAAGGATACCCCAACCCAAAGCCATGCCGGAGGCGGCTTCCCGCATCATGTTAGTTAAAGCGTGTAAACTCAATTGGTTGACCCTACTACCTGCCCTGTCTTGAAGCGCGATCAAAGCCACCGCTGTTACATCCGGATACGGCCACAAAGGCTCCCCCAAGACCCGAGAGTTTCCGTAGTTCCACCCGCCATTCTTACACATCCGATCGTAGAGCAACATTTCACCCTGCTGAATCCTTTCCTCCACGGTGGTCCCCGACAAGTGCGGTCTCAACTTTTTTATTGCCATCAGGGCGTAACTGGTGGGCTCCACCCAACTAAACGCACCGGGCGTCCAAGACCACCCGCTGAGGTAAGGGTCAAGTTCTGGCATTTTGTTCACTAGAGACAATCGCCACAAGACGGATGCGATCCACCCAGGCTTTCTTCCCTCCTGCTCCAAGAGCCATCTCACAGCACTCAAGGCACGCTCCACTTGATCCTGAAACGATAATAACGCGAGAACCGCAATCGGAGTTGTCCATGAACTCTGTTTCGATCCGTGGTTCAAAGGCCAACTTCCATCGGTTTTCTGGTGCTTAAGAAGCCAATTTAGCCCCGCTGTAACCTGACGATTAAACTTTTCCTTCTCAATGGACTTCAAAGCCATCAGTGCAAACGCCGTTGCTTCCGTATTACTATGCTTACCCCTAACGGAACCCCACCCACCGTCCTCATTCTGTGCACCAAGGAGAAGGTCTATTGCCGCTTTCATCGTGTCTGAGGACTTATTCCTCTGGGAGAGCATAGATCTGATGCTTAGAGTCAGAACTGACAAACATCAATTCCGGCCGATTGCGATATGACCGACTCAACTTGGTCCACAATTTAGCGTAAGCGTACTCTTCTCCCACGCCCTTAAGCGGGTGTAGTATAAGAAATTTAACCCCTAAAGATTTGAGCTCCACCTTGATCTCATCGGCGGATCCCACGTCCGGAACCGCTTGGCCGTAAGGATAAAAATATGTTTTCGGTTTGTGCAACCCCGGCTGAATAGCTCTTCGACCCGTGTATAAGTAGTACATAGGATCGTAGCTCGTCGCAAGTACCGTCGATTCGTCGGTATTATTGCGAATCCAGTCGAAGGTCTCAGCAAAACCTTCCCAAGTTGCTGGCAATCGTTTTCCAACCCATACTCTTATCGTCGCCACATCCTTGTTGAAGAGATAGTTGCCGAACCATCCGACTTGCAACACGACGATGACGGCAAAAGTGATGCGCACCATGTGACAAAAGGCATTCTTTCGACTGTCCGATGTCAGCACCTTACTTAGATTGACTTCGGCATCGTGAACGCCTCGAAGAAAGAAGAAGTATATCCCCGGGATTAATGGCATCAGATACCGTAAGGGATGAAACGGCCACGCGACCACCAGGGCTAAATACAAAAGGACATAGGAGCGAAAAAACACGGACTGTTCATTAAACGAACGCCATAGTCCCAATATCAAAAGTAATCCTACAGGCAACAGTAAACCTGGGATTATTGTCGATTGGAATATCAGGTCCAGAGCCTCCACAATATAACGCACGTTACCCCAAACAATCTCAACGGCGCCTAAAGGATCAACCCATAGGATGAAAAATGCAGGAGGCTCCGAACTGTACGAAACATAATAGTCAAGCAGCGAGCTTGCCGTTTGATCCGAATGAGTTCTAGCCCAGAGCCACCAAGGGAGAACAAATAGAGCCACGAGAAATACATAATAGGTTAAATCTCGATAGCGCTTGGTCCAGGCGAAATGAACGGCTCCGGCCACGGCTAGCGGGAGCGCTGCGGATCGGGTCAGACAAGCGAAGGCTACTATAACTGCAAACAGTGTAACCCTGCCTGGTCGCGACGCGACCGGCTCCAATCCGTCGGTAATCACCAAAGCCGCGAGAGAGAGCAGAAGAAACAGGATATCGCTGACGGTAAAGTCCGTGAAGGAAAAGACCACCGGATTGATACACACCAACGCTGTGAATAACAACGCTTCGCATTCTTCTCCCGGTACACGGCGGCGATAGAAGAGATAACTGAGAATGAAAATCGCAGCAAGAAATGCTGCATTGGCACTTTTCAAGAGGCCAATATTGTCGGGAAACTTTGGATTTAGACTCCACAGCCAAGACAGAATAGAGGAATAGAGAAAAGGGTATTTCGTTTGATCGGGAAAAGTAGGCAGACTGATAATGCGATACCCCGTACCATTACTGAGAGATTTTGCAACGACCGCATAGATACCATCATCATGGAAAAGACCCAGCACCTCTTTATTGCTGCTCCAAATGCTTGCGAGCCCAATGAGCAGGCCCAAGAGGACAACCCATGGGAAAAATGGCAGCTTGCCACACCGCCTTTGCTTGAACGAATCCCAGGACCCCAGCATGATTTGTATCTACATCGTTATCGTGTGCCGGTCGTCGCCATCCAGGTTTTAGAGCCATCCTGCATAACGAAAATAATCGCCCAACTTTCTCGAAATGCTACCGTAGTTTGTTTTAACGCTGAATACGGCGGCCCGCTGAAGTCAGACTCTCACGTCCCGTGGCCTTGCCTGCCTTTGTGAAGAAAGTTTACAAAGTGAGGGGATTTGGACAGAAAACGCAGGATCCGAAGCCTGCGAGGGCTAAAATAGCTGGGCTAGGCCCCACAACCCGCCACTTAGATCACCCAATCTGGCTGAGTCGGGTATCTCTGAGATCGTCCATTTCAGAAGATTCGACCAAAGAAATTTCCAACTGGTCGCCGACCTCAGTTCGTGATTTCTTCAGTGTGCCTTTCGGCAACTCGAGCACACTGTGCCCTTTCAGCCGGACAGCGGTAACGCGGTAAGGGACTAACCCGGAGATTATACCTAGAACCACGTTATCTTTATCCAGAAACACGACGTCAATGGGAAACTTCATTCCAACGGTATGAACTCCTTTGCTGGGTGTCAGCCAAAGAGCCTCTTCCGGACCCAGATTGGTTCTCTTCAGGAGCCCAACCAACCTGGTGATAAAACTATCCGCCTTCCGAACCTTCGTTGCTAGCCAGGTTTTCTTCGTGAGATTAGTTACCGGCATCTCTACCCCTTTAGGGGACTCGACAGTGTCCTAAGGATGCTAAGAGCGGCCGGACCGAGTAAGAGTATAAAAATGGCCGGCAGGATAAAAAAGACCAGCGGGAAAATAAGCTTGATCACGGCCTTGCGGGCGGCTTCTTCGGCCGATTGGCTTCTCTTTTCGCGCATCGTCGAGGAATAAATTCTTAGTGACCGAGCGATACTGCCGCCCAACTCTTCGGTTTGGGTCAGAAAGGTAATAAGCCCGCGAAATTCTTCAATCCCGATCCTGTCGGCGCAACGGGTCAAAGCTTCCTTGCGCACTGCACCCGCTTGCAACTCTTGGGTCGCAAGCAGCAACTCCTCGCCCATCGCCAGCCCCTGATCCGCCTGCTCTTTACCCACACGATTCAAAGCCGCATCAACACCCATTCCCGCTTCCACACAAACCACGATGAGATCTAATGTATCTGGCAGTGTTTCCTTCATCTCCAGCACTCGCGCCTTTGCCTTCCGACGTACAGTCGCATAAGGCAGCATGTAGCCAACGACTCCGCCGCCGCCGGCCAGCAGCATGAGATCTTGAGTGGACGCCCTGAACAAAAACGCCAAAAGCAGTCCACCAAACGAGAATGCGAGACCAAGAAAAATACGCAGGCCCCAAAAAATCCGGATCGCTCTCTCCCCTCGGTAGGCGGCCTGGTGCAAAAGCCGCCCTACTTTCGAGTACGCCGCGGGTATCTCCCGTTTGTCACCCAGAAAGAAGTTAGCGACGGTTTCCCAAAAAGTGTCCTCCTTAGCGTCGTACAAGCGGAGCCGGGCTGCTGTCTTGGGCTGAGCGGCAATGTTGTCCAATCGTCTTTGAATAGCCTCTTCGACTACTGGTACTCTCGATGCTAGAGTGAAATACAGAACCCCAAAGACCAAGGCGAAAATTCCGGCGGCGATTAGTATTTCCATAAATACCCCGTTTAGATATGAACTTTTATGAGTTTTCGAAAAACAATTATCCCGACAATTTCTAAAACCAGCGCCACGGCCAGCATTGCTCGTCCCATCGGATCACTCAACATATCATTCATCATCTTGGGTTCCCTAATAAACATAAACAGCCCAAGAAACGGCGGGATGGAGCAAACAGTCCAAGCGCTCACTCGATTCTGACCGGTCAAGCTTTTGATCAATCTTTCAATCCGAA
>Ga0137428_1000586_pt1 | contig 15445 bp, 16 predicted proteins | sample EasRivERMZT718_2_FD_102305 | JGI IMG/M metagenome (GOLD analysis project Ga0137428, IMG submission 102305) | Soil microbial communities from meander-bound floodplain in the East River, Colorado, USA - East River MetaG ERMZT718_2 | ecosystem: Environmental > Terrestrial > Soil > Floodplain ...
ACCAACGTGCCGATGCGGGCGCTGTTCCACATGGCCGCCTTCGTCGGCGAAGGCGTGCCGAACTTCGAGATCCGCAAGGTGAAGAAGGGAAGCGACCTCCTGATCCGCACTCCCGCGCTGGGCAAGGCGCTGGCGAAAACCCTGGCCGCGAAGCCCGCTTGCCTGATGCGCGGCCACGGCTCGGTGGTGGTGGGCGAGAACCTGCCGCGCGCCGTGGGGCGCAGCGTGTACCTCGAGATCAGCGCCCGGATGCAGATGCAGGCGCTGTTGCTCTCGAGAAAGATCACCTACTTCGACGCGGCCGAAGTAAAGGCCTCGAACCCGGTGCAGGACTACCGGCGCGCCTGGCCGCTGTGGCGCGAGAAGGCGCTGGCGAAAGCGAAAGCGGAGCGCTAGGGCGAGGCGCGGTAAAGCCGCCACTCCCCGGGCACGCCCTTCAGCGGGCGCACGCCGCGGTCCTCGAACTGGAGGCCTGAGCCGGCGACGAGATCCTTGACGGTGTTGGAGACCACGACCTCGCCCGGGCCGGCGTGGCCGGCGATGCGCGCGCCGATGTGCACCGCGATGCCGCCGACCTTTTCACCGATGATTTCGACTTCCCCGGTGTGCAGGCCGGCGCGGATGGTCAGGCCGAGCTGGGACATTTCCCGGGTCAGGTTTTGCGCGCAGCGCACCGCCCGCGCCGGCCCGTCGAAGGTCGCGAAATACCCGTCGCCGGCGGTGTCGATCTCGCGGCCGCGGAAGCGCTCGAGCTGGCGCCGCGCCAGGCCGTAGAACTCCTGCAGCTCCTTGGTCCACGCCCGGTCGCCGATCGCCACGGCGCGCTGCGTCGAATCGACGATGTCCGCGAACATCACGGTCGCGAGCACCCGGTCGGCCTCCTCCACCGGGCGCGTGCCGGTCACGAACGCCTCGATCTCGGCGAGCACCGGCTCCGGGTCGGAGGTCCAGGGCAGATGGTCGTCGCCCGGGAATTCGATCAGCTTCGCGCCGCGGATGTGCTGCGCCATGTAGCGGCCGCCTTCCACCGGAAGCGCGCGGTCGCCAGTGCGATGCATGATCAGAGTCGGAACCCGGATCGCGGGAAGCACGTGGCGCATGTCGACCTGCATGTTCATGCGCGTCAGCGCCAGCACCGCCTTCGGGGTGGCGCTGCGCACGAGATAGTGCGTCCACCACTCGCGGAATTGCGCGTCGTTGATGCGCGAGGGAACGCGTGCCTCCAGCCCGACCGGGCCCGAGCCCCACTTGGTCCGGATGAGCTCGACCCAGTCCCGAACCCACTCTTCGGTGCGGCCCCACGGGTAGTCGGGCGCGCACATCGCCCGCGGGTAGCTTCCGAAGGCGAGGAGCGCGGCGGTGCGCTCGGGATAAGTCGCCGCGAACAGCGAGCACATCGGCCCGCCTTCGGAGATGCCGAGGAGCGCCGCGCGCTTCGAGCCGGCGGCGTCCATCACGGCGCGCACGTCGTCCATGCGCTGCTCGAGGGTCGGCAGGTTCTTCTCGTCGACGCGGTCGGAAAGCCCGGTGCCGCGCTTGTCGAACACGATCAGCCGGGAGAACCGGGCGAGCCGCTGCAGGAAATTCGCGAACGACGGCTCGGTCCAGAACTCGTCGATGTTCGACACCCAGCCCATCACGAACACCAGGTCGATCGGCCCTTCGCCGATCACCTGGTAGGCGATGTTGACGTCGCCGCTCAGCGCATACCGGGTCTGGGGTCCCATGGCGCCGCCAGCTTATCAAATACAATCGCCGCGATGAGTTCCGACCTGTGCAAGCTCAGCGCGACCGAGCTGGTCGACGCGTTCCGCAAGAAGACCCTGTCCCCGGTGGACGTCGCCTCCGCGGTGCTCAAGCGCCTCGAGAAGCTGAATCCGGCTTTTAACGCTTTCAACTACGTCGCGGCCGACGAAGCCATCTCCCACGCAAAGGCGTCTGAAGCGCGCTGGCGTGCGGGCCAGCCCAAGGGCCTGCTCGACGGCGTGCCGGTTTCGATCAAGGACATCGTGCTCACGAAGGGCTGGCCGACGCTGCGTGGCTCGAAGACCATCGACCCGAAGGGGCCGTGGAACGACGATGCGCCGGCGACGGCACGGCTGCGCGAGCACGGCGCGGTGCTGCTCGGGAAAACCACCACTCCCGAGTTTGGCTGGAAGGGCGTGACCGACAGCCCGCTCACCGGCATCACGCGCAATCCCTGGAACAAGGAGAAGACCCCGGGCGGATCGTCCGGCGGGGCCGCAGCGGCGGTCGCCGCCGGAATGGGACCGCTGGCGGTGGGTACCGATGGCGGCGGCTCGATCCGCATCCCGTGCAGCTTCACGGGACTCTTCGGCATCAAGGCTTCGTTCGGCCGCGTGCCGGCGTGGCCGCTCTCGCCCTTCGGCACCGTGGCGCACGTGGGACCGATGACGCGCAGCGTCGCCGACGCCGCGCTCATGCTGAACGTCCTCGCGCAGCCCGACGCGCGCGACTGGCACGCCCTGCCCTACGACCCGCGCGACTGGCGTACCGGCCTCGAGCAGGGCGTGGCCGACCTGCGCATCGCGTATTCGCCGGATCTCGGGTACGCGAAAGTGGATCCCGAAATCAGGAAGATCGTTCAGGACGCGGTCTCGGTATTCAGCGATCTTGGAGCGAAAATCGAGGAGAAGAACCCCGGGTTCGCGGACCCGGCGCCGATCTTCATGACGCACTGGTTCTCCGGCGCGGCGTTCCTGCTCAAGGGGATCCCGAAGGAGAAGCACAAGCTGGTGGACCCGGGGCTGCTCGAAATGGCGGCGCAGGGCGAGAAGGTGACGGCGCACGACCTGCTCGACGCCCAGCTCAAGCGCGGCGCGCTCGGCACGCACATGAATCTCTTCCACCGCGACTACGACCTGCTCGTCACGCCTACACTCGCGATTGCCGCGTTCGACGCTGGAAAGGAAGTCGCGGACAAGATGCTGCAGAGCCGCTGGACCGACTGGACCCCGTTCACCTTCCCGTTCAACCTCACGCAGCAGCCCGCGGCGTCGATCCCCTGCGGCCTCACCAAGGCCGGGCTGCCGGTCGGGCTGCACCTCGTCGGGCCGCGCTATGCGGATGCGCTGGTGTTACGGGCCGCCCGGGCGTTCGAGACCGTGCGTCCGATCAAGATGCCCAAACTCTAAATCGTGGTCTGTCCCTGATTAGGTTCTGGTCAGTTCCAGGGCCCAGGTGGAGATCAGCTTGTCCTCCTCAAGCATCGCGCCGCGTACGCTGTAGCGCCGTGCATCGCGCTGCTGGATGCACTCGAAGCCGCGATAGCGCGCGCCCGGGCTAGTGTACGAAGAGAGGATCGCATCGCCGCTGACGACGAAGCGCCCGCGCAGCGCGCCGAGCACCGGATTGTTCGAGCTCCAGTGCGTCGAGGCGGCGCCGGCCGAGAACGGCTCGATCTGATAGCGGTTGTGCGTCACCCGCAGCGGATCGCCGCGCAGCCGCAGCGCCGCCTCGAAATGCCAGCGGCCGGGCTCGTGCCGGATCGAGTTCTCGCCGGACACCGGCGACACGGCGCCGGCCGCGTCGCGGTGCTCGCCCTCGACCCGCCAGGTGCCTTCCTCGAAGAGAAAGGTGTGCGCCACTAGCCGTGCACGGCGACGCTATCCTTCGGCGCCTCGCCGCGTTCCTGCATCCCATAGTCCCGGATGACGCTGCAGATCCTGAGGCGATAGGCGCTGAAGATGCCGCCGCGCCCCTTCGCCTGCGCCTGGCGGTGCTGCTGCACGTTGCGCCACTTGCGCACTGCTTCCTCGTCGCGCCAGAACGAAAGCGACACGAAGCGCGCCGGGTCGCCGATGCTCTGGAAGCGCTCGATGGAGATGAAGCCGTCGAACTTGCGCACCTCGTCGCTCAAGCCTTCGGCGAGCTGCTTGTAGTCGGCGAAGCGGCCCTCGGCCGCGGTGAATTCGAAGATGACCGCAATCATGGCTTGCGCCCCTCGTAGGCGTTGCGCAGGAGCTCCAGCACCGGGGCGTACTCGACCTTCCTGGGGTTCGGGTAAGGCGCCTCGGTCGCGATGCGCGCGGCGCGCTCGAGGTCGGCTTCCTTCATGCCGATGTCGGCAAGGCGCAGCGGCAACCCGAGCCTTTTCTCGAGATCGAAGATTCCCGCCGCCGCATCGCTCGCTTGAATGGCTTTCTCGATACGGGCCATCGCCTCGGGCGCTGCCGCGTGGTTGTAGCGCACCGCGTGCGGCAGCACGATCGAGTGGGTCTCGGCATGCGGCAGATTGAAACTGCCGCCCAGCACGTGGCACAGCTTGTGATGAAGGGCCATGCCGGCCGAGCCGAGAACGATGCCGCAGAGCCATGCGCCGTACAGGGCATCGCTCCGGGCATCAAGGTTTTTGGACTCCTCCAGAATGCGAGGTAACGCGACGGCCAGGGCGCGAATCCCTTCCTCGGCCATGAGCGAAACGATCGGGTTGCCTTCGTGCGAATACAGCGCCTCGACCGCGTGCGCGATGGCGTTCATGCCGCTCGCAGCCGACAGGCCCGGCGGCAGGCTGAGCGTGAGCCTGGGATCGTAGATCACCGCCTTGGGCAGCACCCGTACATCGCGCCCGGTCTTCTTCGCGCCACCCTCGGTGATGCCGTAGATCGTCGTCATCTCCGAGCCGGCGTAGGTGGTCGGCACGGCGAGGATCGGGAGCGTCGAGGTCAGCGCGATAGCCTTGCCAAGGCCGGTCGTCGAGCCGCCGCCCACGGTGACGCAGCAATCGGCGCCGAGCTCGCGCGCCGTGCGGCGGGCATCCTCGGCGATTTCGATCGGCACGTGCATCGCCGCTTTGTCGTAAAGCCCGACAGCGCGGGCGCCCAATGCCGCCTTCACGGAGCGCGCAGACTCGGCCTGCTCGGGAGTGGAAAGCACGAGCGCGTGCTTCGCGCCCAACCTGTCGAGCTCCTCGGGCAGCTTGCTCAGCGCGCCCACGCCGAACACCACCCGCGCGGGCAGGCCGCTGTAGAGGAAGCTCCGCATCTCTCTTTCTATTCCGCCACGATCTTGTTGTCGCGGATCAATCTTCCGAGCTTGTCGGACTCGGTCTGCACGTACTTCAAAAATTCCTCCGGCGAGCTCGCGACGATGTCGAACCCCTGCTCGGTCAGGCGCTGGCCTACGTCGGGCGCACGCAGCGTGCGCGTCATCTCCCGATGGACTTTCGTCGAAACCTCTTTCGGCAGGCCCGCGGGGCCGAGGATGCCGAACCAGGAAATCTGCTCGAACCCGGGATAGGTCTCGGAGAGCGTCGGCACGTCGGGCAGCTGCGGCGCTCGCTTTTTTCCTCCGGTCGCGATCGCCTTCACCTTGCCCGCCTTGATGTGCGGCAGGATCAGCGGCATCGAGAGGAACGTGATGTTCACCTGCTGCCCGAGCAGCGCCTGGATCATCGGGCCGCCGCCCTTGTAGGCGACGTGGGTCAGCCGGATGCCGGCGTACTGCTCGAAGAGCAGTGCCGCGAGGTGGTTGGAGCTGCCCGAGCCTGGCGTCGAATACGTCACCCTCTCCGGGTTCGCCTTGGCGTACGCGACGATTTCGCGCATGCTGCTCGGCGCGAAGCTGGTCACGGCCACGAACGCGCTCGGCGAAGTCACCATCAGGCTGATGTGCTCGAGCTCCCTGAACGGGTCGGGCGCCATCTTGAAGATGTGGTGGTTCACCGCGTGGGTGTCGAACACCATGAGCAGCGTATAGCCGTCGGGCGCCGCCTTCGCCGCCTCCGCGGCGCCGACCGAGCCGCCGGCGCCGGCGCGGTTCTCGATCAGCACGCTCTGGCCCATGAATTCCTGGAACCTCGGCTGCACGATGCGCGCGATCAGGTCGGTGGTTCCGCCGGGCGGGAAGGGCACGATGACGCGCACCGGCTTCGCCGGATAGGTCTGGGCAAAAGCAGGTTGCGCGATCGCAAGGAAGGGAACCGCGGCTAATGCGGCCAGCAATTTTTTCATGGCTGCCTCCTCGCGGCGCAGTGTAACCTAGCGCCCCATGCTGAAGCAGCAGATCCGCACCAGCAAGCTGGTCGACCCGGGCGGCCACTTCTCGCAGGCGGTCGCGATCCCGTCGAAGGGCGTGATGGTGTTCGTGTCCGGCATGACCGCGCGCCGCGCGGACGGCAAGATCGCCGGCATCGGCGATGTCGAGGAGCAGACGCGCCAGGTCTGCGAGAACATCAAGAGCGCGCTCGAAGCCGCGGGCGGCTCGATGGACGACGTCTGCCGCGTCGACGTCTACCTGCGCAACATCGGCGACCGCGAGCGCGTCAACAAGGTGCGCCGGCAGTACTTCACCTCTCCCCCGCCCGCATCGACCCTGGTCGAGGTCAGCAAGCTCGCCTCCCCCGAGTTCCTGGTCGAGATCAGCGCGATCGCGCTGATTCAGCCCGGCTAGCGCCAGATCCGCCGCGCGGCGTCGAGCAGCCGCGCGAGCTTGCGCTGCTGCAAGTCCTGGGTCATCGGGTTCGGCAGCACGTTGAATTTCGACATCGCCGAGCTGCCGAAGCCGCACTGCGGGCAGATGCCGAGCTGCTCGAGCGGAACGTAACGAGCGGCTTCCTCGACCCTTTTCTGAATTTCTTCGCTGGATTCAAGGGCGGGTTTCTTGGTGCTCACCACGCCGAGAAAAGCCATCTTGCCCTTGCGCAGGTACTTGAGCGGCGCGAAGTCGCCGGCGCGCGGCGAGTCGTACTCGAGCAGGTAGGCATCGACCTCGAGCCGGCCGAACAGGCGCTCGGCGATCGGCGCGTAGCCGCCGTCACCCATCCACAGCCCCTGCATGTTGCCGCGGCACATGTGCAGCGCCACGCGCATATCCTTCGGCTTCCTCGCGATGGCGCGGTTGATGACGTCGATGTAGGTGTCGATGAGCTTCTCGGGGTCCTCGCCCTGCGCCCTGGCCACGCCGCGGTTGGTCTGGTCGCAGCACAGCGTGAGCGGCACCTCGTCGAGCTGCAGGAAGCGGCAGCCGAGCTTCGCCACTGCGTCAATCTCCTCCTGGTAGATACGCACCAGGTCGTCCCAGTATTTCGCCGGGTCGGGATAAATCGCGCCGTCCATCGCCTCGCTGAAGTGGCCGAAGTGCATGTGAGAAGGCGTGGGCATGGTTACTTTTGCAGTTTTCCGGCTAATGCCCTTCAGGAAGGAAAAGTCCTCGGTCACGATGCCGCGCGTGCGCTTGAGCCGCTTCGTCGCCACCGGCGCCGGCCCGGCGGTCGAAACGCCCTCGTCGTTCCTGAACGTGAGGTGCGAGGCCTTGAACACGAAGCCATCCACCGCGCTGAGAAAGCCGCGCGACCAGCCGCCGCGGCGGAATTCACCGTCCGTGACGTATTCCAGACCGAGGTCTTGCTGCAGCTTGACGGCTTCACGAATGGACTTTTCAAGGGTTGCCACGAACAAACCCTCGGCAAGCCTGCCTTCTTCGTGCTCGCGCCAGGCCCGCATCAGCTCCGGCGGGCGCACGAGGCTGCCCACATGGTCGACATGCGCTGCACTCATGGCGTTACCTCCACGGGAAGGCTGGTCAGGCGGCGGCTGGCGGTGCGGTCCATGAAGACCACCTCCGGCGCGTCGATCTCATAGTCACGGTAGCGCTCCAGGAAGCCTACGATCGCTTCGCGCAGCTCCATGCGCGCGAGCGCGGCACCGAGGCAGTAGTGCACGCCGTGCCCCAGCGTGACGTGGCGGTTCGGGCTGCGCGCCAGGTGGAGCCGGTCCGGCTCCGCGAACTGCGCCGGATCGCGGTTCGCCGCGCCGATCATGATGTGCAGGATCTGACCCTTGCGGATGGCACGACCGCCGATCTCGAAATCCTCGCGCGCGGTGCGGATGCCGCGCTGGGTGGGCGCGTCGTAGCGCAGGAATTCCTCCGCCGCGGAATCGATCAGGCGCGGATCGGCCCGCAGCTTCTCCAGCTCGGCGGGAAAACGCCTGAGATGCAAGAGCGAGAGCGAGATCGCGCTGCGCGAGGTGCCGCCGCCGGCGGTGACCAGCATGTTGCAGTTGGCGAGGATCTCGAGCTCGGTCAGCCGCTCGCCGTTCACTTCGGCCTGCACCATGGCGCTGATCATGTCTGCGTCCGGGTTTGCGCGCCGCTCGCGGATGAATGCGCCGAAGTAGTCCTCCTGGGCATCCAGAATCGCCTGCTGCTCCGCAGCCATCGCCTCGCGGTCGGGCGCCACCGGCTGGAACAGGAAATTGGAGCAGCGATCGCTCCAGGTGCGGATCAGGTTCTCGTCCGCCTCCGGCAGCCCGAGGAGATCGATCATCACCAGCACCGGGATGCGCGCGGCGAATTCCAGGTAGGCGTCGAAGCGCCCGCGACCGCGCAGGCCGTCGAGCACCTGGGTGACACGCCGTTGGATGCGGGGGCGCATCGCCTCGATCGCGCGCGGCGACATGGCTTTCAGGAACAGCGCCTTCAGCCGGTCGTGATAGTCGTCATCGCGGTACAGGAGCCAGCGGGTGTAGTGCTCGACGATGGAGCTGAACCGCTCGCGGTTTGCGCGCGGCAGGTATGAATACAGCGTCTCGACCCGGTCCACGCTGAGGTCGGGCCGCACCTGCAGGTCGTAGACGTCCTGGTAGCGCGTGAACAGCCACGCCCCCGCCTTCACCGACCAGTGCACCGGCGCCTCGCTGCGCATGCGGTGGTAGACGGGATACGGGTCCTGCACCGCCTCGCGCGTGAACAGCCCGAAATCATCCTCGGAATTCACTTCAGCGCCCTGGGCAGGGCAAGGGAGATCTCGGGGAACAGCGTGAGCAGCGCCAGCAGCACCAGGTCGGCGACGATGAACGGCACCACGCCGCGATAGATCGTGCGCAGCGCGATCTTCGGCGCCAGGCCGTGCAGGATGAAGACGATGATGCCGATCGGCGGGATGATCATGCCCAGCTCGATCACCACCACGTTGAGGATGCCCCACCAGATTGCGTCGTAGCCGAGCTTCTCGATGATCGGCAGCACGAAGGGCAGCGTAATCAGCATCGCGGCGATCTCGTCGAACACCGCGCCGAGGATCAAATAAGCGATCAAAAGAAAAAATACTATTGAGAGAGACGAAACGTCGAGCCCGCCGATGAGCGCGATCAGCGCTTCCGGCACGCGTGCCAGGGTCATGAAATAGGTGAACACCGAGGCGCCGATGATGATGAGGTAGATCATCGCGGTGGCAGCGGCGGACTCGCGCAGCCCGCGCCACAGGCTTTCGCGGTCGAGGCGCCCGCGCGCGAAGGCAAATGCGAGCGACAGCACCGCGGCGACCGAGGCCGCCTCGTTCACCGTGAACACGCCGCTGTACAGGCCGCCGAACACCGCGATCATCAGCAGCATGACCGGCGCCGCGGCCTTGAGGGCTTGCAGCCTTTCCCGGAGCTGCGTCCTTTCGCCGCGCGGCGCGTATTCCGGATGCAGGCGCACGATCACCCAGATGGCGACCAGGTTGAGCGCGATGGCGAGCAGCGCCGGCACCAGCGCGGCGACGAACAGATCGAAGATGAAGGTGCGAGACACGATGCAGTACAGGATCATCACGATCGAGGGCGGGATGAGCGATTTGAGCGTGCCGCCCGCGGCGATGGTGCCGGCGGAAAAGCCCTCGGCGTAGCCCCGGCGCAGCATCTCGGGCAGCGCCGCCTTGGCGAAGGTCGCGGCGGTGGCGGTGGAGGAGCCGCACACCGCGCCGAACGCGGCGCAGCCGCCGATGGTCGCGTATGCCAATCCGCCCCTTCGGTGCCCGAGGAGCGCCGCCGCGGCGGCGTAGATGTCTCTCGAAAAGCCGGCGGCGGTGGCGAAGGTTCCCATCAGGAGAAAAAGCGGAACGGTCGCGAGATCCACGCTCGAGAGCAGCCCGGAGGGTTCGGAGGCGAGGATGGTGAGCGCCGGCGCCCAGCCGGCCTGCAGCGCATAGCCCACCACGCCGACGATGATCATGGCGATGCCGATCGGCACCTGCAGCAGGATCAGGACGAACAGCGCGGCGAGGCCGAGCGCACCGATGAGGAGAGGCGTCATCGTCGCAGCTTGGAAAATTCCAGCACCACGACGATCAGCTGGACGAGAACCGCCATCCAGAGAATCGCGGCGACGGTGTACCAGAAGGGATAGGTCGAGATCTTGAGCACCCAGGTGGTCTCGCCGGCGCGCGCGATCTTGCCGGCGAAGAGGGTGAACTGCCAGGCCATCGCCACCATCACCACCTCGACGACCAGGGCGGCGAGCGCGTCGAGCGCGCGGCCGGTGGCGGCGCCGAACACCGTGCCGGCGATGCGGATCGAGATGTTGGCGCGCTCCATCAGGCCGACCGGGATGCAGCAGGTGACGGCCACGGCGATGACCACCATGCCCACGTCGCGCACGCCCTCGATCGGGCGGTTGGCGAGCCAGCGCATCAGCCCGTCGGCGAGCGTCATCGCCGCGAGCACCATCAGCAGGAGCAGGCCGACGACCGAAAGAGCGCGGGTCGCCCCGAGGCCGACCCGCTCGAGCTGCTGAAGAAGAATGCGGTCCTCCGCTCTAGCCGGTTACTTCCCCGAGCGGACGTTGGCGATTTCGGCCTGCACCAGGCCGAGCAGCTCCTTGTTGCGCGGGGTCTTCGCCGCCCAGCCGTCGATCACCGACCGGAACGCCGGCTGCATCGAATCGAGCTCAGCCTGCGAGGGGAACACCACCTTGCGCTTCGGATCGGCCTGCAGCTGCTTCACCAGCGAATCGTTGTAGTCGCCGATCCCCTTGTTGAAGCGCACCGCGGTCCACTCGCCGCTGTACTTGCGGATCGCGGCCTGGGCGGCCGGCGACAGGCTGTCGAACTTCTTCTTGTTCATGAGGATGGCGAGCGGCACGATCCCCAGGCGCGTGAAGAAGTGCGAGTTGGTGACGCGCGCGATGCCGAAGTCGAAGAGCGGCGACGGATGCGAGGTGGTGCCGTCGACCGTGCCGCGGCTGATCGCCTCGGGGATCTCGGTCACCGGCATGCCGATCGGCACGGCTCCCAGGGCCTTGAGCGTCTCGCCTTCGATCGCGCCCGAGGAGCGGATCTTCTTGCCCTTGATGTCGGCGATGGTGTTGATCGGGTTGCGCGCGTGCAGGCTGTAGGGCGCGGTGCCGAAGAGACCGATCGGGTGGAACTCGTCGTAGCCGCGAACCTTCCCGGAGAGCACCAGGCGCGTGAACACCGTGGTCGCCTCCTGCAGGTCGCGGAACTGGCCGGGCAGCTCGAACACCTCGTTCTCCTGGAACCGCCCCGGCGTGTACGAGGCGATGATCCAGCCGATGTCGGCGACGCCGTCGAGCACCATCTGCGCCTGCTGCAGCGGGCTGCGGCCGAGCGCGCCGTTGGGATAGAGCTCGATCTCCACCGTGCCGGCGGCGTCACGGTTGACCGCCTCGGCGAAGGGCTTCATCACCGTCAGGAAGGTCTGCTCCTTGTCCGGCGTGAAGATGGCGAACTTGATCTTGGTCGGCTGCGCGGCCGCGCCGGCCGCCGCGGCGGCGCACAGCGCCGCCAGCACGAAACGTAGGGCTTTCATGGTTTCCTCCTCTCGGTCAAAATATCACATTCTGAGATTTTCGGGAGAAGGTCGATGGCCGCCCGCCCTACCCTGTCCTTCAGCCACGTCGGCATCTTCGTGCGCGACGTCCCGCGGATGGAAGACTTCTACACCCGCGTCATGGGCTTCGCGGTCACCGACCGCGGCGAGCTCGACACGCCGCGCGGCAGGGTCTTCATCGTGTTCCTGACGCGCGACCCGCGCGAGCACCACCAGATCATCCTCGCGAGCGGCCGCCCCGCCGAACTGCCCTTCAACCCGATCAACCAGATCTCGTTCCGGATGGGCGACTTCGCCGGGCTGCGGGAGATGTACCGCGCCATCCAGGGCGAGGCGGTCACCGAGGTATCCCCGGTGTCGCACGGCAACGCGCTCTCGGTGTACTTCAGGGACCCCGAGGGCAACCGGCTCGAGCTCTTCGTCGACACGCCCTGGTATGTCGACCAGCCGATGCGCATCCCGATGGACATGTCGCTCTCCGATACCGCGCTGTGGGACTGGGCCGAGAAGAGCGCGCGCGCGCTTCCCGGTTACCGCCCGGTGGAGGACTGGCGCGCGGATCTCGCGAAGCGCCTGCAGACGTGATTTACGACGTCGCGGTCGTCGGCTACGGCCCGACCGGCGCCACCCTTGCCAACCTCCTCGGCATGCAGGGCCTGAAGGTCGCGGTGCTCGAGCGCGAGCCCGGCCTGCTGCCGCTGCCGCGCGCGGTGCACTTCGACGGCGAGGTGATGCGCATCTTCGAGACCGCCGGCCTCGCCGCGGCGCTCGTGCCGCGCATCCGCCCCTCCGGCGGCATGCGCTATGTCAACACCGCCGGGCAGGTCATGATCGAGCGCAAGCCCGCGGTCGGCCCCGGCCCGCACGGCTGGCCGAACAACAATCTGTTCCACCAGCCCGACCTCGAGAACGTGCTGCGCGCCGGCGTCGCGCGCTTTCCCAAGGTGAAGGTGTTTTTGCAGGAAGAAGTCCTCTCGGTGGCACAGAGCGCGGAACAAGTCCTGCTGCAGACTGCAAAGCAAGACCTGCGTGCCCGCTGGGTGGTGGGCTGCGACGGCGCGCGCTCGATCGTGCGCCAGGCGATCGGGACGGAGCACCACGATCTCGGCCTGCACCAGCCGTGGCTGGTGGTCGACGTGCTGCTCGAGCGCGAGGTCGAGCTTCCCGAGCAGACGGTGCAGTACTGCAATCCGGCGCGCCCGGTGACCTTCGTCAAGGTCGGCGGAAAACGGCGGCGCTGGGAGATCATGCTGATGCCCGGCGACGATGCCGAAACCATCGCGCGCCCGGAAAGCATGTGGCGCCTGCTCGCGCCGTGGATCCGTCCGGGCGACGCGCGCATCGAGCGCAGCGCGGTGTATACGTTCCATTCCCTCATCGCAAAGCGCTGGCGCGACCGGCGCCTCTTCATCGCCGGGGACGCCGCCCACCAGACGCCGCCGTTCCTCGGCCAGGGAATGTGCGCCGGGATCCGCGATGCCGCGAACCTGGCTTGGAAGCTTTCCAGCCCAGGGTTGCTCGAAACCTACCAGTCGGAGCGCGAGCCGCACGTTCGGGTGTTCATCGAAACCGCGGTGCGCCTGGGCAACATCATCCAGACCACCGATCCGCAGGTCGCGGCCGAGCGCGACCGGCGCTTCCTCGAAGGCGGCAAGGAGGAGATGGTGAACCTGTCGCCGCCGCTCGGCCCGGGCTTCCATGCCGGCAGGGGCGATATCTTTGCGCAGCCGGTGCTCGCCGACGGCAGGCGCCTCGATGCCGCGATCGGCGGCTATCGCTTCGCGCTTCTTTCGCCCTGGAAAGTCGAGGCAGGTTTTCCGGTGATCGCGTTCGCCGGGCCCGAAGCCATCCTGCTGCGTCCCGATCGTTACGTGTACGGCGTCGCGCGCAGCCGCGCCGAGGCCGAGAACCTCGTGGAAGGAGCGAGCCGTGAATCGAGAACCGCTGAACCCCATCACTGACGAGCACCGCGCGCAGTTCGAGCGCGACGGCGTCATCTGCCTGCGCGGCATGTTCGACCGCGAATGGATCGAGAAGATGAACGCGGCCGTCAACCGCATCATGGATGCGCAGCATCCACTGGCGCGGCCGCGCGAGGTGACCAAGGCGCTCGGCGGCAAGAGCGGCCGCTACCACATCAACTCCTTCGTCTGGCACTGGGACGCGGACTTCCGCGACTGGGTGATGAGCTCACCCATGCCGCTGATCGCCGCGCGCATGCTGCGCGCCGACGAGGTGCGCCTGTTCTACGACCAGGTATTCGTGAAGGAGCCGCAGACCGCGGAGATGACCGACTGGCACCAGGACCTGCCGTTCTGGCCGATGCGCGGGTCCGACATCATCTCGATCTGGGTGGCACTGACGCCGGTCGACCACGAGAACAGCGCGGTCGAGTACCTCGCCGGCTCGCACAAATGGGGCAAGTTCTACGCCGCCGCCATCCCCGACAAGGACCCGCGCTTCAAGTCCGACCTGGAGCCTTGCCCGAACTGGAGCAAGGAGAAAGGCAACCCGAAGTACCGCTTCCTGTCCTGGAAGCTGGAACCCGGCGACTGCGTGCTGCATCACCCGCTCACCGTGCATGGCGCGGAGGGCAACTTCTCCCCGTCGCGCCGCCGCGTCGGCATCTCGACGCGCTACTTCGGGCGCGACTGCCAGTGGGATCCGCGGCCGGCGACGATGAAGATCACCGGCGACCCGGTGCTCACCGCCGGCGCGCGGCCCGAGGACGACAAGGTTTTCCCGGTTGCCTGGCGTGTCTAGCCTCTCGCGGATGCTGCGGGTACTGGATTTGTTCACCGAACAGCATCCGGTACTTTCGGCAGAGGACATCAGCTCGAAGCTCGACTACAGCCGTCCGACGGGCTACCGCTACGTTCGCGGGCTGGTCGCCGCGGGACTGCTAGTGCGCGCGCCCGGCGGCTATGCGCTCGGCCCGCGCATCATCGAGCTCGACTGGATCATCCGCACGCAGGACCCGGTGCTCATGGCGAGCCGCAGCGCCGTGCGCCGGCTCGCGGCGCGAACCGCCTGCGGCGTCACGCAAATGGGCATGTACGGCGAGCATATCGTCACCATCCACTACGAGCCGGGTCCGAATCCGCTCGAGATCGGCTTCGACCGCGGGCGGCCGATGCCGCTGTTCCGCGGCGCGCCGTCGAAGGCGATCCTCGCCTTCCTGCCGCGCGCGCGCCTGGAGCGGCTGTATCGCAAGCACCGCGGGCGCGGCTTTGCGCGCTTCGCCGAGGAGATGAAGGACGTGCGCAAGGCGGGCTACGCGATCAGCTTCGGTGAGCTCGACGTCGGCAAGGTCGGCATCGGCGCGCCGGTGTTCCGCAGCCGAACCGTGGCGGGAAGCCTGTGCCTCGTGCTGACCAAGGTTGCTTATGACAAGGCCGACCAGGAATTCCTGGTCGCAAAACTGCTGCACGCCGCCGGCGAGATCGGCGAGGCCATCGAACCGGCCGCTCCGGAGCCGCGCACGCGCCGTAGAATGCGCGAACCCTCCACCCGGACTTCCGCATGAAACTCGCTACGTTCAAGACCGCGCAAGGCGCCAGCTATGGTGCAGTCACCGCAAAGGGAATCGTCGACCTGCGCCGCTATCTGGGAAACCAGTATCCCGACCTGAAGTCGCTGATCCAGGGCGACGCGCTCGACCAGGCGCGCAAGCACCTCTCCGAGACCCCCGACTACAAGGCCGCGGACATCACCTGGCTGCCGGTGATCCCCAATCCGGACAAGATCGTCTGCGTCGGGCTCAACTATCAGGACCACGTGGTCGAGACCGGCCGCGACAACACCGAGCAGCCGGCCATCTTCCTGCGCCTCGCCGAGTCGCAGGTGGGCCACAGGCAGCCGATCGTGCGGCCGCG
>Ga0137428_1000587_pt1 | contig 15441 bp, 10 predicted proteins | sample EasRivERMZT718_2_FD_102305 | JGI IMG/M metagenome (GOLD analysis project Ga0137428, IMG submission 102305) | Soil microbial communities from meander-bound floodplain in the East River, Colorado, USA - East River MetaG ERMZT718_2 | ecosystem: Environmental > Terrestrial > Soil > Floodplain ...
CTGGCCGTCACGATGCTCGACGCGCTGCCGTACCTGATCGACTACCCCTATGGCTGCACCGAGCAGACGATGAGCCGCTTTCTCCCCGCGGTCGTCGTGGCAAAGACGCTGCAGGATCTCGGCCTGAAGCCCGAGGACATCGCAACGCGCGTCTTCGGGGGCATCGAGACAGCCCATGCGGAGGCCACGCATCCCGACGGCAGGAAGGATCTCGCGAAGCTGGACGACATGGTGCGCGCGGGACTGGATCGTCTCTACGACTTCCAGCATGACGACGGTGGGTGGGGATGGTGGAAGCAGGGGGAAAGCGATCACTTCATGACCGCTTACGTCGTGTGGGGCCTCGGGATCGCGCGCGACGCGGGGGTCAACATCAGAGATGGCGCGCTGCACCGTGGGATCGGATTCCTGGACGCGGAGATCATCGAGCAGGAGGAGAATCCCGACATCCAGGCGTTCATGCTGCACGCGCTCACCGCGTCGGCGAAGCCGGGCGGCGGGTCCGCGCGCTCGCGGACGCGCATGGCCGCCTTCGACAACCTCTGGTCACGGCGCGACAGCCTCAACGCGTACTCACGGGCGTTGCTGGCACTCGCCGCGCATCATCTCGGCGACGCCGAGCGCGCCCTCGCGCTTGCGCGCAACCTGGCCAACGGCGTGAAGCGCGACGACGCGCCCGATGCCTCGGTGCTCCTGAAGGGGAGCCAGGGGCGCGCGGCCGAGACGATGGGGACGGCCCACTGGGGGGAGGATGGCCTCTGGTGGCGCTGGTCGGAAGGGGGCGTCGAAGCCACCGCCTTCGCTCTGAGGGCCCTGCTCGCCATCGATCCGGAGAATGCCCTGGTCGAGCCCGTGACCACGTGGCTCATCAGGAATCGCCGCGGCGCCCAGTGGAGCAACACGCGCGACACGGCGATGGTCGTGCTGGCGATGACCGACTACCTGCGCGCCAGCGGTGAGCTGGCCGCGGATCTCGACTACACGATCGACGTCAACGGCAAGCGCATCGTCCAGCGGCGGATCGGGCCTGCGGATGTTCTGTCGGCGCCGAGCGGGTACGTCGTGGACCCGTCGCTGCTCCGCGATGGCGCCAACCAGATCCGCATCGCCCGGAGCGGCGGCAGCGGCCGCGGCCGCGGCACCGGCCGCCTCTACTTCGCGGCCGAAGCGGTGTTCTTCAGCACCGAGGAGCCCGTGACCGCGGCGGGAAGCGGTCTCTTCATCCGGAGGAACTTCTACAAGCAGGTCGGGCGGCCGACGCTGCTGAAAGGGACCATCTATCACGGAGAGCCGCTCGCCGACGGCGGGAGCGTGACGAGCGGCGAGCGGGTGGACGTGGTCCTCACGTTCGAGGCGAAGAACCATTACGAGTACATCGTGCTGGAAGATCTGAAGGCGGCCGGGCTGGAGGCGGTGGAGGTGAGGAGCGGCGAGGCGATCTACGCCCGCGAGATCCGCGCGTCCGCCCAGGGGCGCGACCCGGCGTCACGCGAGCCGCAGGATTACACCGGCCGGAGCCGCTGGGTTCATCAGGAGCTGCGGGACCGGAAGGTCGCGCTCTTCCTCGACAAGCTCCCCGAGGGGATCTGGGAGATCCGCTACGAGCTTCGCGCCGAGGTGCCGGGCTCGTTCCACGCGCTGCCGGCCATGGCTCATGCGATGTACGTCCCCGAGATCCGCGGCAACAGCGGGGAGATGCGCGTCACGGTGCAGGATCGGCAGCCGGTTCTCTCCGGCCGGTGACAACGCCGCCGGCGGCGACGCGGCCGCCGGCGGGCGCAGCGCTGCTCAGCCCTTCCTCGCCGCTTCTTTCTGGCTCTCGAGGTTCTTGTAGATGAGCCACGCGCCGATGAGGATCGGGGCGACGGGCCACCAGTCCTCGATCCAGTCCATCGACATGTCGAAGCGCGTGTGGAAGAGCATGATGAGTCCGACGCCGACGAGCAGCGCCCCGCCCATGAGCGAGCCGCGTATTCCGGGCTGCTCCATGTCGGAGGGGAGCGGGATGGAGGCGCCTCCCTGGAGCGCCTGGTTGTACAGCGCCGCGCGCCGCCCGGCATCGATGACGTTGTAGAGGTAGAAGAACGCCATGAAGATGCCGGTCATCGGCGCCAGCGGCGTGAACTCCCTCTCGGAGAACGTCGCGAGCATCGCGATGAGCCCGGCGAAGCCCAGCGCGTGGATGAACCCTCGCTGGTAGTAGCCGACGTAGATCTGCCCCAGCCCGGGCATCAACGACAGGAAGCAGGCCAGGGCCGGCGATTTGCCGTGCGGATTGAACGCCCCGGCCCCCAGGGCGCTGAGGTCCCTGGGCGGCCACGGGGCCCCGGGGGGCGGCCCGGGCTGGTAGCCGGGTGGGACGCCCCCAGCGGCTCCGGGCGCCGTGCGCGGGTCGTGCGGTGGTTGCGTCGGATCGTGGGGCCAGTTCGCCTGGTTTTCCATTCAAGCCTCCTTCTCGAGTGTTCGTTGGGGTGCGGTGGTGGTCGGGCGGGGACGCGCAGGTTCCACGGGGGGATCCGGGGCTCCGAGGATGATCCAGATTGCCTTGGCGTCATCACCCATCAGTCTGAAATGGTCCCCTCCCTCCCGGAAGTTCCCCTTGAACGTCTCTCCTGTCATGCGCAGACCGTGACGCCCGAGCGACAGGGCGCGGTCTCCGGCGCGGTCGAGACGATCGCCCCAGGTGAGACGCTCGGGCTGCGCGGTCGGCGGATCCTCCGGGGACAGGAGCGCACGCGCGGAGTCCGCGGGGTTGGAAAGGAAGCGGGGGATCGGGACGACCGCCGCCTGCGCGACCGCCGCCGGATTGATGCGCGCGAGGCGCGCCGCCTGCCCGGGGACGTCGCGCAGCGGCGAGAAGGACGTGCCGAACAGCAGCCATACGACCACCGCGCCGATGTAGGCCCCTTCGAGGGGAAGCCGCGGCCGGGCGAGCATGGCGCGCGCCGCGTCCCTCGCCCGGCCGATCCATGCCGTCCATGACGCGAAGGGGGAGCGAACCTGCGCGGTGACGGCCATGACGTCCCGCGTGAAGGCCGCGTCGGGCTCCGCTTCCGCGAGGGTCGGGAGCACCTTGGTGAGCCACGTCACGGCCTCGAGAACGCGGGCGCATTCCTGGCAGTGCGTCAGGTGCATGCGCACGAGCGCGTCATCGCCGGGCGGAAGCATTCCGTCGGCGAGAGGCGCGAGCCGCTCGTGCGCGCTCGGGCAGGCCGAGCCGCTCGTCTGCTCCAGCACCCTGCGCGTCAGATCGTCGAAGTCGCCGCGGTCCAAGGTGTCACGCTCCATAGGTGGTCCCGGCGGCGGGATCCAGCGCCAGGACGGCGCGCGCCAGCTCGGTGCGCGCGCGGTTCGATCGTGATTTGACGGTGCCCAGGGGGAGCGCGAGCAGCGATGCGATCTCCTCCAGCTTCAACCCCTGGATCTCCTTCAGGATGATCATCTCGCGGTTCGTCTCGCTGAGCCGTTGCAGTGCCGCGTAGACAAGCTGGCGGCATTCGCCCGACGAGGCCTCCGCTTCAGGCGACTGTCCCGGAGCCGGCCATTCCATATCCTCCTCGATAGGGCTGTTGACGTTCGATCCGCGCGCCTTCATGCGGCGCAGATGATCGATGCAGGCGTTGCGCCCGACGCGCAGCAGCCAGGGGAGGAAGTTCTCCTGGTCGTTGAAGCTCGACAGCTTCCTGTAGATGCGCACGAAGATCTCCTGCGCCACGTCGCGCGCCTCTTCGGGGTTGCGCACGTAGCTCAATGCCAGACCGTACACGCGCGCCTGGTACCGGCGCACCAGCGCCTCCCAGGCGAGACTGTCACCGGATCGACAGCGCTGCAGCAGCTCGGCGGTTTCCATGGTCGCTATCTGCAGGGTGCCGACGTTTGCGTCTGGTCCAAGCGTCCCTCGTTTCAAGACATCGTTCGCCCTGGAAGACGCAGGCTGGCGCGCAAAGGTTCGCGCCCTGCCCCGGCTCCCCCGGTCACCGGATCCGACAATATCACGGCCGAGACCCTCAACTCATTGATTGGAAAGAGTATCCGCTCGCCTGCCCCCCGCTGGCCGGTTGAGCTAGTGGTTGATCGGGGAGGCCCCTGCGGCTAAATTGACGGCCACAACCGGCCCCTTTCGGGATGCCGGGCTTCCTGGAAGGACAACGATGCCAAGGAACGACGATTCGGCCCGCGCCCTCCTCCCGTCGATCATCATCGGCGTGGCCATCATTCTGGGCGCCTGGGCGATCAAGTCATCGCTCGACAAGAGCGCCGACAACCTCGACAGCATCCGCCTGGCGCTGGCCGACACGAAGCAGGCTCTCCAGCAGGTCGCCCAGGCGCGGCCGGCTGCGGGGGGCGCCGCGGCCCGCGGCGGGCGTCCCGACCCGACAAAACGCTACACCGTGAAGACCGACGGCGCGCCCGCGAAGGGCCCCGCGAGCGCGAAGGTCAAGATCGTCGAGTTCTCCGACTTCCAGTGACCATTCTGTTCGAGGGTCGGTCCGACCCTCAAGCAAATCCAGGACACCTACGGCGACAAGGTGCAGATCGTCTGGAAGCACCTTCCCCTCGACATCCATGCGAAGGCTCCGGCCGCGCACGCGGCGGCCGAGGCGGCCAACCGGCAGGGCAAGTTCTGGGAGATGCACGATCTGATCTTCGGAAACCAGCAGGGCATGGCTCCCGAGAAGTACGTCGAGTACGCGAAGCAGCTCGGCCTGAACGTGGAGACGTTCAAGAAGGACGTCGCGAGCGAGGCCGTGAAGAAGCGCCTCGATGAGGATGTGAAAGAGGCAGCCAGCCTCGGGGTCTCAGGCACCCCGGCCTTCTTCATCAACGGTCTGTTCACGTCGGGCGCGAAGCCCTTCGAGCAGTTCAAGCAGATCATCGACCAGGAGCTCGCGGGAGGCCCGCCCCCCACCTAGGCGGCAAGCTGCGACGTGCAATGCCCGCAACGCGTCGCCTTGATCGGGATCGGCGAGCAGCAGAAGCGGCAATCCTTCGTCGTCGGCTCCGCAGGAGGCGCCTTCGCCTCGGCCTGCTGGCGCAGCCTGTTGACGCCCCGCACGAGCAGGAAGACCGCGAACGCCACGATCAGGAAGCTGATGACGGCGTTCAGGAAGAGGCCGTAGTTGACGCTGACCGCTCCCGCGGTCTTCGCCTCCGACAGCGCATCATAGGGGGCGGCGGCCTTCGCCCCTTCCTTCAGGACGACAAAGAAGTTCGAGAAGTCCACGCCACCGAGCAGCAGCCCGATCGGCGGCATCAGCACGTCGTCCACGAGGCTCTTCACGATCGTGCCGAAGGCTCCGCCGATGATGATCCCGACGGCCATGTCCACGACGTTCCCGCGCATGGCGAATTCCTTGAATTCCTTCAGCATGAGTTCCTCCTGTTCTTGACCCCGCCCCGCGATCCACCGCGCGCGGCCCTCCGAGCCGGCAGGCCTGCGCGCGCAGGGATCGGCGCCTTCTTGTTGTCGCGATGAGGCTACTACAGGAGGGAGGCGGGGAACGAGGCCCGCGGTCCGGCCGGTTGGCCGGCCGCGGTCCCGTGCGATGGGAGGCGCTACTGGTCGAGCACTCCTGCGCGGACGCCCTGGCCGCTGTGGACGCCTGCGGCTTCCGGCGGGCCGGCTGGAATCGCAGAGAGGACCTTCGTCGCCGCGCGCTTCTCGCCGGCGTTCCCGACCATGTCCACGTTGCCTCGGAACTGCGCGCCGTCGGAGACCGAGATGCGCGGGGCCTTGATGTTCCCCACGAGCCGTCCTGAGTCGGCCAGCGTGACCTTCTCATCGGCGACCATGTCGCCCGTCACGTCGCCGTAGATGGTGATGTTCTTCGCGTGAACCTCGGCGCTCACCTTGCTGCTCTCGCCGATCGTCAGATCGTGATCTTCGAGGTGGATGCGCCCTTCGACGCGCCCGTCGATCGTGAGGTCTTCGCTCCCCGTGACCTCTCCCTTGATGATCAGCGAACGGCCGAGGTTCGCTCGTCCTTTGATCTCACGTCCCTCATTCAACACGCGCGGATCCTCCTGACGCAGGCCGATCGACTCACGGGCCGCACGCCCCTGCGAGTTTGGCGCGGCGGCACGTTTCGTGGGGTGTTGTGAGGTGAGTTTTACTGCCTGGAGCGCCCGGAGGCAAGAAATCGCTGAATCGCCGGACAGAGACGAGATTTTCAGAATCCTGCCAAGCCCTTGTGGCTCAGAGGGGTAGGGACTCTTCAGGGACAGCTCTGGGGGGACGTCGCGATCCCCGGATCGCGCGGGATCGCTTGTTGCGGATCGCCGCTGTCCCATGTCCCCGCTAAGCCGCAAGCCTCCTGCGCACGGACGAGATAGTAGAAGGTGCCCCCGGGAGGGGGGACGGCGTCGTCTTCGATGGGGGCCGCGCCGGCGCCGTCCGCCAGGCATGTCAGGACGCTCGCACCGAAGTTTCCTCCCCCCAGGGCCAGCAGATCGAGATCACCGCGGATAATGTCGTAGGCCGACGCTCCCGCCGCGCCGGTCCAGGTGATCACGACGTGCCCGTCCTGCGGCGTGACCGTGAGGCCGGTCACGAGTCCCGGCACGCTGTCCGCCACGCAGATCGCCTGCGTCGCGATGTCCGATCCCCCCTGGTTGGTCGCGGTCAATGACGCAACGTGCACTCCGGGGCTCGCGTAGATGAACGTCGCGTTCCTGGAACCGGCGTCCTGCACGGCGTCGTCGTCGAAGTCCCACGACCACGAGGCGGTGTTGGTGGAGGAAGCGTCGGTGAAGTCCACGGAAAGAGGGGCGGGACCGGCCGTCGTCGAGACGGAGAACGCAGCGACCGGGGGTGTTGCCGTGTCCTTGATCATCGTGAAGTGATCGCTGATGACCCCCTGGCTCGTGAGGAATCGCCCATCGAGGCGATCGCCGTTCACGTCCAGCACCAGGGAGCCGAGGATGTTGAGCGAGATGAACATCGCCGGATGGTTGAGGCTCCCGCCGCTGGCCTGTCCCGAGGTCCCCGCGACGACGTACACCGCCCCTTCGTGAGGCGCGGGCCCCCCGGTCGCTTTCTGGTAGGCGCCGTCTCCGTCGAGACGCCCGTCGTCGGTTCCCGCGAGGAGATTCGGCCCGGTCAACGTGTTCGAGAAGCCGTAGTGGCCATCCAGCAGATAGGAACGCTCGTAGGAGTGGCTGTGCCCCCCGAGCACCAGATCCACGCCGTGGGCCTCGAGGATCGGCACGACGTTCGTGCGCATCTGCACCAGGCGCCCCCCGCTGTCGGATGCGTTGTCCGAATCGTGGGAGCCCTTGGAATAGGGAGGCGTGTGCCAGTAGACGATGACCCAGTCCTGCGCGGTGGCCATCAGGTCATTCTGGAGCCACGTCAGCATCGCCCCGCCGGGGGCGCGGCTGACGTCCTCGGAGTTGAGGCAGATGAAATGCACGTTGCCGTGGTCGAACGAGTAGTACGCCTCGGTCCCGGAGGAGAGGCCGCCGGCCTCTGCCGCGTCGGGGAGGGTGAACATGTCGTAGTAGGGCCCCGTGAGCGACGACGAGAAGGCCGAGGCCGCGTCGTGGTTGCCCAGCGTCGGCCAGAGAGGCGTGTTGCGCAGGAACTGCGGGTACATGTCGAAGACCGCGGCCTGGTACTGGCTGTCGGTCCCATCGGGGTACGCGTTGTCCCCGAGCATGAGCCAGACGTCGGTGCGGACGTCATCGAGCGCGAGGTAGGCGTTGCGCACCGCCGCGGCGGAGGCGTTCGCGGTCCCCGAATCCCCGAGCGCCCAGATCCTGACGGGGGTTCTCGTCCCGGCGGAGGGGGGCGTGACGAAGTAGTGATCGACGGTGCCACCGGCGAAGGGGCTCGTGGAGCTGCCGACGCGGTAGTAATAGGTGGTCCCCGGCTGGAGGTCGCTCAGGAGCACCTCGTGGTCGGTGCGCGGATTGGGATCCGATTGGGAGCTTGTGAGCTGGTCGTGCGCGGGGCCGTACTCCACGAGACTGTTCTGAAGGCCGGACGTGCGCCAGCGCAGGATGATGCTCGTCGGCGCGGCCGACTGGATGTAGGGGCCGCGCGGATCCGGTCCGGGCAGACCGGCAATGAGCTGGGGGACGATCACGAGATCGCTCGAGCTCGCACTCGCGTTCCAGACGCCGATGGCCAGCACGTTGGTCCCGTTCTGAAGATGCGGGATGGCGGCCTGGGAGATGTTCACCAGCGCTCCGTAGGCCGGATTGGTGCCGTTGCTCGGTTCGTGCGAACCCGCGGCGGTGTTCCACTCCGGAATGCCGCCGGGCATCTGGGGGGAGCGGTACACCTCCGTGCCATTGATCCAGGCCACGTAGCCGTCATCCCAGTCGGCGCCCAGGAAGAGCGTTCCGACGGTGAGGACATCGTCGATCGCGAAGGTGGCCCGGGTGTAGATCGACCTGGTGGAGGGAGGAACGGCCGTGGCGATCAGGTTCAGCGCGTTGGGGGGTGGCCCCGTGTCGTAGCCGACCCCGTAGACGCCGGTGCCCCAGAGCGCGTCGTTGAAGCCGGGCGCCGTCCAGGTCAGGGCGATGCCGGGGTTGGCGGAGTTGGCGAGATACTTCATCGGCGATCCTTCGGCGACCAGCACTTCCTGGGCCAGCGCTCCGGAGCCCGCATCGCCCAGGGGCGCAACGACGGCGATCACAAGCGCCCCCACTGTTCTCATGGACATCATGGTTCTCATGGAGCACCAGGCGGCGCAGGCTCGGGCTGCGCGAGACGCCGGAGCGCGGCGCTCACGACGGCGTTCAGCTCCACGATGGCGGCGCTCGCGCGACGCGAGGCGGAGAGCCGCTCGATGGCCGATGACGCCGCGCGCCAGCTCTGCTGCGCTTCGGCCATGCGCCCGGCCTGCTCCAGGGTCTCCGCGCGACGCGTCAGCCAGATCTCCGCGCGCGAAGATGCGGCCGCGAGGCGCTCGAGCCTGATGAGCGCGGCGTCGGTGCGGCCGAGCGCACGCTCGATGGCGAGCGCTTCGAGGTCCAGGGCGACCGGCCGGTCCAGCCTGGTCAGCCCGTCCTCCAGGACAGCGAGAGCTCGTTCGCGGTTGCCGTCGCCGGCCGCAATGAGCGCGCGCGCCAGCTCCAGGTAGAGATCCGGCTGGGCACGCCGCCCAGTCGCATTCGTAAGCGTCAGGGCCTGGTCGAACTCCGATGCGGCTTCGCCATGCCGGCCCAGGAGCGCAAGGGCGCGCGCGCGCACGCTGTGCCCGGCGGGATCCGCGGGGTGGCCGGCGATGTAGAGGTCGAGGGGTGCGATCGCCCGTTCGGGCAGATTCTCGTCCATCCACAGCCGCCCCTCGCAAAGATGCACGGCCGTCAGACCGGGATCGAGCGCGAGGCTGCGCTCGTAGTCGCGGCGCGCCGCGTCCCACCGCCCGAGCATGCGGTGCGTCTCGCCGCGCTGCATGTGCAGCCCCGCGTCGAGAGGATCAGCGGCAATCATCCTGTCGAGCTGGGCAATCCGGGCCTGCGTCTGCTCGTGCGCGAAGAGCCCGGCGGCGCATCCGAACAGCGCGGGGACGAGGACGATGAGCCGGAGAGTCGGGGACAGTTTCACGGGAGTACCCAGGATGCGGGGTCAGGAGTCAGGACGAGCTTTCAGATCATCCGTTCATCACCAGGGCTGGTCAAGGGTGAATCCAGTGTGACGCGGCTGATCTCACCAGTACCCATCCACGCTGGTGGGCTGCTTCGGACTGCACGTGGAGAGAAGCTGGGGCAGACACGCCGACGGACTCTGCGGACGCGGAGAACCGTCGCTCCTGTACCCCCACGATCCTTCGTTCGAGGCGCTGCGCGGTACGACGAGGTAGAAGACCATGCCGGCGGGGGGATCGACTGTCATCGCGCGGGCTCCCTGTGTGGTGCAGCCCAGGGGCCGGGCGTCGTGCATGTCAGGACTGCCGCTTTCGTAGACGATGAAGTCGGTGTCGAGCCCGCCGCACGAGACGCCCCAGGAGAGCGCGATCCTGCCAGCCGCCGCGTGCGCAATCTGGAGCGGGGTTCCCGGGATGAGGAAGCCGTCCGGGACACCCCCTGACGGAGGAGTGGCGGAGATAGTCAGCATCGATCCCATCTCGCAGTCGGGGTGTCTTCCGCCGCCGAGGTTCACGGAATCGAGGTCGAGCGGCGTGATCAGGCCCGGAGAACCGATGGCGTCGAACTCCAGCACCGCGATCGAGCCGGTCCCGACGATGGGCGCATCGCCTGAGATGCTCACCATCACGCGCCCCATGGGGCTCGCGGAGCTCGCGAGCTTGCGTCCTTCGGTGAGAGTGCCCGTCTTCACCCGGCGGAGCCGGATCACTTCGGGATTGAAGGTCACCTGGAAGCTGATGGCGTTCGTGGCGAGGGCCGCGCGGCCTTTCGCGAGGATCGGGATCTCGACGGTCGTTCCCGCGTAGCCCACCAGATCGCGCGGGAGGCGGATGACGGACGCTCTCTCGTCCAGAGAGATCGCTTCGGGAACGTCGATGCCGGTTGCGATCGTCCGTACTCCGCCCGTGTTGAGATCCACCAGCAGGAGCGCTCCGCCCGTCTGCGTGGTCACGATGGCGGTCTGATCGTCATAGAGCAGCGCGGTGTATCGCGACGCGCCGAGCTTCACCGCGGCCACCTGGACGTTGCCGCTCTCGCGATCCACGCGGAGCAGCTCGCCCGGTGATGCGACGACGAAAAGGGTCGCACTGTCCCTGCTCACGGCGATGCCGATCGGGTTTTGCAGATCGCTTGCGATCCGGGTCACGCCGCCTGTTTCCAGATCGATCGACGACACAGTCCCCAGACCGGATTCGGTCACGAACAGCGTCTTTCCGCCGTCGCCGAGGGCGACGTCCTTCGGGTCGCTCAGGCCTGAGGCCACGACCACCACCGTGCCGTTGAGCAGGTTCACGCGCGCGACGCGGCCGGCGCCGGCCTGTGCTACGTAGGCCATGATCCCGTCAGCGTCGATCCGCAGACCCGCGGCGCCGGGGAGGCCCGTCACGATGCGCGTCAGCGCGCCGGTGGTCAGATCGAGCAGCCACAACTCGCCTGTCCCCGCCTGGGTGAAGTAGACGGCCCCGCCGTCCGGCGTCACGGCGACCCCCGTGGGCCTGGCCAGACCGAACGCCATGACGATCCGCCCACCGGTGGTGAGATTGAAGCGCGTGACGCGCCCCCCGCCTGACGCGGCAAGGAAAACCCGGCCGAGTTGGCAGGGGAGCGGGTCGCAGAGATTGCCGATGTGGTCGCCGTCACTGTCGGTCTGGTCCGGGTTGAAACGCTCCGGGCAGTTGTCGGCGGCGTCGCATTGCGTGTCTCCCCTCCGCACGGGGCCTGTGGCACACACACGATCGCGGCCGAACAGCGCCGCGTTGTCGTCGGCCGTGCCGCAGATTCCGTCGGGCCCCTGCGGGACCTCGGAGTCGGGGACACTCTCGTACGAGCACGTCCTGCTCGACTCCGTGCATGCTTCCGTGGTGCAGGGATTCCCGTCGGCGCAGGGCGTGGGGCCGGGGATGCAGAAGCCCCCGAAGCACCCCTGCTCGGCGCCATTGCAGAAGACGGAGTCGGCGCAGGAGGTCCCATCGGCGACCGCCAGGTTGCCGCATGCGTCGAAGGTCTCGACGCAGGCCTCGGTCGAGCAGACGTCCACGCCGGTGCACGAAGGGGAGGCGCCGGCGAGGCATTCTCCGCCGGCGCAGGTCTCCTCGCCGTTGCAGAAGAGATGGTCGGTGCAGGAGGTCCCCTCGGGAGCGATCGTGCTGCGACAGACGTCGGCGGACTCGTCGCACGCGTCTGCCGTGCAGGGGTCGCCGTCGTCGCACACCGGTGTGCGCACGCAGACGCTGTCGAGGCACTCCTCCTCGCCGTTGCAGAAGGTGCCGTCGCTGCACTCCGCCCCGAGCGCGCACGGCGCCGTCGTGAAGCGTCCCCACCAGGTTCCCCAGCGGTCGCAGTCCTCACACTCTCCTTCGCTCATGCGTGCGTAGGCCTGAAGGGTCCAGAAGGTGTCATCGACGGGGTCGACCGCCGTAGCACCGAAATCACCCCATCGGTTGAAGGCGCCGCCGAAGGTCTTGAAGTAGGAGTCTTCACCCTGCTTGAGCGGCGACGGAGTGCGCATCGTGCCCGGCGGATCCGATGGCAGCCGCGCGCTGTACCACGCCGAAGGGAAGCTCGCGGCTCCCGAGCCCATGAACCCCACGGCGGCTCCGCCGCTGGCGTTCACGGCGATGGACGGGAAAAAGAAGAACCTCTTCGCGTCGGCGATGCGACCCTGCTGCACCGGGCCGTTTGCGCCGTTCGGGTCGGCGGCGGACGGATCGATCTCGTACCACGCGATCTCGGTGTGCCCCGTCCCCGAAGGGCTCTCCACGTGGTGCGCTGTCCAGAGCCGTCCTTCGCGCAGGATCGCGTTGGACAGACGCCGATCGAGGACGTCGATCACGGCATCGCTGGAGAATTGGGGGGCTCCCTCGAGAACGAACGACCCGAAGGGGGCGACCCGGACGAAGCCCAGATCGCGCAGGACCGGCGCATCTCCCGGGAAGGTCACCTCGTGCACGCGGAGGAACGACGCGCCACCGTTGGGGCCGGCGTTGTGGATCAGGTAGTTGGTCCCGCCTCCGTCGAAGGAGTGCGCGGGCTGCCACGAGGATCCCGGCATCGGGCCGGCGCGCGGGTCGAACTGCCAGAGAAGCGCCGCCGCGCCGGAGAGCAGGGTCGTCTTGTCGAACACCCAGAGCGTCGGACCGATGAACCCCGACGGCGCGAACAGGTTCGCCGTCAGGTAGACATGATCCGCGTCCAACCCCAGCGCGGGGAAGTCGGCCGTGCCGGCTCCTGTCGGGTCGGCGGGGATCGCGTAGAGGGTGAATCCCTGCATCGGATCCGAGGCTTGCGAGACGGCGAGCAGGAGGTGCGAGTTTCCGATGGCCGTGACGCTGAGAGCCGCGATCAGGAAGCGCCCCGCATGCTGATCGTAGAGAACGCGCGGCGTGAAGGAAGAGGCAGCCGGGGGTCCAAGCGCGCTCCAGAACGAAGCCGCGGAGATGGGTCCGAAGACGATCGCACCGGTGGCCTTGTCGAAGACGGCGAATCCGGTGTTGAGCATGGTCACCAGATGGCCGGGCCCCGCGGCCCCCGCCGGGCCGGGGGGAATGACGGTGTTGTCGTCGACGAGCCCTTCGAAGAACTTCAGCGTCATGGGACTCGGAGCGCTCGCTCCCAAGGGAGCCCCCCGCGCAAGCGATGCCTCCCGCGGTGAAAGTGCCGGAAGATCGTGGCCGGGATCGCGCGGATCGCGGAACCGCTCGATGGCGCGCCCAGGTTGCTGCAGCACGCCACCCTTCGCGTGCGCCCGCGACATCGTGTCGAGCGTGACGCGCACTCCGCGCGCCTGCATGGGCGGTCCCGCGGATCGCGTCATGCGAGGGGCGGGAGACTCAGGAGTCTTCGGGAGGACCGGCGAAAGGAGCGCGGCCAGCATGACGAGGAAGAGCGCCCCAGCCCGAGCCATCGCCGACAGCGCGTTCCAAGGATGTGCTCTGCCGGAGGCCGGGAGCGCATCCGGGGATCTGCGGGAGGACACTCGATTCCGCTCCCCAATTCAAGCGTGCCGCGGAGGTCTCAGCCGGGGATGTTACTCCAGATCGGGGAGGGGCGGCTGTTTTTCTTTGTGTCTCAGGAGCAGCCGCTCGTGGACCCGCAGGAGATGCACTTCAGGCAGGTGCCGTTGCGGACCATGGTGAACTGGCCGCATTCGGTGCAGGGATCTCCCTCGTAGCCCTTGATGCGGGCCTGGCGGATCAGCTCCCGCTCCCGCGCTGCGGCCTGCGGGACGACCGAGGCATGGCCCGCTGCGGTTGCAGCGGCCGCCGGCACGATCACCTGGGGGGTCGGAGCGCTTGTCGCCATCCCCATCTCGGCGCCGGTCGCGGTGGCCGCGGCCTGGTGGGGGAACGCGATCGGCTGGTCCTCCTCCGGGAGGTTCTCCTCCGAGACGAACCCCACCTTCAGATGCCGCGTGCGTGGCACGCGCATCCGGGTGCGCTCCGCCTCGTCGTCCAGCATCCGCGCCGGTGTCGCCACCTCCTCGTCGAAGTCGGGCTCCGCGTCGGGGCGTCCCGTCGTGTCGCTGCGGAGGTCCTCCGGGGTGACCTGCGCCAGGTCGGTGCGGCCGAGGTAGGTGATCGCCAGCTCGCGGAAGACGTAGTCGATCACCGAGGTCCCCATCTTGATGTGCGGATTGCCGGACACGATGCCGTTGGGCTCGAAGCGCGTGAAGACGAACGCGTCGACGAACTCGTCCAGCGGCACGCCGTGCTGCAGCCCCAGGGAGATGGCGATCGCGAAGCAGTTCATCAGGCTCCGGAAGGCCGCCCCCTCCTTGTGCATGTCGAGGAAGATCTCGCCGAGCTCGCCGTCCTCGTACTCGCCGGTCCTGAGGTAGACCTTGTGGCTGGCGATGATCGCCTTCTGCGTGTAGCCGCTGCGCCGATCGGGCAGGCGCCGCCGCCGCGCGATGTAGCGGTGCACGATCCGCTCCGCGATCTTCATCTGATCGCTCCGCGGCTCTTCCGCGTGCACGACATCGCCGCCGGTGACGGCCTCGACGGCGTGCGCCGGCTCCTCGGCGTCGATATCCGGCACGAGCCATTCGGCGGCCGTCGACGCGAGCGGCTGGGACAGCTTGCTGCCGTCGCGGTAGAGGGCATTGGCCTTCAGCATCAGCTTCCAGGACTTCATGTAGGCGTCCCGGATATCGTCCACGGTGGCCGAGTGGGGCATGTTGATCGTCTTGGAGATCGCGCCGCTGATGAAGGGCTGCGCGGCCGCCATCATCTTGATGTGGGCCATGTGCTGGATGAAGCGCCTGCCGTACTTGCCGCAGCGGTTGGCGCAGTCGAACACCGGGAGGTGTTCCGGCTTGAGGTGCGGCGCCCCCTCGACGGTCATCCTGCCGCAGACATGGTCGTTGGCCTGGGCGATTTGCTCGCGGGTGAAGCCGAGCATCTCGAGCAGATTGAAGTTGAAGTCGTTGATCTGCTGAGTGGTGAAGCCCAGGACCTTGGTGCAGAAATCGTCTCCCAGGACGAAGCGGTTGAAGGCGAAAGGCAGCTCGAACGAGCCGCCCAGTGCGGCGTCGACCCGATCCAGCGTCTCCTCGTCGAAGCCCTTCGCGCGCAGCGACTCGCGGTTGATGTGCGGCGCCCCCGCGAGCCGTCCCGTGCCGAGGCAGTAGGCGATGATGGCGGAGGTCTCCGCGTCGGAGTAGCCGAGATGCGCAAGCGCTTGGGGGACCGACTGGTTGATGATCTTGAAATAGCCTCCCCCCGCGAGCGTCTTGAACTTCACCAGCGCGAAGTCGGGCTCGATCCCCGTGGTGTCGCAGTCCATGGCCAGCCCGATCGTCCCCGTGGGGGCGATGACCGTTGTCTGGGCGTTGCGGTAGCC
>Ga0137428_1000588_pt1 | contig 15433 bp, 10 predicted proteins | sample EasRivERMZT718_2_FD_102305 | JGI IMG/M metagenome (GOLD analysis project Ga0137428, IMG submission 102305) | Soil microbial communities from meander-bound floodplain in the East River, Colorado, USA - East River MetaG ERMZT718_2 | ecosystem: Environmental > Terrestrial > Soil > Floodplain ...
CACCTCAATGCATCTCTCACCAGGCGGAGAGTACTACTTCATCATTGATCAAGTTGGGGACAAGATCGTGTTGAATCGAACAGCTGGGGGAAAGCGGGTGTTGACTCTTTCAGAGGCCAAGCAGCACTTCACGAAGATTCCTTCTCTCTCGGTTGGCTTTGTTGATCGCGATCACGCCATGGTTTCGCAAAGCGGGGATGGCATCCATCATATGGGGTTATTTGATCTCAGGACTAACCCGCCCAATTGGGTTGACTTGCAGTTCCCATCAAATCACTTTGCAATGGTCTCATATCCTTATCAGGCTTCCTTTGGTCATGCAGGAGAGTTTATTTACATAGACAATTTCGAATTAACCCACTTAGAGAGCCGCGTCTTTTGTTTCGATGCCGATGGCAGTATCTTGTGGGATCGTGAAATGAAACCCGGGGAAACAAGCTGGACAGCCCCTCGCTGGGTTGTGAGCTCTGCTGGTCAAGGTCTGAGCGCGATGTTTGATGCCAACTGGCTGGGTATTATCGAGACTCGTACGGGAAAGCTGTTGGATGCTCAAACGCTGAGCGCCAATCTAGTTTGGATTTATGAGGCCTCATTTGAGAATGACCGTCTAGTTGTGGCAGCTCAGGGGTCAGTTAAGAATAGACAGTACATCATAACTGCTGATGTTCATCATGATGGGGTCCTGGGAAACCTGAAGGAAGCGGAGGCGCTCGTCAGGGGAGCAGTAGCCGGCACAAGGTCGGGAGTTCTTCTGCATCAGGAGGGATCGGGATCATGGCTGGTATCAGGGTTTCGAAAGTAACGCGAGCGCTCCTTTGTCATTTCCTCTTCCTGATGGGTTCAGGAGCCGCTCGGGCTGAAAACCCATGCGAACAGTCAATGAACGCGCCAACTCCCAGCAGTGTGAATTGGCCGATGGATGGAGGATACCTTAGCTCGCCTTTTGGGCCGCGGCGGTTTTCTAGTGGAAGATTCGACTTTCATGAAGGAGTCGACATAAAAGATGGAGAGACGAACAAGAATGTCAAGTCGGTTCAGGTAGGAATGGCAAGAAACCTGGTCAGTGTCACCACGCCGCAAAATCTTGGTCGCCATTATGGTATTCAGGTGTATCTATACACCATCACTGCCACTGACGGCATGCCGCTCACGCACTACTGCCACTTGGATGAGAGCCTTGTAATCGACGACGCAATCGTTACGGTTGGTCAAGAGATAGGCATATCAGGAGATACGGGAGCCACCAATGTACATTTGCATTTCGAGTATTGGACCTGCAATGCCGGAGGAACTCCGCAACACAGCCAGGGCAATAATTTGCCGTCCGGTGGACTTTATACCTGCAAGAAGCCGCCGAAGCCATTCATTCTCTCCCCTGATGCCAACGCCCCAGTTATTCCACCCCTTGATGATCCGTTGGCGCCTGGAATTGTCGAATACAATGATTCGGTGCGAGTCACCCTGCGAATGAATAGTAATGAACTCGATCTTTCTTGGATCGAATTCCGGGCCAAGGTAAATGCTGACCTGATAATTGATGAGAGCGTATCGATGTGGTCTCACTGCAATGCCGGTAATGAGCCCAATGGTGACGTGCAGAATGGCGTGTCGAGTGTATTTCAGGATGATGATGGCAATGTTAACGTGATGAGAATTGACCCCGATGAATTTCACTCCTGGGACCTATACCAACAGATTAAGTTTACCTTCAAGGTTCCTGGATATCGCCCCGGAACGGGGCGGGTTTGCGTAAAGGCGACTGACTTTAACTGGAACGTTGGTTCTTTCGGGACATTTAATGGCGAATGCGAGTTTCCGAATGTCGATCAACCGACATTTCTGCGCGTAGCACAGAATAAGCCCAATCCATTTAATCCCTCAACGACCTATCGCTTTGAGACTGGAGGTCGAATGCAGGTAACAGCCAGGGTGTATGATTCTGCTGGGCGATACGTCGCAACGATTTGCGACGAAGTCTTGGGCCCTGGTGAGCATTCTGTTGTGTGGGGGGGTCTTGATGATGAGAGTAGACTGGTGGGAAGTGGTGTCTACTTCGTAAGGGTCGATGCAGGTGCACATCAGGGAACAGTGAGGTCGGTTCTGCTTCGCTAAGGGAGGGTGCAATGGGTCTTCGCGCTTTAGTCGCTGTGGCTCTGGCGAGCTGGATCTCGCTGCAGGCCCCGGCATCCTCATACGCAGGGGCCAATGCAGAGGCAGTTGGATTTCTGAGTTGGTCTCACGAAGGCGTCGCTTCCGATCTAGCGCAAATGCCCCAGGGAATGCAATCCCTTTACATCCTTGTGTCGAATGCGAACGATGTCCAGAACTTCAGTTTTCGACTCGATTGGACCCCGATTGAGCGGGCCACCATGGCAGCCGACACCTGTGCTTCATGTTCATGTGGTACGTTGAGTAGCGGCGGTAGCAATGGTGGGGTTCCGACATGGGGCATTGACTACCCTTTAACGCCGGAAGGATCTTTCTGCATTGAGATTCCACTGGATTTTGGAAGTGAACAAGCGATTGCGATGACCTTTAGCGGTGGGTATCTGACGATAATCGATCATTCAGGCGCGAGAGATTTTGTGAGGATAATGAATAATGCCACCATTCTTGGGGGAATTGGGAGCGCTCCTCCCGCCTACGTTCTTGATGCTCAGCCAAGAGTGCATACAGCAGGAAATGTCATTCATATCTCCGAGGTCGCCGGTTACCACTTTCCTGCCGATGCGGCGATTGTGTTGAGGCAAGATGATCTTGAGCGGCCAGCATCTCACGTGGCATGGATTGATGACAATCACCTGGAGGCCACGATACCTACGGAAGTCGGTGATGAAGGGGAGTGGTCCGTAACCGTAGTAGCAGAGGGACAGGAGGCGCGTCTAGATGGTGGGATATTTCTAGAAGGTGGAGGTTCTGGCGGAGGGGGTACAAGCCTACTTGCGGCAGATGTGGAATTCGATGTGATCGCCATCATTCCAGACAGGAATGGTCAGCATGAGTTTCGCGATGCCATCGCCCCTCTGAAGGAGTATCGGGAACGGCAGGGTCACTCTATGCTAGTAGTGGATTTCGACGAGCTTGCGGCGAACTTCGGCCCGGCTGCCGACACGACGCTCGTCAAGAGTCTCCTGAGCTACGCATGGACAGAGTACCGTACGATGCCGCAATTCGTTTTACTTGTGGGTGACGCGATCGATCCTCAGTGCCCTACTATTGGGCAGCCCAATCCCTCTCATCCGGCATGTGCTGGAAACCTGCTTCCAGCCCCCCAGCGGGGGCACCGGTACAATTCCCTGTCCCCGAACGGCGACTTCACCTTCCCGTACGATGATGCCTATGGCCTGATCGACGCCGACCAAATTGCTGATGTCGTGATCGCGCGTCTCCCGGTGCGCAACGCTTCTGAATTGAGTTCTTACATTACCAAGTTGCGTGATTATGAGGGCGATACCACCGAGTGTGCCGGGCACCCATCTTCATGGACGGAGCAAGCCGCAATTCTCGTAGGGGACCTCACGTCGAGCCCAGAAAACGAATGGGTTCGGGCGGGTCTTCCTTCGGTGACTAGCACGATTCCGACGGAGTTGGAGGTCCAGGTTGTTCGTGCAAGCTCGTACGGTGATTGGAGTGCCGCGGGGCGAGCTGCCGCAGTTGCTGCATTTAATAATGGTCATGTCATAATTGATGCCTATGGAAATACGCAGCCACTTGAGCTGGTTTATCTACTAAACTTTGATTGTCAAAGCCCTTCCGAAACTCAATGCTTTTCGGTGCAAGAGCTTGGAAACGACTGTCAGTATCCGCTGCTTCTAGCGAATACCTGCATCGCGTCAGACTACGACAACTGGACGCATACATCGCCTCCTATGCCCTCGGCAGGAAGAGGCTCTATCGCTGAGCGGTTTCTATTCACGCATACCCACAAAGGCGTGGTTGGGGTATTGGGGGCTACGCATGCCGTAAACTTTTATGACGCACATCGATTGGATATTCAGTTCTATGATGTGTTGAGAGAGGCCAGTGGTATTAGCGTTGGGCAAATGGCGTGGGAAACTAAGCGAAGGATCATTGAGCGCTATCCAAGTGCCATTGATATTGGTAGACAAGCAGAGCTCTTAGCGGATCCGTTGCTACGACTGGCGTGGGAATCGCCTGCTAATTCGTTCAGAAGCACTATGGAGATGTCCCACACGCTACCTTTTCAGAATGCGATCATGAGCGCATTGAACATCGGCGAGGGCGCAATCTCGAGGATTTCCACGAGAGACGGAATGATCGTCCCGGTGCAAGGGCAGAGGATGCTAATGCTGGCTGCTGAGGATCTTAGCTCAACGGATAGCAGATTGGAGTTTAATGGGTACGACGTCGACTTCACTGTCACCAGCAATACGAAGCTCAGCTATTGGGTAATGGCAACGGAAACACCCAACGAGCATGGTCATGTCGGAATCGATCTCTTAAGTCCCGGCCCCACTGGACTAAAGAGGATGACCGCATGGATTCCGACTCCGATTGTTGATCAGTTCGGTGCCTCGGTTAATCCTTCGTCTCACCGCGTGGAGCCGGCGGGACAGTGGCGCCATTTTTACATTGACTTGTCACGAATGCAGGGTCGAGTAATCAAGCAAGTGACATTCTTGTACGACGATGGGCCGAGTGAAGCGGGCATTGTTCGGGCCTATTTTGATGCGATAACAGTATTATCAGGGCCAAATGAATTACTCGATGGCGGCTTCGAAGTGGATGAAGATAGAGATGGACATCCTGATTTTTGGTCAGGTTCAGCGCTTGACGATACGCGACGGATAGCGTACTGCCATTCGGGGGAGCACATTGAGGGGGATAATGTAGCTCTAATACGTGATTCCGTTGGTGGAAACAGCGCGACTCAGGCAATCACTGTGGCTTCGGGTGCAATGCGGACGGTGTCGTTTAAGGCAAGGGCGGAAGTCCCTGCGACGCTCAAGGTGGAAGTGATTAGTCGAGAGCAGTCACCCACTGTGCTCTATAGCCATTCATTTAACGTGACTCAATCCTGGCAAGAATATGACGCATCAATGACGATTTCGGGCGCGGAAGAGTTCCGGGATGTGCTTTTTAGCTTCGTGCCGTTGACAACGGGGGTAGACTACTTTGTTGATGATGCGAAGGTTGTGCCGACTGCGGCCATAGATGTGAAGACTCCAGAGGCACCAAGCGTGACCGGGCTGGCGCAAAGCGTGCCGAATCCGATGTCAGATCGATCGCTCATTCATTACGGAATTGGAGAGACAGCGCACGTAACACTCAAGATTTATGGGGCGACTGGGAGACTTGTTCGCGTGTTGCTGGATAGTGATGCCCATAGGGTTGGCAACTGGGCGGTGGAATGGGACGGTCGGAACGATAATGGAGATCTTGTTGGACAGGGAGTTTACTTCTACGAACTGGCAGTGAATGAAAAGCGAATGCAGAGAAAACTCCTGGTCATCAAGTAGGAGGGGTGCGATGCGACACACTGCGTGGTGTCTTCTGTGGCTGCTAATTGCGAGGCCATCGAATGGTGGAAATGAGAATGCGACGATCGTGTTGCATGCTCGACCATTCGACCCTGCGGCGACCTGCAGTGCACCATTGGCGGATGGCCTCGACTGTGCGCAGCAACGCCCCGTTGTAACATGCGATTCGCTAAGTCACGTAGACATTTACGTATTTGCGAAGAATTTCGAATCGATGCGTGGCCTTCAGGTAAAGTTTATGTGGCCAGCCAATTGGGTGTTCGAAGGGTGGTTCGGAAGCTGCCAGCCGGGCAGTATCACTGTCGTTTCTCCTGTCGGCGTAGAGAGAAACCTGAGTCTTGCCTTTGAGTGCACCGGGAACGGTGTGACTCTGCAGCCCATTGGGTGGTTGCGAATGTGGACGGGTCCTAATGGATGCCTGGATGTCATCCAATCGGATTATCCGTACGCAAGCCATCTTCTGAGTTGCGCTGGATTGATAACGTCGTTGGGAAATGGTCATTGCGGCCGGATTTGTGTTGGTGCCGGTGGAGTTGATAGGTGTGATCCTCCGCCAGCTGGCGAATGGGACTCTATGATTATAGAGTACTAGTTGAAAGAGCGACCTTCTGGCCAATCTCACTTGGCAGGACACTTGGGTATCCCCATGAACGGTTATCTAATGATTGTGTTGAACACGACGTCGTCGCGTGGCCCAAGGAAATACACCGCGCTCCTATTGGGTGTCCTCGAGATGGCCACCGGAAGCTTACGATGAGTGAGATCGCTAAGTCTTGGCTCACTCGCCTTTGGCGCTGCAGGCCGGGCTCCGCTTCTGCAACTGCGAGCAGGGTGACGCCGACTACGGTTGACCCCAATGAAGTAAATGATGGACAGTCCCTTTCCGTCCCGTCGTCTAGGAAGCCTGGAACTCCGTAAATCTATCCAACCAGCGCATTAACGAAGTCCTCGGCGGTTCGATGATAGTCCTGCCCGGGGAGCCACTGCAGCGAAGCCCCCTGCATCCTTAAGTGGAACAGGGGGTTTCGCGTTTCGAGCGCCGGGAAGGTTGCTCGCTCGATATGTCGCCTTGCACGCGAATCTATTGTCCGGTATCAACTTGCTCGGTTCGAGCATTTCCAGTCTGGGTCGTTGCTTATAGACACGAGTCAGCACTAGAGAGAGCGCTCCTGACGCATCTTTCCCCCGCATCGCTGGCAGGAGTACCCTTGTAGAGCGCGTGTGGGTCGTGCGAGGTACATCGAGCCCCCTTCTTCGATTGGCGGTGGGCGATGAAGCTTAGAAACGCGAGCCGTCCGGCATCTGCCGTCATTCTGATGTTGCTTCTCGAAGTTGCCACAAATGCTGATGCAATTGCGCAGGAGCCAGGTGCCGTTCGACTCACACAATCACCCGAATACGATGCAGGGCCCACATGGTCTCCCGATGGGGCAGTGATCGCATTCGTGTCCTTTAGAAGCGGTGGCGATGGAATACGCGCTTGCCTGGATCAAGGCCAACCCGGTCGGTTTCATTCGTAAAGGATGGCCCCATCGAGGAGGAGAGCGTCCATTCTGCGGGGGGAACTCCAAACCAGCGGGCGGCTAATGGGCATTTCATGGGCACGTTTCAGCCCCAAAATCGCGTTTGGACTGCCCCTCCGGAGGTACACCTGCAGGCACATCAGCCGACGGCATAAAGGCTTACGCGGATCGCGGTGGTGTCCGCCTTGGCCCCGAATCTGCCCATTACCCGGTTTCGGATGCCCATTAAAGGGCATCTCCGAGAGGGGCCATGCCCATTAAACGCCATGTCCGGAGAGGGCATGCCCATTAAGTGGCCTCTTCCCAGGACCCCATGCCCATTAAACGGCCCTTGGCTGGGTGGCTATGCCGGGGATTGCGGCTGCCCCCGGGGGGCGCCTCAAGGCCCCCCGTCAGCTTCAGCGGCTTGTTGGACGGCTTGCTCGGTGCCACTCACGAAGGCGAGGGACCGAGTGCCTACCGCATACCAGTCTACGCGGCGCGTGACATACATGATGGCCGCGGTCAAGGCACTCATCGCCGGCGCATCGCCGAAAAACGGCATCGGTCTCGTTCGCCGCCTTTGAAGGTGGGGGCGTTCACCTAAGGAGCGTGATTCGCTGACTGGCCCGTAATCCTGACTGCGTGACGATCCGCACGAGGTAACTTCCCGCCGCTACCTCGCGCCCCGAGTCGTTCCGTCCGTTCCAGAGAAGCTCGTGAATGCCTGCATGGAGCCACCGATCACCCAGCCGGCGCACCAGCCGACCGGTCGGATCGTAGACGTTGGCTTGGATTGTGCCGCCCTCACGCGTCGCGAACTGGATGACTGTCTGCCCGAAACTCGGGTTGGGGAGAGCCCGCAGAGTCATCGCGGCGATGACGCCTTCAGCCAACGGCACGCTCACCGGTGCCAGGCATTGGGTCGGCAGGATCTGGAGACCGGCACCATCGTCTGCGACGTAGGCGTAGCTGCCCGCCACGGCGACGTCTTCGGCGTGCCCGGGCGTGCCCGTCCCGCCCACGATCACTGGGTTCGCCGGATTCGTCACGTCGATCACCTGGACACCGGAAAAGTCTGCGACGTAGGCGTGGCTGCCCGCGACGGCGATGCCTTGGGGGTAGTAGGGCGTGTCCACCTTGCCCACGATCACCGGGCTCGCCGGATTCGTCACGTCAATCACCTGGAGACCTGTAAAGTTGTCTGCAACGTAGGCGTAGCTCCCCGCCAGGGCGATGCCAACGGCGAGGCCGGGCGTGTCCACCTGGCCCACGACCACCGGGCTCACCGGATTCGTCACGTCGATCACCTGGAGACCCGCACCACCGTCTGCGACGTAGGCGAACCCCCCCCCTACTGCGACGGCCCTCGCGGAGCCGGGCGTGTCCACCGCGCCCACGATCACCGGGGTCGCCGGATTCTTCACGTCGATCACCTGGAGACCGGCATCGAAGTCTGCGACGTACCCGAAGCTGCCCGCCACGGCGACGCCATTGGCGAGGTGGGGCGTGTCCACCTGGCCCACGACCACCGGGCTCATCGGATTCGACACGTCTATCACCTGGAGGCCGCTAAAGTCGTTTGTGACGTATGCGTAGCTTTCCGCCACGGCGACGCTACGGGCGAGGCCGGGCGTGTCCACCCCACCCACGATAACCGGGCTTGCCGGATTCGACACGTCGATCACCTGGAGACCGGCATCGAAGTCTGCAACGAAGGCGTAGCTCCCCGCCAGGGCGATGCCAACGGCGAGGCCGGGCGTGTCCACCTGGCCGACGACCACTGGGCTCACCGGATTCGTCACGTCGATCACCTGGAGACCCCAATAGTTGTCTGCAACGTAGGCGTGGCTGCCCGCCACAGCGATGCCATAAGCGTAGCCGGGCGTGTCCTCCCCGCCCACGATCACCGGGCTCGCCGGATTCGTCACGTCGATTACCTGGAGACCGGACTCGTCGTCTGCGACGTAGGCGTAGCTCCCCGCCACTGCGACGGCCCTCGCGGAGCTGGGCGTGTCCACCTTGCCCACGATCACCGGGCTCTCCGGTTTTGTCACGTCGATCACCTGGAGACCACCATCGTGGTCTGCGACGTAGGCATAGCCGCCCGCCACGGCGACGGCCCTCGCGTATCCGGGCGTGTCCACCTGGCCCACGACCACCGGGCTCGCCGGATTCGTCACGTCGATCACCTGGAGACCTTCATGGGTATCTGCGACGTAGGCGTAGCTCCCCGCCACGGCGATGCCATAAGCGAGGCCGGGGGTGTCCACCCCGCCCACGATCACCGGGCTCTCTGGATTCGTCACGTCGATCACCTGGAGACCGGCGTGGGCGTCTGCGACGTAGGCGTAGCCGGCTGCCACGGCGACGCCATAAGCGAGGCCGGGCGTGTCGATCCCGCCCACGATCACCGGGCTCGCAGGATTCGTCACATCGATCGCCTGGAGACCGTAATAGTCGTTTGCGACGTAAGCGTAGCCGTCCGTCACGGTGATGCCACGGGCGAGGTCGGGCGTGTCCACTCCGCCCACGATCGCCGGGCTCTCTGGATTCGTCACGTCCATCACCTTGAGACCGGCACCGTAGTATTCACCGCTACCGAAGACGACGTAGGCGTAGCTGCCCTTCACGGCGATGCCATAGGCATCGCGTCCGGACGTGTCCACCGCTCCCACCAAATGCATGTACTTGCTGTAGTCGATGCACTGCGCCCCAGACGTGCTGGAAGAGCCGACGAGTGCGAGTAGGGCGAACGCCGCCGCAAACACTGACCTCAGGACCAAAGACCACTGGGCCTGTGAGGGCATGCGATAGGAGCGGGAGCCGGGCAGAGTCACGTCCCACCCTAGGCTTGAACGAACGAGGATCACGAACTCAGACGGGCGTCGGTCTGCATACCTGTGGGCGGCGAGCATGGAACACCTCCGGGCCGAAGGAAGGCAGGTGGGTGGTCCGCGCTCCGGGAGCAGCTCGTCTTCTTCTTCGGTGCGATTGCGCAAAGTCTGGGGCACCGCGGACAAAACCGTTAGCAAGCGGGACGTAATTACTCACGATTCCCGCCGAACCCGGCCTTCACGGCTCCCCATGTCGCGTGGCTCACCGGAGTAGCCATGTGGCAGATCATAAGATCCCCAGCCTCCGTCAAGCTGAATCTAGCGCAATCCGAGGCCCGAGTCAATGCCAGGGACGGGGGGGTTGCTAGATCAGCACTCCATCCCGCTCAGCCTCTCGAACCCTCAAGAACAGCTCTTCATCAGATACATGGGTGTAAATCGTCCGTCGTGAGCGGACTCGCATGCCTCGCGAACCGCTGGGCGAGGAATAGGTCGCGAGAGGCGCGATAAACGTTCGTTACGGCGGTGTGCCGAAGCGCGTGGAAGGGGTAGAGCCGCCCGAAGCCGGCGATGACCTGCCAGGCGCGGAAGACGACCTGGACGCGACGCCTGGAGATTCGGCGCCGACCCTGATTGCAGAAGAGCGGGGACATCGGGTCCATGCGCTCACGGCGACCAAGCTTGTAGGTCCAGAACGCCTCGAGCTTCCGGATCAAGGCTTCCGGGAGAAACACGTCGCCGGCGCGTCCGCCCTTCGCGATCTCCGTCCGTAGCCGTATCCGGGATTTGGGCTGGCCGCTCGGGAAGTACACGTCGCCTACGTTGACGCCCACGATCTCGCCCAGCCGGAGTCCGGTCCCCAGGGCCATGGAGAAGACGAGGTGGTCCCTAGGACGGCCGGCTGACGCCCGGAGGAGGGTTCGCTGCTCCTCGCGGGTCAGGGTTGGCTGGCTGAGGTACGGCATCGGGGGTCCTCCCGGAGCCAAGGGTGCCTCTTCGGGCGGGAAGGTCAAGCCTGCACCCCGAGGCGCTTTATCCGAGCGCCTGAAACAACGGCGGTCAGTCCGTCGTATAGTGAAGGTGGGGCGTTTAAGCAGGAGATCAGCATGCGATCTTGGACGAGCATCTTCTTAGCTTTGGTATTCCAGAATGCAGGTCAGGCTGCTGCTGAATATTCGCCTCCAGCGTTTTATCAGTTGGCGGCAGGGTCGGATTTGGTAGTCCTTGGTCGGATAGTGTCGGTTTCCGATTCGACCTTTAGCCTTGCTGTTGAAGACGTGCTTGTTGGGGCGGCGCCAGAGGCGGAGCTTCAAATTCGAAGGTTTAAGGACTGGACCTGCTCGCAACGATGGCTTCCGTATGCGATTGGTCAGCGTGAAATCGCGTTCCTCTGTAGGAGGGAAAGCGGATACAGGACTAACAGCGGCGGATCCGAAGGGGAGTGGCAGATCATTGGTAGTGAGATCAATTGCGATTACATGAGCTCAGAGTATTCACATCCCGAAGTTGAGATACTAGAAAGGGCGCTGCCTCTCGCCTTGGTAGTCTCAGCGATCAGAGATTTCGGCGCATGTGTGCGCATCGATGCCGATTGGCGATCAAGGAAGGAGGGAGGACCGAGTTACAAGGAGACCATTGTCGAGCTGTGCGACGCACCTGCGATCGATGCCCTCGCCGAACGCTCCGAGGTCCACAGGTACCTGATTGATTCGCTGCGCGCGGCTCAAAGCAAGCGGTTCGGGGCGCCCATCTCCTGTGGCCTCCGTTAGTAAACTTAACCGGGAATCACCCGGTCCCAACGCTGAGCCCCACGAGCTCGCCTAGCCGTAGGCCCGTCCCCAGCGCCATAGAGAAGATCGTGTGATCCCGCGAATGGCAAGCTGACGCTTCGAGCAGGGCTCGCTGCTCCTCGCGGGTCAGGGTTGGCGGGCTCCGGGTGCTGAACGCCTCAAGCTTGCGGGTCAGGGCTGCCGGCAGAAACACGTCGCCGGCGCGCCCGCCTTTGGCGATCTCCGCCCGGAGCCGGATGCGGGACTTCGGCCGGCCGTCGGGGAAGTACACGTCGCCCACGTTCAGGCCCACGATCTCGCCCAGCCGTAGGCCGGTCCCGAGGGCTACGGAGAAGACAAGGTGATCCCTGGGATGGCCGGCTGACGTCGCGAGCAGGGCTCGCTGCTCTTCACGGGTCAGGGTTGGCGGGCTCAGGTACGGCATGGTGTCCTCCCGGAGCCAAGGGTGCCTCTTAGGGCGGGAAGATCAAGCTTGCAGGGTGGTTGCGGTGCGGATCGAGCGACGACCGAGCGATCAAGGCTTTCCACCGCTGTTGATCGAGGTCCAGGTACCGACAAGGGCGAGTGGGTCTATACTTGAGAGGTCCTCACCCGAGCTACTGATGGAGGGGGTGTGATGCGGATAAGGCTCCTTTCGTCGTTTCTCCCATCCCGCCGATGGCTTGGCTATCTATTCATCATTCAGGCTGCAAGTGCTACCAGATCTGACTTCCAGGTCCACGCCGAGTGCGTGCAATATGAGGAGTATGTGCGCTTCGTCGCCGGGCTCGACACCACGGGCGACGCGGCTGATGTGGCGGCCATCGCGAGTTACGCCTACCTCGTCCACCGAGACGGTGACTTCCAGGTCATAGACATCTCCGATCCCGACTCCCCCGCTGCCCTTGGCCATGTCGAGGTCGGCGGGGCCGCAAGCGTGGTGGTGGAAGGAAGCCATGCTTTCGTTGGCGACTATGGAGCATTCCGGGTCGTCGAGATTGCAGATCCGATGGCGCCCTTGTTCGTTCGGACAGTTCCCCGGGCCGCCTACGCGATCGCCATTGCTGGGGGCTACGCCTATTGCTGCGCCGGCTCGGACGGCCTCTGGATCGCCGACATTTCTGATCCAGCGTCTCCAGTCGTGACAGGCGAGGTGGATACTCCGGGTTTCGCCTATGGCGTAGCGATCAGCGGGACTCACGCCTATGTCGCAGGCAGTACGGCAGGTCTCCAGGTTATCGACATTTCAGATCCAGCTTCGCCCCAACTGCTGGCCAGCGTTGACTGGTTGCGGAACGCACGGAACGTTGCCGTCGAAGGCAATTACGCCTTTGTTGTTGACGACTCCGGCCTTCAGGTCATCGATGTCTCCAATCCACTGCTGCCTTCGCTGGTTGGTCGCGCGGAGATGCCGCCTTTCGGTGATGCCACCGATCTCGCGATCGTGGGTGGGCTCGCCTACCTAGCTGGCGGGTATCGCGGACTCGAGGTCATCGATGTCTCTACCCCTCAGTCCCCACGTCTCGTCGGAGCTGCCAAAACCCATGGCGTTGCCTGGGGCGTCGCGATCAACGGCTCTCACGCCTACCTGGCAGATGGATCGCGAGGACTCGCGGTCGTCGATATCGCCCCGCCTGAATCGCCAGCACCCATGGGAGGCGTAGACCTGCTGAGCATTGGTCGCGCCGTCGCCCTCGCAGGGGATCTGATGTATGTGGCGAATAGCTACCGTGGCCTGCAGATCATCGATGTGTCGAACATCGCTTCGCCCGTGCTTCTTGGTCGCCTCGACACTCTTGGCGAAGCTTTCGATGTGGAAGTGGTTGGGGATTACGCCTATGTAGCGGACGCTGAGGACGGGCTCCTGGTGGTGGACATAACCAATCCGAGTGCCCCCACCATCGTTGGACAGGTCGATACGCCAGGAGATGCCCGCGGTGTTGCGGTCGAAGGTGCGCGCGTGTTCGTCGCCGACCACGACCAAGGGCTGCAGATCGTGGATGTGTCAGATGCTGCAAAACCGACTGTCATCGGTTCCGTCGACACTTATGGTTATGCGGTGGACGTGGATGTAGAAGGTCCACTGGCGTGTGTTGCTGACTGGCATGGCGGGCTCTGGGTCATCGATGTCGGTGATCCGAGCGCGCCCCTCATGATCGGCAGAGTATGGAATCCTGGGGTCGATTATCCATCAAGCGTTGTGATGGATGGTCCATGGGCCTATGTTGCAGGAGCCAACTTTGCGACCGAGAGCGGACTCTTCCAGACCATCAGCCTCGCCGATCCAGAGGCGCCCTATGTTGCCGGCGATATCGTCGATATGGTCCAGTCCGGCGAGGTTGCTGTTCGAGGAACGTATGCTTACGTGGCCGACGGCACCCTTCGGATCATCGACATCAGCAACCCGCTGGAGCCGGCCATTGTTGGTGCCGTCAGTACTCCCGACGTATCTCAAGCGCTCGCGGTCGACGATAGAGGTGCGTTCGTTATCGACTCCTCGGCCGATATTCGCATCTATCCTCTTCAGTGCTCAGCACCGCAAGCCGTCGCTTTGTCGGGATTCGACGCACAGCCGGATCCTCTGGGCATCCTGCTCAGATGGAGTACCGCATTCGAGTCCAATCACCTCGGCTTTCATGTCCACCGTTCTACAGGCACCGAAGCCGGGTACCGGCGAGTCAGTGTCGAGCTGATCGAGCCACCCGGACCCTACCGGTTCCTCGACACTGACGTGCGGCCGGGAGCTACGTACTTCTATCGCCTCGAAGCCGTAGATCGAAGCGGCGGTAGCGAGTTCTATGGTTCAGTTCAGGCAACAGCAGGGACTGATGCGGGGTCGGCGCGCTTCGTGCTGTCGCAGAGCCAGCCCAACCCCTTTGTGGCAGAGCAGGGCGCGACGGCGATTGGATTCACGTTGGGTGAGCACGTCCACACAACGCTCCGCGTCTTCGACGCCTCAGGACGGCTAGTACGCGTGCTGGTTGATGAGCCGCTCAGTGCCGGGCCGCATGCCGCAGTGTGGGACGGCCGCAATGAGGGGGGCGGGGACACCGGGGCGGGAATCTATTACTACCGGCTGGAAGCGGGGGAGTTCTCGGAAGCTCGCGCGCTGGTGAAGCTCAGGTAATTCTGGAGTTTCTGGGTTGCAGTAGGAGCGCGGAAGGGTCAGGGAGGGGCCGGGGAGAGGCCGCCAGTGCCCAGCGGCGAAGGCCACCAGGAGCCTGTCGGACCGTCCAAAAACCGAGATCGCTACCATGGTGAAGCCGAATTCGGCGTGACCAGGGATCAGGCGAACGACTGGCGCCTCATTCGTTGGCTGGACCGGCGTTCGGCGTCGGATCCCGACACCACCTGGGGAATCCTTAAGGGGCGCCACCGCCTCCTGGCGGTCGAGTAGCTCCAACACTGCCCGATCCCGCTCGCGGCCGCCGGCCGCCTCATCGTCTCGTTACTTGCGGTCTTTAAGCGACAATGGCGGTCCGGATGTACTTTGGGGACTGGGGCGACGTCTGTATTTCGGGCCGTATAGAGGCATGTGGAGGCGGGTCGCGAAGGTCCGTTGACGTGGTCGCCCGCCGTCTGGAAGGTGCTGATCGTGAGGTGGTCTATGGCGTCTGCATGGAAGTGTCGATCGTTGGAAACCAATGCGTTCGAGTTGGGGGGTAAGACACGCCTGTCGCTCAGCGTGGGGCTCGCGTTCTGTCTTCAGTTGTTTGTGCTAGTTGCCGCGGGTTACGGCCAAGCACACGCTCCGGCATGGAGTTTCGAGGGGAATCAGCCTGGCGCACATGTCGGGTTCTCGGTGTGTTCGGCCGGCGATGTGA
>Ga0137428_1000589_pt1 | contig 15411 bp, 15 predicted proteins | sample EasRivERMZT718_2_FD_102305 | JGI IMG/M metagenome (GOLD analysis project Ga0137428, IMG submission 102305) | Soil microbial communities from meander-bound floodplain in the East River, Colorado, USA - East River MetaG ERMZT718_2 | ecosystem: Environmental > Terrestrial > Soil > Floodplain ...
AATGCCGGCGATCGAATAGGTTGTGGCGATCATGATGCGCCGGCCGACCGTGTCGAAGAGATGTCCGAGAAGCAGCGGGCCGAGGAAGTTGCCGACCGCGAACGGAAAGATGTAGTAGCCGACGCGCTCGTCGGGGACGCCGTAGAAGCGCGCGAGGACCAGCGCATACGTGAAGAAGATGGCGTTGTAGAAGAACGCCTGCGACGCCATCAGCGTGATGCCGAAGATCGCACGCGAACGATAGCGCACCAGCAGAACGTGCAGCACTTCGCGCCACGGCACGTGGCGGACCGGGCGGATGGCGAGGGTGCCGTGCGCCTTGCCCGTAACTCCCACTTCTTTTTCGATCTGGAGCACCACCGATTCAGCCTCCTGCGCGCGACCGTGCATCAGCAGCCAGCGCGGGCTTTCGGGCACGTGGCGGCGCACCAGGAGAATGGCGAAGGCCAGGATGCCGCCGAGGCCGAAGGCGATGCGCCAGCCCAACTCGGCGCCGATGAAATCCGGGTCCAGGAGGACGATGCTTAGCCCCGCACCCATCGCGGCGCCGATCCAGAACGTGCCGTTGATCGCCAGGTCGACGCGGCCGCGCACGCGTGCGGGGATCAATTCGTCGATGGCCGAGTTGATCGCGGCGTACTCGCCGCCGATGCCGAAGCCGGTAAGGAAGCGGCAGAAGGCGAACGACGTGATGTCCCAGGTGAACGCGGTCAGTACCGTCGCGACGAGGTAGACCACCAGCGTGACGAGGAACATGCGCTTGCGGCCGAGTTTGTCGGCGAGGCGCCCGAAGTAGAGCGCGCCGAGCACGGCGCCGCCGATGTACGCGGAGGCCGCCCAGCCGATCTGGCTCGCGGTGAGCCCGAGGGTCTCGGGCCGCTGCAGCGCCGGGCCGAGCGAGCCGACCACGGTCACCTCCAGCCCGTCGAGCAGCCAGCTCACGCCGAGCGCGATTACCACGCGCCAGTGCCAGGCGGACCATGGCAGCCGGTCGAGGCGCGCCGGGATGTCGGTGGTGATCGTGGACATGCGTCACCTACGACACGCTGTGCGCGGCTGCGTTCGAAAGGTAACATCCGCGGTATGAAAGCTTTATTCCTCTTGCTAGGAATTCTTCTGGCTGGGACTGCAAATGCGCAGTACCCGGCAAAGCCGCTGCGCCTGATCGTCCCGTTCGCCCCCGGCGGCTCGACCGACATCTTCGCGCGCCTGATCGCCGAACGCGCGCAGGCGCCGCTCGGCCAGCCGGTGGTGGTCGAGAACCGCGCCGGCGCGGCGGGCAACATCGGCGCCGAGGCCGTGGTGCGCTCGGCGCCGGACGGGTACACGCTGCTGATGGCGACGACCGGCGTGATGGCGATCAACAACGCGCTTTACAAGAACATGACGTACGACGCAGCGAAGGACCTCGAGCCGGTGCTCTACGTCGCCTCGATCACCAACGTGCTGATCGTCCCGCCCGACTCGCCGGCGAAGAGCGTGGCCGAGCTGATCGCGCTGGCGAAGAAGGAGCCGGGCAAGCTCACCTTCGCGTCCTCGGGCGCAGGGGCCTCGACCCACATGTCGGCCGAGCTATTCAAGAGCATGGCCGGGATCGACATCCTGCATGTTCCTTATAAGGGCAGCGGACCGGCGATGCCGGACCTCATGTCCGGGCGCGTCTCGATGATGTTCGAGAACGCCCCCGGCGCGGTGTCGCACATCAAGGCGGGCAAGCTGCGCGCGCTCGCGCAGACCGGCCTGAAGCGCTCGAGCGCGCTGCCGGAGGTGCCGACGGTCGCGGAGTCCGGGGTGCCCGGCTACGAGTCGCTCTCCTGGAGCGGCATCGCGGTGCCGGCGGGAACGCCGCGCGCGGTGATCGATCGATTGAACAAGGATCTGAATTCAATTCTGGCAATGGCGGACATGCGCCAGAAGCTCGCGGAGCAGGGCGCCGACGCGATCGGCGGCGCGCCGGAAGCCTTCGCCGCGCACATCCGCGCCGAGCGCGAGAAGTGGTCGCGCGTCATCAAGACCGCCAACATCGTCGTCAACTAATGGCGTTTCTGTCGGTACGGGCGGAGCGCGCGCGCCTTTCCGCGTCGGCCCGGGCGGCGCAGCGCGCGCGCGAGCTGCGCGCCGCGGGCAAGAGCATCATCGAGCTGGCGCAGGGCGAGCCCGACTTCAACACGCCCGACCACGTGATCGAGGCGGCGCACCGCGCCATGCACGCGGGCCAAACGCACTACACGCAGGTGGACGGGACGCCTGAGCTGAAGGCCGCGATCGCGGCCAAGTTCCGTCGCGAGAACGGCATCGAGTGCAAGCCGGAGAACGTCTCCGCCGGCGCGGGCGGCAAGCAGGTGCTCTACAACGCGCTCATGGCGACGCTCGATCCGGGCGACGAGGTGCTGATCCCGGCGCCGTCGTGGGTGGCGTACGCCGACATCACGCACTTCGCCGAGGGCGTGCCGGTGTGGCTGCCGACGCGGCCCGAGGACGGCTTCAAGCTTTTGCCGCAGGACCTCGAGAAGTCGATTACCCGAAAAGCCAAATGGCTGATGCTCAACTCGCCGTCCAACCCGACCGGCGCGGTGTACACGGCCGGCGAGCTGCGCGCGCTCGCCGCGGTCCTCGAGCGCCATCCGTCGCTGTGGATCATCAGCGACGACATGTACGAGCACGTGCTGTTCGACGGGCGGCCCTTCGCCACGCTCGCCGCCGTGGCGCCGCAGCTCGCCGCGCGCACGCTCACGGTGAATGGCCTCTCCAAGACCTTCGCCATGACCGGCTGGCGCCTGGGATACGCCTGCGGGCCGGTGGAGCTGATCCGCGCCATGGCGCGCATGCAGGGGCAGAGCTCGCTCAACCCGTCCTCGGTCAGCCAGGCGGCGGGCGTGGCGGCGCTGAACGGGCCGATGGACATCGTGAAGAGCCGCTGCGCCGAGTTCCAGGCGCGCCGCGACTTCATCGTGCCGCGCTTGAACGCGATTCCAGGGCTCGCCTGCGAAGCGCCGCACGGCGCGTTCTACGTCTACATCTCGTGCGCGGGATGGATCGGCAAGCGCACGCCGCAAGGCACCGCCATCGAGAACGACGCCGACGTCACCGCGCACCTGCTGGAGAACGGCGTCGCCCTGCCGAACGGCGCCGGCTACGGGCTGTCGCCGTATTTCCGCGTCTCGTTCGCGAGCTCGCTCGCCAACCTCGAGGAAGCGTGTAAGCGCATCGACGCCGCGGCGCGTAAGCTTTCGTGATGCACCTCGTCGAAAGGTTTGCCGACTGGGCTGTGTCCTTTAGAGAGACCCCTCTCGACAAAGCAGTGCTGCACCATGCCCGCCGCGCCGTGATCGACTGGCACGCCGCACTGTATCCCGGAATGGTCGTGCCGCCGGTCACGCTGATGAAGAAGGCCTTCGCCGGGGAGAGCGAATCACCGCGGCTGAAGGCGCTGATCGAGGGCACCGCAGCGCACACGGTGGAAGTGGACGACATTTTCCGGGACGGCATCTACCACCCGGGCGCGCCCACCATCGCTTCTGCTTTTGCGATCAACAAGAACCTCGTCAGGGCAATCGTGGTGGGCTATGAGATCTCCACCCGCATCGGCGCAGCGATGGGCAAGGCGCACTACAAGCACTGGCACAACACCGGCACCATCGGCTGCTTCGGTGCCGCGGCCGCGGCGGCCGAGGCCCTGCGCCTCGATCGCCGGCAGTTCGCGCACGCGCTCGCCACCGTGACGACGTTCGCCGCCGGCCTGCAGCAGGCGTTCCGCATGGACTCGATGTCGAAGCCGCTGCACGCGGGGCGCGCGGCCGAGGCCGGTGTGGCTGCGGCGCTGATGGCGCGCGAAGGCGTGACCGGGTCGCTCGACGTGATGACGGGTTTCGCCGCCGCCATGGGGGACAAGCCGGACTGGGAGAAGGGCCTCGCGACGCTCGGCAAGGACTTTCACATCACGCGCATGACGTTCAAGAACCACGCCTGCTGCGGCCACACCTTCGCTGCCATCGACGGCGCGCTGGAGCTGAAGAAGCGCATGCAGGTAAAGCCCGAGGACATCGACGAGGTCGAGGTCGCCACCTATAAGGCCGGCCTCGAGGTTGCGCACTACGAGGCGCCGCGCACGCCGGCGGAGGGTCGGTTTTCGCTCAAGTACGTCGTTGCCACCGCGCTTTCCCACGGCAGCGTGCGCCTCGCCGCTTTCGAGCCGCAACGGCTTGAAGATCCTGTCACAAAAAAACTTCTTCAGAGAATCTCGGTTTCCCTGGATCCCGAGCTCGAGGCGGCGTTTCCGGCGCAGCGCGCGGCGCGGGTGGCAATTCGCGCGCGCGGCAGGCGCGAAGAGTGGCTGCAGCCGACGCGCATCGGGGATCCGGACGCGCCACTCTCGGATCGCGCTCTGGAAGAAAAGTATTTCGAGCTCGCGACCCCGGTGCTCGGCCAAGAAAAAGCGAGAGAGGTTCTCAAGCGTCTCTGGCAGCTCGAATGAGTCTCGCGCAGGCGCTCTTCTCGCCGCGCGCCGTGGCGCTCGTCGGGGCGTCGGGCGACGCCGCCAAAACGACCGCGCGGCCGCAGCGCTACCTGAAGAAGCATGGCTATCAGGGCCGTGTTTTCCCGATCAATCCCACTAGACATGAGGTTCTGGGCCAGAAAAGCTACGCAAGGGTGTCTGAAGTGCCCGAGCCGGTCGACCACGCCTACATCCTGACCGGCGAAGTGGAGCAGGCGCTCGAGGACTGCGGCAAGCGCGGCGTCGCGGTGGCGAGCATATTCAGCGGCGGCTTCGCCGACGCCGGCCCAGACGGGGCGAAGCGCGAAGCGAAGCTCGTCGCGCGCGCCCGCGCGCTCGGCGTGCGCCTGCTCGGGCCGAACAGCATGGGCGTGATCGACGTTCCCGGGCGCCTCGCATTGAGCGTGAACGCGGTGCTCGAGATGGACGCGCTGCCCCCCGGCACGACGAGCATCGTGTCGCAGAGCGGCACCATGCTCGGCACGCTGCTCTCGCGCGGCGCGGCGCGCGGCCTGGGCTTCGCCAGGCTGGTGTCGGTGGGCAACGAGGCCGACGTCGGCGTCGGCGAGCTAGTCGACCTGCTCGCCGCCGACGCCGGCACGCGCGTGATCCTGCTCTTCCTGGAAACCATCAGGGATTCTGAACGCCTGGCGAGCGCGGTTCGATCTGCTCACAGCGCCGGAAAGGCTGTCGTGGCCTACAAGCTCGGCCGCTCCGCCCTCGGCGAGGCCGCGGCACTCTCGCACACCGGCGCGCTCGCCGGAACCGATGCCGCGCTCGACGCGTACTTCCGCGACTGCGGCATCGTGCGCGTCGACATGCTGGAGACGCTGCTCGAGATCCCGCCTCTCCTGGCTGGCCGGGTTCCGCTCAATCTCGGCCGTCCAGGGAAAGTCACGGTCGTCACCACCACCGGCGGCGGCGCGGCGAGCGTGGTCGACCGCCTCGGCATGCGGGGGGTCGAGCTCGCGGCGCCGATCATGGACCTGACGATGGCGGCCAGCGGACAGGATTACGGCAAGGCGTTGGCGAAAGCTGCACAGACGGCCTGCGACGCGGTGCTCGCCTGCGTCGGCTCTTCCGCGCAGTTTCACCCCGACCTGGCCGTTCGACCGATCGTTCAAGGTCCAAAGGCAAAGCCTCTGGTCGCCTTCTTTACGCCGCAGGCCGATCGCTCGCTCGCCCTGGCCGCCGCCGAAGGCATCCCAGCGTTCCGCACCCCTGAAGCGTGCGCTGACGCCATCGCGTCTTTCCTTTCGTGGCGGGCGCCGAGGAAGCCGCCGGCGCTTGCCGTCCCGGCGGATCTTCCGGAAAACCCGTTCGAGCTCCTCGCCGCGCTGGGCATCCCGGTTGCGCGATGGGCCATCGCCGAAGCCCCCGCGTTTGCCCATGGCATCGAGTACCCGGTGGCGATCAAGCGCCTGGAAGCGCACAAGACCGAGCGCGGCGGGGTGGTGCTCAGTATTCGCGACCGGGCGGAATTCGAACAGCAGGCGAAAAAGCTGGGTGCGGACCGCGTCCTCGTGCAGAAAATGCAGCCGGGCCTGGCCGAGGCCATCGTCGGCTACCGCGACGACGCGGTGGTCGGGCCGCTGGTGCTGGTGGGGGCAGGGGGCGTGCTGACCGAGATCCACCGCGACTACGTGCTGTGCATGGCGCCGGTAAGCGAAAGGGAGGCCGGGGAGATGATCGAACAGGTGAAAGGATTCGCCGCGATCCGCGGCTATCGCAACCTGCCGCGCGGCGACCTCGGCGCGCTTGCCCGCGCCGTGTCGGCGCTGTCCGCGCTGGCCCTGGTCCCCGGCAGGCCGGTGCGCGAGGCCGAGATCAATCCGCTCATCGTCGAGGCGCGCGGCGTTGCGGCGGTCGATGCGCTGGTGGCGCTCAAGGGGGCGGCATGATCGGATTCATCGGCCTGGGCGTGATGGGGGAGCCGATCTGCCGCAACCTCGCCGCGAAGAGCGGCGAGAAGGTGCTCGCCTACGACGTCGACCCGGCGCCGCTCGAGCGCCTGAAGGAAAACGGCGTCGAGAGGGCCGCCTCGGTGCGCGAGATCGCCGAGCGCTGCAACTTCATCTTCCTGTCGCTGCCGGGCGTGCAGGAGGTGAAGACGGTCTGCGTCGGCCCGGGCAGCCTGATGCTCTACATGATCGCCGGCAGCTACATCATCGATCTCAGCACGGTCACGGTCGCGCTGACGCGCGATCTCCAGTCGCGCTTCTCCGCGCGCGGGGTGTATTTCGCCGATGCGCCGGTGGCGCGCACGCGCGAGGCGGCGAAGAAGGGCACGCTCTCGATCATGGTGGGCGGCACCGAGCAGGTGTACAAGCGCATCCGGCCGCTGCTCGGCCACATCGGCACCGACATCACGCACTGCGGCGGCCCGGGCGCGGGACAGGCGACCAAGCTCATCAACAACATGGTGCTGTTCCAGAACGTGGTCGCGCTCGCCGAGGCGATGACGCTCGCGCGGCGCGCGGGCCTCTCCGCCACGCGCGTGTTCGAGGACCTGATGCTGGGCTCGGCGGACAGCTTCGCCCTGCGCCACCACGGGCTGAACGCCATGCTGGGGGACGATTATCCCGAGCGCGCCTATTCGGTCGAATACGCGCTGAAGGACGTGCAGTACCTGCTCGAGTTCGCCAAGCAGGCGCGCGCCGAGCTGAAAGGCGCGAAGCTCGCCATGGAAGCGCTCGAGCGCGCCGCCGCCGCCGGCAACGGCACGAAGTACTTCCCGGTGCTGGTCAAGACGCTCTGATGCCGCAGGCCGCTCTGCGGGAAATTCTGCTCGGCACAGGATTGGATAGTTCCGCGGTCGACTTCGCAGGCGACGATCCGGTGCTGCCGATCCGCTACCGAGTCGCCGCCGCCGCGTCCGCGTCGCTGGCAGCGCTCGGCCTCGCGGTAGCGAGGCTTTCCGGTAGCGCGCAACGAGTCAGCGTAAACGCGCGCGCGGCGGCGATCTCGCTGCGCAGCGCGACCTACCTGCGCATCGACGGCAAGCCGCTGCCTCCGCCCTGGGACCCGCTGAGCGGTTTCTACCCGGTGCGCGACGGCTGGGTCAGCATCCACTGCAACTTTCCGAACCACCGCGACGCGGCGATGCGCGTGCTCGGCGCCGGCGCCGATCGCGCCCGCGCCGAAGCCGCGAGCCGCGCTTGGGACGGCGAGGCGCTCGAGGACGCGATCCACGCCGCCGGCGGCTGCGCCGGGTTTGTGCGTTCTCAGGACAGATGGAACGCCCATGCGCAAGCGCGGGCGGTGGCGGAACAGCCTCTCCTCCAGATCGAGCGCATCGGCGACGCCCCGCCGGAGCTCTCGAAGAACTCGCGCCCGCTCGGCGGCGTCCGCGCCCTCGATCTCACCCGGGTGCTCGCCGGGCCCACGTGCACGAAGAGCCTGGCCGAGCATGGCGCCGACGTTCTCAAGATCAGCGCTGCGCATCTGCCGGATTCGGGCCTGGTCGAGCTGGACACCGGCATCGGCAAGCGCTCGGCGCGGCTCGACCTCAGAAGCTCACAAGAGACTTCCCTCTTGAAAGACCTGGTGAGGCAGGCGGACGTCTTCGTCCAGTCCTATCGGCCCGGCTCGCTCGCCGGACGCGGGTTCTCTCCCGACGCGCTGGCCGAGCTCCGCCCCGGGATCGTCTGCGCTTCGCTGAGCGCCTGGGGACCGACCGGGCCGTGGCGAGAGCGGCGCGGCTTCGACAGCATCGTCCAGGCCGTGAGCGGCATCGCGCAGGCCGCGGGAGGAGATGCAGGCTCCGGCGACAAGCCACGCCTGCTGCCCGTCTCGGCGATCGATTACGTCAGCGGCTACCTGATGGCGTTCGGGGTTTGCGTCGCGCTCGCGCGGCGCGCGACCGAGGGCGGCAGCTGGCGGGTTCGCGTGGCGCTGGCGCGCGTCGGCAAATGGATCGTCGACCGCGGCGAGGTTTCCGGGTTTGTCGATTTGCCGCCGGACCTGCCGCAGAGCGAGCTGCAGCCGCTCTTTGGAGAGATGGATGCACCCGATGGCCGCATCCGGTACCTCAAGCCGGTGCTCGGGCTTTCCGAAACGCCGCCGTATTTTGCAAGGCCGCCGGCCCCGCTCGGCTACCATCCGCCCGTATGGACTTCCAGCTGACGCCCGAGCAGGCGCAGTTCCGCGACTCGGTCCTCGCTTTCTCGAAGAAGCACCTCGCGGCCGGGGTGCGGGAGCGCGCCCACAAGCCCGACTATCCGTGGGACGTCGCCCGGCTGATGGCGAAGCAGGGCCTCCTCGGCATCACGCTACCCGAAGCCGATGGCGGGCAGGGCGGCAGCCTGATGGACGCGGTCATCGCGATCGAGACCGTGGCTTCGGTCTGCCCGCGCAGCGCGGACGTGGTGCAGGCAGGCAACTTCGGGCCGATCCGCGTATTGGGGGAATACGGGTCGCAATTTCAAAAAGCCAGGTTTTTGAAGAAGCTTCTTTCAGGTGAAGCCGTCATCTCCGTCGGGATGACGGAGCCCGAAGCCGGATCGGCGGTGACCGACCTCCAGACCAGCGCCACGCCCGACGGCGACGGCTTTCGCATCAACGGCACGAAGGTCTTCACCACGCACTCGGCGTACGCCGAAGTGATCCTCGCGTACGTGCGTTTCGGCCCCGGCGTCGGCGGCATCGGTTCCGTCTTGATCGAGAAGAGCGCCCCAGGCGTCCGGAGGGGTAAACCTTCGACGTTCATGTCGGGCGAGGAGTGGGCCGAGCTCCACTTCGAAAACGTCCGCGTACCGGGCGAGATGGTGCTGCTGCGCGAAGGCGGCTTCAAGAAGCAGATGGCCGGCTTCAACGTCGAGCGCATCGGCAACGCCTCGCGCTCACTCGCGCTCGGCCGATACGCCTTCGGGCGCGCGCGCGAGTGGGCGCTCCAGCGCAAGCAGTTCGGAAAGTTGCTCGCCGAGTTCCAGGGCTTGCAGTGGAAGTTCGCCGACATGAAGATCCAGCTCGACGCCGCGCAACTGCTGCTTTACCGCGCCGCCGCCAACGCCGACCGCGGCATGCCCTCGGCCGAGGAGACGGCGATCGCCAAGGCCCATTGCAACCGCACCGGCTTCGACGTCGCGAACGAGGCGCTGCAGGTCATGGGAGCGCTCGGCTACAGCCAGGAGGAGCTGGTCGAGTATTGCATGCGCCGCTGCCGCGGCTGGATGATCGCCGGCGGCTCGATCGAGATCCTCAAGAACCGCATCGCCGAGGGCGTCTTCGGGCGCAGTTTTTCCCAGCGCGGCAGTTAGCCGCCTGGACTACTCATGCCACACGGTGGCACGATCATGCTAAAATTTAGCATATGTCGATGGCCACCGCGCTCTTTACCGATAGCCAGACTCGAGTGCTCCGCTGGCTATTCGGCCAGCCGCAGCGCGGCTATCACCTCAACGAGTTGCTGCGGCTGACGGGGTTGGGAAGCGCGTCGTTGCAGCGCGAGCTGAAGAAGCTGACGGAGGCGGGTTTGGTGCGCTCGGAGAGGGTCGGGAATTTGCGCCGGTTCCAGGCGAACTCGGAGAGCCCGGTCTTTGGAGAGCTGGTCGCACTCACGCGCAAGACGCTCGGCATTGAGCCGCTGTTGCGCGAGTCGCTGGAGCCTCTCGCGCCGAAACTGGAAGCGGCATTTATTTATGGTTCTGTCGCGAAAGGGACGGACACCGCGAAGAGTGATGTCGATGTGATGCTGGTCGGCAAGAATCTGCTGCTGAGCAAGGTGATGGAGTTGCTGGTGCCGCTGGAAACGCAGCTTGGCCGGAAGATCAATCCCACCTGCCTCACGCCCGCTGAGTTCAAGCGCCGCCGGGCTGAGCGTGATTCGTTCATCAATCGCATACTCGCGCAACCCACCCTTCCATTGATGGGAGACGTTCCTGGGCTTGCCCGCGCTCGATAAGCTGGTGGCCATCGGCCGACTGAAGGCCGAGCCGCGCAACGATGCGGAGGTGGGGCGGCTGCTAGCGATGGCGCGGACTCGTCTTGCCGATGCCCGGCTGGCGGGCGCATCGCCGGAAGGTCGTTTCACCAGTGCCTACAACGCCGCGCACGCGGCATCATTGGCTGCGCTGCGCTGGCATGGCTACCGCAGCGAAAACCGCTTCATGGTGTTCCAGTGTCTGTCGCACACGGTGAACTGGCAGGCCGCTCGCTGGCGGGTCCTGGATGCCGCGCACCAAAAGCGCAACCTGGCGGAGTACGAAGGCGTGCTGGACGTGGAAGAATCCGCCATCAAGGAGCTTTGCGCTCTGACCGGGGAGCTGATAGCCGACGTAGCCAAGCTGGCGCAACCGGTGAAACCGAAGCCGTGAACAAAGCCGAGATACGCGTGAGTGACGGGATGCTGGAGAACCTGACGCGGCTGGTGAACGACAACCCGGCGATCGTGCGCTGGGGCCGGCACATGAACGAGACCTTCATGGTCGAAGTGGGAGACTTGCAGTACCTGCTGAAGATCGAGAATGGCCTGATTCAGAAGATCGAGAAAGGCCCGTTCGTCATGCGCACCTGGCGCTTTGCGATCCGCGCGAGCCGCGAGTGCTGGGAGAAGTTCTGGCAGAAGACGCCGGCGCCGGGGTGGCACGACCTCTTCGCGCTGCTGCGGCGCGGCGATGTGAAGTTCGAGGGCGACCAGCGCGTGCTGATGGCATACCTCCTCTACGTGAAGCTGGTTCTCGCCGCACCTCGGAACGCATGAAGCTCGAGCCAATCGTGGGGCGGTATGGCGAGTTCGAATCACAGAACCAGAGCTTCCGGCTTTACTACGAGGAAGCGGGGCAGGGCATCCCGCTGATCTGCCTGCACACCGCGGGCTCCGACGGTCGCCAGTACCGCGCGGTGCTGAATGATCCCGCGATCACGAAAAGCTATCGGGTGATCACGTTCGACATGCCGTGGCACGGCAAGTCTTCGCCGCCTGCCGGATGGCAGAACGAAGACTATCGCCTGACGACCGGTTCCTACGCCGGGATGATCATGGATTTCATCCGCGCGCTCGGCCTCGAGCGCCCGGTGGTGATGGGCTGCTCGATCGGCGGGCGCATCGTGCTCGACCTCGCGCTCAAGCACGCGCGCGAGCTGCGCGCGCTGATCGGCTTGCAGACCGGGGCCTACGTCGAGCGCTACTACGACGCGGCGTGGCTCGATCACCCAGAGGTGCACGGCGGCCGCGCCTGCGGCGCGGTGGCCTATGGCCTCATGTCGCCGCTCAGCCCGGAAAGCGAGCGCTGGGAGACGGTGTGGCACTACATGCAGGGCGGGCCGGGCATCTTCACCGGGGATCTCTACTTCTATCAGGTCGAAGGCGACATCCGCAGCCGCATCGGCGCGATCGACACCGGCGTCTGCCCGCTCTACTTGCTGACCGGCGAATACGACTACTCCGCCTCGCCGCGCGACACCGAGGCCGTGGCGGCGCGCGTGAAGGGCGCGAAGATGACCGTCATGAAGGGCCTCGGACATTTCCCGATGAGCGAGAATCCCGGAGCGTTTCTTGGTTACCTGCGTCCGGTGCTCGAGGAGATCCGTAACAAGTGAAGCAATTGTTCGCGGCGCTGCTGTTCCTCGCGTGCGCTTCCGCCGGCGCGTTTCCCGACAAGCCGGTGCGCTTCGTCATCGGCTTCACGCCCGGCGGGCCGAGCGACATCCTGGCGCGCGCCGTGGGGCAGAAGCTCGCCGAGCGCTGGAGCCAGCAGGTCGTGGTCGAGAACCGTCCCGGCGCTGGCGGCAACCTCGCGGCCGAAGCGGTGGCGAAGAGCGCGCCCGACGGCTACACCTGGTTGCTGGGCAACAACAGCATCCTCGCCACTAACCAGAGCCTTTACCGCAAGCTTCCCTACGACCCGGTCAGGGATTTCGCGCCGGTCGCGCTGGTGGCGGTTCAGCCCAACATTCTGGTTTTGCACCCCAACGTTCCCGCCGCATCCGTTGCCGAGCTGGTTTCGCTTGCAAAGCAGAACCCCGGAAAGCTGAACTACGCGTCCTCCGGCGCGGGCGCGGCGGCGCACCTGGCGGGCGAGCTGTTCAAGACCATGGCCGGCGTCGACATCGTGCACGTCCCATACAAGGGCGCCCAGCCGGCGCTGACCGACCTGATCGCGGGGCAGGTGCAGCTCATGTTCGCGACCTCGGCGTCGGTGATTCCTTATATGAAGGCCGGGCGCCTGCGCGCTCTCGCGGTCACCACCGCGCGGCGTGCTCCTTCGGTGCCCGAGTTGCCGACGGTGTCGGAAGCCGGGCTCGCCGGATTCGAGGCGACGACCTGGCACGGCGTGGTGGTTCCGGCAGCCACCGCCGGGGATCTGGTCCAGAAGCTGAATCAGGACATCAATTCCGTTCTGAAAGAGAAAGACCTGAGCGAGCGGCTGGCCGGGCTCGGCGCGGAGGTGCTCACCGGCACGCCGCGCGACTTCACCGACTACATCGCGCGCGAGATCCCGAAGTGGAGCAAGGTCGTCAGGGACTCTGGCGCTAGGGCCGATTGAACTCGAGGATGTCGAAGCCCGCGTAGCGGTCGACGATGTAGACCAGGGCGTTCGCGTCGACGTCCACGTCGTTCGTCTGCGGCGCGACCTTGCCCGCCGCCGGCTCCGGGATGAAGTATCCGACCTCCTGCGGGGCCGCCGGGTCGGCGACGTCCACGATGCGCAGGCCGCCGGCGAACCAGGCGCAGTACACCAGCGTTCCTTCCATGTGCTCCTGGAACTGGTGCGCGCCGAAGCGGCCGGGCGCGGCGCGGCTCCAGGGCGAATCGAGCTCGCTCACCTCGAAGATCGCCAGCGGCTTCATGTCTTTCAATTCACTTACGTCAAACACCCAGAGGCATCCATGCGGGCGACCCCGGCGCCGCTCCATCTCCTCGGCCGAGTGCGCGTGGTCCTCCTCGTCGATCGCCACAGCGATGCGGCGGCCGTTGATGCGACCGGGCACCGGCATGAAGGTATGTGTGGGCTCGGGGAAGGGCGGGTGGTAGTTGTACTCGCCGAGGGTGCGCGGCTTGCGGATGTCGGAGATGTCGATGACGCGCACGCCGGCGTGCCAGCAGCCCGCCCAGAGCTCGTCGCCGAAGCGCAGCGCGTGGTGCAGCCGGTTGCGCCGGCCGGCCCAGGTCGGCTTCTCGCCGCCCGCGACATGCTGTCCGGGCATCCACCAGCGCGACACTTCCTCTGGCCGCGCGGGATTGCGGAGGTCGTAGATCACCAGGATGTTGCCGACGTAGCCCTCCATCTCGGTGGAGATGTAGGCGTAGCGCTCGTCCATGTCGAAGCGGTGCACGCCGCGGCCGTGCGTCCGGTGGTGGGCGATGAGCCTGGGCTTTTCTCGGCGCGAAATGTCGTAGAGCTTGAACCCGCCCTCCCGGTAGTCATCCTTTTGAGAAGCGCCATCGGCCGCCTTGCGCCCGAGCGGCCCCATGTTCTGCTCCACGTTCACGATCATCAGGTCGCCGGCGACGCGCGCTTTGTGGCTGTGGGAGTTCTTTTCTTGAACAAAAACCTGACTGAGCAGACGTGGCTGGCGCGGATCCGAGACGTCGAGGATCGAGGTGCCGAGACCTTCCTTGTTGGTGATGTGCCCTACGTAGGCGTATTTGCCGTCGACCGTCACCTGGCCGGCGCCCGGCAGGTCGAGGTGCGCGAGGCGCTTTACGTTCTTCTGCATCTCGAGCTGGTCGCCGCTCACTCGACCACGATGTTGCCCTCGCGCGCCACCTTGAGCCACTTCTCGTAGTCCGCGCGCACGTAGGCGGCGAACTCGGGCTGGCCCAGCTCGATGATCTCGACGCCCATGCCGCGGAAGCGCTCGCGCACCGCTTCGCCGGCGAGCGCTTTGCGCAGAGCGGCGTGCAGCTTTTCCAGGATACTCGCCGGCGTACCCGCGGGCGCGAACAGGCCGGTGAAGGTCGCCGCCTCGTAGCCCTTGACGCCGGCCTCGTCGAGCGTCGGCACGTTCGGCAGCAGCGGCGAGCGCTTCGCCGAGGAGATCGCGAGCGCCTTGATGCGGCCTTCGCGGATATGGCCAATCGAGGCCGTGAGCTGGTCCATCATGCTCTCGACCTGGCTGCCGAGGAGGTCGGTCAGCGCCGGCCCGCTGCCTTTATAGGGAACGTGGAGCAGGTTCAGGTTCGCCATGCGCATCAGGAGCTCGATAGCGAGGTGGTTGGACGAGCCGCTGCCGGCCGAAGCTATGGAGAGTTGACCGTTCTTCGAGCTGGCCAGCCTCCGGTACTCCTCGAAATTCGCTACCGGTGTCTTCGACGCCGCGGTGAGCACGATCGGCACCGACTGGATGCCGCCGACCGCGACCAGCTCCTTCACCGGGTCGTACTGCCGGTTCTTCCACACCGCCGGCCCCGCGGTGATGGTGCCGCTCGAGCCGAGGAGCAGGGTGTAGCCGTCGGCGGCGCCTTTCGCCACCGCCGCGCTGCCGATCGCGCCGGCGGCGCCGGCGCGGTTCTCGACGATCGCGCTCTGGCCGAGCGCTTCGCCGAAGGCCGGCGCGACGGTGCGCGCGGTGATGTCGACGTTGCCGCTCGGCGGCCACGGCACGACGATGCGCACCGGCTTGGAAGGAAACTCCTGGGCTGCGGTGCAGCCGGCAATCATCAAGCCGATGAAGAACAACGCCAAACGCATCGTCACTCCGCTTTGGCGCCCGAGATCTTCACGATCTCGGCCCACTTCGCCACCTCTTCGCGCAGCAGCTTTGCGAATTCGTCCGGCGTGTTGCCGACCGGATCTGCGCCCTGCTCGACCAGTTTCTGCTTGAGATCCGGAGCGCGCGCGGCGCGCACCGTGGCGTCGTTCAGGGCCTTGACGATGTCACGGGGCGTTGCCGCCGGCGCGAGGAGCGCGTACCAGACCGGCACCACGACGTCGTTCACCCCGGCTTCCTGCATCGTCGGCACCTCCGGCATC
>Ga0137428_1000590_pt1 | contig 15409 bp, 12 predicted proteins | sample EasRivERMZT718_2_FD_102305 | JGI IMG/M metagenome (GOLD analysis project Ga0137428, IMG submission 102305) | Soil microbial communities from meander-bound floodplain in the East River, Colorado, USA - East River MetaG ERMZT718_2 | ecosystem: Environmental > Terrestrial > Soil > Floodplain ...
CGAGGTGGACTTCGATCTTGCCGAGGTCATGTTCATCACCACCTCCAACAATCTGTTCACGATCCCCCCCGCGCTCCTCGATCGCATGGAAGTGATCCGCCTCCCGGGGTACCTGGAGCACGAGAAGGTCGCGATCGCCGAGCGTTTCCTCCTGCCGAAGCAGCGCCAAGCCAATGGGCTGGACGAGCAGGACGTGCTCCTTCGGCCAGACGTGATCCGACGCGTGATCGCGGATTACACGCGCGAGTCGGGGGTCCGGAACCTGGAACGGGAGATCGCCACCCTCTGCCGGAAGGCGGCCCGCCGGCGCGCCCAGGCCAAGCCCAAGGCCCGCGCGAAGGGGGCTCCCGCCGAGAGCTCGGCCACGGAGGCGCGGCCGGTGCTCCGGCTGACCACCACCAACCTCTCCAAGTACCTGGGCGTGCCGCGCTTCGTCGCGAGCGGCGTCGATCGCGACAATCGCCAGGGTGTCGCCACCGGCCTCGCCTGGACCGAGGCCGGGGGCGAAGTGCTGACGGTCGAGGTGGCGGTGCTCCCCGGGAAGGGCGAGCTACGGCTCACCGGCAAGCTCGGGGAAGTGATGCGGGAATCGGCGCAGGCGGCGCTCTCCTATGCCCGCTCGCGCGCGACCCGGCTCGGGATCGACCGCAACTTCTACAAGGAGATCGATCTCCACGTGCACTTGCCGGAGGGCGCGATTCCGAAGGACGGGCCCTCGGCGGGGATCACGATCGCGGTCGCGCTCATCTCGGCCCTGACCGGGGTGCCGACCGCCAATGACCTGGCCATGACCGGCGAGATCACTCTCCGCGGCCAGGTGCTGCCCATCGGTGGCCTGGCCGAGAAGATCGTGGCGGCCCGCCGCCAGGGCATCGAGCGGGTCCTCGTCCCGAAGGGCAACGAGAAGGACCTGGTGGAGGTGCCGCGGGAGGCCAAACGCGGGCTCACGATCGTCCCGGTCGCGACCATGGACGAGGTGCTCGAACACGCGATGTCGGCGCCGGTCTTGAAGCCGATCCCGGCCGAAGCGGCGGGCGAGAGCCCGCCGAAGCCGATCGAGACCCCGGCGCCACCGCCACCTGACGTGTACGCGCACTAACTCGCAACTCGCCGGCAACGCTCCGGGAGGTGCGGGGCGGTTCGCGCCCGCGTAAACTCGACTCCCCGTGACCGAACGAGCCAAAGAGAAGGGCCGGCGAATCCTCATCGCCACCCCCTGGATGGGGTTCTGGGAGGTGGGGGCGCGCGGCGGGGTTCCCGACGAGTATCTGACCTTTCGCACCCTGGTGCGCCGCGGGCATGAGCTCCATGTCGTCGCCCCGGAGGGCGCCGACTACGTCCTGCCGGGCGAGGGCCCGGGATCGCTCACCGTGCATCCGGTGCCGTATCCGGCGCAGCGCTGGCGGGGGTCGCTCAAGGGGCAGCTCGGCCGAGTGCGCGACCTCTGGCTCGCGCACCGGGCCTACGCCGGCGTGGGTGGGGCGGTGGCCCGCCGGATCGATCCGGATCTGATCCTGGCTCACACGTTCCACACCGCGCCGTGGATGGCGCGGGTCGGGGCGCGACTCGGCGTGCCGGTGGTCGGGAAGTTCTTCGGGGTCCTGACCCTCGACTCTCGCTGGTCGCCTTCGTTCGTGCATTTCCTTCGCCACGCCGAGCACTACCTGGCGTTTCGGGCGCCGCTCACCCAGGTCATCGTTCTCGATGACGGCACCGGCGGCGATCGCGCGGCGCTTAAGCTCGGCGTCCCGCGCGAGCGGTTGCGTTTCTGGCCGAATGGCACCAATGTCGAGTGGGGGGACCGCGATTTGCCGGCCGGCGGCGGCGATCCGGCGGCCCGGGCCCGGCTCGGGCTCGACCCGGAGCGGATCTACACTTTCACCCTCGCGAACCTCCTGCCGCTCAAACGCCTGGATCGCTTGCTCGCGGCGCTCGCCGAGCTCGGCCGGCCCGGCGATCCGCCGATCACCGGGCTCGTGGGCGGGGACGGTGTCATGCGCGCGGCGCTCGAGCGCCAGGCGATGGTACTCGGGCTCGGAGACCGGATCCGGTTCCTCGGGGCGGTGGACCACGATCGGGTGCCGGAGCTGATGGCCGCCGCAAATATCTACGTAGCTCCGCATGATTTGACGAACGCCGGAATCCCGACCTGCGAAGCCATGCTCTGCCGGCTGCCGGTGGTGGCGGTGGATCGCGGGGCCACCCGCCGCCTGGTCCTGGACGGGGAGACCGGGTTCGTCGTGCCGCCCGATGATGCGGCGGCGCTGGCGGGCGCCATCCGCCGGCTCGCGGCCGACCCCGAGCTCCGGCGCCGGATGGGATCGCGGGGGCACGTCCACGCCCGCGAGGGCTTCGTCTCCTGGGAGGCCCGGGTCGGGATGGAGGTCGAGCTCCTCGAGTCCCTGGCGCAGTCCCTGGCCGGCACTCCGGCCGGTCCGGATCGGTGACGGTTTCCAGGGCCGGCAACGTCGCCGCGCGCCGAGCCCCTGGCGTTGCATGCCGGACCCTTCTCTCGTAGACTGCTTCAACGGGAGCCCCGCGGGCTCCCGTTTTGGCGTCCCCACCCGGCCTCGTTGCGCTTCGGGGGAGGCGTCGATCGGAGGGGCCACTTTTGTTCGTTAAGCGCCGTCTGTTCACTCCCGGCCCGGTGGAGGTGCCGCCCAAGGTCCTCCTGGCCATGGCGCAGCCCATCCTCCATCACCGCAGCGCCGAGTTCGAAGCCCTCTTCACCCGCTGTTTGGACCGGCTGCGACCGGTGTTCGGCACCTCGGTGCCGGTGACCGCCCTCGCCGCTTCGGGGAGCGGAGCGATGGAGGCGGTGGCGGTGGGCCTTGCCCGGCGCGGGCAACCGGCGCTCGTGGTCGAGGCGGGGCGCTTCGGCGAGCGCTGGGCGGAGATCCTCCGCGCCTACGGCGTGCCGGTCGTGCCGCTCGGGGTCGAATGGGGCCAGGTGCCGAGCCCGGAGGGGTTCGCGGCCGCGCTCCGCGCTCATCCGGAGGTCGAGGTCGCGTTCCTCACCCACTCCGAGACCTCGACCGGGGTGCTCGTGGATCTGGAGGAACTCGCCCGCGCGGCGCGCGAGCGCGGCGTCTTCACCGCGGTCGATTGCATCACCTCGGCGGTGGCGCATCCGATCCGGATGGAGGACTGGGGGCTCGATGCGGTGGTGGCCGGCTCGCAGAAGGGCTTCATGTTGCCGCCGGGGCTCGCGTTCGTCGCGCTCTCCGCGCGCGCGCAGAAGCGAGTCGCGGCGACCGATCTGCCGCGCTTCTACTTCGATCTCGCCGCGGCGGCGAGCGCGCAGGCCAAGCGCACGACCCCCTTCACGCCCGCCGTGTCGCTCTTCATGGGGCTCGACTGCGCGCTATCGATGTTGGAGGAGGAAGGGCTCGAAGCGGTGATCGCCCGCCATGCCGCTCTCGGCGCCGGCGCCCGCGCCGGCGTCCAGGCGCTCGGCCTCGAGCTCTTTCCGACGCGGCCTTCCAACGTCGTGACCACCTTCCGCAACCCGGCCGGGGCCGACGGCGATCTGCTCCGGAAGGATCTGGAGCGGCGCTTCGGGGTCAAGATCGCAGGCGGCCAGGGCGTGCTCAAGGGGAAGATCCTCCGCCTCGGCCACCTGGGCTACTACGACGCCACCGACCTGTTCGGCGCCCTCGGGGCGCTCGAGCGCGTGCTCATCGATGCCGGCCAGGCGCGGGTCCCGGCGGGGAGTGCTACCGGAGCGGCGAGCCAGGTCTTCGCGGCGGGAGCCGCCCAGAGCGCGCGCCGGGGGGCGGAGCCCGCGCCGCTGGCCGGCGGCTAGCCTTTCTTCGGAACCAAGAGGAGACGACGTCGTGCCGCTCACGATGGTGGTCGGCGCCCAGTGGGGCGATGAAGGGAAAGGGAAGGTCGTCGATCTCCTGGCCGAGGAGCACGACCTGGTGGCGCGCTGCGCCGGCGGTCCCAACGCCGGCCACACGGTGGTGATCGCCGGCCAGACCTACGTCGTGCATCTCCTCCCGACCGGTGCCCTCCGGCCGGGGAAGGTGCTGGCTCTGGGGAGCGGGGTGGTGATCGATCTCGATGCGCTCTTCGGCGAGATCGCGGAGCTCGAAGGGCGCGGCCTCGAGGTCGAGTCTCGGCTCGCGATCGATCCGCGGGCGCACCTGATCCTGCCCTACCATCGGCTCCTCGAGCGGGCGGACGAAGAACGGACCCAAGGCGGCCGGATCGGCACCACCGGCCGGGGGATCGGACCCGCCTATGCGATGAAGGCGGCGCGGAGCGGGATCCGGGTCGTGGACCTCCTGGTTCCCGATCGGCTGCGCGATCAGGTCGCGATGATCCATGCGGAAGTGCGGGCACGGATCGGAGAGGCGGCGATCGAGGCCGCCGGACCCGACGCGGAGCCGGGCGCGGTGAGTGCTCATCTGCTCGCGGCCGCCGGGCGCTTGGCGCCGCGCGTGACCGACGTCTCGGTCCTCTTGACCCGCGCGCTCGCCGCAAAGGAGCGGGTGCTGGTGGAGGGTGCGCAGGGAACGCTCCTCGATCTGGATCACGGAACGTATCCCTACGTCACCTCGTCGAGCACGATTGCCGGCGGAGCGCTCACCGGGCTCGGGCTCGGGCCGCACGTGGTGAGCCGAGTGATGGCGGTCGCCAAGGCCTATCTGACCCGGGTCGGCCGGGGGCCCTTTCCCACCGAGCTGGAACCGGCAGCGGCCGCCGCCCTCCGCGATCTCGGGGCCGAGTTCGGCGCCACGACCGGCCGGCCTCGCCGCTGCGGCTGGCTCGACCTGGTCGGGCTCAGGCGGGCGGTCCGCATTTCCGGCTGCCAGACCCTCGCGGTGACCAAGCTCGACGTGTTGGATCAGATGGCGAAGATCCCGGTGTGCGTGCGTTACGCCGCCGACCCGCGCGGCGAATGGTGGGCCGAGACCGAGCTCGCGGACGCGCGTCCGATCTACCGCGAGCTCCCGGGCTGGCAGACCTCCACCCGCGGCGCACGCTCGCTCGCCGATCTGCCCCCGGCGGCCCGCGACTATCTGACCATGATCGCCGAGGAGACCGGGGTGCCGGTCGAGCTCGCCTCGGTGGGGAGCGGGCGGGAGGAGACGGTCGCGTGCGGTGGTCCGGCGGCGATTGACGGGCGAGGCGGACATCCAGGAGAATCGCTGCGGGCCGTTAGCTCAGCTGGTAGAGCACCTGCCTTTTAAGCAGGGGCGCGCTGGTTCGAGCCCAGCACGGCCCGCCACCTTTCACCTGGGATTGCCATGCCCCACGTCTGTCCTCGCTGCGGCACCCAGTACGACGATCAAACGCTCGTATGCTGGCCCTGTCGGGCGCACCTCGTGCCGGACCCATCGCCCGCGTCGCCGATCCCCGAGGCCGAAGGGACGGGAGGGGGGACCGATCCCGTGTGGGTCGACTATCGACCGGTCTATCTCGCTCCCGACGAGTTCACCGCCCTCGCCGTTCAGTGTCTCCTCGAAGGCTCCGGCATCGAAAGCCGAGTGCGTTCCGAGCAGATTCCATGGACCGACGGCATCATGCGCAACATCATCGGTTATTGGGGCCAGGTGTTGGTCCCGCTCGCCGAAGTGGTCCGCGCCCGCGCGCTCGTCGACGCCTACTTGAAAACCCTCGAGCGCGGCTCGCCGAAGACTCCGGAGAGCGCCGAGGACGGCTCGGAAGAGAGCGCCGGCGGCGACCCGAGCTCCCCCTGAGCCAGGGCGAGGAGGCCGCCGGATGCGCGCCGAGCTAGCGGTCCGCGGTCCCGGGATCCCCGAACGGCGTGCGGGGTGAGCCCTCTCCCTCGCCCGAGACATTGAGCGCCAGGAGATCGCTCGCCTTCGGGAACTGCTTCTGCGCCTCGGCGAGCGCCGGATCCCCGGAGACGAGCACCCGATAGCGCTCGGTCGGCCCCCACAGGTTCCCGGCGATCTCGCGCTTCAGGCTGCGGCTGAGCGCGGCCCGCGCCTGATCGATGTCCGCCCGCACGAGCTTCGAGTCCGCGTGGGTGGCGTAATCGAGGAAGTCCTGCCAGGTCGCGTCATCGACTTCGTAGGCGGTGAGGAAGCGCTCGAAGCCCTCGGGATACGTGAATTTGGTTTTCCCGATCCGGGTGTTGGCGAAGGAGAAGGGCATTCCCGCCCGCTCGACCGCCTCTTCGGTCTTGTTGAGCTCGCGCCGCTCCAACATGACGTCGGGACTGATCCCCCCACCGCCATAGACCAGCCGCCCGGCCGCCGTATAGAACTTGGGCCTGGTGCGGGTGGAATCGGCCGGTTCGGAGTTCGGATCAACGTCATCATAGCCCTCGGCGTAGTAGGTCTCGCGATCACTGTATTCGCGCTGGATGAGGCGACCCGAAGGGGTGTAATAGCGGGCGATGGTGAGGAACAGCGCCGAGCCATCGCTCAACCGGAATTGCCGCTGCACGAGGCCCTTGCCGAAGCTCGTCTGCCCCACCACCAGGCCGCGATCCCAGTCCTGCACGGCACCGGCGACGATCTCGGAGGCCGAGGCGCTCCCGTGATCCACCAGCACGATGAGCGGGAACCGCGGGTGGCGTTTGCGGCCGGAGGCATAGTGCTCATCGTTCGCACCGGGGATGCGGCCCTTCTGGGATACGATCAGTTGGCCGCGGTCGAGGAACTTCTCCGATACCTCCACCGCCTGCTCGAGGAGTCCGCCGGCATTCCCGCGCAGATCGAGGATCAAGCGCTTCATGCCGGCCACTTCCAGCTTCGCGAGCGCGGTTTCGAGCTCGCCGGCGGTGTGGGCCGAGAACAGGATCATCCGCACGTATCCGGTCGTCGAGTCGAGCATGAACGCGTAGGGCACGCTCCGGAGCGGGATCTTCTCCCGGACGATGTCCATCTCGAGCAGGTCATCCGATCCCGGACGCAGGATCGAGACATGGACCTGCGAACCCTCCGGACCGCGCAGTTTCTCGAACACGTCGTTCTCGCTGATGTCATGGGCCGATTCGTTGTTGATCTTGACGATCCGGTCCCCGGCTCGGATGCCGAGGCGATCGGACGGCGAACCCTCGATCGGCGAGATGACCGTGATGTAGCCCTCGCGGATCGCAAACGAGATCCCGATGCCGAAGTATTCGCCGCGATAGCGCTCATTGGTCTCGGCTGAGCGCTTGGGATCGAGGTAGTTGGAGTGCGGATCGAGGTCGGTGAGGAGGCCTTCTATCGCACTGTCCACGAGCTCCGACGGTTCCACGTCTTCGACATAGTTGGAGCGAATGATGCGCAGGACTTCGTTGAACGTGCGGAGCCGCGAGAGGAGGTTGGCATCCGGATCCTGAGCGGCGGCGCGCGGCGGGAGGCCAGCGAAAGCCAAGCTCAAGACGACGAGCAAGGCGCGGGCCGGGAGCGGGAGCGGGTTCTGCATCGATCATCGCCTCCAGGGGTGCGAGCCAGGGCCGTTCACGGGCGGTCACCGTCCTGAGCCGCCGCCTGCCACGCCGGCTCGGAGCCGAGGGCGACGGCGTGAGCCAGAAGTTCTTGGGCCTGGGGGACCAGCCGCCGGGCTTCCGCGACCTGCCGATCATGACTCACGAGCACCCGATAGCGCTCGGTCGGTCCCCATAGGATACCGGCAATTTCGCGTTTCAGCCCGTGACCGATGAACTCGCGAGCTCGCATCATCTCGGCCCGGTCGAGCTCGAGGCGGGGGCCAGCGAAACGCAAGAAATCGCTCCAGGTGCGCTCGTCCACCGCGTAGTGGACGAGGTAGTGCTCGAAACCGGCCGGGTAGGAGAAGCGCGCATCGCCCACGTGAACGGTCGCGAAGGCAAAGAGCACGTTCGAGCGGGCAATCGCCTGTTCGGCCTCGGTCGGCGACGCGGGCGCGACCTCGACGTCGGGGGTGATCCCGCCGCCGCCGTACACCGGGCGCCCGGTGGCCGTCCGGTGGACGGGTGTGGCTGGGGGCTCGGGATCGGCATTGGGATCCAGATCGTCGTAGCCCTCGGCATAGTAGCGGATCTTGTCCGAGGGATAGGGACGCTGGATGAGACGGCCGGAAGGGGTGTAGTAGCGGCCGACGGTCAGGAACACGGCCGAGCCGTTCCGCAGGCGATACTGCCGCTGCACGAGTCCCTTGCCGAAGGTGGTCTGCCCCACGATCAATCCCCGGTCCCAATCTTGGAGTGCCCCGGCCACGATCTCGGCGGCGGAGGCGGTCCCGTGGTTGACGAGGACCACCACCGGCAGGTTGCGGGGTCCGCCGGCAGCGGCAGCATAGTGTTCCTCGCTCGCGCCGCGCACCCGCCCCCGGGTGTAAACCACGATCTGGCCGCCGGGAATGAACTGTTCCGCCACTTCCACCGCCTGCTCGAGATAGCCGCCGGGGTTCCCCCGCAGATCGAGCACGAGGCGCTTCATCCCCCCGGCCTCGAGCTGGGTCATGAGCGACTGGAGCTCCTGGCCGGTGGTGGCGGAGAAACGAATGATCCGCACGTAGCCTGTGTCCGGACCGAGGAGGAAGGCGTAGGGCACGCTCTTGATCGGGATCCGCTGCCGCGGCACCCCGATCTCGAGCAGATCCGCTTCTCCCGGCCGCTGGATCGAGAGTCGGACCGCCGTGCCGTCGGGTCCGCGGAGGCGGCCGAGCACGTCCTGTTCGGAGAGCGCAGCGGTGGATTCGCCGTCGATCTTGACGATCCGATCCCCGGCCCGCACTCCCAGCCGATCGCTCGGCGAGCCTTCGATGGCGGTGATGACGATCACGTTCCCGGCGTTCATCGCGAGCGAGAGGCCGACCCCGTCGTACTCGCCGCGATTGCGCTCGCTCATCTGCTTGTAGCGCTGGGCGTCGACGTAGTTGCAGTGCGGATCCAACTGGCGGAGCAGGCCGTCGATCGCTCCGGTGACGAGCTCCTTGGGATCGACCTCCGCGACGTAGTTGGCGCGCACGAGATCCAGGATGTCGTCGAAGGTGGCGCGCTCCGCCTCGAGGTCGGCAGGCGGATCGGCCTGGGCGGAAGCCGGGCGGGCGATCCCGAACCCGAAGCCCAAAGCGAGCCCCAATCCCCAGGCGGCGGCCCGGAAGAGCAACCTGCATCTCGTCGGCATGCCCATCGGCTCCAGGAGAGCGCGGCCTCGTCGGTCGAGTGAAGGGGGCTTGGAAGGGGGGAACGGATCTCGAGTGAGTATGTTACCCCCGTGGGTGCCGGGGGTTCTGAGATCCAGGAGGGGAGGGGCGCTGGGCGCCGACGGTTGTGACTCGGAGTCGGGCGATGCTAGCATCCGGCGATCGATGCTCATGTGGATCCTCAGAACGATCGGCTGGCTCATGATCGCGCAGGCGGTTACCCGGCTCGGATTCCACGCCCGTCCCGCTCCCGAGGCCCGCGGACCCGCCGCGCGGGAACCGGAATCCCGAGTGCCGGCCGTGGACCCGGCCGACGTGATCGAAGCCAAGTTCCGGCCCTCGTCCTCCCGCCCCCCGTCGAGGGGAAGCGGGGCAGGGACGGCGGCGACCTGACGCCCAGGCTCCCCATCGCCTCTCGGGCCGGAATACCTGGCCCCCGGCCGGCGTAGGTTGCCGATGGGAAACCTCGGGCCGGCCGGCGAGGGCGGGGTGTCGGCCACCCCACCCACCCTTCCCCCCGGGCCCGAACAGCGAGCTGCAGAGGCGGCGCTGGATGCGACCTGGATCGCCCGGGCGCAGGCCGGCGACGGGACCGCATTCGATGCCCTGGTCAGGACCTACGCCCCGCTCGTCCATCGGGTTATCGGCCGGCTGGGGGCGGATCCCGACGACTGCGCGGATCTCGTCCAGGAAACCTTTCTCAAGGCGTGGCAGGGGCTCGCCCGCTTCACGCCCGAGGCCCCCTTTCGGCCTTGGCTGCTCACGATCGCGATCAACTGTGGGCGGGACGCCGGGCGGCGCCGCCGGCGGCGGCCGCGGACCGAACCCTTCGCGGAGGATCGGGAGAGCGCCACTCCGGATCGGGTGCTGCGGGCGCCCGATCCCACGCCGGATGCGCATGCGGAAGGGGAAGACCTCCGAGAACGCGCCGAGCGGGCCTTCGATCGCCTGAGTCCGGATGCGCGGGCGGTGCTCTGGCTTCGAGTCCGGGAGGATCTGTCCTATGACGAGATCGCAGTGGTCCTGGGTGTTCCCCGGGGCACGGTGATGTCGCGGCTGGCGCGGGCGCGCGAAGCGCTCCGAATTCATCTGGCGGAGGACGGAGAGTGACCGAAGAGCGGTGTGCCAAGCTGGGCGAGCGGCTGAGTGGCTACCACGACGGCCGGCTCGATCCAGCGGCGCGCGCAGAGGTGGAGTCGCACCTCCGCGGTTGCGCCGCGTGCCGGGCTCGGCTCGAGGATTACGCGGCCGTCGATCGCGCGATTTTGGCTCTCGGCGCTCCCGCGCTCGAGGATCGACTGCGCGAAGAGCTCGTGGCCTTTACTCGGGAGACGATCGCGGTGCGGGGCCGAGCCACGCGGCGGCGGCGGCTGGGTGCCCGGCTGCGAACTCCGCGCACCTGGATCCCGCTCGCCGCGGCGGCTCTCGTCATGCTCGTCGTCTGGCGCGGTGCGGATCGCTTCATGAACCCCCCGCCGGGGGGCATGTCGGGCGAAAGGGCAACTCGTAGCATGACGGATGGTGGCTCGGCGCCACCGTCGGCGGACGAAGCGTTCGCCAAGCGCCAAGCGCTGCCGGCGGCCGATAGCGCATTCCGCCTGAAGCTGGATATGAAGGAGGCGCCAGTCGGAGCATCGTCCCCGCCGGACTTGGGCGGGCCGCCGCCGAAGAACGGCCTCGAGCGCGATTCCAATGCCCGCGCCCGAGAGGAATCGGAAGCGGCCGCTCCTCCGATCGACCAGGATCGAGCCGCCGGCCTTTCACCGCCGGCTCCCGCTCCGGGAGCACCCGCGGTTCGCGCCGACGACACTCCGACCCCGCCGCCCGCATCCGAGCCGACGCCGCCCCTCGACCAGGCCGCTCCACCGGCGGGCATCGAATCGATGAGTCAGCCGGCAGCCCCGGCCGAGCCGCAAGCCAAGGCGGCCGCCGGCCGCGCGGCGCGCGCCAATCTAGAGGCGATGTCCACGCCGCCACCCGCACCACCGCCACCCGCACCACCGCCAGCTCCCGCCGCGCGCGGGGTTGCGGGCCGGCTCGATCCCGCGGCCGCGCTCTCGATCGCGTCGCTCGCACTCGAGGTCGGGGATCTGACGGGGGCCCGGCTCGCGCTGGCGGGCGTGCCCCTCTTGCCTGCCGATACGCTCACCACGCGCGCCGCCGAGCTGGCACTCGTCCTCGCCGCGCGCACCGGCGACTCTACGGATTGCAAGAACGCGCGGGAGCGGGCCGACGCGCTCACGGCGGCGCTGCCGAGCGGAGCCACGGTCGATAGCTTGCGCGCGCGCCGCGCGGCCCTCACCTGCCCGCCCTAGCGGGGACCCAGGGGGCTGGAATGGCGATCAGCGTTCGGCTGCGAGCGCCGATCGCACCCGGAAGGCGGCGACGACGACGAGCGCACCTGCAGCCACCGTGCACAAAAGCACCCACCGCGGCTCGGCGCCGGCGTAGATGAGATAGCAGAACCAGAAGTCGATCACCTGCTGGAGAGCGGGCTCGTCCTCGGCCGACACCGGCAGGCGCGCGCCCGGATCCGCCGAGATTTCGATGCCGATCCGGGGCCGGGCTGCGGGATCGACGAGGAGGCGCGCATTGCGCCAAAGCAACCGCCAGTGCCCGATCACCGGCGTGTAGTTGGGCACGAAGTGCGAACGCACCATGAACAAGGGATCGCTGAACGGGCGCTCGTAGGGATACTCGCCGATTTCCCGCATGTAGGACCCGAAGTAGATGGCCGTGCCGCCCACCTGGATCGCCAGGCCGATCGCCAGCGCGAACGCGAAGGCGCGCCGGCGCCACCGGCGGCCGCTCTGCCAGAGCTCGGCCGCTGGCAAGAGGAGAAACGGGAGGAAGGGGACGAGGTAGCGCGGACCCCAGCTCCCTTCCCCCGCCCAGGACGCGAAGCGAGCGTGGAAGAGAACATTGGTGACGAAGATCGCGAGCGCGGTGACCGCCTCGGGCCGATGATGGCGCGCGAGGCCGGCGATGCCCCACAGCGCGGCGAACCCGAGCGGTGCGTAGAGGAAGATGCTCTTTCCGGAGCTCGCGAGCTGCCCGTACAGGCCGACCAGAAGCGGGGTCGAGAAGTTGTCGACCGTTGGGTCGTAGCCCGTGGTCCAGGGCGTCCCGAACCGCGCCCCGTTGTAGGCGAGGAGCACGAGGAGCCCGAGCGCCGGGCCGAGGAAGAAGGCTCCGAGCACCCGCCGGCGGTTGGGCTCCGGGCTCGTGGCCGCGAGGTAAAGGGCGAGGATCGGCAGATTGAGCCCGAGTGTCGCCTTCACCACCATCCCGGCCCCGAGCCAGGCGCCGGCGAGGAGCGGGCGGCGCGGCAAGGTGAAGCGCCCGGTGGGTTCCGGATGCGTGTGCTCGAGCGCATGCCGGCGGAGCTCGAGGAAAGCCCCGAGGAGACACCAGGCGAGCAGCGGCTCGCGCAGGAACGACTTCGTGTACGGCAGGAACGAGGTCGCGAACCCGAAGCCGAGGCTCAGGAGGAGAGCCGTCCGGGGCGCATAGCCGAGCGATCGCACGACGCGGAAAAAGAGCACGAGCGCCCAGGCGCCGATGATCGCGTTGAACGCCGAGGCCACGGCCTTAGGCCAATAGCGGCGATACGGGCCCGCCGGGAGGAGCGGGGCCGTGGCTCGCCCGAGGACCACGAGCGGAAGCGCGGCGACGGCCTGTCCGGGATCGGCCTTGGCGTAGAGGAGCCCATCGGGTCCGAGCTTGCCGTTCCCGGCCGGGATCGAGAGCTTGCCGGCGAGCAGGCTCTCGGCGAGCGCGAACATGGTGGTCCCGTCCGAGGACGCGATGTGGCCGCCCCCCAGGAAGAGAAAGGCGGCGAGCGCACATAGGAACCAACGCCGCTCGAGTCGCCCCGGTCGCGGGCCCTCGGTGCGCGCGCTACTCGTCCCGCGCCACGAAACGGTACTTGAGGAGGACATAGAGCGCCTTCACCCCATCGAACCACCGCACCTTCTTGCCTTCTTCGATCGTGCGCGGATGATACTGGATCGGGACTTCGTGGATGGTGTAGCCGCGGTTCAGCACCTTGGCGGTGATTTCGGGGCAGAACTCGAATCCGACACAGCGCAAGTCCAGCGATTTGATCACGGCGGTGCGGAAGGCCTTGTAGGAGGTGGCTTCGTCGGTGATCTTGACCCCCCACAAGAGCCGCACCGCCCAGGCGAGGAGGAAGTTGGCGAGCTTGTTGGGGAGCTCGACTTGGGGAAAGGCGCGGAAGTACCCCCGGCCGAGGAAACGCGAGCCGTAGACGACATCGGCTCCGGCGGCGAACTCTTCCAGGATGCGGTGGTAGTCCTCCGGGTCGAGCTCCAGATCGGCATCCTGGATGATGACGATGTCGCCGCGCACGAACTCCATCCCGCAGCGAATCGACGCCCCCTTGCCCAGGTTCACGAGCGACGTGTGCACGAGGTTCACCGCATGGCCGGCGAGCTTCTGTTTCAGGATATCGGCCGTGCCGTCGCGCGATCCGTCGTCGACGACGATGACCTCCTTCGACACCGCGACCCGATTCACGTGGTCGATGAGCGTGCCGATCGTCGCCCGTTCGTTGTAAACCGGGATGATGATCGAGAGCGTCAGTGGTGCGGGAGGGGTGGTGGGTGTGGCTTCGGCGGGCATGGCGCGCGGGCCCAAGTCCGGCGGTGGATGAGGCGGATGTACGAGCGAGGATGGGGTTTGCAAGCGACACCTGACCCGGATCGATAGCTGATTCAGCGTACGCGGTGCGAACCACAGGCGTCAAGGGAGACGGTGGGTAGGCCGCGACGCCTTGGCAGGCCGCGCGGCGCATGTTAGCCTGCGCGCGCCTTCGCCGCTGAGACTGCGTTGACGATGACGCTCACATGGCGCATCCGCAGCTCGTCCAGGCGAACACCCGCGGACGCCGCGGGCGCAGATGGGGCGCGAGAGCAGCACGCGCTGACGCCCGGGGCAAGGAGCGAGGGTGAACGACGTGCGGGAACGGGACGGGCGCTGGATGCACCGGGCGCTCCTCCTCGCCCGCCGCGGCCGCCCGCATCCCAATCCATTCGTGGGGGCGGAGATCGTCCGCGGCAGGCAGATCGTGGGGGAGGGCTATCACGCGCGCCGCGGGCGCCCGCATGCCGAGGCGATGGCGATCGCTCGCGCCGGGACCCAGGCGCGGGGTGGAACGCTCTATGTGACCCTCGAGCCCTGCGACCACCAGGGGCTCACCGCGCCTTGCAGTCGGGCGATTCTCGACGCCGGGCTCCGCCGGGTGGTGGTGGCCGGCCGGGATTCGGACCCGCGGGTGCGCGGTCTTGGTCTCAAGCGCCTGCGCTCGGCGGGGGTCCGGGTGGAGGTGGGGATCCTGGGTTCCCAGGCCGACCAGCTGAACCAGGCCTATCACCATTACCATGCCACCGGGCGGCCGTTCGTCGAGCTCAAGCTGGCCGCCAGTCTGGACGGGAAGATCGCGCTCCGGAGCGGCCCCGCCCGCTGGATCACCGGAGCCGAAGCCCGCAAGGAAGGCCATCGCCTGCGGGCGCTGGCGGACGCCGTCCTGGTGGGGGCGGGGACCCTCCGCACGGATGACCCCCGACTCACGGTGCGTGGGGTCCGGGGCCGAAACCCGATCCGGGTGGTTTGGTCCCGGCGGCTCGCGCTTCCGCTAACGTCGCGGGTGTTTCATGATGGGGCGGCTCCCACCTGGGTCCTCGGGGGGGACCGGGCGGCCCGCGGGGCCCGCGTGCGGCGCCGGCTCCGCGAGCTCGGGGTGCCCGTGGTCGCGTCGCCGCCACCGGTTCGAGCCGCGCTCCGGGTGCTGGCCGCCTGCGGAGTGCGCAGGCTCCTGGTCGAGGGCGGGGCGGAGGTGGCGAGCGCGTTTCTGGCGGCCCGCCTCGTGGATCGGATCCACCTCCATGTGGCTCCCATCCTCCTCGGGGGCGAGCACCCAGGTTGGCCGGGGGCGCTCGGGGTGAAACGCATGGGCAGCGCCCTCCGGCTTGATTCGGTCGAGGTGAAGCGGTTGGGAGCCGATCTCGCGATCGAGGGGAATCTGCGCGCCGCCCGCTAGGCGCGCTCTAGGTCGAGGCCCGAGCCGAAGGGTGGATGGAAAGGCGATGTTCACCGGGATCATCACCGGGATCGGGATCGTGATCGGGGTCTCCCCGCTCGCCGAAGGCGCGCGGCTCAGGCTCCGGCTGCCGCCCGGTTTCCCGCGCCCGGGCGGGGGTGACTCGGTGGCCGTCGACGGGGCTTGCCTGACCGCGATCGGCATCGAAGGCGACCAGATGGCGGTCGACGCCATCGCCGAGACCCTCCGGCG
>Ga0137428_1000592_pt1 | contig 15406 bp, 7 predicted proteins | sample EasRivERMZT718_2_FD_102305 | JGI IMG/M metagenome (GOLD analysis project Ga0137428, IMG submission 102305) | Soil microbial communities from meander-bound floodplain in the East River, Colorado, USA - East River MetaG ERMZT718_2 | ecosystem: Environmental > Terrestrial > Soil > Floodplain ...
AGCTCGTCCCGCCCATCGGAGACGAAGAGAATCGCCGACCCGTTCGGCAGGAACGTGGGCTCCATCCCGATCAACCAGCGGCGCGACTCGCCGCCCGGCGTGAAGGTGTAGATCCAGTGGTCATGGTCGGTCTGGGCGCGCCCGTCGAACGCCAAGAGGGCGGACACCGGGGAACGATCCAGGTCGCCGATCGCGAGGCCGGGGGTGACGAACAGCTCCTGGGCGTCGGGGAAGCAGCGCAGGTCGACGCATCCGCGCTGGTGGAACGGCGCTTCGTAGAGGAAGTGCGAGCGGCCGTTGGGGGCCGCATCGAGCGCGATCGAGATGAAGGTGAAGCGATTGGACCCGGCCCCGTTGTCGATCCAGCTCACCGAATCCGTCTGCCAGTCGGGGTCGCCCTCCATCACGACGTATCCCTCCTCGGGACCGAGCTCCGGGCCGGTCGAATGCTCGGACGGGCCGCAACTCGCGAGGAGGAAGGCAAGAAGTGGGCTAAGGATCGCGATATCGTTGCGGCATCGAGAAGGCATAGACGTCCCCATCGATCACGGCCAGGAGGATCTCACCGCGGGCGTGCCAACGGAGTCCGGTGAGCTGGCGCCCGGGCCTTAGAGCGCCGATTCGCTGCACATCTTCCAGTGCTCCGGCGGGATTGGTCACGAACAGCGCGTCGTAAATCGTCCCGACATTGACCTTCGCGCGATAGGCGATGTACTTGCCATGCGGAGACCAGACCGGGTAGTCATCGTCGGTCCCGTCGCGCACGGTGCCCTGACCAGCGGGGAACTGATCGGGGTCGGACACCGGATCCGGGAAGAACTGCGGGTTCTGCCGGTCGAGGACGAAGATCCGGCGCCCGCGATCCCCGTCCACGGCCGAGTAGGCAAGCCAGCGCCCGTCGGGGGATACCGCCGGGTTGGCGGCTGAGGTCAGGCTCTCCCGCTCGACGAACCCCCTGCTGCTCGACGGATTGAAGGAGCGGATCGCATCCCGCCCGTTCTCCACATAGACCACGAGCCCCGCGTCCGGCGTGAACACCGGGTCGAACCCGGTGACCCAAGCTCGGGGCTCCCCGCCGGGCTGCATGGTATAGATGCGGGTTCCGAACACATCATCCCGGCCCTCGAACACCAGGAACGGTCCGAGTGGTGACCAGCTCAGATCGAAGATCGAGAGCTCGGGTTCGGCGAAGATCTGGGAGACCGGGGGCCAGCATTCGGAGTTGTTACAGCTGAGCGAGTAGTCGGCGCCGTAGATGTAATACTCCAGGCCATTGATCGGAGCCTCGGTGTCCACCGACACCATCGCGTACCCGAGCCCGCTCGCCGAGTCGCGGAAACTCACCGCGGTCGTATTCCATTGGCGCGAGCCCTCGACGAGCCTGAAGCCCGGATCCTCATCCGGCTCGTCGACGCCGGGCGAGGTGCTCGGGGCGCATCCGGCGCGGGCGAGGACGAAACCCAGCAGCAGGAGCCCGGTCGCTCCAATCGTCGCCGGGCGCCAGCCGAGGGCAGCCAGCACCAGTCGCAATGAACCTTCGGGGGCGAATCGCACGGCTACTCCTCGGATCAGCCACTCGGCCCTGGCCCTCGGCGCCCCGGGCGTGACCCCAGACCTCAGGCGTGATGGACGGAAAAAAGGCCTCGGAATCCCGGCCCGGCCGGGGAAGGCGGCGTCGCCGGCGGCGTAGGAAGGCGCCGGGCCACCCGACCTCACATCGCTCGCCGGTACTCGCCGCCCACCGCGTTCAGGGCATTGGAGATCTGCCCCAGGCTCGCCACCCGCACGGTGCGCATGAGCTCGGCAAAGATATTACCGCGCTCGGCCGCCACTTGCTGCAACCGCTCGAGGGCGGCTCCAGCCTCGGCGGCATGGCGGGCCTGGAATTCCCTGAGCCGCGCGATCTGGCCGTCCTTCTCGGCGGGAGTCGCCCGGGTGAGCAGATGCACCTCGAGCTCCGGTCCTTCCCCGCGCGCCGTGCGCGGATCGAGAAACGTGTTGACCCCGACGATCGGTAGCTCGCCCGAGTGCTTCAAGCGCTCGTAGAGGAGCGACTCCTCTTGGATCTTCGAGCGCTGGTACTGGGTCTCCATCGCCCCCAGCACTCCCCCGCGCTCGTTCAGGCGCTCGAACTCGGCGAGCACCGCCTCCTCCACGAGATCGGTCAGCTGGTCGATCAAGTAGCTCCCCTGGAGCGGATTCTCGTTCTTCGCCTGCCCGAACTCTCGGGCGATGATCATCTGGATCGCCATCGCGCGCCGCACCGACTCCTCCGTGGGAGTGGTCACCGCTTCGTCGTAGGCGTTCGTGTGGAGCGAGTTGCAGCTGTCGTGGTAGGCGATGAGCGCCTGCAACGTGGTCCGGATGTCGTTGAACTGGACTTCCTGCGCGTGCAAGGAGCGCCCGCTCGTCTGGATGTGATACTTGAGCTGCTGCGCGCGCGGGCCCGCCCCATAGCGGTCCCGCATCGCCACCGCCCAGATCCGGCGCGCCACCCGGCCGAGCACGGTGTATTCGGCGTCGAGCCCGTTCGAGAAGAAGAAGGAGAGGTTGGGGGCGAAGTCATCGATCGCCATCCCGCGCGCCCGGAAGTACTCGATGTAGGTGAACCCATTGGCGAGCGTGAAGGCGAGCTGCGTGATCGGGTTCGCGCCGGCCTCGGCGATGTGATAGCCCGAGATCGAGATCGAGTAGTAGTTCCGCACTCCGTGCTCGACGAAGTATTGCTGGACGTCGCCCATCATCTTGAGCGCGAACTCGATGGAGAAGATGCACGTGTTCTGGGCCTGGTCCTCCTTGAGGATGTCGGCCTGGACGGTGCCCCGCACGCGCTTCAAGACGTTGGCTTGGATCTGCTCCCGCTCCGCTTCCGACGGCGGGCGCCCGGCCGCGGCCGTGTGCTTATCGACCTGCTGGTCGATCGCCGCGTTGAAGAAGAGCGCGAGGATGATCGGCGCCGGTCCGTTGATGGTCATCGAGACCGAGGTGTTCGGATCCACGAGGTCGAAACCGGCGTAGAGCGCCTTCATGTCGTCCAGCGTCGCGACCGAGACTCCACTCTCGCCGATCTTGCCGTAGATATCCGGGCGCTCCGCCGGATCCTGCCCATAGAGCGTCACCGAATCGAACGCCGTGGACAGCCGCGCCGCCTTGTGGCCGGCACACAAGTAGTGGAACCGCTCGTTGGTGCGCGCGGGCGGCCCCTCGCCGGCGAACATCCGGAGCGGATCCTCGTCCTGGCGGCGGAAGGGGAACACCCCGCCCGTGTACGGGAAGTGACCGGGCACGTTCTCGAGCAGGAGGTAGCGAAGGATATCGCCCTGGTCGGGACTGGCGGGCAGCGCCACCTTGGGCACGCGGGTGCCCGACAAGGTGCGACTCTGGAGCGGCGCCCGCACCTCCCGGTCCCGCACCCGATAGACGAACTCGTCGGCTGAGTACTCGGCCTTGAGCTCGGGCCAGGCAGCGAGGAGCTCGCGCGCTCGCGCGCCGAGCTCGCCCCGGGCCTCGGCGGCGAGCGCCTCGAGCTCCGCAGCGGCCGCCGCGTGGCCGCGCTCACGCGCCGCCAGTGCGGCGGCCGCAAACTGCTGCCCGCGCCGCGCCCGCTCGGTCTGCCGCTCGCAATCGGCCCGATAGTCCCGCACGGTCTCCGTCACTTCGCCCAAGTACCGGACCCGCCCGGCCGGGACGATCGTGTGCTTCCAGTCGCTCCCGAAGCGGGCTCCCCACAAACTACCGGGCTCGAGGTCGTCGCCGAACCCGCGCGTTCGCAGCCCGCCGAGGAGCGCCGAGTAGAGCGCGTTCACCCCCGGATCGTGGAAGTGGCTCGCGATCGTCGGGAAAACCGGCAGCGCCTCGTCGGGCGGCTCCTGCCACTGGTTCCGGCTCCGCCGGAACTGCTTCCGCACGTCCCGGAGCGCATCCTCGCTCGCCCGCCGCTCGAACTTGTTGATCACGATCAGATCCGCGAGATCGATCATGTCGATCTTCTCGAGCTGGCTCGGCGCGCCGAACTCGGCGGTCATCACGTAGACCGAGAGATCGGCGATGTCCACGATCGCAGCGTTCCCCTGCCCGATCCCCGAGGTCTCGACCAGGATCAGGTCGTAACCCGCCGATTCCACGACCTGGATCGCATCCTGGATCCCGGCCATGAGCTCGGTCCCGGAGCCGCGGGTGGCGAAGCTGCGGAAGAAAGCGCGCGGCGTCCGGAGCGAGTTCATCCGGATCCGATCGCCAAGGAGGGCACCGCCCGAGCGCCGCTTGGAGGGATCGACGGCCAGGATCGCCACCGTGCGATTCGGGAAGTCGATGAGGAAACGGCGCACGATCTCGTCGGTGAGCGAGCTCTTTCCGGCCCCGCCGGTGCCGGTGATGCCGACGACCGGTGCCCTTGGTCCGCTCGCGGTCCGGGTGTCGTTTCCTTCCCCGCCGCGGGCGCGCGCCCTGGGATCCGATCCGCCGCCGCCCATCCCCGCCGCGACCGGCACCGGCTCGCGCGCGCGCTCGCAGCGCGTGAGGGCCCGGGCCACCGCCCCCGGCCGCCGCCAGTCGAGCGGCGCATCATCTTTCGGTGCGCGCTCGAGAGTCGAGAAATCGGCCGCCTTGAGCAGCGCGTTGATCATGCCCTGGAGGCCGAGCGTGCGCCCGTCCTCGGGACTGAAGATCTTCGTGACCCCGTAGCTCTCGAGCTGCCGGATCTCGGCCGGCAGGATCACCCCCCCGCCTCCGCCGAAGACCTGAACATGGGGCGCGCCCTTCTGGCGCAAGAGATCCACCACGTAAGTGAAGAATTCGACGTGCCCGCCCTGATAGCTCGTGATCGCCACCCCTTGCGCATCTTCTTGGATCGCCGCGTCCACGATCTCCTCGGCGGCGCGGTTGTGGCCCAAATGGATGACTTCGGCTCCCGAGGCCTGGAGGATCCGGCGCATGACGTTGATCGCCGCATCGTGCCCGTCGAAGAGCGCGGCGGCCGAGACGATGCGGATCGCATGCGCAGGATGGTAGGGCTCGACTGGGCTCATGATTTTCCGTTCATGGGTGGCGGTCGGGCAGGAATGCGGGAGGCCCGCACGAATCATAGCGTGCGGGACCACGGCCCCGCCAGTTGGCCGGGCGGAGCGGCCCGCACTCCGCACCGAGCGCCGACCCGGCTCTCGAGCGAGTATTCTCCGCCGAACCCGGGTGGAATCCCCCGCCCTCCGCCCGGCGGCCACCGATTGCAAGGAGGCGTTCATGCCCGATGCCAAGCCCGCACCTCCCCCCGGCGACTACGTCCTCGGAACCGGCGACGACGAGCTCGTCCGGCTCGGATTCCAGCACCAGGTGTGGAGCGCCACCGCCGCCGCCCATTGGGAGCGCGCCGGATTCGGTCCCGGGCAGACCTTGCTCGATGTGGGCTGCGGCCCGGGCTATGCCACCCTTGATCTGGCCCGGCTCGTGGAGGCGACGGGGCGCATCATCGCCCTCGATCGCGCGCCCGGATTCCTCGCCCATCTCGCGGCGGCCGCCCGCGCGCTCGATCTCCATCAGGTGACTCCCCAGCTCGCGGAGCTCGAGGAAGGCGGGGCCTGGGTTCCGCCGGGAACGGCGCACGGCGCCTTTTGCCGCTGGGTCCTGTGCTTCGTCAAAGACCCCGAACAAGTGGTGGCGCACGTCGCGCGCGCGCTCCGTCCCGGCGGCCGATTCGCGATCATGGATTACTACCGCTATGAAACGATCGATATCGCACCTCCGAGCCCGGCGTTCAGCCGAGTGATTGCCGCTGTCGGGGCCAGCTGGCGCGCGCACGGGGGTGATCCCGACATCGGGCTCCGGCTGCCCGAGCTCTTGGTTCGCCACGGGTTCGTCTTGAACGAAGTCGAGCCGCTGATCCGGAGCGCTCGGCCGGGATCCGCGCTCTGGGAGTGGCCGACGAAGTTCTTCCGCAACTTTCTGCCGGTGCTCCGCCGCGGCGAGTTCATCACGAGCGAGGAGGAAGCCGCCTTCGCCCACGCCTGGGCCGAGCGCTCCCGGACCCCCAGCGCACGCTTCTTCACGCCGCCGATCGTCGAGATCGTGGCCACCAAGGCCTGAGCGAAAGGCGGGAATCGCCCCTGCCCGCCGGCTCCCCACCAGGAAACGCCGGGGATTCCCCGCCCTGATGCCCGGACCTGTCATCACCCGGAGCCCGACCGCGAAAAATTCATCGGTTCTTCGCCGCCCTTCACTTTTCCTTTGACGCCCCCAAGATGTGGGGGGTATACGTTCCGCGCCCGCTAGATCGTGGACTCCACTTCCGTCTAGTGGATAACCGGTGGAGTCCGGGCGGCCCCAGGGCATACCCAGGAAAGGGTGGTGCCCTTGGGCCTCCTAAGGAAAGGGCGGTGCTCGAGGGCCAGTCCCCCCTCTCCCCCCCGCGCCCCAATCGGAGGAGAGGCCACGTGCGCACCCCGGAGCCTCCCGGGGCCGGCCTTCCGCACCCGGTTCATCAGCATTCCCTAGTCCGGCCGATCGCCGTTCGGCGATCGATCGAACCGAACCAGCCACGCCGCGCCCGACGATCTTGCCCGTGCCGGCAGGTCGCGGGGAGGACCTCTCGATGAGCCTGGATTCGATGCCTCCCGCCGCCGCTCCCGCCCAGGAAAGCCCCTCCCGCCTCGAGTCGACCCCGGCGGCCGCCGCGATCCCTTCGGCCTTGGGTCCCCGTTCCGCACCTCCCGGACCCGGCGAGCGCAAGGAGGGCCGCTTCCTTCGCCGGCGCTTCACCCGTCCCGGAGGCGATCCCTTCGACGGCGTGCGATTCGAGGAGCGGGATGCGCGCATCCAGAATCCCGACGGCTCGGTGGTGTTCGAGATGCGCGGGAGCGAAGTGCCGGCCGACTGGTCGCAGCTCGCCGCCGATATCTTGGTCTCCAAGTACTTTCGAAAGACCGGCGTGCCCGGCACCGGGAGCGAGCGCAGCGTCCGCCAGGTGGTGACCCGGATCGCGCGCACCCTGCGCCAGGCGGGTGAGTCCCTCGGCGGCTACTTCCAGGACGCCGAAGAGGCGCAGACCTTCGAGGCCGAGCTCTCCTACATGCTCGTGCACCAGATCGGCGCCTTCAATTCACCGGTCTGGTTCAACTGCGGCCTCGCCCAGAGCTACGGGATCACCGGCCGGGCGGTGGGCAGCTGGGTCTGGGATCCGGCCACCGATGAGGTTCAGCTCGCGCGCGACGCCTATACCCGCCCGCAGCTCTCGGCCTGCTTCATCCAGTCAATCCAGGACGACCTGATGGACATCGCGGCGGCGGTGCAGCGGGAAATGCTGCTCTTCAAGTTCGGCTCGGGCACCGGCACCAACTTCTCGGCCATCCGCGCCGAAGGCGAACGGCTCTCGGGCGGCGGCACCTCCTCGGGGCTCATGTCCTTCTTGGAGATCCTCGACCGCGCCGCCGGCGCCACGAAGTCGGGCGGCACCACGCGCCGGGCGGCCAAGATGGTGATCCTCGACATGGAGCACCCCGACATCGTCAAGTTCATCAACTGGAAGGCCCGCGAGGAAGAGAAGGCCGCGATCCTGATCGCCGCCGGGCTGGAGCGGGATTTCAACGGCGAAGCCTACAAGACGGTGAGCGGGCAGAACTCGAACAACTCGGTCCGGATGTCCGACGGCTTCATGCAGGCAGTGATCGAAGGGCGGGAGTGGGCGACCCGCTGGCGCACGACCGGCGAAGTGGCGCAGGTCCACGATGCTGGCGACCTCATGCAGCAGCTGGCGCAGGCCGCCTGGCGCTGCGCCGATCCCGGGGTCCAGTTCGACACCACCATCAACCGCTGGCACACCTGCAAGGAGACGGGCCGGATCAATGGCTCGAACCCGTGCGTGACCGGCGACACGCTGGTCGCCACCGCTAACGGCTGGCAGCGGATCGATGCCCTGGTCGGAAAGACGGCGCGGGTGATCGGTGCCGACGGCCAGCCGCACTTGGTGACTCGAATTTTCTCGACCGGCCGAAAGCCGGTCTTCCGCCTCCGGACCCGCGCCGGTTACGAAGTCCGCATCACCGGCGATCACCGGGTGTGGACCGAGGAGCGCGGGGATGTCGCAGTCAAGGACCTGGCGCTCGGAGAGCACCTGGTCCTCTCCGGATCGGGTTACGGACGGCGAGCGGTCGGCGAGCGGCTGGGGCTCGCGATCGGGGTGGCGGTCGGCGACGGCTGTCTGACCCGCGCCTATACCGGCTCTCGGACCCAGGAGATGATCATCCTCACCATGGCCGCCGACGAAGCGCCGATCTTGGAAACGATCGCCGGCGTCGTGAACGAGGAGAAGCAGCTCCGACGAGCGGTGGGGATCGCGGGTAATCCGGGCGACGTGCATGTCTCAGCCGGTCGGAGCACCGTCTCCCGGTTGAGCTTCTCTTCCCAACCGGTCGTCGATCTGTTCAAGGAGTTCGCGGTCCTGGATGAGGGGAGCGCCAAGAAGCGCTTCCTCCCCGCGGTCTACGAGCTCGATCGCCCGTCCTTGGCCGCGGTTCTCCGCGGCCTGTTCTCAGCCGATGGCACGGTCGGGAACTCGGGCGACAAGTCGCACTACGTCGCCCTCGATTCGACCTCGCTCGAGCTTCTGACCCAGGTCCAGGTGCTCCTCCTAGGGTTCGGGATCAAATCCAAGCTCTACCGGGAGCGCCGGGGAGGCGTGACCGAGGACCTCTTGCCTGATGGCCGCGGGGGCTCGCGCCTCTATCCAGTTTCGGAGATCCATTCGCTCCGCATCAGCCGGACCTCGCGCCTCATCTTCGAGCGCGAGATCGGGTTCGCGCCCGAGAGCCCGAAGGCGGCGGCACTCCGCGCTCTGAACGATGAGATCGCCACTTACCGGGAAGAGCTTTCGGATTCGGTGGCGGCGATCGAAGCCCTCGGTGAGGAAGAAGTTTTCGATCTCACCGAGGAAGCGACCCACCACTTCGTGGCCAACGGGCTCCTGGTCCACAACTGCTCCGAATACATGTTCATCGATGACTCGGCGTGCAACCTGGCGTCGATCAACTTGATGAAGTTCGCGGAGCAGGACGGCTTCGACGTCGAGGGTTACCGGCACGCGATCGACGTCTTCACGACCGCGATGGAGATCGTCGTCGATTTCGCGAGCTACCCCACTCAGAGGATCGCCCGCAACAGCCACGACTTTAGGCCGCTCGGGCTCGGCTACGCGAACTTGGGGACGCTCCTCATGGTGAACGGGATCCCCTACGACTCGCCGCTCGGGCGGGGCGTGGCCGGGTCGCTCTCGGCCATCCTCTGCGGGCGGGCGTATGCGGCCTCGGCCGAGCTCGCCGGGCGGAAGGGCCCCTTCCCGGGCTACGCCAAGAACCAGGCCGCGATGGCCGAGGTGATGGAGCTCCACCGGGCCGCGGCCTACGCGATCCCGGCCGCCGACTGCCCGGTGCCGCTCCTCGACGCGGCCCAGAGCGACTGGGATCGGGCGGTCGCCCTGGGACAGCGGTACGGGTATCGAAACGCCCAGGCGACGGTGATCGCGCCCACGGGCACGATCGGGCTCCTCATGGATTGCGACACGACCGGAGTCGAGCCCGACTTCGCGCTCGTCAAGTTCAAGAAGCTCGCCGGCGGCGGTTACTTCAAGATCGTGAACCGTTCGGTGAACCGCGCGCTGGCGGGCCTCGGCTACACGACCGCCGAGATCGAGGACGTGATCCGCTACGTGAGCGGAACGCTCAATCTCGATGGCAAGTCACCGGTTGATCGCGCAACACTCCTCGAGCGCGGGCTCGCGGCCGAGGATCTCACTCGGATCGAGCGCGCCTTGCCCGGCGTGTTCGAGCTCCGCCAGGCCTTCCAGGCGAGCGCCTTGAGCCCGCTCACGCTCGCCCGGCTCAAGCTCGATCCGGCGGCGCTCGCGCCCAACTTCGACCTCCTCGCCCATCTCGGCTTCACGGCCGAAGAGCTCGCGGCCGCCGAAGACGTGATCTGCGGCCGGATGACGATCGAGGGGGCCCCCCACCTGAAGGCCGAGCACCTCCCGATCTTCGACTGCGCCAACCGTTGCGGAAAGCGGGGCCAGCGCTTCATCGATCCGATGGGCCATGTCCGGATGATGGCGGCGGTCCAGCCGTTCATCTCGGGTGCGATCTCGAAGACGATCAACATGCCCGAGGAGACTACGGTCGAGCAAATCCACGAGGCCTACATGGAGTCCTGGCGCCTGGGACTCAAGGCGGTGGCGCTCTATCGGGATAGTTGCAAGAGCTCGCAGCCCCTCTCCTCGGCTTCCGACTCCGGCCGGAAGAAGGAGAAGGCGGCGGATCCCACCCCGAGCGCCTCGACCGGGAACGGGCATGGCGCCCACCGGCTGGCCACCCCTCCCGGAACGAGCCCCACCGTCCTCCCCAAGCGGGAGCGGATGCGGCTCCCCAAGAAGCGGCACGGGATGACCCACGAGGCCCGGATCGGGATCAACAAGGTCGACCTCCGCACCGGCGAATACCAGGACGGGCGCTTGGGCGAGATCTTCATCGACATGCACAAGGAGGGCGCGGCCTTCCGGAGCATCATGAACTGCTTCGCGATCTCGGTCTCGCTCGGGCTCCAGCACGGAGTCCCGCTCGAGGAGTACGTGGACGCCTTCACGTTCACTCGCTTCGATCCCCAGGGCCCGGTCGACCACCCGAACATCAAGTTCGCGACCTCGATCATCGACTACATCTTCCGGCTCCTCGGCCTCGAGTACCTGGGCCGCACGGACTTCGTCCAGGTGAAGCCGGCCGATGCCGATCAGGCGGAGGAAAAGGCGGTCGAGGCCCTGGCGGCAGCCGAGGCCGCCCAAGCCGAGCGCTCGGCGGCGGGGAAGGCGACCAAGGCCAGCCACTCGACGCCGCTCGGCGATCAGATGGGGACGCTCATGGGCGACGCCCCGTTCTGCGACGTCTGCGGCCACCTGACGGTGCGCAACGGCACCTGCTACAAGTGCCTGAACTGCGGCAACACGATGGGGTGCTCGTAGGGAGCGGGCAGCGCCGCTATCCGGGGACGAACATCCTCGTGCCGCGCGCGGTGGATCGGGAGTAGAAGTCCTCCTCGTTCGAGTCGGTGAACGTCGAGATCCAGCCGGATCCGGAATGGCGGCTCGCTGCGCACGCCGGTCCGGCCTCCTCGAGGCGGTACCGAGCAGCGGCCTGGGCGTAATTGCGTTCGTCTTGCGGTATCGTAAAGCATCAGTGGATACAGATGGGCAGGGGCCCGGCTGCACAACAATGCGCATGATGCCAGCCATAGGGGGTGCACCATGAAGATCCTGGCGTATGCCGTCACATTGGGGGTCCTGCTTGCCGCCCGGCGATGGCCCAGAAATGGGTCGAGCAAGGTGATGCCGGCGAGTTGCCGGCGACCGCCCAGGTCCCGGACGGCAGTGGGGACCTACACAGTATCTCCGGCGACTGCGCCGTCGACGATGCGACATGTACTGCATCTATTTCGCTGACTTCCCCATCACTTTGAGCATCTATACCTGCAACTTTACGACCTGGGACACGCAGCTCTTCCTGTTCCGCGGGGACGGCGCCGGGGTAGCGACGAACAATGATGTGTGCGCGGCGCAGTCGTCCTTGGGGGGATTAGCCCACCAGTGCCAGCACACTGGCCCCGGGAACTACTTCATCGCCATCAGCCGCTTCAACAAGGACCCGCTCGCCGGGGGCGGCCAGCCCATCTTCCCGACGGAGTACGGGTGCGCAGCCGATGGCGACCCGATCGTCAGCTGGGGTACTTCAACCTCTACGGCTGGCGCCTACACGATCATCCTCGTGGGCGACGTCTTCTACTGCGGCGGTTCCACGCGGTCGAGCCGAGCACCTGGGGTAGAATCAAGAGTTTCTACCGGTAGCCCCACTGCGATCATCGAGCTCGGCCCGAGAATCGCACGGGGCCCAGACCGTCTTGGGATCGCGGACGCCGATGGCCTTCCCGAGTTCCTGCTGGGTGGCGTAGAAGGAGTCCCGGCGCGCGCCGGTCTGGGGTGTAGGTTCGGCGAGGGAGTTCCTCGGGCTTTACCCAGTTACTTCCCACCATGGAAGGCCGAGCTCTCCGCTCTACGCCCACTGCTCTCGATTCGTAGCGTTTCACGCTTCAGGGCCGTGGTATTGGGGTGGTTGGGGGCGAGACGCAGCACCGCATGGAAGTCCGGTAGCGCCAGATCCGGCCGCCCGAGACGATAGCGGTAGAGGGCGCCGCGGTTCAGGCGGGCATTGACGAGGGTCGAGTCGAGGGCGACAGCGCGGTCGAGCTTCGCGAGCGCCTCCGCGAACGATCGCTGCGCCTCGGGGGTTCCCGCCGCGGCCCGCTCGCCCTCCTGCTTGAGGACGTAGCCCCAGTTCGAGTAAGCCATCGCGTCGGTCGAGTCGACGCGCACCGCCCGCTCACAGAGCTCCTGCGCCCGCGCGAGATCCCCGTCGAGGATCGCGACTCGGGTCCGATGGTTCGCCGCCGGGCGGCACTCCGGATAGATCGCGAGCGCTTGATCGAGGTGCCGTGACGCGCGATGGCGGAGCGTCGCTGCCGAGTCCGCCTGCCCCCGGGCGCTCGCCCCCTCGCTCTCATCAAGCAACACCCGCCCGTACTCGGTCTGCGCCTTGGCGCTCGCCGGGACGATGCGCACGGCGCTCGCCCAGAGCGCGTGCTCGTCCCGCCAGTCGCGGTTCCGGATCCAGGTGCGAGCGGCACCCCCCATGACCGCGAGCAGGAGGAAAACGGTGGCCCAGGGAGCCAGCCGCGGGCGCTCCCAGAGGAGACCGAGCCCCGCCGCCGTAGCGAGCACGAACCCAGCGCTCGGCAGATACAGGAGCCGCTCGGCGCAGATGGTTCCGATCCGGATCAGGAGGTTCGACGAGAGTACGAAGCTCACGGCGAGGAAGCCGAGGCCGAAGGCCACCAGGCGCGCCCGCCGCCGGAGGAAGACCGTGCCTCCGAGAACGGCGAGCAGGGCGGCGAGCCCGGCCAAGAAGCGCGGATCGGCAGGCGAGTGAACGAGCGGCAGGGCGGCGAGCGAATAGTCGCAGGAGAGCGTGGCCGGCCATAAAAGAAGCCGGGCGTAGGTCCCTAGCACCGCGATCGCCGTCATCCGGGCGGTGAGGAAATCGGCGCCGTAGACGTTTCCGAGCGGGGTCGGCCCGATGATCGGAAGGAGCGGGTTATTGAGCGGAGTCGCGGGCGGCGACCCGAAACCGACGATCGCCCCCCGGATCCCGAGGAACGCGATCGTGAGGCCGAGGAGGAGGAGGTAATCTCGCACCCGGCGGCGGGGCGAGAACGATGTTCCATCCCGACCGGTCACCGGAAAAAAAGCCTCTCCGAGGACCACGAGCCCGAGGAAGGTGAACGCATTCTCCTTGCTGAGGAGTGCGAGGAGATACGCGACGGCCGTGAGGCCGCGGATGAGCGCCGGCCGGCGAGCAGCCGGCCCCCGCCGATGGCCGAGGAAAGCGAGGAAGAGGAAGAGGGCGGACAAGGTTTCGGCTCGGCCCACGATCCCGGTCACCGCTTCCGTGTGCACGGGATGCACCGCGTAGAGGAGCCCCGCGGCGGCGGCCACCGGCCAGGCGGCGCCCAAGCTCGTGGCGAGGGCCAGAACGAGCACCGAGACGGCTCCGTGGAGCGCCAGGTTCACCGCCGTGTAGCCCGGGGTCGCGAGGCCCCCGAGCCCGTAGTTCACGGCATAGCTGGTGAGGACGAGCGGGCGGTAGAGCCCCTGTCCGCCCCAGGCTCCCCAGTAATCCTGGGTGAAGAGCGCGGGCACCCGGCCGAGCTCCTGGATCGCCGAGTTGTCGCGAATGATCAGCAGATCGTCGAAGACGAACCCGTTCCCGAAGGCGTTCCAGTGTCCGCCCACCGCGACCAGGAAGACCAGGCCGGCAAGGAGGAACGGTGAGACCGGAGGAACCGGCGCCCCCTTCCGCCCGGATTCCGAGCGGGTTGGGGGGGCTGGAAGGGCGCGGGATCGCGCCTCGAGTCGGGAGCGGCTAGGCATGCGGTTCCGGCCCGCATTGTAGTCGGGCGCGCGGAATCCCGCGAATCGCGCCCATGCTATTCTTGCCGGCCATGGCTCGGCCCACTCGCAAGTACGGCTCCCGCCGCGCCACCACCGCTCCGCTCCCGATGCCTTCGGGCGCCTACCTGGTGGACGCCCACAACTACATCTTCCGCGCCTTCCACGGCGTGCCGAACTTCGCGACGGCCGCCGGCCGGCCGACCAACGCCACCTACGGTTTCATCCGCACCTTGCTCATGCTCGTGCGCGAGCATCCGCCCGAGCTCGCCGCCTGCATCTTCGAAGGGCCCCCGACCCGGCGCACGGCGCTCTATCCCGCCTACAAGCAGAACCGAGCCGAGCTGCCCCCGGCCCTCGGCCCGCAGTTCGCCGACTGCCGCCGGGCCGCCGCGGCGCTCGGGTTCACCTGCCTCGAAAGCGTCGGCTATGAAGCCGACGACCTCATGGGCACCCTCGCCGAGACCCTCGCCGCCGCCGGCCATCGCGTGGTGCTGGTGAGCGGGGACAAGGATCTCGCGCAGCTGGTGAACGACCGCATCACGCTCTATGACGTGGCGCGGGACGAGGCCTTCGACGCCGCCAAGGTCGAGGAGCGCTTCGGGGTGCCGCCGGAGCGGATTCCCGACCTCCTGGCCTTGACCGGCGACTCGATCGACAACATCCCGGGCGTCCCGGGGATCGGCGACAAGACGGCGGTAGCGCTCCTCCAGGCGTTCGGCTCGCTGCCCGCGATCCTCGCTCATCCAGAGCGGATCGCGGACCTCGGGCTCAGGAACGCCCGGGCGGTGGCGGAGAGGATCGCCGCCGCGGGCGATCAGCCCCGGCTGGGGCTCGAGCTCGCCACGATCGCGCGCGACGCGCCGGTTGAGATCGAGACCGCCGCCCTCGCCTATCGGGGCGCCCATCGCGCTGAGCTCGAGCCCTTGTGCGCGGAGCTCGACTTCGGGCCGCGGATCCGCGCCGAGGTGCCGATCTGGGCCGACGAGCCCTCGGCCGAGCTGGCGCTCGATTTCGGGCCGCCGAGCCGCGTTCCGATCGAGGACGACGCGGGATGATAGCGAGATGAGCCAGACCGCGAGCCACGGATCGAGCGCGGCCGAAGTCCCGACCATTCTCTTCGTCTGCCTTGGGAACCTCTGTCGGAGCCCGATGGCGGAAGAACTCTTGAAGAAGCGACTGGCGGAGACCGGGCTCGCCGAGCACTACCGCGTGCGCTCGGCCGGCATCATTGCCCAGCGCGACCAGGTGCCGCCGACCGAAGCGGTGCGGGCGGCGGCCGAGCACGGAGTCGATCTCCGCCGGCATCTCTCCACCCCGCTCACCGCGGAGCTCATCGACGCGGCCTTCCTGGTGGTGGCCATGGATCGGATGAACGTC
>Ga0137428_1000594_pt1 | contig 15377 bp, 19 predicted proteins | sample EasRivERMZT718_2_FD_102305 | JGI IMG/M metagenome (GOLD analysis project Ga0137428, IMG submission 102305) | Soil microbial communities from meander-bound floodplain in the East River, Colorado, USA - East River MetaG ERMZT718_2 | ecosystem: Environmental > Terrestrial > Soil > Floodplain ...
CCTTGGCGATGGACATGGCGCTGCGCCCGAATTCTTTGTGTTGGCGCAGGAACAGGAAATACTCCCGAATCTGATTTTGGTTGAGGGAGGCCGGGTCAGACTGGAAGTGATCGGAGAGCCGACGGATCATCCGCACGTATTCCTTTTTAGTGGGCGGGCGGTAATCTTTGAGTTCGACAAGTTGGGTGAATTGTTGGATAGAGAGATGATTGATCATAGGTGGGAGAGGATGCCTTCCTGGGAAGACAAAACCGCCCACCAAATTTTCACGCAGTGATACTCAACGGAGACAATATGGACAATCTACAGCTCAAGCAGGTGCCGATAGCAAAAACCGGAATGCTTATCCGCAAGCCTGTCGCCGATGTGTTCGAGGCCTTCATCAACCCGGACATCACTACGAAGTTCTGGTTCACCAAGAGCAGTGGCAGGCTCGAGCTCGGCAAGCAGGTTCAATGGGACTGGGAAATGTACGGCATCTCAATTCCGGTGACGGCCAAAGTCATTGAAGCGAACAAGCGCATCGTCATCGAGTGGCCGGGATATGGCAGTCCCACCACCGTGGAATGGATCTTCGCGCCCCAGGAGGATGGCACAACGTTCGTCAGCATCACGAACGCTGGCTTCACGGGCGACGGCGACGCACTTGTAAAACAGGCGACCGATTCGACCCAAGGGTTTTCGTTGGTACTCGCGGGCCTGAAAGCACTCCTTGAACATAACCTCAGACTGAATCTTGTGGCCGATCGCTTTCCCAAAGGGATCGAAGAACACTGACCCGTGTATTCTGTGATTCGCTTCGGAGCAAATCATTGAAAGGGACGCAGCATGCGCCTAACGCTGCAGCACCTAACCCGGCCATCACGCTGTGGTTGCAATCGACGCGTCTCGTGGGCCGGGTCGCTGAGCTGGGGCCGTTCGGCGGCTCGGCACGCGTGCAAACAATGAAAATGAGCCTCAAATGAATGACAAGATCAGCAACTGCCCTTGTTGCGGTGGGCCTCTTGTTCGAGGTTTTGGCGTCAAGACAGCCGGCCTCTCATTTGTGTTAGGCAGCGTTTGCGCATATGCATCCGACACCTACAATCCGTAAAGAGACAGCTGAGGACATTCCGAGCATTCGGGCAGTTGTTCAGGCAGCCTTCGCGAGTGCGGTGGAAGCCGATTTGGTGGACGGGTTGCGGCGTTCGGGCGCACTCACGGTGTCGGCTGTCGCCGTCGTCGGCAGCCGCGTTGTTGGCCATGTCGCCTTCAGCCCTGTCACCATTGGTGGGCCGCACCTGGCGTTGGCGCTTGCGCCAGTGGCCGTTGCACCTGATTGCCAGCGACAGGGCATCGGGTCGGCGCTCATCCGATGGGGCTTGGAGGAGTGTCAGCGGTTGGGACACGGAGTCGTCATCGTGGTCGGCGCGTCAGCTTACTATTCCCGGTTTGGTTTCAGGCCCGCTTCACACTTAGGCATCCAGTGTCCGTTTCCGGTTCCACCGGAGGCGTTCATGGTGCTTGAGCTTTCACCTGGAGCGGCGAGCGGATGTCGCGGGATGGTTTGCTACCGTCCGGAGTTCGAGTCAGTTTCGACCCGATGATGGAAACCACGTCGCCTACAAAAATCACTGGAGCGAACGCGGGCGGGCCATGTCCGTTTTTGCCATTGCGGACGCCTTGGGCCGCCCGCGTCGCTCCGTTCTGGCCTTAGGCCGACTATGCCGTCATGATTCATTCCATCGCTTTTCTGACCTACGCGGTGAGTGACATCAAAGCGGCACGTCACTTCTACGAAGACCTCCTTGGCTTGAAGCTGACGCACCAGGCAGGCGGTGAGTGGTTCGAATATGACCTTGGTGACACTACCTTTGCGATTAGCGCGGCCGATGCCGAGCATCCCGTGCCAGTGCGTGGCGCTGCGCTGGCTTTCGAGGTTTCGGATCTGGATGCAGAGGTTACGCGCCTCCAGAAATGTGGCGCGAGGTTTCGTCGAGGGATTACGGAGACGCCAGTTTGTCGATTTGCCATCGTTCTCGACCCAGACGGCAGCGAGGTTATCATCCACAAGAGAAAGACATCAGCATGACCCGTCGGCCTAATCTTGCGCTGCCGCAACGGCGGCATTGCGTCACTGTTGCAATCGCCGCGCCTGCTGGCCGCTATCGCTGAATCGTTAGGCCGATCATACAGCGACTAAATTTTTAACACGACAACACCCATGACCAAGACTGCGCCTGCAAATCAATTATGGTTTCAAAACTCACTCGTCACAATCAGGGTGTCCATGTCGGACGGCCAGGATGGCATCTCGGTCCTTGAGCATCGCGTGCCGCATGGCTTTTCACCGCCTTTACATCTTCATCGCACGGAGGACGAGGTCTTACACGTTCTGGAGGGGGAGTTTCGCGTGAGGGTCAAAGACCAGGAGCACCGACTGGGCGCGGGCGACCTCCTTCTCGCGCCGAAGGGCGTACCGCACACCTACCGCGTTGAGTCCGCGCAGGGAGGCCGCTGCCTTACGATCACAGCGCGAGGGGATTTTGAACGCTTCGTGCGTGCGGTGAGCCGCCCGGCGGAACGCCCGGAATTGCCTGAGCCGGCCGGACCACCATCAGCCGACGCCATCCAGGCGCTGAGGGACGCCGCAGCCAAAAATGGAATCGAGCTTGTCGGGCCGCCACTCCAATGAAGTGAAAACGACGATGAAAAGCGAAATCATCCGCGTCGGGCAAATAGAAATCAGTTTCTTACGCGAAGCTTGCCGACACGAACGGTTCCGTGCCGGCTCCCGTCGCTGACCTTTTGCGTTAAGCTCGCGCACTATGCAGCGTTCGCCAAGATGTCAGACGGCGATTGACCAAGCGAAAGAAGCGCATCGCCGCCTCGGACATCCTCACGTTACCAGTGCACATCTTGTGTTGGGACTACTCACACTGCGCGGAGGCGTAGGCGACACGGTGCTGAAGCGTGCAGGTCTGTCCGCTGAGTCAGTTGAGCGGCATTTATCCTCGAAGCACATCACGAGCGAGGAGACTGTCGAGCAGGAAGGAGCACTCTTTGGCAGATCAGCTACCGACGCGCTGGCGAGAGCCGAGCCGGAGGCGGCAGCTTTCAGTCACACGATTCTCGGTGTGGAGCTTCTCACCTTGGCACTTTTGTCAGAGGAGCGTGGGGATGCAGCCGACCTGTTCGCATCGGTGCATATTGACCGTGACAAGACGAGGCAGACGATTTTACATGAGATGACGTGAGGACGCAGCCTAACCATCTGCAGCGAACCCAGCCATCGCGCTGTGGTTGCAATCGACGCGTCTTTGCGGCGCGAGTCCTCCAAGCCCAATCGCTGGCAGCCCATGAATAACTTCGGATCACCTATATTGGATCGTTAGATGGTTCGCACATCCCATGACCACGCGACGCAAAATCACTTTGGCTCTTGCTGTGGTCCTCGTGTTACTGATAGCTGCGTTCCTCGGTCACGATTTCGTTTATGAGCCTTTGAAGTTTCGCTACGTCATTTTGCGCGTGGAGTCCGCCAAGACGCCAGCCGAGGAGAGAGAGGCATTCGCTCTCGCAGCATATTCAGGTCGTGTGTGGGAGTTAAATCGGCTGCTGCCTCAGGAGTTGCCGGACAGAGCACGACACATCTCTGGCGATTGGGTGCTTGAGTTGGAGTGGATGGAGTCATCAGCCTGGACAGGCCAGCCATTCCGGGCGTATCGCCGCGTCTTGGACACAAACAATATGGAGAGTTTGTATGTTCGTTACGACAAGTGAGCTGCCTAACAAAAAAAGGAATGTAGCTCACCGGAAGTGAAGCGGCAGGAGGCGTCGCGCTAGATGGTCGGATAGTAATTCAGGCTTGGTGAAATGCGAGTTGGCGAACGAGAGTGCTGGAATTGGCCCGGCATCATGTGCACGAGAATTAGGCCGCATCTATGTATCATTGGTATTTACTCTGCAAAGATTTGACGCGCCCCGCTTCGCCAGCGGGTTCGGACATACAGCCCGGTTTTGTCGTCGGCGGGGGACCGAGGTGGTCCGATTTCACGCCACACAGGGTCCGGCTTCGTTTATTTATTCTCGGAGCAGTTGAGGCTTTACCTCTTGGCGGCGGCATCGGGCTTGGTAGCTACTTCGAGCCGGCGATCCCTTATTCTGCCACGGCTGCGGTCGGATTGGCGCTTTCGGTTTTGCTGTGCTGGTTGCTGCGAAATCAGACTCCAGAGACGGTGATTCATGTGGTCCAGGATAGCGCAGATGACAGCTAACGGGACAAATCGAAGGTCATCAGCTGCGAACCTCGCCGAACGTCATCGCGCCCAAAACGAAATTTTCGTGTCAGTAATTGTCAGTAAACGACGGGGCTCAAGTCCGTGTTTATCTTATTTCGCCTAGTTGCCAAAGGAGAAAGGCCCAGGTGTCCGCATGGTGTTGGTTGAACGAGGACAAAGTGGTATGGAAATGACCTTCGTCGTAGTTCACCGCGAGCAGGATGGGGCGATCGCTTGTGCTGGTTGCGCGGAGGCGAGCGGCCATCTTGGCAGGTTGCCACACATCGACACGAGGATCGTTGATGCCTGCGGTCAGAAGCACGGCGGGATACGGAGTTCCAGGAACCACATGTTCGTAAGGACTCATTGCGCGCAAGGCCTCAAATCCTTCCTGCGTCTTTACGCTGCCCCATTCGTGGACGTTGGGCGGTCCATTCCGAGTGACCTCGAACCGCAGGGCGTCGAGGCAACCCACCTCAATGATGACCGCTCGGAACAATTCAGACCGTTGAGTGAGAGCCCTTCCGACCAGCACGCCTCCCGCACTTGTTCCCTTCGCGGCAAGTTTGGCGGGTGATGTGTATCCTTGCGCTACAAGGTAGTCGCCACAGGCGATGAAGTCGTCGACGCCGTTTTGCTTTTTCGCCCCTTTTCCAGCACGCCGCCACTCATCGCCAAGTTCCCCACCTCCTCGCACGTGCGCCACCGCATATACACCTCCAGCCGCAAACCACGGATTGCGACTCAGATCGAAATTCGGTAACTGCGACATGCCATACGCGCCATAGCCAGTCAGGAGAGTCGGCCTTCGTCCATCTCTTGTAAGCCCTTTGCGGAAGACGATAGTCAATGGCACCAGCGTTCCGTCTTTGCTCCGCACCTCGACGCGCTCGGCCTCCAAAGGAATCAAACCCGAGATTTCCGTGGTGCCCATCCTGAGCTTCGAGAATTTAAGCGACTTCGGATTAAGCGCGTAATAATCGGTTGGTTCGGTCCATGAACCCAGGGGCAGAATGATACCTGGTTCGCGTGGATCGCGGATGATACGGTCTATCGAACCGACCACGGGCAGAATGATTTCCTCTGGGCGCCCCGGCTTATCATACGAGATTCGAATTAGACGAGGGACAACACCCTCGCGCAGGACAACGTAGATTCCGTCCTTAACTACGGCCACCTGTCGAACGGTGGCACTTCTCTCCGCCATCACGACTTCAGCGCGGGCAAGCTCCGGGCTTTGGCACGATACGCGGAGCAGTTTGCCGCGCGGTGCATTGCGGCGGCTCGTGAGAAATACTGAATCCTTGTGCAGTACGCAGTCCGACACTTCGTCTCCCGATCCACAGATCTTCCGCCAGGGAATCTCGGCCTCATCCACCGAGCAAATGGGCGCGACGTACACGTCGCGGTGGCTCCCGGTTCCCGAAACGATCCCCAGGATGTAATCGGAATCCCAAGAAGTCTGAACGGATACCGATTGCCCCTCGGCCACTGGAACATTCGGGCAAACGCCTATGCCGAAGACCGGCCGATCATCCTTGAGATCAGCGTTCAGGGCATGGATGTACACTCGCCGCTTTCGCTCCTGAGATGTTGCCCCGGTCGTCTCGCTCGGCAGTGGCAGACGTTTGTAGAAAAATGCGCGACCATTCGGATGCCAACTCGAGTTGCCCGACTCAGCGTGCTCGATGGGTTTGCCCACCAGTTGCGCCTTGTCGGTTGAGACGACATAAAGTGTGGTTTCCTCGGAACCGCCGTGCGAAACACGGCAAATCACATGTTTGCCATCCGGTGCCGCGTGGTACAAATCGAGGGAGTGGTGAGAACCATCTGGAGAGGGAAGTGTTTGCGGGTCGAAGATCAACCGCTCCGGACCATTCTTTGTGTCGCGCATGAAAAGCTGGAACACATCTGCGGGAGCAGGCGTCTGCATGTAGAAGAACTTTTTACGAACCGGATTCAATGCGGAGGGGAAAGCGTTCAAACTCGAATCGAGACGGCGCAGCTCCGTGAGCAAGTCCTTTCGCACCCGTATCCCATCGAGGGTCGCCCGGGCAAACGCATTCTCGGCCTTCAACCACGCTTGGAATTCCGATGACTTCCAGTCCTCCATCCAGCGGTAGGGATCTACCACCTCCACGCCGAAGTAATTGTTTGTCGCGTTACGGACAGGCGCAGGAGGAGGACTTGTCACCTGCGCCGAAAAGGCAGATACGCTCAGCGCTGCGATCACCCAAGCGATCACAATTCTCTCCTTGCCGCCATCGTTATGCATTTCCGAAACGGTCATCATCATCGTATCAGGACGCTACTCAGCGCCTGTTTTGTCTGCTCGAATCGCGATTGGTTGAGCCTTTTGCGGCTCGACAGAGTTGTGGGGTCGGAGTAGATAGGTTTTCATGGTGTCTGTTTTCCTTTCCATTGTTTTGACTAATTCACTCGATTGCGGCTCGGCTTCCCGACACACATCGGGGCGCAATCCATCCCGCCAACTGCGGGAGAGAGCAGACACCTTTGTCGCTTTCATCGCGAGCCATACTGTCTAGGCGGCTTTAGGCACTGTCGCAAAATGAGAAAGCAATACTACTTCCGGCCTTCGGAGCGTGGGCTAATGGCTTGGGACGTTGACCGGCTCATCAGGCTGACCAAACACTTTCCTCATATTCATGTCGCGTTGACCTCTATCCGAGAACTCGACGAGCCGTTTTGGTCTGACGATGATACTCCGACGTGGCGAGCCTTTATCGAGCACGCCTGCTTGATCGAGGCAGCAGATTTGAGTTTTGCCATCATTCTCTCCTCCGACGGCCGCGTCATGGACGGGATGCATCGTGTCGCCAAGGCAGTGTTGTTGGGGCGAGCCACTATCGAAGCAGTCCAGTTTACCAATGATCCCGAACCGGATTACGTCGGTGTGCATCCGAACGAACTCCCGTATGATCAGACTCCCAATAAATCGCCTGCTCACTTGACTAACTATGCTGGCTGCCAGATCCATCTCGTCACGAGAGCCGACGGCAAGAAACTGGTGAGTTTTGAGTTATGAATGAGCGGCGTGACCCTGCGCTGACTCGCAGCGCCGTAGCCCAGCGAGGGTGTGAGCGAACGGGGGCGGGCCGTTGCAGTTGCAATCGCCGCGTCTCCTGGCCGCCGTGGCTGAGCTTGGGTCGCTGAGGCCGATGAACATTCTCACCGCACTTCTATGTTTCTCGATTGGCGTTGTTGTCCAGAGCTTGGTGATTTGGGTCGCTACAAAAATAGTGCGGCTCATTTGCACGTTCCGTCAGGCAGTGCTCATCTCGGTCATCTGTAATCTTCTGGTTTTCATTCCAGTCGTTGGGATTTTTGTTTCTGTCATTACTTTCTTTGTTTTGCTAAGCAAATGGCTGGAGGCTGATGCGGTTGATGCAGTGCTCGTCGCACTGGTCACACTTGGCCTTCAGTTTGTGATTGGTTTTGGGCTGAGATGATATGGGTTTTGAAAAACATCGACCTAACCATGCGCGAGGCTGTGTGAAAACTCGGATTTGGTCATTCTGAGAAACAAAAAAGTGATTCGAATCACCCTCGTTGAAAATAAAAATGCGCTATAACCGAAATGTGAACGTCGATTTTTCGTCGTGTTGCTGCCGTGAGGAGTTTTCACACAGCCTCGCGCTGCAGCGCCCGGGGAGCGGTTGTAATTCCGCTTGCGCGGTTCACGTCTTTCGGCCCGGCGTGGCTGAGTCTTTAGGCCGCATTCACATTACCCGGCCAACATGCGTATGAACGCCAAATCCATCATTTATGTTCTTCTCCTGACGGGATTTCTTGTCTCTCAACCGCAGTTGTTCGGTCAAGAGACAGCGCACTACACCCTTGCGGACGATCCAGCGAAGGCATGGGCCGAGGTGGAAAAGGTGCATCAAGCACTCAGAGCACCGGATGATTGGCGGGCGCACGAGCCGACACCGGAGCAGGTGGCTGAGTTCCAGAAGCAGGTTCGGCAAACAGCGGTGTCCTTTGCTAAAAAAGCTCGTGAGTTCATTGAGCGGTTTCCGACCAATGAGAACATTGGGGACGCCCGCATTACGGTTGTTCACGCGTTGGGCCATGCTGTAGCGGCGGGAGATGCAGACGCGGAGAGGCAGATTGCGAGGTTTGTCTCCACGGTTCTGGCTGACAGCAGCATCCCGGAAGATGACCGCGTTGGGGTTTTGCTGTATTCAGGCAACGCGGCGTTCATGAAGAAAGTTGGGATGCGGTTGTTCACTCAAGGAATGAGCAAGCTGCACGAGGAGTTCGAGACGGTAGGCATCGAAAATATGCGAGCTGCGCTGAAGCAGTTTCCGACCAATTCCATGATTTACACGATACTCGTCGCTGTCGCCCAGCGTTCGACGGGTGAACGACAAAAGGAGTTGGCCATGGAGATTATCAACGCGCCCGGCGCGCCACCGGGCGCGAAAACTTTGGCGAATCATATTCTGAAAGGGACGAAGCCGTATCAGATCGGCCAACCGCTGGAAATTCGTTTCACCGCGTTGGACGGGCGCGAGGTGGATTTGGCGAAGCTGAAGGGCAAGGTTGTGTTAGTAGAGTTCTGGTCCACGACCTGCGGACCGTGCATCGCCGAGATGCCAACTGTGAAAGCGGTTTACCAGAAACGGCACGACCAAGGATTCGAGGTCGTGGCGATTTCACTAGATGATAAGGAGAGCGCCGTGCGGCGCTTCATCAAAGAAAAGGAGCTACCGTGGCCGCAGCATTTCGACGGCAAAGGGTGGGAGAACCAATTTGCTGTGCGGTATGGAATCTTTGGCATCCCGACCATGTGGCTGGTGGACAAGCGCGGCAATTTGCGGGACACCAACGCCCGCTTTGACCTTGAGCGGCGCGTCACGTCATTACTTGCGGACCAGACCTCTACAACTAAATGAGCGCGGACGAGTTTACCCATTGTTGGCCGAACAAAACCACTGGAGCGAACGCGCGCGGGCCGCGTCAGTTGGCAATGCGGACACGCCGGGCCGCCCGCGTTGCTCAGTTCCGGTGTTAGGCGGCTATGCCACTCACAAGTTACAGCTATTGCCCATACTGCACATCAGGCATTGAGCTTTCCCGCCGACGTGGGTTGTTTGTTTGTCCAGCGTGTCGCTGCGAGTTTCACCACAATCTTCGGAAGTGGTTTGTAGGTATCCCGCTGGTTATCGTCTTTGCCGTCATCTTGTGGCGAGTCCTACGCCTTCCAGGTTTTCCCACTGCTTTTCTTGCCACGGTAGCTGCCACGATCATTATCTCGCGGATGCCGACTTACATCATCGTTTCCGCTGGCACAGAGCCGCCCCCCAGCGAGAGAGGAGAGATTCCCACACCCCGCAAGGAGAGTCGTTGGTTTCTAGTCATGCTCATTTCGTTGGTCGCAGTGATTTTGGGGATTCTGGTATATTCAATTTGGAGTTCGTTATGATAGTGACGCCGCCTAACGCACAAAGGATAGCATTGACCGGAGCACGCGCGTCTATGAGAAGGGAATAGTGATCACACAGTTTTCGATGGCACACGCAGACGACATAAGTTCGATGGAGGCGACGCGCCCAACCATGCCAACGAGTGGGTTCAAAGATAAGGTCGCATTAGTCGTCGGCGGAGCATCCGGCATGGGCAATGCCGTGGTGCGGTTGCTGGTCCGCGAGGGGTGTAGAGCGCACGTGTTTGATGTCAAGGATGCGGCGGACGTGTCGTTCCAACGATGTGATATTCGAGACTACAGCCAGGTTCGCCGGTGCGTCCAGAACGTGGTGGACCAGGAAAGCAGGATTGACTTGTTGTTCGTTGCCGCAGGTGTTCATTTGTTTGCCAACATTGAAGACACCAGCATTGAGGAGTTTGAACGCGTTCTATCTATCAACTTGAAAGGTCCTTTTTATGTCCTGAAGGAGGTTCTCCCCGTTATGAGGAAGCAACGATACGGCAATGTTGTTCTCATGGGATCGGACCAAGTGTTGATCGGCAAGGGGTGCAGCACGGTGTATGGGATGAGCAAGGCAGCTCTGGGCCAGCTCACCAAGAGCAGCGCAATAGACTACGCTCCCTATAATGTAAGAGTGAACTGCATCTGCCCCGGCACCATCGACAGTCCGATGATTGGACCTTCGATCGAACGATTCCATCAGATGAGTGGCATGCCCATCGAGAAGATCTATGAAATGTTGCGAACGGCCCAGCCGATCCAACGACTTGGAACGCCGGAGGAGATCGGCAAGGCGGTTCTGTTCTTGTTGTCTGATGATTGTCCGTTTATGACCGGGTCGCTGGTCAGCGCCGACGGCGGGTACACCTGTCAGTAAAGAATCCGATCAATATGGATTGAGAACGAAAGAGGCTAACAAAATCACTGGAGCGAACTACGGGCAGCGATGAACGCTTGTTCTGAATGCGAGGCCGTGCGCCTGACCGTTTGGCCTTCGGCGACTACGAAGCTTTCGCCGAGTATCTGCGGACTCAGACACGTCCTGGCGATGCGATTCACGTTTGGCGTTACGACTCGCTCTGCCGCGATGACAACGCGCTCAACTCGGCAAGTGTCCAGACGCAGACGGACTGACACCGAAAAGAGGAGCCTATTGAGATGACAACCACGACACCTAACAAATCGCTAACGCCGGGGAGGCGCTTGCTTTCCGCTGCGCGGTTCACGTCTCCTGGCCCGGCGTGGCTGAGCTCACGTATATCTGGTCGTTAGGCATATGAATGCTTCGATTCCACAACCTCGACGAAGTCTGCCAGTTTGGTTAAGCACAGTCGTTTGGTTGTCAGCATTCCTCAGCCCGACTGCTTATTTTTTTCTGATGCTTCTTGCCAATAAGTTTCAAATCAACTTGCCGAAGACATTTGCTTTGTCGCTGTTTTTTCTCATGCCAGTGGTTGCTCTGCTGATCTGCGAGTCGGTAGTGTGGTCTTGCAGCAAGACAGTTGGCCGCAGAATTGGTTGGATGCTTTTCACGCTGTTAGCGATGTTGCTCCAGTTCGCAATCATACTTGCGATTCTACGTGCGATTCTTGTGACGACGATTGGATATGTTCAGTAGCCATATGCCTATCCATGCGAAGCGAACCCGGCCATCGCGCTCGGGTTGCAATCCACGCGTCCTGTGGGCCGGGTCGCTGAGTGTGAACAAACCATTTACAACCTTCTCACAGTTACGTGACAACCGAAGATGCAACTCGTTTAAGACTTAATGCCATGAAACTGTTTCTCACCTCCGTCTCGATGTTCCTGGTCTTCGCCGCAACCTCGATTCACGCTGCTTCAGACGCAGATGTCACCCTCTTGAAAGTCGAGAAAGTCGTCATCGAAGAAAGCGTGATCACGATAGTCGTCGCAGAAGCGAAGACACGCATCACCTTAATCCGGGACGATTACGATCCAAAATACGCTGGGGATAACTGGCACGGAATGCCGGTCACGAGAGTTCAAGTCATATCCAACAAAGCCACATTCCTGATCAAGCGGGGCGCTGAAGCCGCACCGGGTGGGCGGTTGGCAAACGCGTGGCAGGAATCATTGAAGGCGGCCAAAGATTTGCAGGAGGGCAAGGAAGTGGGACGCATCGGTTTCTACGCGCCCGACATCGTCATCAAAGGCAACATGATTGATTCCATCACTGGTTTTGGCTACCTATACCCGAAGGCGAAGTGAATAGAACGCTGCGTCATCGCGCATCCCATGACTACCACCACATCGAAAGTTCTAGCCGCAGTGATTGCCGGTTTGGTCATCTCTGAGATGGGTTGCTCTCAGTCGCCGACGCACGGTGTTGGTCAGTCACCAGTGGCGACTGCACGGCGAATCCTTTCTGCCGATGAAGCAGCGCAGTTGGCCGCGAAGCTGGCCAACGACCAGTGCGAACGCCAGTATCGCAAACGTCCATTTACAGCAGAGCAGCATTCGGTGCTACTGGAGGATGGCATCTATCGCTGGGGTGGCTTAGACGTTGGCGGGCCAAGCGGGTTGTCTGCCCTTGTCACATTTCGGCAAGACGGCGGCGAGCCTCACGCAGAGGTTTATTTTTCGACCGATGTTCGCAGCCCGCCGGAGCGCATCCCCATCAAACCACCGGAACCGAGACGACCGTGACACCTCTCCATGCGCTGCAGCGCCTAGCCATCGCGCTCCGGTTGCAATCCACGGGTCCCGTGGGCCAGGTGAGATCACCTATATTGGGTCGAGGCCGCTCGATTGCTCCTTGTCACTCATGAAAACGAGACTCGCGGGAAGCCGGCTCTGGTGCCTCTGTTTCATTCTGGCTTGTTGTGGCAGCGCCACGGCTGAGGTCGTCCGCCACTACGCGTTTTTCAGCAGAGACCGAGAGAGAATATTCGATACCGCGTTCCTCGAAACAAAAGCTTTTGCAGGCGCGCAATTGAAATACACCTGGCGCGAACTGGAGCACGGAAAAGATGGGTACGACTTCAGCGCCATTCGGCACGATTTGGCGTTCCTCGGTTCAAAGGGCAAGAAGCTGTTCATCCAACTTCAGGACGCTTCCTTTGACCCAAACCTGATCCACGTTCCCCGCTACCTGCCGGACGACCCGCGATACAATGGAGGCGCGGACAAGCAGTACAGCATCAAAGACGATGACGAAGAACACGCGGCGCCAGAGGGCTGGGTGGCGAGGCGCTGGGACCCGGCAGTGCAAGAGAGGTTTCACAAGCTCCTTTCCGCGCTCGGCAAAGAATTCGACGGCAAAATCGAGGGAATCAACCTGGCGGAGACGGCCGTTTCTTTTGGCGAGAGCGGGCGGTTATTTCCCAAGGGCTTCACTCCATCCATTTATCGCGCCGCAGTCATGACGAACATGACCGCGCTCAAGCGGGCGTTTCCGAAGTCGGTGGCCATGCAATACGCCAACTTCATGCCGGGAGAGTGGCTGCCGGGCAAAGACGCGGGCCACCTTCGCAGCGTGTATCAACACGCCAAAGCATTGAAGATTGGTGTCGGCGGTCCTGACCTGTTGCCTTACAAGCCCGGACAAATGAACCACTGCTACCCACTCATCAGGGAGTGTGCTGGAATCACCCCCACAGGAATCGCGGTGCAACAGGGCAACTACACACATAAGAATCCGAAAACCGGCCAGCGAGTTACGATTGGCGAGTTGGTCGAATTTGCGACGGAGTATCTCAAGGTGGATTACATCTTCTGGTGTAATGAGGAGCCCTTTTACTCCAAGAAATTGATGCCGTTCCTCCACTCCAAAGACGAAGGGACAAAGTGAATTGGGTTTCGCGGTCTGTTCCCCGGCTCATTCGCGACGGGGTGGATGTTCCCCTGGCAAATCTTTTCGTCCACGCAACCCCATCCCCATCTGCTGCCGCCGCAGGTGAAGATCGGGCCAGAAGCGCCAGCGAAGCGTTCCTGTTTCGCCGACTGGAAACATTGCCGGAAACGAAGGGTTGCTTTGGCCTTAACGTGGAGTTGCCGATCTGTTTTGACAGCCTGGGACGAATGGAGGTGGATTTCCTGTGCGCAGAGGCGGGCGTCGTCATCGAGTTGGACGGCGCGCAGCATCTGGCCGACGCCGAAGCCTACCGCAGTGATCGGCGCAAAGATGCGCTGCTGCAACAGAACGGATATTTCGTATTGCGATTCCTGGCGGAGGATGTGGGCAAACACCTTGATCTGATTCTCGATGCCGTCCTGACTGCGCTCGCGCATCGTGAGAAGAACAGAGCATGCGGCACAAAGCCAAAGTCGATTGTTTACTAAAACATCATCTTAAGGATTTGCATGGTGTGAGCACGACAATACAGACACAGCAATCTCCTGTCGCCTCGCGATTGGCAGACAAAGTGCAGCGGCTGGGCCTGTCATTGCCACTCGATCTGGAACGGCTGGCGGTGATGCGCGGATGCGACTACTACGACCGCGATCTTGGCCCTCGCATTCCGCCGCTTGGCGAAGTCCCGCTTTCCAACGCCGAACTTGCGATTGCACTGATCGTTTCTTCGTTTCGTTCCTCAGCAAGGGAAATCCGGCTGGCGGCTGCGCTGCTTGGCGCACCTGCCACTACCCGACCCAGCACTTTCTCAACACCTTTGCTGACGTTTTTGCTGACGGTGTTGGCAAATGTTTTGGGCCGATCGAGTGAAGGAAATCAAGACCTCATCGCTATATTGGCCGTACGAAGATTCATTCGGTGAAACGAGCGTAGCGATGAATCGCGTGCGGCAAGCTGGAGTGTAATTTGAAGAACCAGCTCACGAGTTTCTCACCATTCACCCTGCAACTTCGCTGCGCCATATCCCAAGTCAATACGACGGTTCTGAATTCAAACTCGATGTGCAGCATTGAAAAACCGGCGCATAAATCTCTTGGCTTTATCTCGCGCTGAACTAGATTTGCTGGGTTCTGGATGAAAACATTCACCTGCTTTGTTTGCAAATCGTTCCTGCTCGGTCTGGCGTCGATCGCTCTCTTAAGCGGTTGCTCGCTCTTGCCGAGCCTCCACCCCCCGCTCCTCACCGGAAATCGAGCCTTCATCGCCTACTGGCCTCCCACACAGACCAACCAGTTGAAGCTGGCCGTGAAAGACAATATCGACGTGAAGGGCGTGGTGACCACGGCTGGCTCGGAGCTTCTGGCCAAGACTCGCGCACCCGCGGAGAAGGATGCTTCGTGCCTTGCGATCGCGCGGCAACGCAACGTCCAGATCGTTGGCAAAGCGAACTTGAGCGAATTTGCGGTCGCTCCCTCCGGCTTCAACGAATATTTCGGAACGCCCGCAAGTCCGCTCAACAGCTGGCGCAAGCTGCTCCCGGGAGGTTCAAGTTGCGGTTCGGCCGTGGCCGTGGCGAGTGGAATGGCTGACGTGGCTTTCGGGACGGACACAGCTGGTTCGATCCGCGTGCCCTCCGCTTGGTGCGGCGTGGTTGGGTTGAAAACGACGCATGGTTTGGTTCCCATCGACGGCGTATTCCCGATCGAACCGGAGCACCTCGATACGGTCGGGCCGATGGGAAAAGACATCGCCCGCACCGTGAAAGGAATGGACCTGCTGCAGGACGGGTTCGCCGCCCTCTATGCCGCGGCCGTGGCCGCCAAACCTTCTGCACGAGAAATCCGGATCGGAC
>Ga0137428_1000597_pt1 | contig 15342 bp, 14 predicted proteins | sample EasRivERMZT718_2_FD_102305 | JGI IMG/M metagenome (GOLD analysis project Ga0137428, IMG submission 102305) | Soil microbial communities from meander-bound floodplain in the East River, Colorado, USA - East River MetaG ERMZT718_2 | ecosystem: Environmental > Terrestrial > Soil > Floodplain ...
GCGTGTCGCTGGGATCCGCAAGAGCTTGGCAGCGCCGCCGCGACGCTTCAAGCGCGCGCCATCGCGCCGGAGAGCGCGGCGACGATCGGCGTCGCGAGATCTCGGCGCGTCGCCGCCTCGAGCGCCTCGAGCCCCGGCGACGCGTTCACGTCGAGCACACGCGGCGCGTCGCCGCCGATCACGTCGATGGCGGCGAACGGCAGCCCGACCGCCCGCGTCGCGCGCACCGCGAGCTCGGCGGAGCGGCCGCGCGCGCCCGCCGCGATCTCGACGAACCGCCCGCCGCGGTGTGCATTGGTCCGGAACTCCCCGCGCGCCGGCAGCGCGACGGCACTCGCGACGACCGCGCCGCCGACGACCAGGTGGCGCTCGACCGGTCCGCGTCCGCGCAGGTCCTCCTGCACGAGGAGCGAGGCGCCGATGCCCCAGAAGAGCCCGGCCCAGCGCGCCGCCTCGGCGCGATCGACAGCGAGCCGGACCTGCGAGCCTTGCGACCCGCGCCGTCCCTTCACGAACCATAACGGCCCGGGAACCTCCGCGAGGGCGGCAGCGAGTTCGTCCGGCCGGCGCACCAGCCGCGTCGCGGGCACCGCGATCCCGGCCGCCGCGAGGCGCCGCAGCGACCGCCACTGGTCGCACGCGTCGAGCAGCGCGCGGCGCGTCTGCGCGATCGCGACGCCCGCGCACGCGAGCCGGCGCACCGTCCGCAGCACGGCGACGAGCGTGAACGGGCCGGGGCGGGCGACCGCCCGCACGTCCGCCGGCGCGCTCCGGAACGCACGCGGCGCAACGCCGCGCCGCCACCACGGGTCGGGCGCGACGAACTCGAGCGGGACGCCGAGCGCCGCCGCCGCCTCGGCGAGCCGCCGCGACGCATGCAATTCCCGATGGGCCGTCACCACCAGCAGCCGCACGGCCGGCGGCGCCCCGCCGTGGCTCGGAGCGGAGTCGCGCGTCGGGTACGCTGTGCGACCCCGATCCACGGAAGGCGCGCCTGCGAAGGAGCGAAGCTCGGTCACGATGGGACTCGAAGAGAAGCTGCCCGACGTGATGACCGGCAAGCTCGCCGATTTGGTCGGGTGGGCGCGCAAGAACTCGCTCTGGCCGATGCCGCTCGGGCTCTCGTGCTGCGCCATCGAGATGATGGCGACCGTCGGCCCGCGCTTCGACCTGTCGCGCTTCGGCGCCGAGGTGTTCCGGTTCTCCCCGCGCCAGAGCGACGTGATGATCGTCGCGGGGACGCTTACCTGGAAGATGGCCTCGGTCGCGCGCCGCATCTACGACCAGATGCCCGACCCGAAGTGGGTGATCGCGATGGGCGTCTGCGCGTCGTCCGGGGGTCTCTACCGCAATTACGCCGTCGTGCCGGGCATCGACCGGATCCTCCCCGTCGACGTCTACACGATGGGCTGCCCGCCGCGGCCGGACACGCTGATCCGCGCCGTCATGGAACTCCAGAAGAAGATCGAAGAGCTCGCCATCGATGGCCGACGCAGCCGCGAACCCGCCTTCGTCCAGTAACCCGCCGGGCGTCGCACCCGCCGCTCCTTCGGCGGCGATGCCGTCGGCGGCGAGCCCGCCCGCGCCCGCCGCGCCGCCGCCCCCTCCGCCGCCGGAGCCGTGGGTGGTTGCGGTCGCGGCGCTCGGCGCCGAGCCGCAGCCCGCCACGCAGGACGGGCTCGCCGTCTTCCGCGTCGAGCGCGACGCGTGGCCGGCGGTCGCGCGCGCGCTGCGCGACGACGCGGCGCTCTCCTTCGAGATGCTCCTCGACGTCGCCGGCATCGACTTCCCGAAGAGGCGGCCGCGCTTCGAGGTCGTCTACCACCTCTGGTCGCTGCGCCACAACCGTGTCGCGCGCGTGAAGGTCGGCGTTCCCGAGGAGGACCCGACCTGCCCGTCGGTCGTCGACCTGTGGGGCACCGCCGACTGGCACGAGCGCGAGTGCTTCGACCTGCTCGGCGTGAAGTTCACCGGCCACCCCGACCTGCGCCGCATCCTGATGCCCGACGACTACCCGTGGCATCCGCTGCGCAAGGACTTCCCGGTCGAGGGCATCGACAACTCGATCTCCTACGTGCGCGCGGGCGGCGTCCTCATGACGCGCGAGCTCGACGTCGACCGGCCGGCCGGCCAGGACCGCACGCCGGTCGACCTCTCGCACGGCGATCCGGCCGGCTTCACCGACAAGGCGGAGACGGAAGGCGAGCCGCCGAAGGCGGGAGGGAACGGCCACCCATGAGCGGCGCCTCCGACACGACGACGCGGCGGCCCGAGCTCAGCGAGCGGACGCTCTCCGTCCAGGACCTTCCCGACAACGATCTCCATTCCGAACGGATGGAGCTGTCGATGGGGCCGCAGCACCCGGCCACGCACGGCGTGCTGCAGTGCAAGCTGGTCCTCGACGGCGAGAAGGTCATCTCCCTCGATCCGGTCGTCGGATACCTCCATCGCGGCAAGGAGAAGCACGCGGAGGCGATGACCTACCAGCAGTTCTTCACGCTCACCGACCGGCTCGACTACCTGCAGCCGCTCGCGAACGAGGTGGGGTGGGCGCTGGCGGTCGAGAAGCTGGCGAAGATCGAGGTGCCGGCGCGCGCGCAGGCGATCCGCACCATCATCTGCGAGTTCATGCGCCTCTCCGCCCACCTGGTCTGGGCGGGCATCGGCGGCGTCGACACCGGCGCGGTCTCGATGTTCATGTACGCGTTCCGCGACCGCGAGGCGCTCTTCGACCTGCTGGACGACCTCACGGGGCTCCGGACCAACCAGGAGTACCTCCGGATCGGCGGCGTCGGCGCCGACCTCTCCCCCGAGCTCGTCGAGAAGATGAAGCGCTGGGTCGCCGACTTTCCCAAGCACGTCGACGAGTTCGAGCTGCTGCTCACCGGCAACAAGATCTTCTACGACCGGATGCGCGGCGTCGGGACGATCACGGCGCAGCAGGCGATCGACCTCGGCGTGACCGGGCCGTGCCTGCGCGCGTGCGGCGTCGGCGTCGACCTGCGGCGCGCGCGCCCTTACCTGATCTATTCGCAGCTCGAGTTCGACGTGCCGGTCGGCACGCGCGGCGACGCCTACGACCGCTACCTCGTCCGTATCGAGGAGATGCGGCAGAGCGCGCGCATCCTGAAGCAGCTGCTCGACGCGCTCCCCGCCGGCGACTGGATCGCCAAGGACTGGAAGAACGTCCTGCCGCCCAAGGGCCGGGTCTACACCTCGATGGAGGAGATGATCCACCAGTTCAAGACGGTGACCGAGTGGTGCCCGCCGAAGGGCGAGGTCTACGTCGCGACCGAGGCGGCGAACGGCGAGCTCGGGTACTACCTCGTCTCGGCCGGCCGCTCGCACCCCTACCGCGTCAAGATCCGCGCGCCGTCGTTCGTGAACCTGCAGGCGCTCCGCCCGATGACGGTGGGCGGCTACTTCAGCGACGTCGTCGCGGTCATCGCGTCGCTCCACTTCATCATGGGGGAGTGCGACCGGTGAGCCCCGCGACGGAGACGGTGGCGGCGCCGCTCGCGAGCGAGCCGCGGAAGTACGCGGCCGCGGTCGCGAACCCCAAGGTGCTGCGGCGCGAGCTCTCGCTCTCCGAGCGGCTCTTCTTCATCCCGTTCATGCGGGCGCTCGCCTACACCTTCTCGCGGATGTTCCAGAAGGACGTCACGCGCCGCTACCCCGAGCAGAAGATGGAGATCAAGCCGTCGCTGCACGGCGTCCCGGTGCTCGTCATGCGCGAGGACGGCAGCCCGCGCTGCGTCGCCTGCGGCCTGTGCGAGTTCGTCTGCCCGCCGCGCGCCATCGACATCGAGCCGGGCGAGACCGACCGCGTGATCGAGCGAGCTCCCAAGGAGTTCGTCATCGACATGCTGCGCTGCATCGAGTGCAGCTACTGCGAGGAGGTCTGCCCCGAGGAGGCGATCGTGATGTCGACCGACTACGAGGTGGTCGGCCGGCGGCGCGAAGACTTCGTCTGGAACCTGAAGCGGCTCTTGAAGCCGGTCGCCGCGCTGCAGGCGCGGCTCGAATGGGTCCGCCGCACCTACAAGCGCTGGGACCTGAAGGGCGAGATCGCGCCGCCGCCGGACGGCGTCTTCCGCGACCCACGCTGGGCCGGGCGCGAGCGGCCGGCCGAACACCACTAGTCTTCCCGGCCGCGCGACGTCAGCGCAGGTTCAGCGCGCCGATCAGCGCGCCAGGTCGATGTCGACGGCTTCCGATCCAAGCGTGACGGCGCGTTCCGAAAGCACCTCGCCTCGAGCGTCGGACAGCGAGACGACGTAGCTCCCCACCGGCAGGGCGAGCGGCCGAGGCTCCGACCCATGGAGGAGGCCGGCGACCAGTTCCTGGCCGAACTCGTCGGCGACGCGAAAGCGCATCGCATCGCCGGCCCCGCCCGCGACGTCGCGAAGCACGAGCTTCGACGCCGGTTGCAGGTGGATCTCGAGACCGGCCATCGACCCGGCGCGCGTGTCGAGCGGCACGTTGCCCGACACCCAGGTCACGCCTCTCCACCCGCCGTCGTCGGGCAAGTCGTGGTTGTTGGTCCGAAGCACGTACGCCTTTCGCCCCAGTCCGCGGATCTCGAGGTGGCCGGCGCCGCTGCTCGTGAACTCCTCCCCTCGGAACCAGTGGATCGAATGGTCTTCCGGATCGACGATCCCCAGGGAGAACGATGCGGCCACCGGATGGTCCTCGAGGTCGAGAACGCGCCCCTCGACCGTCGCCTCCTTTTCGAGGGCGACCGTCTCGAGATCGGTGAGCTCTCCCGGCAGCGCGTCGACGGGGCTGCGGAAGAGCTCGTAGCCGCCCGCCGCGACCTTCAGTTCGAAGCGGCCGGGTTCGCGCCGCTCGATCGTCGCGATTCCCTCCGGATCGGTCGCGACGCCGGGATCGAAACAGGCTCCGCCGCCGAGGGTCACCCGCGCGCGCGGAATCGCGAGCCCGCTCTCCGCGTCGATCACCCGGATGCGAAGCGTGGCCAGGTTCGCCAGCAGATCGTCGGGCGAGACGACGAAGGTCACCTCGTCCGCGCTCGTGACGACGCGCTTTGTCTGGAGCACCGCTTGATAGTGGACGAGGCTCACGCACACGGGAAGGTCGCAATCGAGGAGGAGGACGCCCAGGCTGCCCGGCGCGGCCTTCTCGACGCGCGGACCGTGGTCCTCGAAGCGGCCCACGCCGAACCGGTCGTTCAGGCTTCCGGCGACCTCATCGAATCGACTTCCCGGCATTTCGCGTGTGGCGACCGGAAACAGGAGCCGCGTTCCGCGCGGTGCGCCCGTTTCCTTCAGGACGTCGAGCAGATTCCGTCCATCCGGCGTCGTGACCCGGATCCGCAGCACCACGGCCTTCTGCAGCGTGAAGTCCTTTGCCATCACCGGGCGATCGGCGTACAGCTCGAACCGCTCTTCGGTATCGCGGTAGCCATCCGCGCTGGCGGTCACCCAGTACGTTCCGAAGTCGAGTTCGCGCAGCGCATAGGTGCCCTCCTTCTTGGCATCGGAGGAGCGCCGCCGGCCCGATCGGTCGACGAAGCGGACTCCGGCGGAGGCGACTGCTCCGATCGGCGCGTGCGAAGCATCGAGGAGTCTGCCTTGGACGAACGTCTCGGGCCGGACGCTCGCGGTCGCAGCCGTCGACCGCGGATCCGGAGAGCCGATCGAAGCGGAGAGCGTCCGGTCGGGGGGGCTCGTCGCAATGACGGTCGTTTCCGGCGGAAGCAGATCGAGTCGCGAGTCCGATGCGATCGGTCGGTCGACGGACGTGGCAGCGTCTGCCGCGTCGCCGGTCGGCCGAGCGTGATGGATGAAGAGCCAGCCGCAGACGGCGAGGACGAGCACCGCGATGAGAGCGAGCACGGGGACGGAAATGGCCGGACGATCGGTTTCGATCGTCCGGCCAAGCTTCGACAAGCTGGGGGTCACGGGTTCGCCCGCGAAAACTACGGAGTCGGTGCGACGACCGTGTTACCGTCGAGAGTGACAGCCGTCTGCGCCAGCAACCGTCCGTTGATCGACGCGCCCGTGTGGAACGAGATCGCCGTCGCGGACAGGATGATGCCGCTGAATTGCGCAGTCGTTCCGACGTCCACGGCGCCCGTGACCTGCCAGAAGACATTCTTGGGCAGCGCGCCGCCGGACAGCACGATGTTCGTGGCGCTACTGAGGTTGAGGTCCTGCGCGACCTGGAAGATCCAGACTCCCGTCGCGCTCCCGTCGAGGGTCAGGTCGGTCGGGATCAAGAGGCCCGTTCCCCACTTGTAGACACCCGGAACGAGCGTCATTCCGCCGATGTTCCCTGCGCCGAGCTCGGTGACGTCGGGGGCACGCCCGGCAGCGTCGGTGAACGCGGTCTCCATGTCGAGGACGGCGGTGGTCAGGTTGCTCGGAGTCGGCGGCGCGTAGTCCGCCGCGTAGACGCGCCCGATCACCTGCGCCGAGGTCGAGAACACGTTCGAGGCGTCGAGCGTCAGATCGAAGCCCGTGACGGCCGTCGCAGCCGCGGGACTGATCCCGAGGTCGCCGGTGATCGCGGAGGTCGGCACGGTCGAGATCCCCGCCTTGGCGAGAATCGCGAAGCCGCCGGCCGCGCCCAGGTTCACGGGTTGCCCCGCGCCCACGGTGCTGCCGGTCTTGAATTTCCAGACGAAGCTCGCGGCGAGCGCGATTCCGCCGGGGTTCTGGGCCCCCGTGGTGATCGTGGCGGTGAAGTCGCTGTCGCTGGCGAGGTGGGCCGTCGGCCAGAAGACCGCCTTCGAGTCGGCGTAGACGACGGTGCCCTGGACCGGGACCGCCGCAACCCCTTCGGTCACCGTGAACGTCGTCGTCGTCAGCGTGGCGGAGTCCATCTTCTGGTTGAAGGTGGCGCTCATGCTCGCGTTGACGTCGACGTCCGTCGACTGGTTGGCGGGGACGTTGGACTGGACCTTCGGTGCGCCCGATGCCCGGTTGCTCGAGCCTCCGCCGCCTGAACACCCGACGGCGAGAGAGAGCAGCAGGAATGCGGCTCCCGACTTGTGCAAGATCGATTTCGAAATCATCGAACGTATTCCTTGAGAGGTTGAAGCCGCTTCCGCCTTTTCCGACACCGAGACACGTGGTGCGGTCACTACCTGGGACGGCGTCCACACGATTCGTGCCGCGCCACGATTCGTTCCACGGACCGCAGTCCGGTCACCAGGTGACTCGGACTCCGTAGGCGTTTGTCCAAGTGTCGCTCTGCTCCTGCATCGACATCGCCGCGATCGGAGTCGATCGTCCCGCAGATCCGCAGCGGCGCTCGCGTTGGTCGGATTGGAAGGTCGGACGACCAAGAGACGGCAGGGGAGTTGCCTCCGCTCGGTCGTCGTCCGGAGATTCCCGCCGCGGGCACGGCGACCACGGGTCGCGCTCCCGATCGCGATCGACGACCCCCTGCGAGGCACGTCCCATGAACAACCAAACGGTAGTCGCGCTCATTCTCCTCCTGGGCGGCGCCGTGCTGATCTATTTCGGCCTCCGGGCCGGCAACTCGTTCACTTCGGAGTTCTCGAAGTTCTTCCAAGGTGCGCCGAGCGACAAATCGATCTGGCTCGTCGTCGCCGGCGGGCTGGTCGCGATCGCTGGCGTGGCGCGGTTGTCGATTCGACGCACGAAGTGATCGATCGCGGTCCGTCGCGCGACTTCAGAGAACAAACCCCGTCGAAATTCATCAGCAGACGACCGGGCCAAGCGGCCGGTCGGAGTCCGCTGAACACTCGGCGCGAACTGCGCCGGGTCTGCGAGGGGAGGGCTCTCCTCCCCTCGGTTTGTTTCCGATCGGAGCGACTGGCAGGCGCCATCTTCAGCCCGAGGCTCGTAGAGGCGGAGCGGGCTCGTGATCGGTCAGGCACCACGAACGAGGAGAGGCCCGCCCCTTCGCGGAGGCGGGCCTCTCGTCGAATCTCGATTCCGACCTCGCACCGACGCGCGGCCCGGATCAGCGCTCCTTTTCGTCGCGCGGCAGCGAATTCAAGTACTCGACCAGGTCGCCCTTCTCCGGCTCGGTGAGGCCGAGCACGAAGAACGTGTCGTAGTGCGCGACGACGTCGTCGAGCGTCGCGAAGCGGCCGTCGTGGAAGAATCCGCCCGTCGTGTGGGTCCAGAGTCCGTTCAGGGGAGCGGTCCGGTAGCGGCCGTCGGGCGAGCGGAGCGCCTGGAAATCGTCGATGCCGATCTCCGAACCGGCGTGCATGTTCCAGCCCGGCTCACTGAAGGTGCCCTCCGTGTGGCAGCGGGCGCAGCGCGCCTTTCCGCTGAAGAGGACGTCGCCACGATCCGCCGCCTCGACGTCGAAACTCCCGGGCGGCGGGGTCGGCGCCGGTAGCGAGAGTTGATAGGCGTGGAGGGCCGGGAGTTTCGCGCTGATGAGGTCCACGTCGCTCGTGACGTGGCCGAAGCCGTTCTTCGCGGCGATCGGGAACTTCACGGCGTCGTCGAGACGCGGATCGAAGAACGATCCCTTGCCATGCATCTCGAGGTTCGCGACGAACGCGTTCCAATACGGAATCGATCCCCAGCCGGTCCAGGTGCTCAGATTCACCCCCGCGAGCCCGAAGACCGGTGGGATCAGCGTCGCTGCGGTCTTGCCGTCGTCGCGGAAGCCCTTCCCGTCCAGGAAGAGCTCGGCATCGAACTTTCCCGGTCCCCACGCGAGCACCACCGTACGGACGGTGTCTTCGGAGACGCCGAGGAGCTCCGCCACCGGCTGCAGGTTCGCCGCGTGCGCGATGATGACGCCGATGTCGAGATCCCGATTGGCCCAACCGTCGCGTCGATTGCCGATTCCGGGCGAGAACGAGTCGTCCACGGTCGAGTGGCAGAGCGCGCACTGGATCCCGACCGCTTGCAGCGGCGCGGTCGGATCCACCGGATGGATGCCGCGTCCCGATCGCCGGTCGCGGCCCTCGCCGAAGAATCCCGTCACGCCGATGACGGCGTCGAGACGGAGCAGTGCGAGCGTGACGGCCGGATCGTCGAGGTCGACGGTTCCCGCCAGCAGCGCATCGACCACCCGGGGTGGAAGCGCGGCAACGTCGATCTTGAGTCCGAGCCCGAGGGCGTCATTCGGGCTCAGCCCCTTGCCGACGCCGCCGAGGCGGGCGCCCGCGATCGCCTCGTGGAGGCGGAGCTGATCGCCCCAGAATGCTTCGTCGCCGAACGTGTCGTAGCGGAACGTGTCGAGTCCTTCCCTCAGGGTGGCGCGCACGACCTCCTCGCGAAGCAGTCGCTCCGCGTCGGATTCGGTTCGCGCCGTCCCGGGATCGCGTGGCTGATCCTGTCCGCTCGCTTGAATGGACGCGATGCCGAGCAACGATGCGGCGACGAACCAGTGATTCCTGCGCACGAGCACCTCCATGAAGCGGAAGAGCGGATGGGACCCGACGAATTCAGTTCGTAGGCAAGGCTTGTTCCGGAAGAGCGCCGACTGACGGCGATCGATGGGAATTCGCGGAAACCACCAGCGTTGCCGCGATCACCGATGCCGGTCCGCACCCTCGAACCGGAATTCTCGGATGTCGCTCGCACGCGCACCGAAGTCGTTTCGCGCGGTGACGCGCCAGCGATAGAGACGGCCCGATACGAGCGGCGCCGTGACCTGCACGCTCGCCGTTTTCTCCACCGACGTCCCGCTCCGCATGACAGTCGCGGTGAAGACCGGTTCAGCGTCGGTCGCGTCGGTCACGACTTCGATCAGCCAGCTGGTCGCGTCCGGAGTCGTGTTCCAGACGAGCGTCGGCTCGCGGACCGTCACCCTCTCCTTCGGCGCGGGGCGGACGAGCGCGAAGGCACTCGGTCCCTTCGGGAGGTGGGAGTAGACGTGGCTCGCGAGGAAGTCGCGCAACACCCCTTCGCGCGGAAGCGTCGCGTCGTCGACGCAGTAGAACTGCGCGTATTCGCCGCCGTTCCGGCTGCGCAGCACGAGCGCGTCGCTGACCGCCGGGGTGGCGCCGTTGCTGGCGTAGAGCCGGGCGATGGTCCAGTCGGAGTTGAGCCGCGCGGTCATCAGCGCGAGGCTCGAGTCGAACGGCTGCAGCGACGGCAGTTCGGCGCCGTCCGGCCGGAGGCTCATGTGCCCCGAGCCCTCGACGAGCCGTGGCGTCGCCGCGTCGAGGAGTTCGTCGAGGGCCCACGCGCCCGCGCCACGGCTCTTCTCGATGCCGTCGGTCGTCAGGTACTGCGAGAAGGGGTTGAAGCCGGTCCAGACCATCCCGTTGCCGGCTTCGAGCCAGCGCTCTGCGAGCGATCCGTCGTCCTTTCCCGCATGCACGGACGACGCGCCGACATCGAGGCAGATGAGCCAGTCGCGCGGCGAATCACGCATGTTGGCGGTCATCCACTGCCGCAACGCGACCTGATCGTCGGCGCCGAAGATCTTCCCTTCGAAGCCCGCGCCGTGCAGGGCGTCGACGAGGCCGGTGGCGATGGTCCACTGGTCGGCGATCGGGACGAAGTGCGCGACGACGAGCGGCGCGAAGATCGCGACCTCCGGCACGAGCGGCCGCACCACGACCGGCTGCGTCACGGTGATCGAATCGGTCGAATTGCGGGTCGTGAAGCGCAGCGCATACGTGCCCGGTGCGGCGTAGGTGTGGATCGGCGTGCAGTCGACGAGGTGGGAGGCGCGGAACGTGTCGCGTGCGCCGTCGCCCCAGTCGAACTCGAGGTCGACGTCGCCGAGCCCGGCGTAGTGGATGTGACCGGTCGCCTGGATCGAATGGCCGATGCGCGGCGAGAAGCTCGAGAGCGTGACGAGATGGGGCTCCGGCTTCGCATCGACGTCGTAGAGGACGAAGTCGCGCGACGACGAGAGCCCGCCGCTGTCGGTCGCGTTCAGGGTGACGTGCAAGTAGACGCCTTCCCCGTGCACGGGCGGAACGTAGCTGGCGTGCGCGCCGACGAGCGTGGCCCAGCTCGGGTGGACGTGGTGGTCGTGGACGAGGTCGACCATTCATTCGACGTCGACCGGGATTTCCGCCCGATCGTCCTCGACGTCGGAAACCGTGGCGTCGAACGCGAGCGGCTGACTCACGGAGTAGAAGGAACCGGGTGCGCGAGCGTCGATCGACTCGATGGTCGGCGGCGAATCGTCGACCGCGATCCGTTGGGTGAGCGCCGCCGTCTTGCCGAGCGGATCGGCGACCGTCAGCACCACCGCGTACGAGCCCTTGTCGGCGTAGGCATGCGCGAGGACGGGAACGCTCGAGCGGGTCCCGTCGCCGAGATCCCAGTCGTAGACCAGGCTGCCGCCCTCGGGGTCGTACGAAGCGGTCGCGTCGAACGACACGACGAGCGGTGACGGTCCGAACGTCGGCGTGATGGTCGCGAGCGCCACCGGCGGACGGTCCGCCTTCGTGTAGCGGATGCGGCGGATCACGTTGGCGGAGAGCGCCGAGTAGAGCAGGTCGCCGTTCACCGGGTCGGGAGTGATGTCGACCGGGTGGCCGGCCTCGGTGACGAAGCGGTCGCTCTGCATCGCGACGCCGTCGATGACGACCAGCGAGCGGATCCACTCCGACGCGTAGTCGCCGAGGAAGACGCGACCTTGATAGGCCGCTGGGTATTCCGTGCCGGTGTAGACGCACGCTCCCGCCGTGCATTGGCCGACGAAGTCGGGACTCATCGGCGGGACGTACTGGTAGTGGTGGTAGCACCAGAGCGGCGGCGTGAAGAGCGACGGATCGTCGCAGCGGCCGAGGAGATCGGCGTTCGCGTAGGAGGACTGTGCCGCCGGCCCCTCGTTGCACGGCCAGCCGAAGTTCTCGCCGCCGCGGCACGCATCGAGCTCTTCCCACGTCTCCCAGCCGACGTCGCAAACATAGAGCTGCTCGATCGGACCAGTGCCCGGCACGAGGCAGAAGCGGAACGGGTTGCGCAATCCCAACGCCCAGATGCGCGACTGGTGATCGGCCGCGTTGCCGGTGAAGAACGGGTTGTCGGCCAGGCCGAGGCCGGTCGCGGGATCGATGCGGAGGATTTTGCCGGCGAGCGACGTCATCGACTGCGCGCGGAAGGCTCCGATGTCCTCGCTGACGTTGAACTTGTTGGGTCCGAAACCGTTCGGGTCGAAGCCGCCCGGATCGGTGAGATCGAAGTGGGCGCCGTCACCGGTCGACACGAAGAGGCTGCCGTCCGCGGCAAAACGAACGTCGCCGACCGAGTGCGACAAGTGCAGCGACGGAAGGCCTTCCGGCCACGTCGCGCCGATCAGGACGAGTCGAGAAACCGGATCGGCGATCAAGTCGCCATTCGATGCGAACGAAGTCGTGAAGCGGGCAAGGTGGTTGAACGATTTTATTTCGTTGTCGATGCTGTTGTTGTTTGGATCGACGACATAAAGGAGGTAGATGTATCCGTTGGTCGCCCAGCGCGGATCCACCGCGACGGTCAGGAGACCGCGATCGCCGTTGTTCAGCACCTCCTGCCGCAGATCGATGACGGGAATCGCGCGTTTCGCCCCGTTGCGGACGTCCCAGACGAGTCCCGACTTCTCCGTGACGAGCATGTCCGCGTTGCTCGCGAAGCGGAGCGAGGTCGCCTGCGTGAATGTTCCGGGCAGATCCTCCGTGACGAAGTCGTCCTGGAGGCCCTGGGCGCGGGCGACCGGCAAGAGGCCCGAGGTGATCGACAAGAGGACGAGCGAAGCGCTTGACTTCATCATCCGCGTCATCCAACGGCCCCGGCGTCGATTCGGCAATCGACGTACCGTGATGACTACGGCGAACGACGTCGGACGTCAGCGCTTCTGCGGGGGCTTCCTTTGCCTGCGCGCAGGCGACGGCGCGGAATCGCGGTTCTTCGGCGGCTGCCGTGCCGACGTCGTCGCCAACTGCTGGGAAACCTCGGCGAGCGCGGTGTCGACGACCTCGCGTCTCATCGTGACGGATCGTCCGAGAGACTGCAATTCACGCCAGGCGACGCGGATCGACTCGCGTTCGATCTGGAGCGTCGGATCGCCGGCGAGGGCTTCCTCGAGACGCGCCGATTCCGCGGGCGACAGACCGCCGTCCGCCTCGAGGAGGAGCAGGCCGAGAATCTCGTCGCGGCGCATTCATCACCTTCCACCCGTCACGCATCTCGCCCACGAAGTGGAGGGATCGACGCGACAACAACGACTCAGCTCCGCATGCTCCCGAGCCGTCCGGCCTGATCGACGAGGGCAAGGCACATGCCGCCGATCTCCGCCGACGTCGCGGCGAGCGCGTGCACGAATCGGCATTCCGTTGAAAGAACGACTCTTCGGTTCGTCGTCTCGAGGCTCGAGCGTTGGAATCGGCCCTCGCAGCGGAATCTTCGTCGGGGGTATGGCCATTGCGCTGCGCTCGAGCGCTTTCGGCCGGGCCGCGCCAACGGGAACGCGCTCGCCGAAGGAGATCCGGGCTCGAAGGCGACGGCCGCTGCGAACGAAATCGGCGGCTCGAGGAGAAATTAAATGGTCAACGCGGATTCCCGTGCGAACAACATGAAAGACCAGTCGCGCCGCGTGCTGCGCGACGTGAAGGGGCTCGGCTCGATCGCGGCGGAGAACGTCGGCGAGGCCGCGCACCGCCTGAAGGAGCGCGGCCGGGGTGCGCTGGCGGCGGGTCGTCAGGGATTGCGGAAGGCGGAACGCCAGCTCCTCGACATCGTCGCGGAGCACCCGTACAAGTCGCTGCTCGTCGCCATCGGCGTCGGCGCGTTGCTCGGGCTCACGATGCGGCGTCGCTCGTCCTGATTACGAACGGTCACGCCGGGAGCGGGAAGCGTGCGCGAGCGGGTCGCTCGAGGCGCGTCGCCTCCGATTCCACCGACGAAACCGCGGCGCTGCTGGACCAGGTGGTGCGCCACCTGCGCAGCGGCGCCGCCAGCCTCGTCCAGATCGTCGCCCTTCGTTGGCGGCGCGCGCAGTTGCGGATGGTCGAAGCGGGCTTCGCGGTCGCGCTCGGTTTCGTGGCGCTCGTCGCGGCCGTCGCGCTGGCGGTCGCGGCGGCGTTGCGTCTGGTCGCCGGCATCGAACACGGGATCACGCGCGCCACCGGCGAGGCTTGGATCGGAGAGATCGGCGCGGGCGTGCTCACGCTCGCGCTGCTGGTCGCGACCGTGCGTCTCGCCCGCGGGCGAACGCGTCGCGGAGTGCTCGCGCGCGTCGCGGACGCCGGGGTCCCGGGGAACCGGAAGTGATCCATGGCTGAGATCGACGCGATCGATCGCGAGTTCGAACGGCGCGAGGCGGCACTCCGGCGCGAGGTCGCCGAAACCGGGACGCGGCTGGCGAACGACCTCGACGCGATCGCGCACGCCTGTGCGCGCCGCCACCCGCTGTTCCTCCTCGGCGGCGGCGTCGCGGCCGGCGCGTGCGCGACGGTCGCCGCGACCTCGTCGTCGAGCGGCCGCCGGCTCCTCCGCGGCCTCCTGGGCGTCGCCTCCGGCGCCTATCGGATCGCACGTTCGTCGGCCTTTTGATGAAGACGCATCGACTGCTGACGCTCGCCGCCGTGGTGGTGATCGTCGCGGCGCTCTACTTCGCACAAGCGGTGCTCTTCCCGGTGGCGCTTGCGATCTTCCTCAGCTTCGTGCTCTCGCCGCTGGTCGCCCGCCTCGAACGGCTCCGGATCGGCCGCGTGCCGTCGGTCATGGTCGTCTCGGTGCTCGCGTTCGCGACGATCGGATCGGTCGGGTGGCTGGTCGGCCGGCAGGCGATGGACATCGTCACGCACCTGCCGGAGTACCGCAGCAATCTGCAGAGCAAGCTCAAGGTCGTGCGCGACAAGGTCGAGCGGCCACTGAACCAGGCGACCGACGCCGTCCAACAGATCGCGAACGGCGGGACGGAGGCTCCGGCGACGAAGGCTCCTGCGCCGGCGTCGAACGCGTTCGACTTCGGATCGCTCTCGAACGGACTCGGGCGCGTCCTGTCGGCGCTCGCGACCGCCGGGATCGTCGCGCTCCTGGTGATCCTGATGCTGCTGCAGCGCGGCGAGCTGCGCGACCGTTTCGTCGCCCTCGTCGGCGGGAGCGGCCTGGTCGTCACCACCCAGGCGCTCGACGAAGGGTCGCGGCGACTGGGCCGCTATCTCCTCGCGGTGAGCGCGATCAACGCGCTGCACGGAGCCGCCATCGGGATCGGGCTCGCCCTGATCGGCGTCCCGAACGCGCTGCTCTGGGGCATCCTCTCCGCCGTCCTCCGCTTCATCCCCTTCCTCGGGCCGACCATCGCCGGCCTGCTCCCGATCGTCTTCTCGTTCGCGATCAGCGACGGATTCACGACGCCGCTCTTCGTCGCGGGCCTTTTCCTCGTGCTCGAATTCGTGAGCAACAACGTCGTCGAGCCGCTCGTCTTGCCCGA